>TARA_R100001143_G_scaffold57251_1_pt1 | contig 45899 bp, 39 predicted proteins | sample TARA_R100001143 | Tara Oceans TARA_R100001143 (sample SAMEA2621300) | marine metagenome | biome: marine biome (ENVO:00000447); feature: mesopelagic zone (ENVO:00000213); material: "saline water (ENVO:00002010), including plankton (ENVO:xxxxxxxx)" | depth 800 m | reverse complement strand
CGGGGTGTTTGACTTTGCGTTCGTCCCGGCCATTTGCAGCAGGGCATCTCGTTCTGCGCGCATCTGTTCCAGGCGTGCCAGAACATGCGGATGGGCGGCGGCAATCTCCATCGGTCCAACGGAACAGCCCCGCTGTTCTTCAAAGCTGGCCCCCCGTTCTGCCAAAAGGGTCGCGGCCCGCACGCGCCCATTGGCAGCGGCGACAGATAGGGGCGTTAAACATCCATAAACGCCACCGGCCAGATCGACCGGGGCACCGGCATCGATCATCCGCTGCAAGGCCTGCCCCCGTCCTTCGGCGGCAATGCGATGCAGCACGGATCGTCCATCCTGGGTTGGCAGGGTGGGGTCCGCCCCGGCCTGTAACAGCAGGCTGACCGCTGCCAGATTGCCCGACCGCGCCGCGCGCAACAGGGCCGGATTGCCCTCTGAATCCAGGCTGTTGGGATCAACGCCTTCGGCCAGACGCGCACGCACTGTGGGCAGATCGCCATTGGCAATGGCATCAATCAAATTGGTCCGGGGCAGCATTTCGCCAACCTGACCGGAAATACTGGCAAAGACACGGCCCGCAAAATCAGGATTAATCGCCGATAGGGCCAGTCCCGTGGCCAGGGCCCCTGCGAAGACGCCACTCATCAAGGCAACACGCCCGGTTGGCGTATCAGATTGCCGACGTGGCGCATCACCGGGGGACGGGTTTGCGCGATTGGCGGCGCGGCGCGTGCCCTTATCGCGACCAAACAGCCGAAAGCGATCTGGTCTGGGCGGTGTTTCGCTGGATCTGCGATCTGGATCAGCTGCCAGTGGCGTCGGCTTTTCCCGTGACTGTGGCGCGTTGGGCGAGTCAGCACGCCCTTTTGCAGCGGCCTTTTGTGCAGGCTTGGTGATCGGGGGCGGGATGTCCTGCATCGACGCGACGCGGGGATCATAATCACCCACAATCGCGGCCTCATCTTCATTCAATTCTTCGGGGAAGGTCCATTCACGAATGGTTTCCAATTCGTCCCTGAGGTCCTGATTTAAATCATTATCTAAAGGGGGCTGAGACGCTGTGGCAGCGCTATGCACCGTTGTGTGCGGCACAAATTTCGCCGTGCGCCGTCCGGGGCGCTGCGGTTCAGCCTGTTGAGTATTTCTGTCAGCCACATTGGATTTGGTTTCGGGATGGGGCTGAGTCTGATGGTCCTGCGGATAATAGTCTTCCGTGTGCTCTGTATCGCCTACCCACCGATTTTCACCACCCAAACCCAGGCGGCCTTGCATGTTTTCCGGTTTTGGTGTGGGCCAGAAACGCAATTGCGGATGATGCGCTGGGTCCAGAGCGTCTTCGTCGCTGGCGGTTTGTTGGGCAGCGATTTCAGATCCATAATCGCGGGTGGCGTTGTCCTGATCGTCTTGCGACAGGTCGGGGTCGCCGCCGGATGCTTGCGCGCGCAGCATGGGTGAGTCAACGACCTGACCATCACGCACGGTGACAATATTGGTATAGGTCGTGTCGCCGGTAATCGTGGAAACCTGCGCCTGCACCAGGCGCAATTCGTCATACCGATCCTGACTGATCAGCGTACCCAGTCGAATAATTGCGGTCTGGTCACTCTCCAGGCTCTCCAGGTTCTGCCAATAGCGCCCTGTTCGCCCCTGTATCCAGAAAGTCCGCTCCACTGTTTCGCCCCGCATGCCTCGAAAAATAAATATCTGACAGCGTCAAAAAGACTCCCGCCAAATTCAGGCCATACCCTACATGTTGTGGCGGAAATGGTGCAAGTCTTAGCATCTAGGGGGTGTCGCCCAATACTCCAGGCGCAGAATTCCGCCTGTTTGGGGCCTGTCCGCAGCGTAACAGATGCGGCACAGATGATCTCTTTATACCTGATATTGCGAATCGGGGGACTGGGCGACCAGGCTCAGGGACGGCGTGCGCGGGTGATTTCAACACCAACAGAGCCCGCATTCTTCAAAGCTTCCGGTTTCTCAACACGGACTTTGGCTGACAGGATGCGATCATCCTCAAGGCACATTTCAGCGATACGGTTGGCCAAGGTTTCGACCAGTTTCACATGACCTTCGGCCGCCATTTGGCCAATGCGTTCTGCGATACGGGCATAGCAGGGAACGGCCTGATAATCATCGGCATCCCAATCGTCTAGGCTTCGGGCTTCCAGATCCAGGTTGATCAGAATAGGCTGGCGCTTCTGGTGTTCATAGTCATAGACGCCGATGCTCCAGGTAACTTCCAGATCACGCACGGCAATGCGATATGTCACATCTGCCTGATCTGGGGTCTGATCCGGGGTTTTGTTGATTTCATGCAGGCGTGACGTTTCAGACTCATCGGTCAGCGGATAGGCGTCCTGTGCTAGCTCGGACATCACGCGCATCTCTGCTCACCCTTTCGCTTGGGCGGGGCCTGTTCCATGGTTACAGGAAATCCGCACCGTTAATCATCGGTCACTGGGGCGTCTGAAGGCTTGGCAAAGCCATTCTGACGGTCTACTTCCCCGACATCAAGCGGCACACACTACCCAAACAGGCCGGGAACGCAAGAAAAGTCAGATCATATAGGAGGCTTTCACGATGCCCCGTTCCATCCTTCTCTCGCCACCGTCTCGATGCCTTGTAATGGGTATCGTGAATATCACGCCGGACTCCTTCTCAGGCGACGGACTAGGCCGCGAACGCGACATCATAGCCGCAGCCGTGGCGCAATCGATAAAATTTTCACAGGCGGGCGTCGATATTCTGGATATCGGGGGGGAAAGCACACGACCGGGCGCGGCCTATATCCCTGCCCAGGAAGAAGCACAGCGGATTGCGCCGGTCATTGCCGCCCTGCGCGCGGAATTACCCGATGTCGCGATATCCATTGATACCTATAAAGCGTCTGTTGCGCAGGCGGCAATGGCGGCGGGGGCGGATATTATCAACGATGTCTGGGCCTTTCAGGCGGACCCGGATATGGCCGCAGTGGCACGGGCGGCAGATTGTCCCGTGATCCTGATGCATAATCGCAGCAAACCCGGTCATGCAGAAATCGACCGCGTTTTGGGTGGCAGTTACACCGCGCCGGACTATGGCGCTGGATTCTTGCGTGTCGTGTGTCAGGAAATGGCAAATCTGGCGCAGAATGCGATCAAGGCTGGGGTCAGTCGTGATCGGATTATACTGGACCCTGGCGTCGGGTTTGGGAAAACGCCTGCCCAGAATATGGCGCTGATTGAAGGGATCGATGTTATTGGGGAATTGGGCTATCCGGTTTTATTGGGGGCCAGTCGCAAAAGCTTTATGGGGCGTGTGCTTAATCTGCCCGCAGATGATCGACGCGATCCGACATTGGCGACCACAGCCCTGGCGGTGCAGCGCGGGGCTGCCATCGTGCGGGTCCATGATGTTGAAGAGAATGTGAAAGTGGTTCGAATGACCGAGGCGATGCTGCAGGCTGGAAAAGCGGCACGCGCGGAAAGGGGCTGATCATGGTTCGGGTCTATCTGGCATTGGGTGGCAATTTGGGGGACCGGCATCTGTCGCTTAGAACAGCCATTGAACGCCTGCAGGAGCATGTGGCGATTGATCAGCAATCGGGCATTTATGAAACCGCCCCAATGTATGTGGCCGACCAGCCCGCGTTTCTGAATATGGTTGTGTCCGGGGTGACGGATTTGACGCCGCTGGCCCTGCTGGATTTTCTGAAACGCCTGGAATCTGAAATCGGTCGGGTGCCGTCTGTTGTAAATGGCCCCCGCCAGATCGACCTGGATATCCTGTTTTATGGCGATACCGTGCTGGATTCGGATCGCCTGACGCTGCCGCATCCGCGCATTGCAGAACGTGCCTTTGTCCTGGTGCCCCTGTGTGATATCGCACCGGATCTGATAGGACCCACGGAAAACCGCAGTATTTCAGTGCTTCTGGCACAGGTTCCGGGGCGTGACACTGTCCAGCTATGCGTTTGACGCATCCCTGTGTCTCGATCTTTGCGGTTAAGTTATTTGTGCATTGCAATAATGTGACGACCAACGCCGAGGAACGATGACATCGGCGCTGTGATCCATCCGGTTTATCAGGCCGCCGCGCTCATGACACCATGAACGCACAGTCTCTGTTAACCATTTATTGGCATAGCGCATGCATAAATTCCTGTATGGCAAATGGAAAAACCAGCGCGCTTTCTTTTCTGAGAGGTGCGCCCGACAGAAATGAAGGACCAGAGTATGACAACGACAACAGACATTCGCGGCCCCTGGGCTGAAGGCGGTCACCAGATAGCACAATTGCGCTTGGCCCGTGAAATCACCCAGGCCGAATTGGCCGAACAGGCTGGCCTGCCCAATGCTGGCTGGCTTTCTGATATTGAAGTGGGCCGCCGTCCGGTGCCGTCTGCTTTCTATCAGGCAATGGCGCTGCAACTGGGGATGACGGCTTCTGATTTCGCCGCCCTGTGCCTGCGCCATTACGACCCGAAAGCATATGAAGCCTTGTTCGGTGTCGAAGCGCCTGCGCTGAAGCTGGCCGCTTAAGGTTCGTTCTCGTTAAGTCACGCCTCTACAGTGTCAGGACAGGGGACGCGAGCCGCATCGGTTGATGATATCGGCAATGGCTTCTGCTGCGCCCAGACCTGACGTCTGGGTGATGGCAAACACGCCGCCGGTCAGCTGTGCATAGGCGCGCATGATCTGCTCCACGCGCGGGTCTGGCGACATTTCAAATCCGGATGTCGGGATATAAACCGACGAAATGCGGATATCCTTATCCAGCGCCAGTGTTGTTACAGTGCGGGCATTAAGGTCATCCACGCCCTCGTCAAACTGATCATCAAAACCGCCGGGCAGATTGTCCGTGACCAGCACCAGGATGCGGCTGCGTGCCTCCCAAACGCCCGTGAAATCCCCGTCTTGCGGGCGATTTTCCGCGCTCAGATTGGCGACGGCTGTATGCAGGGCTTCGTCACTTGCTTCCGGTCCGCCATTGCCGCCTCCCGCAGTCAGACGGCGGATGCTCCAACTGATTGCCTCTGCCGTATCGGGATTATCCGGGGTACCGCCCAAATCGACCTCGACCGTGATGCGATCCTTGAAACTTATCAGTCCTAGTCGATAATCCCCGGCGGAGACGAATTTTGTCAAATCCAGCAAATGAACCATTTCGCGTTTCACATCGCGAATGGCGGTTGCCATGGAATGGGTCGTATCCATCGCGATCACCAGATCGACCGCGCCGCATTTTCCTTCCCGCCCGGTCGGCGTGGTTTCCAGCGCGGCGAAACTGCGCTTGGGAGGGGGGCCAGCCATACCGGTCAAAAGGGTCAGGCAGATACAGGCGGCAGTGCAGACTCTAAAAACAGGCTTCATGTCTGTGGCCCCCGTGGTCACCCATTGCAAAGGCATCATGCCTTAAAATGTCTTGGGATAGACATAAACTTTACACTCTGATGTCTCGTCCCGGTCAAAAAGATAGATGACATCTGTGCCGCGTAAACCTTTTGGGTCCAACAAGTTCATTCCATCGCCCTGGGCATAGCCAAACCGCAGGGGATCCTGGTCCGGGCGGGGCACCATGATGAAATAGCGCCCGTGCCGCGCCTGGTTGAATTCAAGCCGGGCACAGGCCTCTGACAGGTTCTTTGACAGGGCCTGGTTAAGGGATTGCGGGTCCACAGGGTAGATTATCCGGGTGCCGCCAACTTTCGTGCGGGTGGGATTATAGGGTTCGGGTTGGACCACTTCTGGAATCCGGCGCATGAATTCCTGGCTTTGCGCCAGCGCGACCGGCGATGCGTGCAACAGGGCCAGACCGCCAAGTCCGAAACAGATGATCGACCTAAGAATTCTGGCGCGCAGGATCATGGCTTTCTCTGAGGTGGCTCAACGTCAACGGGGGAAGAAAATTTGCCTTCCAATGTGTCATAGGATTCTGTGTGCAGAAGATCAGCGATACAGGCAGCATCGGCAGCCTGAGCCCTCTGAAGGAACGGGCCATAGGGCAGCAGTTTCAGGGTTGGGCCAATATGACATTTTCCCAGACAGTGCACTGTCTCCAGCGTGATGAAATCGCCACGCTTGGCAATTTCTTCCTGTAATGATTGGGCCAATTCCCGCGACCCTTTTGCCCCACAGGAGGGCAGCACGTCGCCTGCGCGATAATTCACACAGACTTTCAGGCGCGGATAGCGCCGTTGCGGGGTATCTTCGTCTGTTTCTGACATTCGTTCCTCTAACCAGTGAACCGGCTCTTGTCCTCTGCGCTGTTCTACCCCATGTTTCCGCTAGATGAGGATTTATCTTTAGTACCATATAGGAGTGCCTTTCGCGATGAGCCACTATGACTATGATTTGTTTGTAATTGGTGCCGGGTCCGGCGGGGTCCGGGCTGGACGTATGTCCGCGTCTCTGGGCGCAAAAGTGGCTGTTGCGGAAGATCGATATCTCGGTGGAACCTGCGTTAATGTCGGCTGTGTTCCCAAAAAGCTGATGGTCTATGCCGCCCATTATCGGGAAGATTTTGAAGAAGCAGCCGGTTTTGGCTGGACGGTCGGGCCGCGCAGTTTTGACTGGTCCACTCTGGTGGAACGCAAGAATACGGAAATCACCCGCTTGAACGGTATTTATGACGGCTTGCTGAACAAGGCGGGTGTCACCCTGTATAATGCCCGTGCCACAGTTAAGGGACCCCATGCGGTTGAAGTGAATGGCGAAACCATCACGGCGGAACGGATTCTGGTCGCTGTCGGGGGCTGGCCGTCGGTTCCGGAGATTCCGGGGCGCGAGCATGTCATCACATCCAATGAATTCTTCTTTATGGAGGCCCTGCCCAAGCGTGTGATTGTTGTCGGTGGCGGTTACATTGCAGTTGAACTGGCGGGCGTTCTGAATGGCTTGGGATCCCAGGTCACGCAATTGTATCGTGGCCCGCATTTCCTGCGTGGATTCGATGACGATGTGCGCCACTTCCTGGCAGGTGAGATCCGGAAGAAGGGAATTGATCTGCGATTCAACGCCAATATCGCAAAGGTCGATAAACGGGAAAACGGAATATTGGTGGCGACCCTGGAAGATGGGTCCACGATGGAAGCAGATACCATCCTGTATGCGACGGGACGGGCGCCCAATACGGCGGGCCTGGGCCTGGAAGACGCAGGCGTTGAATTGGCACAGGACGGGGCGATCATCGTCAATGATGACTTCCAGACCTCGGTTAAATCCATTTATGCCTTGGGTGATGTCATTGATCGTGTCGCCCTGACGCCGGTCGCCATCGCGGAAGGCATGGTCTTTGCCCACAATACCTATGGCAAGGGCGGGCGGAAGATGGATTATCGTGACATCCCGACCGCTGTTTTCAGTCAGCCGCCGATTGGGACCGTTGGCCTGTCAGAGGCAGAAGCCCGCACGAAATATGGTGAGGTGGATGTCTATTGCTCTGAATTCCGGCCCATGAAACACACAATGTCTGGTAGCGACGAGCGCAGCTTTATGAAGCTTATCGTCGATGTAAAGTCGGATCGTGTGGTCGGCTTGCATATGGTCGGGCCGGAATCCGGCGAAATCGCCCAGGGCTTTGGGGTCGCGATGAAGGCTGGTGCGACGAAGGCGGATTTCGACGCAACAGTTGGCATTCATCCGACCAGCGCGGAAGAATTCGTGACGATGCGGGAACCCGTGGTTCGGGCTGCCGCAGCGGAATAGGCGTCAGCGAAGAAAGGCTGAAGGATCGCGTTCTACAGAACGCAATCCTTGGCGAAATTTGCAGCCTCTTTCGCGGAAACATTTTCGACGCCCTTTTCTTTGATCATCTTGCACCATTCTGGTGTGCCCATTTCGGGTTCACAGGCGGTCAGGAGAAAAAGGGCACTGATGCTTGCGATCAGGGTCGTGATGCGAATTACAGGTTTGGTCATTGTGCCGGTTATCCTTGTTGAAATGTTGGTGTATGCCTGAAGATAATGTCGCGCAAATAAAGGCGTCCATGAAGATGAACGTACCAAGCTATCAATTGGCTGGAGTATCTTGATATAGGGCTGCGCGAGCGCGTAATGATTTAGCGTGAATGCGCCTTCAAGTCCATCAACGGTTTGCGTTATTTTGGCGGAATAGGAATTTGTCCGCAATAACCTGTGGAAAACCCCGGTGTGAGCGCGTAAAACACCCCCACAATCTGATAATGTTCCTGTAAGGGGCAGATGTCAGAATGGTAATTTCTTGGAGTGGATGAAATGGCAAACGGTACTTGGAGTCCTGAAAGCTGGCGCGGAAAACCTGTACAACAGGTGCCGGACTATCCGGATTTGGCGGCTTTGGCCTCTGTGGAAGCGGAACTGGCGGCGAATCCGCCATTGGTTTTTGCGGGTGAGGCACGCAAGCTAAAGGCGTCTCTGGCTGAGGTCTCCGAAGGCAAGGCATTCCTGTTGCAGGGCGGCGATTGTGCCGAAAGCTTTGCTGAGTTTTCCGCCAATAACATCCGCGATACCTTCAAGGTCCTGCTGCAGATGGCGGTCGTCCTGACCTTTGGCGCGGCCTGTCCGGTGGTTAAAGTTGGCCGTATGGCGGGTCAATTTGCCAAGCCGCGCTCTGCCCCGATGGAAAAGATTGGCGATGTGGAACTGCCCAGCTATCGCGGGGATATCGTCAATGGCATGAATTTCACGGCAGAAGACCGCACCCCGGATCCGGCGCGGATGATGCGCGCCTATCATCAGTCTGCCTCTACTCTGAATTTGCTGCGTGCCTTTGCACAGGGTGGATTTGCAGACCTGCATCAGGTGCATCAATGGAACCTAGATTTCGTGGCTGGCAGCGCCCAAGGCGAGCGTTACAAAGCTCTGGCAGAGCGGCTGGATGAAACGCTCAGTTTCATGGCCGCCTGCGGTTTGACCTCTGAACGGGTGCCAACCATCGCCGAAACGGATTTCTACACCAGCCATGAAGGCCTGTTGCTTTGGTATGAACAGGCATTAACCCGGCGCGATAGTTTGACCAACAGATGGTATGACTGTTCCGCCCATATGATCTGGATCGGGGATCGGACCCGTCAGATCGATGGTGCCCATGTTGAATACTGCCGTGGCATTGAAAACCCGATCGGGATGAAATGTGGCCCCAGCAGCGACCCGGACGAGCTGATCCGTTTGATCGATGTGCTGAATCCGAAGAACGAGGCGGGGCGACTGACCCTGATCGCGCGGATGGGCAGCGATAAGGCGCTGGAACATCTGCCCGCCCTGGTGCGCCGGGTAAAGGCAGAAGGCCGCAAGGTCGTATGGTCCTGTGATCCAATGCATGGCAATGTCATCAAGTCTGAAAGTGGCTTCAAGACTCGCCCGTTCGATCGGATTTTGAGCGAGGTTCGTCAATTCTTTGATGTGCACGAGGCTGAAGGCACCCATGCCGGTGGCGTGCATTTCGAGATGACAGGCCAGGATGTTACGGAATGTCTGGGCGGTGCGCAGGAAATTTCGGATGCGGACCTGTCAGCGCGGTATCATACCCATTGCGACCCCCGCCTGAATGGCGCGCAAGCATTGGAATTGGCGTTCCTGATTGCAGAGGAATTGAAGGCCGGTCGCGTGGGGCGGGCACGTCCCTCGCAGGCTGCGGAATAAGCGCTGGAGAATTCTCTCGATCTGGGTTTCCTGATAGTGGAAAAGCCCAGCGGATCAATCCTTGTCGGGGGGCATGGGTCATAATGACTGCCGTTGATGCCAATGATGTTGATGCCTTTATAGAAGACTGGACCGATGCGTATTTTCTGCGCACGCGGGAAATTGTCGCTAAATTTGGCGATATCCAGGTCACATACGCAATCTTTATGCGCCGCCCGGTCGTGTCTGCACCCCGGTTGGCGATTGATTGGTTGAATGACATCATCGCAGCGCGCGGCAGCACGGTGGAAATCGATCTGCTGTTTGAGGAAGGCCGCTGGGTCGGGGCGGGGGAGCCCCTGATGTATATCACAGGGTCTTTCCATGACCTGTGTGATCTGGAAACCCTGTTCCTTCAGAAAATTGGCCCGGCCTGTGTATCGGCCTATAATGCCTTCACCATGTGTCAGGAATTGCCCAATGTTGCCTTCCTGGCGATGGATGCGCGCCATTGCGCCGGGACGGAAATGGCGGAAATCATGGCCTATGCCGCTTCTGTCGGGTCGGACCGCGCGAAGCGGAAGTCGGCTGCGGTTGGATTCATCGGGAATGCGACCAATGCAACAGCCCATTATTTTGACCGGGAATTTGGCCTGGGCACGATGCCCCATGCCTTGATCGGCTATGCCGGGTCCACCGTTCGCGCAGCAGAGATGTTTCATGAGGCCCATCCCGATCAACCCCTGACCGTATTGGTGGATTACTTTGGGCTGGAAGTCAGTGACGCCCTGGCGGTCTGTCACCGGTTTTCTGAGATTGCCGCGGAAGGCAGGCTTTCCGTGCGGATCGATACGCCGGGTGGTCGCTTTCTGGAAGGGCTGGATCCTGCAAATTCCTATGCGGTTCTGGATCGCAATGCACCACGGTCTATCCGGGGCTATCGCAATGAAGGGGAATTGCGCCATTTGATCGGGCCTGGTGTTTCCGCTGCTGCTGTCTGGCATATGCGCGAGGCGTTGAATCATGCGGGTTTCACAGCGGTCAAAATTGTCGCTTCCTCTGGCTTCGGGCCTGAGAAATGCAAGGTTATGGCCCTGGCGGATACACCGATCAATGTCATTGGGACCGGAAGTTATCTGCCGGAGCGTTGGGCGGAAACCTATGCCACCGCGGATATCGTTGAATATGACGGCCAACCCCGCGTGAAGGTCGGGCGCGAGTTTCTGTTGCGTAAGCCCCCGGTTTCCTAACAGATTTATCGCAGCAGATCAGAGGTTTATACGCCGTGATAAAGACCCCGCCGCTCTTAAATAAGGAAGAGTTTCGGTCCAATCTTGTCGGTGACTACATACGGGATTTTTTTGATTATTGGGATCGGTTACGCGGGGCCAGACCCATGCCGACGCGGTCTGAGGTCGATCCGCTGGATGTTCCCCGCCCCATACTCCCCAGCCTGTATATCCTAATTCGCGATGAGGATGGCGGGTTCCGATTCCGATTGGTCGGGACGCGCCTGGCGGAAATTTTTGGCCGGGATGTTACGGGCAAAAGACTCGAAGAAGTGCTGCGCGACGGTGCTCTGACCAACGCGCTGCGATCCTATGATACGATCATAAAAATGGGAAAACCCTCTCATTCCCGGGCGCTTTATTTTCCGGCTTCTGGTGAAGACCCGTTCCTGTATCAACGACTGACCTTGCCCTTGGGAACTCAGGCACAGACAACGCACCTGCTGGGGGCATTATTGCTGCAGCGGGAAGACCTGCCGTATGTAACCTATGCTGATGTTGAAGCGCGTGAGGTGGTAACGATATCGGATCGCGTTGAAACTATGTTGGCTTAGCCTCATCGGGGGTTTCTGTCTTGGCGTCCGGCGGGGATGATGCAGCGGGGACCATATTGTTCATATGAACAACCCGCTGCGGATAGGGAATGGTGATCCCTTCCTTCGGGAAACGCCGCAGGATTTCTTTGTGAAGATCGCTTGATATCCACAGGCACCAGACAACGTCGCTGGTGAAAATTCTAAGTTCCAGATCAATCCGGCTTTCACCGATTTTCATGACCAGGGCGACAGGTTCCGGCAGTTTCCGGCATCGCGGATGGGCACGCCCAATTTCCAGCAGAACCTCGCAGACATGATCAATGTCGCTGTCCAGGGCGACCCCGATGGGCACATCAATCCGCCCGATCTTATCCTTATGGGTCCAGTTCTTCAGGGCCTGTGACAGCAGATCGGCATTTGGAATGATCACGCTGGCTTTCTGCCAGGTTTCAATTTCCGTTGCGCGCATGTTGATTTGCTTCACAAAGCCTTCATTCGGTCCGACCACGACCCAGTCGCCGATCTTGATCGGGCGTTCGATCAACAGGATCAGGCCGGATACGAAGTTATTGACGATATTTTGCAGGCCAAACCCGATACCAACGGACAGGGCCCCCGCTATCAGCGCAATATTCGTCAGATCCACGCCCGCCACCGCCACGGCCATACCGGTTGCGAAAATGAAACCCAGATAGCCGATCCCGGCGGTAATGGTATAGCGCAGGCTTTCTTCGATTTCCGTTTCCGGCAAGATCTTTTCTGCCAGATTTCGATTCAACGCGCGCACCAATGCCAGGCACACGATGAAAACAATGATGGAAAGCAGAATGTCAGTGACGGAGATTTTGACGCTGCCGACCTGCAATCCCCCCAGGATCGTGCGCGCCCCGCGCAGTAAATCCGTTTCTGAAACGCCCCAATTGGGGGCGATAACGCTGATGCCTATCAAGACAATGACAATATCCAATAGGAACCGTGCGGAAAATTTCAGGCGGCTTCTGGTCTTGTGTCGTAGGGCCAGATTGTGCCGCACCACAGTACTTCTGGTGGTCAGCGCGATGCCTTCCCGGAACAGGCCCCGCAGAATATAAAGGATGGAGACCAGAATGGCCGTTCCCAGGATATTGTTCAGAAGAAAATTGCCCAGATTGGTATAGCCAAAGACAGGGGCAAGCGCCCCGATACAGGTAATCAGAATCAATATTGCCCGCATCAGCGCCCAGAATGGCTTTGTCGTGCGACGGGGCCGCCCCTCTGGATCCTCGGCGTCGTCTGGCGGGTCATCTTGAAGCGCATCGTCGGGAACAGCACCGTCCTGGGGCTCTGTTTCGATCTGCGGTATGGTCCACAAACTGCGCTGTAACAGCGCCAGTGCCAGCCCGCCCTGTGCCAGATTGAATAGCAAGGTCCAGGTTGAGAGGAATTCAGGCGTCAGCATGCCCTGCAGCGGACCAATCTCTACACCTGCGCGGGTCACAAATTCATCAATACAGAACAATAATGCCAGGGGGGTCAGCAGGGCCAGAATCCGTTTGGCCTGATTTGGCGATAACTGGGTCAGCCGCCAATCAGGATCGTCCGGTGACAGGGCGGCATGGGGAAGGGCCGTTGCCAATACGAATATCAACAGGCTTTCAGCAACCAGCCGCAGGATCAGTCCGAAATCATTGTTCAGCGCACCACCATCTGTATGGGTGCGCACAATGATGACGATCAGAACGACAGCCGGGATAATCCCGCGCGCGATTCCATCTGCCGTGGCAGCCAAAAGGCGACGGCTGTAAGGGGGTTCTTCTTCTACAGGATAGGGGCCAAAGCGCTTCAGCACTTTGCGGCGCAGCCACCAGGCGATCCCAATGCCAATCAGGATGAAAATACCTGGCAATACGACAGTGCCATATTGTTGTTGCTTGTACAGAAAGGTTCCCCACCAGTCTGACGCCATGACACCAATCTGGGTGATAAATTGACTGATATTGCCAGGAATTTTCGCCACGGTAGAGCGCTCATACGGCAGCGGCCCCTGCTGTGTAAGTTCCTCGTAAAGGCGGCTGCGCTGGGCGATGCCGACTTTTGCCTCCAGCGCCGTTGCACGCGATATGGTCAGGTCTGCCAGGGCGATATGGGAATTTGCCTGTGACAGGGCTTCATTCAGACGGGCGCGCTCTTTTGCAACTGGATCTTGTTCAGGGGTGGTCTCAGTCCCTTCTGGCGGTGCGCCAAGGGCGGTCAGATTCGTCTGAAGTTCCGCCTTTTTTTGCTCGGCTATTTTGTGCGCGGCTGTTGCCTGGGAAATGATGCGGGTGACCGTTCGCTTTACGAAGTCTCCCGCATCCGGCGATGGGTCACTATCGGTGATTAATTGTTCGGCAACGTCCAGATCCGCATTCCAGTCATCGACCTGTCTCTGGAATTCCTGCGTGTCGGCTTGGGTCGCAGTTTGCGCCCATGGCGACTCGGTCGGTGAAACAGCAACCGCCAGCAACAGGAAAAGGGAAAAGAGGATTCTAAAAGCCATCAAGACTCTCAACGGGTTGCGGATGGGTGTGCGTCCAGGATGGACTGTAGCACAGTGCTCCGTTAAGAACAGTCTATGCAAACAGATACACAAGCGACTGATTTGGATACGGACCCGGCCCTTGCCCATCACCTGGGCTATGGGCAAACCGTGCGTGATTGCCGTGCGGATCAGATCGGCCCGCGCGGCCTGGATGATGCCGTCCTGGGGGATTTGCTGGGTCGGTTGTCCCCAGCATTGAAGCGGCTGCGGTCTGCCCATGAAACGGACACGATGCCCTTCCTGCGGTTGCCATCGGCGCGCAAGGATCTGGAAGGTCTGGTGCCGATTGCCGACCATTATCAGCGGCGTTTTGACGATGTCCTGATCCTGGGAACGGGCGGCAGTTCGCTGGGATCGCGGGCCTTATATGAAATGGCGGATGGTGATTCTGATCGTATTCGCAGCGCGCCGACCCTGCATATCATCACCAATGTGGACCCCTTTGTGTGGGATCGATTGATCCGGCGGCTGGATTACCGTCGCACCGGGATTATCGTGATTTCCAAGTCGGGCGGCACAACCGAAACGATGATGCAATTCCTGTCGGTGCTGCCGGTGGTGCTGGAACGGTTGGACCCGGATGAATTGGCGCGCTGTATCACGGTGATCACAGAACCGGGCGATAATCCGCTGCGGAAACTGGCGGCGCGCTATAACCTTCCGGTGCTGGACCATGATCCCCGTGTGGGGGGTCGATATTCGGTCTTGAGCGTGGTTGGGATGCTGCCGACCCTGATTTCAGGTCTGGATGCCGTAGAGATTCGGCAGGGCGCGCAGGCGGTGCTGGATCAGGCCTTTGCCTCAATTGATACACCGGCGGCCTGTGCGGCGGCGGTGGGTGCGGCGATCAGTGTTGGTTTGCAGCGTCAGCACAATATCGCAGCGACGGTCATGTTGGCCTATTCGGATCGGCTTGGCTCTCTGGCCCGTTGGTATCGTCAGCTTTGGGCGGAAAGCCTGGGCAAGGACGGGCAGGGCACAACGCCAGTCTATGCAACAGGACCTGTTGATCAACACAGTCAGCTACAACTGTGGCTGGATGGGCCTTCTGACAAAATGTTCACGGTTCTGGGGGGGCCAAAGGATCAGGACGGCTATGGCATTGACGCCACTTTGGCCGATGATCCCAGGCTGGCCTATATGGTGGGGCGGTCGATGGGCGATCTGATGGATGCGTCGCGCAGGGCAACTGCGGAGACCCTGGCCCGCCACGGACGCCCGGTGCGCCGTATCGAAATGACACGCATTGACGAGGGGTCGATGGGGGCCCTGATGATGCATTTCATGCTGGAAACGGTCCTGGCCGCCGATCTGATGGGGGTGGATCCGTTTGACCAGCCCGCGGTTGAGGGCGGCAAGGTCCTGATCCGAAAGTATCTGTCCCAACAGGATGGTGGTGCGGCATGACCACAGGGTCATCCGCAGACAGTACAAAGCCTGCTGCTATCCGGCGTTTACCTGACACCCTGGTCAACCAGATCGCGGCGGGGGAGGTGGTGGAGCGTCCTGCCTCTGCGGTGAAGGAACTGGTCGAAAACGCCCTGGATGCCGGGGCGACACGGATTGATGTGACAATCCGGGATGGCGGGCGCGCACTGTTGTCCATTGTGGATAATGGTCGCGGCATGACACCCGACGAATTGCGCCTGGCGGTCGAACGCCATGCGACATCCAAATTACCGGATGGGGATCTGTTTCATATTTCCACCCTGGGATTCCGGGGGGAGGCCTTGCCCTCCATCGGGTCGGTCAGTCGCATGGCAATCGTCAGCCGCGCCCAGGATGCGCAAGATGCCTGGCGCATTGAAATCGAAGGGGGGCGCGTTCTGGACCCCAAGCCATCCCCCGGCGGGCCTGGAACAACGGTCGAGGTTCGCGATCTTTTCTTCAGCACGCCGGCACGATTGAAATTCCTGCGCAGCGCCCGGGCCGAAAGTGGGGCAATTCAGGATGTCTTGAACCGTCTGGCCATGGCGCATCCGGATATTGGGTTCAGCCTGACTGAAGATGGCCGCGAAAAGCTGCGCCTGAATGCAGCCCAGGGCGAATTGCTGGACCTGCGCCTAAAGCGCCTGGGGGCGATTATGGGGCGGGAATTTCAGGAAAACGCCCTGCCGATTGATGCGCAACGGGAAGGATTTCACCTGACCGGCTATGCCGGGGTGCCAACCCTGAATCGTGGCAATGCGGCGATGCAGTTTCTGTTCGTGAATGGTCGCCCGGTGCGGGACAAGCAATTGATTGGCGCGGTACGTGGGGCCTATCAGGATTTTCTGGCCAGGGATCGCCATCCCTTGCTGGCGCTGTTTCTGGAATGTGAACCCCGATCGGTGGATGTGAATGTGCATCCGGCGAAAACAGAGGTGCGTTTTCAGGAACCGGGGCTGGTGCGCGGGCTGATCGTCAGTGCCCTGAAACATGCCCTGGCGGAGGCTGGGCACCGTGCCTCCACCTCTGTGTCCAGCGCAGCTTTGGGGGCATTTCGCCCCGGCAGCCTGCCAGATACGCGCCAAGCCAGCTTCAGCGGCGGGGGATATGCCTATCGCCCCCCCAACCCACCATCGCCGGGACTTGCCGCATCGACCTATGCGTTTCAGGGGCCGGAGGGGTTTGCGCCCTCCGCACGGGATGAAACCGTCAGTCAGGTCGACCCCACCACGGGGGAGGTCACACAGGTCCCGCCCTTGACATCCTATCCGCTGGGGGCTGCCAGGGCGCAGGTGCACGCAACCTATGTCGTGTCCCAGACGGAAGATGGCATCGTCATCGTTGATCAGCATGCCGCCCATGAACGTCTGGTTTATGAACAGATGAAGGCGGCGATGGCCGCAGGCGGTGTGCCACGTCAGGGCTTGCTGATCCCGGAAATTGTGGAACTTGGGGAACGGGCGGCGGATCGTGTGCTGGACCGGTCCGTGGAACTGGCGCAATTGGGTCTGGTGCTGGAAAGCTTTGGCCCCGGTGCCGTTGCGGTGCGCGAAACCCCGGCGCTGTTGGGTGAAGTTGATGCCCAGGCTCTGGTCCGCGATCTGGCCGACGAATTGGAAGCGCTGGGAAACACATTCTCGCTAAAGGAAAAGCTGGAGGATGTCTGTGGCACCATGGCCTGTCATGGCTCTGTTCGTGCCGGGCGGCGTTTGAATACCGAAGAAATGAATGCCCTGTTGCGCCAGATGGAGGCCACCCCCCATTCCGGCCAATGCAATCACGGTCGGCCTACCTATGTGGAATTAAAGCTGGCTGATATTGAAAAGCTGTTTGGTCGTCGCTGATCGGGCGGGAAATGTTGCACCGCACAGTGACGGGATTGAACCGAATCGCGAAGACGGGGATACTGAGTGTCACATAGCCTTGGTGGCAGCCGCGTCGCTGCCTGATCGGTGCCCCCAAACAGCGCCTTAATAGGATACTGGTTTGGTTTAAACTTTTTGGCCCCGGCGCGGATCTGCCCCATAGATTGGGGCGGTCGGCAGTTTAATGACCGGTACGCCCCCTCTAAACAGAGGAAGGGTTTATGCCATGAGCGTCGCTACATTGCTTGCCAAGAAACAGGGCAATACCATCACAATCCATGCACATACTTTAATTGCGGAAGCCGTCAGCATTCTTTCGGATCATAAGATTGGCGCGCTGGTGGTTGTGGATGATGGGAACAAGGTTATCGGTATATTGTCAGAACGGGATGTCGTGCGCGGTCTGGCGGCGAAAGGAGCCTCAGTTTTGACCCAGAATGTCAGCGACCTTATGACAGCGCCGGTCAAAACCTGCACCCGATCGGAAAGTGCCGATGATGTGATGCGCCGCATGAGCAAGGGTCGTTTCCGCCATATGCCCGTCGTGGAAGGCGATAAGCTGGTCGGTGTGGTATCAATCGGGGATGTGGTTCAGAATCGCATCAACGCGCTGGAACAGGAAGCCGGCGCAATGCGCGATTACATTATGACTGGCTGATCGCGCCCGGTCGCCTTATCGATCATTGCTGCCGGGCAACCGGCTGGACAGGCTGTAGACATGGGCGCGCAAGGCATCCATCAGCGCATCGCGGTCGCCTGCCATGGCCTGTAGCTGTGAATAACGCAGCGGTTCCCCGACACAGATATCCAGCGGTCGATTCAACTGGCGGCTGGCCGCGCCGATGAACAGGGATATCCGCAATCGGATGCTGATCCGGCTGACCGCCTGAAAGACAAAGCCGTTCTGGCCTGGAAAATACAGCGGCAGCACCGTTGCCTGGGCTTCGCGGATCAGGCGGGCGGTGAAGCGTTTCCAGGGCAGGTCTTCTGCCGGACCCAGAACCTTGGGCGCGGTTGACACGCCCCCGGCCGGAAATATGACGATGGTTTCCCCAGCCGCCAGGGCGGCCAGCGCATCCTTGCGCAATTGCAGGTTTTTCTGCATTGCCTCCCGGGTTTCTGAAAAATCGACAGGCAAAAGATAGGGCTGGGGTTCCGGCACACGCAACAGGGCCTCATGCACCAGAACTTTGAAATTCCGCCCCAATCTTTCGGCCAGGGCTGCCGCAGCGACACCGTCCAGCAAACCATAGGGATGGTTGGCGATGATGATGCGCGGTTCATCTGTTGCCACTAACGGGGGCCATGGCGCGCCATGCAGGCGCAGCTCTACCCCCAGCATCTCAAGCGCTGAGTCCCAGAAGGGCGCGCCCTGTGCATATTTTTCAACCCGCCAACGCTGGTACAGCCGGTGTATTTTCTTGGACCCGGTCAGGCGCTCAATGACCTTGATCACAGCGCGCATGGCCCGCGAATCGCTGGGCAGGGCATAGCTGAGTTCACCACTGGGCTGCAACAGGCGTGGTGTTTTGGGAAGTGTTTCTGACGCGGGGGTTTCAAGGGCTTGGGACACAATCCCTCCTGAATAATGAATAAGCCCTTTTGTATATCAAAGAATTGTTACAAATGCGCGGTTGTCACAGTATTTTGATCGCCCGATCCTGATGACTGGCAAACAGAAATTGCCCGATGATTGCCCCGATAAGGGCGATTGCCATATCTTTCTAGGCGTCCCAGACATCGCCCTGCTGACCCAGGAAGCTTTCCGCATCCCCATCCAGAATTTCGACGCTGAGCCATTCAATCAATTCATATCCGGCACTGATGCCCAATGTTGATAAAGTGACAATGGAAAACAGCCAGGCCCCCGGACGCAAAGGGGTCAGGCGGATCAGAAGTTCCCGTGCGACAAGGGCGGGGACCAATCCCTGCACCAAATGCCCCAGACGGTCATAGGGGTTCCGGCTGAGGCCCAGACTGTCGCGCGCCCAATCACCGATCGGGACTAGGGCATAGGTATAATGCGCGCCCACCAACAGGATCACGCAGTGGACCCAGATCAGACAATACAACAGGGGCGTGAGTGGAAAGCGCTGGATCGTCAATGCCAGAAGCGGCACGGCGATCAAGACGGGCAGCGCTTCCATCCACCAGGTCAGGCGTTCATGGGGGGCAATCCAGGACTAGATCAGGACAGGCAACAGCGCTGCGGCTAATACGATTGGCAGTCGCAGGTCTGTGCCGTCCTGATTGTTCTGGGACATTACGCTGACAGCTTATCCAACTCAGCCAGCAGGGCATCGCCCATCTGGGCTGTGGACAGGGCCTGGCAACCGGGGCTCATGATGTCCAGGGTGCGCTTGCCGGATTTCAGCACGGCTTGCGCGGCCTGTTCCAGCAGGTCGGCTTCATCGCCCATGTCAAAGCTGTAGCGCAGGCTCATCGCGAAGCTCAACAGCATGGCCAGCGGGTTGGCCTTGCCCTGACCAGCAATGTCGGGGGCGGAGCCATGCACAGGCTCGTACAGGGCCTTGCGGCGGCCGGTTTCATCAACGGAGCCCAGAGAGGCGGATGGCAACATGCCCAGCGATCCGGTCAACATGGCGGCGCAATCAGATAGCATATCGCCAAACAGATTGTCGGTGACGATGACATCGAATTGCTTGGGATTGCGCACCAACTGCATGGCACAGTTATCGGCATACATATGGCCCAGTTCCAGATCGTCATAACCACCGGATTTGTGCAATTCGGTCACGGTCTGGCGCCAGAAGACGCCGGTCTTCATGACATTGGCTTTTTCAACGGAGGTCACCTTGCCCCGGCGTTTGCGGGCCAGGTCAAAGGCGACTTCGGCAACGCGCACCACTTCGTCCTTGGTATAGGATTGGGTGTCGATGCAGCGTTCCTTGCCTTCATACACCTGCATGCCGCGCGGTTCGCCGAAATAGACGCCCGCGGTCAGTTCGCGCACGATCATGATGTCCAGCCCCTGAATAACTTCCGGCTTCAGGGTGGACGCATCCAGCAGCGCATCAAAGGTAACAGCCGGGCGCAGATTGGCGAACAGGTCCATTTCCTTGCGCAGTCGTAGCAAGCCGGCTTCTGGACGCGCATCCCAGCCAAGATTGTCATATTGCGGGCCACCGACGGCACCAAAGATCACGGCATCACAGTTTTGCGCCTTGTCCATCGCCTCATCGGTCAATGGTGTGCCATGCGCATCATAGGCGGCCCCGCCGACCAGATCTTCTGCAATGTCGAAAGACACCGCGCGGCGCTTGTCCATCCAATCGACGACTTTACGGATTTCGGTGCAGACTTCGGGGCCAATGCCATCGCCGGGCAGCATGAGCAGTGTCTTGTTGGACGCCATAGAATATTCCCTCGCCATTGTGCTTATAGAGTAGGGAAGCGTTTTAGCCCTGCCCATAGGGGGAGAAAAGAAGATTTTCCTGAAATCGCCCGGTCACCACTGCCTGACAGTTGGGAATTGGGGGCAAAAGTTTCTGGACGCCCCCCCAAGCGCATTTGCAGATTGACACTGCAAGGCCCCCGGATTGAGACTTTGCCTGGAAGGGAGCATGCAATGACAGATCACCATGAAGCCAGTGGCGCACCTTTAACCGGGCATTGTCTGTGCGGGGCCGTTCATATTGATATCACCGATCCCCAGGGCCCGGCAATTGCGTGTCATTGCACCCAGTGCCGCCGCCAAAGTGGGAATTTTGTGGTCAGCACTTATCACCCGAAAGAGGCTGTCACACTGACCGGGGCGGAGCATTTGATATGGTATCATGCCACGCCTGAGAAACCGGCGATCCGGCGAGGCTTTTGCGGCATATGCGGGTCAAATATGGTCTGGGGATCCGAAGATGGCTGGATCAGCGTCAATCTGGGCTGTCTGGACGGTCCGACGGGCATGTCCACCGCCTATCACATTTTTTGCGCCGATAAGGGGGATTATTACGAAATCACGGACGGGCTGCCACAATACGCGAAAGACGACTATCCGGCGGTTCAGGAGGATTAAGCGGGCCCGCCATAGGCGTATGGCGCGTTAAAATCAGGCTTTCGACGCCTTGGTCCGGCGAATGATGAGGCACGATCCAAGGGCTTTTTCCATGAAAGCGTTATGATGCAGGATCATTTTCAGGTTAGGCTGAAACAGGTACATCTCAGGAGGAAATGCATGAAAGAACATCCCATTACCGGCGGCATTGCGGCGGAACTGTCTGAAATTGATCTGAAACAGCCAATTTCCGATGATCTGGCCGAAGCCCTGCGCGACGCCCTTGCGCGCAATCTGGTACTGGTGATCCGCGATCAGTTCCTGGATGTCGATCAGCATCGCCGCCTGGCGGAAGTTTTTGGTCCCCCTGCGATCAACCCCTATGCGCCGGGCAAGGGCGATCATCCTGAAATGACCAGCGTGATCAAGGAAGCGTCTGAGCGCACGGGGGTCTTTGGCGGTGGCTGGCATTCGGATCTGACTTTTCTGGAAAAGCCACCGGGCGGGTCAGTTCTGTGTGCCATCCAGATTCCCCCCTATGGCGGGGATACGCTGTATGCCAGCCAACAGGCGGCCTGGGACGCATTGCCCGATCCCCTGAAAGAATTGCTAGATGGGCGTGACGCCATTCATGTCGGCAAACCCTATGGCGTGAAATGGGCCCCGCCGGTTGAACAGCAATCGATGAAGGGCTCGACCAAGCGCAATGACCCAGAAGCGGACAAGGAACGCTTTCACCCGGCCGTGCTGACCCATCCTGTGACGGGCCGCAAGGGTTTGTATATCAATGAAACCTATACAATGCGCCTGGATGGCCTCAGCGAGGCGGACAGCGCCCCGATCCTGCGCCAGATATTCCAGCACAGCACCTTGCCTGAATTCTGCTGTCGTTTGCGCTGGTCCCCCGGCATGGTGACGATCTGGGATAATTACTCAACCCAGCACTATGCCATCAACGATTATCACGGCCACCGCCGCGAAATGCGCCGCACGACCTTCGAGGGCGACCGACCCATTCGGGAGTGGGCTTAGGGGATATCTTTCACAGGTAAGAAGAAACGCATGGAATTTGTAGGGAAGGGCTGAAAGCCAAATTTTTGGTAGAGGGTTTTGCGCATTTGAATTTTTTTGGGGTCGCCGCAATCCAGAATATCCAGCACAACAATCGCGATACCCAGTGATTTTGAGGCGGCTTTAATTCTCAGCAGCGCATCCACCAGAAGGTCTGATCCGTATCCCTTGCCGGCGAAGCGTTGATCCACAGCGATCATTGATAGAAATGCTGCGGGAATAGAGCCATTTCTGGGTCGGTTTCGGGCGTATTTATCCGGTAGGTTCGTATAGTCCACAGAATGTGCATTGATGGCGTAAAATCCGAAGACAATGCTGCTGCCATTTTCACCCAGAACAAAAAGCCGGATTGTATCTGCTTTTGAGAGTTTGTTTGCCGTTTTCTGGAAAAAGTTATCAACGCTGGGCACGCCGCAAGAAAAAGATCCCCGGTCATGTAACTGCGGATCAAAGGGCTGAATGATTAGATGAGGCGTGTCTGAAGGCCTGCTCACTTGGACTCAATTGTCGCCTGATGCCGTGCCACAGCGTGCTTCAATGCCTCTGACGGAGAAGGGGACCCATCCAATGCCGCAAAAAAGGCGTCATGGTCTCTTGCATCCAGAATGGTTCGTTCATGGGCTGCGATTGTTTCTAACGCGGATTGATATGCGGCGGACAGGGTGAATACGGAATCATCAACACCAGACAGGGCTGCGGCCCGTTGAATGATTTGTTTAATACGCGGTTTTGCCCGAAAGCTCATGCGTTCCGTGCTCTTTTCATCCAGGTCTGTCGCCCAGTCAGAGTGCATCGTCATCAGGTCATCCTTTTAATATACCCTGATATGTACGCCTTTGTGGCGTACATATCAAGATGGATAACAGTCCCTATCACTCAGCCGCTTCCTGATAGGCCTCCATTGGGGGGCAGGTGCAGACCAGGTTTCTATCGCCTGCCACATTGTCGATGCGCGCGACGGGGGGCCAGTATTTGTCGTCGCGGGTGGCGGGCAGGGGGAAATAGGCGACTTCCTTGCTGTAGGGTTTGGGCCAGGGGTCTGACATCAGCAGGTGATGGGTGTGGGGCGCGTCGGTCAGCGGGTTGATCTCCCGGTCTGATGCACCGCTTTCCACATCGCGGATTTCCTGGCGAATCTGGATCATTGCGTCACAGAACCGATCCAATTCCCGTTTCGCCTCGCTTTCGGTCGGCTCAATCATCATGGTTTCCGGCACGGGCCAGGACATGGTCGGCGCATGGAAACCATAATCGACCAGGCGCTTGGCGATGTCTTCCACGGTGATGCCGCAACTGTCTTTGAAGGCGCGGCAATCGACGATGCATTCATGGGCGACCGTGCCGTTGCGGCCCTTATAGAGGATCGGATAATGATCCTCCAACCGCTTGGCGATGTAATTGGCGTTCAGGATGGCAACTTCTGTTGCCTGGCGCAGACCCTTGGGTCCCATCATGCGGATATAGGCCCAGACGATGGGCAGAATGCTGGCCGATCCCCAGGGGGCGGCAGAGACGGGGCCAATCGGCTCCCCCTCATGGGCATAGGGATTCAAGCCTTCGACCATGGGATGAGAGGGCAGGAAGGGGGCCAGATGCCGCTTAACCCCAATCGGTCCCATGCCGGGACCACCGCCACCATGGGGGATGCAGAAGGTCTTGTGCAGGTTCAAATGGCTGACATCTGCCCCGAATTTGCCGGGCTTACAGATGCCCACCATGGCATTTAGATTGGCCCCATCGACATAGACCTGCCCGCCATGGGAATGGATCAGGGCACAGATATCCTCAATGGTTTCTTCAAACACGCCATGGGTGGAGGGATAGGTTACCATGATGGCCGCCAGCGTGTCGGAATACTGTTCCGCCTTAGCCTTAAGGTCGTCCATGTCCACATTGCCGTGATCGTCACATTTGACGACCTTGACCTCCATGCCTGCCATGATCGCGCTGGCTGGATTGGTGCCATGGGCGGATGAGGGGATCAGACAGATTGTGCGCTGGGTATCGCCACGGGTTTCATGATATTTGCGAATGGTCAGCAGGCCCGCATATTCGCCCTGGCTGCCCGCATTGGGCATCAGGGACAGCGCGTCATAGCCGGTGATTTCGCACAGCCATTCTTCCAGATCTTCAAACAGTTGCTGATAGCCCTGGGCCTGTTCCAGCGGGGCAAAAGGGTGCAGATGCGCGAAATGCCGCCAGGTGACGGGGATCATCTCCGTCGTCGCATTCAGTTTCATGGTGCAGGACCCCAGCGGGATCATCGACCGATCCAGCGCGATGTCCTTCGCCGCCAGCCAGCGGATGTATCGCAGCATTTCCGTTTCGCCATGATACATGTTGAAAACGGGATGAGTCATAAAACTGTCTGGCATGCGGCGCATCGCATGGGGGATGATGTCGTCGCCCGCATCCTTGTCCAGGGTGGAGATATTGAACAGGCTGTCGGCCTTGGAGGAAAACACCCTCAACAGGTCTTGGATATTGGCCTTCTTGGTGACTTCATCGACGGAAATCCCGATTGTATCTGCATCGACAAAGCGCAGATTGATGCGGGCTTCCTTCGCCTTTGCCAGAATGCGCGGGGCCTGGCCTGGAATGCGCACCTGGATCGTGTCAAAGAACTGATCATGCACGATTTCATGGTCCATGCGCCGCAGCCCTTCGGCCACGATCTGGGCCTTGCGGTGAATGCGGCGCGCGATGCGATACAGGCCATCGGGACCGTGATAGACGCCAAAGAATCCGGCGATCACGGCCAGCAGGACCTGTGCCGTGCAGATATTGCTGGTCGCCTTTTCGCGCCGGATATGCTGTTCACGGGTTTGCAGCGCCATGCGCAGGGCTTTCTTGCCTTCGGCATCCACAGACACGCCGATGATGCGCCCGGGGCATTGGCGTTTATAGACATCTTTGGTCGCAAAGAAGGCCGCATGCGGGCCGCCATAGCCCATGGGAACACCAAATCTTTGGGCGGAACCCACCACGATATCGGCCCCGAACTCGCCAGGGGATTTCAGCATCACCATGGCCATCAGATCGCTGGCGATAACAGACAGGCCGCCCTTGGCCTGAATCTGTTTGATCGGTTGGGTGATGTCGCGCACTTGTCCAGACGATCCTGGATATTGCACCAATACGCCAAACACATCGGCCGCTTCCAGATCGGTGAAGGCGTCCCCCTGCACAATTGTCATGCCCATCGCCTGCGCGCGGGTTTGCAGGACGGCCAAAGTCTGGGGGTGCACGTCGTTATCGACAAAGAAGGCATTGGATTTCGTCTTACCCACACGATGGGCCATCGCCATGGCTTCGGCTGCTGCCGTTCCTTCATCCAACAGGGACGCATTGGCGATTTCCATGCCGGTCAGGTCGATGATCATCTGTTGGTAATTCAACAATGCCTCCAGGCGGCCCTGGCTGACTTCCGCCTGATAGGGGGTATAGGCCGTGTACCAGCCTGGATTTTCCAGAACATTCCGCAGGATGACCGGTGGCGTGACGGTGCCGTAATAGCCCATGCCGATCATGGTGGTGAACACCTCGTTCCGCTCTGATATGCGGCGCAGGTCCGACAATGTGCGGCGCTCGCTGGTGGCCGGGGGCAGGTTCAGCGGCTCGTCCAATCGGATGGAGGCGGGAACCGTTGCCTGCAGCAGGGCCTCTATGGACGGATAGCCAAGCGTCGTCAGCATTTCGCGGATCTGGGACTGACCCGGCCCAATATGGCGACGAATGAAATCTTCGCGGATTTCCAAATCGTCCAGGGTCAGGCGATCAAACTGGCTATTGGTCATAAAGACTCTCCTGCAGGGCTTTTGGCAAATGTGGGCCGGAATGGCCCAGACTTTTAAGGTTTAGTCTTCTATGAAGTCGCCGTATTCGCTCTCTGTCATCAGATCGTCCAGTTCCCCGGCATCTTCGATCTTCATCTTGAAAAACCAGCCGTCTCCTTCTGCATCTTCATTGACCAGGGCCGGATTGTCGGTCAGGGCGTCATTCACTTCCAGGATTTCCCCGCCGATTGGCGTATAGACTTCACTGGCGGCCTTTACCGATTCGACGACGCCGGCTTCATCATCCTTGTTAAAGACGGCCCCGACTTCTGGCAGATCGACAAAGACGATATCCCCCAATTGCTCTTGCGCATGAATGGTAATCCCCACGGTGGCGGTGTCGCCGTCGATTTCGATCCATTCATGCTCTTCAGAATATTTACGTTCGGCCATGACGTCTGTTGCTCCCCTATTCTCAGGTTGGGTCATTGGGTGTTTGGTAGGCTAGATGTACCTTTGGGACTGTACCTTCAAAATGTTAACCTCGAAAGAATCCGGGCGGTACGAAAGGCATTTTTGTGATCGTCGCGGGCAGGGATTTTCCCCGAACCGACAAGAAGACGGGTGTTCCTGGTTTGGCATAATCGATGGGGACATAGCCCATGGCGACGGGGCCGCCGACCGTCGGGCCAAAACCGCCACTGGTGATCTGTCCAATTTCCGTCCCACCGTCCGCATCCAGAATAAGGGTTCCTTCGCGGGCCGGGGCGCGACCATCAGGCAGAATGCCAACCCGTTTGCGCGTTGCGCCTTCTGCGATTTGCTTTTGCACAATATCTGCGCCTGGAAAGCCGCCTTCTTGGCGGCGGCGTTTGCCAATGGACCACAGCAGACCCGCTTCGATGGGGCTGGTGGTCGTATCGATGTCATGACCATACAGGCACAGGCCTGCTTCCAGCCTCAGCGAATCGCGGGCGCCCAGTCCTATCGGTTCTACGGTTGGATCCCCCAACAGCAGGCGGGCCAATGCCTCCGCCTGGTCATTGGGAACGGATATCTCATACCCATCTTCACCGGTATAGCCGGATCGGCTGATCCACAGATCGATGCCATCAAATTCAACCACGGTCTGGCTCATGAATGGCATCGTTGCCAGGGCCGGACCAAACAATCGCGCGGCAACACCGGATGCCTTTGGTCCCTGAAGCGCGATCAAGGCGCGGTCTTCCAAGGGCTCTACACGGATGCGGCCTTTCAAGGCCTTGGCGATATGGGGCAGGTCCTGGTCCTTGCAGGCCGCGTTCACGACCAGATACAAACGGTCACGGCCCAGGGCGGCGATGGGGCGCGTGACCATCAGGTCATCCAAAATGCCGCCCGTGTCGTTCAGCAGTTGGGAATAGCGCTGTTGCCCCGGTTCCAGGGATTGAACATCCGCTGGCACCAGGCTTTCAAAAGCGATTGCGGGATCCGCGCCATCTTCGGCGATCAGCCAGGCCTGGCCCATATGGGAAACATCGAATAATCCAGCCGCGCTGCGGGTATGCAGATGTTCTTTCAGGATTCCGGCTGGGAATTGAACCGGCATGTCATAGCCGGCAAAGGGAACCATCTTGCCGCCCAGTTCACGGTGTAGGGCGTTCAACGGCGTGACCGCCAATTCCTGATCAGACATACACTCGGCCCCTTCCAAGGTCCAAAACAAAAAGGCGCGTCCCGAAATCAATCGGTGGCGCGCCCCCTCTGTCATGGGACCTGAGAGTGTGACCGATCCCGACATGATGAAGAGGGTGATCCCTCTGTCAGTCGGGGTGGCTTACCCCTTCGGTGGATAGGGTCTAAACAGACCGCATCACTTTCCAGATTGTCCTAACCCGCGCGGTCCAGGGGCCTGAGAGATTCCGGGGCGGTTGCTCCTTCGGCGGCGACCAAATGGGTCACACTCTCCCACGCAGGTATAACGAACTATAGCGCGGCGAGAGTACCTGATCCCTTTGCCGTGTCAAGGCGTTGGCGGCGGCGTTTCTTGTGTTTTGGACAGCTTGGGTTTTCGCAACATGAACGGCACAATCATGCTGACAGCCAGGAAGCGTATAATCTGATGACCGGCAACAAAGGCGGGGTCCGTATCCAGGGTAAAGGCCAGAACCGTCATGGCTTCCAGCCCACCTGGTGCAAAGGCCAGCCAGACCTGCATGAAGGGTAAATCCAAAAGATTCGCTGTCGGCCAGGCAAACAGGCTGGTAATGGCAAGGCCCAGCGTTGTTGCGCCAATGCCCGCTTTTGCACAGGAAATCAGGAACGGTGCTGTGCTGCCAGCGAATCGTGTGCCGATGGTTGCGCCACAGATGATCAGCGGCGGGTACAGGATATAGGCGGGAATTGCACCTTCCACGGTGCCGGTCATGAACAGTGCGCCACTGATGATCATTGGTCCGGTGAAAAACGGGGCGGGGACACGCATCAGTTTACCCAGCGGCACACCCAGCGCAGACAGCGCCAGCACCATGGCGATTTCTGGCCACCCCAGCATGTCCCTGGGAACGGCGTCGGGCAGCGGCGTGTGAACATCGGTATAGCCGACAATGACGGGAATCAGCACCATGACGGTTGCCAGTCGTATGGTTTGAATGACCGCCACGCGCCGTGTGTCTGCCTTGATTTCCACCGAAACGGCGACGACAAAACTTAATGCGCCGGGCACGGAACATAAAATAGCCGTGTCGCGATCAAATTGGTGAATACGGCGCAGATACAGACGAACCAGGGCCAGCAATACGATCATGCTGATTCCCAACAGGATCAGCGATACGGGCCAGTCTGCCAAGGATGCCAGGCTGTTTCGATCAATGCCAGCACCCAACAGGGCCCCGGTTGCGATATAACTGAAATTGCTTAACCCGTCTGGCAGTTCCGCCTTGCGCCCGGCGACGACCCAAATTGCCACGGCCAGCATGGATCCGCTGAGATAGGCTGCAGGAAGTTCAAGCAAGTCAAAGGCATAGGCCCCCACCGTCCCGATTAACAGGGTGATCACCAACGTCTTGATGGTGCTTATCGATGGAAGGGGCATCAAACCTTTGCTCAGCGACGGCTTTCCTCCCGATTATATTGCAATTCTTCCTCAGATAGGACCAGACCAATGAACAGGATGAAGGATCTGGCGGATTGTTCCTCTTTCTTGGGGATCACGACGGTCACTGTATCGGCCGAGACGGTCGTGGTGCGATTGCCCTCAAAATTCAGGGTCATATCCATTTCACGTCGATTTAGGATCTGCCGGTCCGGCGTTGATACCGCCAGGAAAAGTCTGATCGGCTCGACACCTGTTTTCTGGGCAGGGCCGCGCAAGCCGCGCACCGCGATGGGGAAGGTCATTTCAACTTCCTCATCCTTTACGGTGCATTCCCCAGACAGGAACCGGATTTCCCCGCGCATCACAACATCGGTGATGTCACGCCCGGATCCTGGCGCAAAGCGCGTCACACGTTCCGTATCCAGTGGGATCAGAATGGGGGGGCATGGAATGACCTTTGTGGGTTCCGCACAGGCCGCAAGGACCGTCAGACACATTCCGAGAAGCAAAAGCCGCATATTCAGTTTTAAACCCTGCATACTGAAAAACCCCATTGTAAACTTCCTGGCATGTTAGAATTTTGAATGCGTACCGTCACACAATGGTCCGCGAACACTGTGCTTGCAGCCACAAAAAAACACCGTTCGTGATTTATCTGCGGTATAGATTTGTGGTGTCATTTTCGTCCCTGTATGGCTTCCGTCGCAAAAGGGCTGGGACGCAGAACGCCCACAGGCGCACCAGAAGTACTTTTGCCCCGCCACGACATCAATGGGGAAGGGTTGTTTTGCCGCGATCAAAGGATCGGTCATTGTGATCTTCCACCGTTACGCGTGGCGCTTTGGATGCGCGTTTTTAAGGTAAGGGGAGACTAATCGACAGGCCCGTCTGGAACAAGCGCCACGGGGGAATAACTCCTTCTCTGTTGACGGAATTGCCGGAACACGCGACGTAAGGGGATGCAGTGTGGAATGAAAGAATGAAACATGGCTGAAGTGAAACCAGATCTGGCGATAAAACTGGCAGGACCCCGCGGTTTCTGTGCCGGTGTGGACCGGGCTATCCTGATTGTCGAACGGGCATTGGAAAAGTTTGGTGCCCCTGTCTATGTGCGCCATGAGATTGTGCATAACCGTTTTGTTGTCGAATCACTGGAAAGCAAGGGCGCGGTCTTTGTTGAGGAACTTGACGAGGCACCGACCGACCGACCCGTGATTTTTTCCGCCCATGGCGTTCCAAAATCTGTTCCTGCTGCCGCCCAGGCGCGGGAAATGATTTATGTCGATGCGACCTGTCCCCTGGTCAGCAAGGTCCACCGCGAAGTGGAACGCTATCACGATGGTGGGCATACCATCATTCTGATTGGTCATGTCGGTCATCCGGAAGTGGTTGGCACGATGGGGCAATTGCCAGACGGCGCTGTCGTTCTGGTTGAAACCCTGGAGGATGTGGCAAAATTGGACTTCCCCCCCGATGCGCCGCTTGCCTTTGCGACCCAGACCACATTGTCGGTGGATGACACCGCGGAAATCATTGATGCATTGCGGGTTCGCTATCCAGACATTGCCGGGCCAAAGCGCGAAGATATCTGTTACGCCACGACCAATCGTCAGGCGGCGGTTCGGGCCCTGGCGGCAGAGGTTGAAGCCGTGCTGGTCATCGGCGCGCCAAACTCGTCAAATTCTCGCCGATTGGTCGAAGTCGCGCGGGTTGCGGGCTGCCCAAAGGCTGCTTTGGTTCAACGGGCCACCGACATTGATTGGGACTGGATGCAAGGCGTGTCTCGACTTGGCATATCCGCCGGGGCGTCTGCCCCTGAAGTGCTGGTTGAAGAGGTGATCAATGCGTGTCGGGATCATTATGCCGTCACCGTCAGCCAGATCACCATTGCACAGGAAGATGTGGAATTTAAACTTCCCCGCATTCTGGCCCAATAAGCATTTTGACCCAATAAGCGAACGGCAGATTTCCTATGGCGGTTTATACGGATGTATCCGACGAAGACATGTCGGCCTTTATTGCTGATTACGGCATCGGTGAATTGGTGTCGGCAAAAGGCATCGCTGAAGGGGTTGAGAATTCCAATTACCTGATCCGCACAACGCAGAATACCTATATCCTGACGCTGTATGAAAAGCGTGTGAAGCGTGAAGACCTGCCTTTCTTTATCGGTCTGATGAACCATCTGGCGGAAAAAGGCCTGCCCTGTCCGCGCCCGATTGAAATGCCGGACGGCACGGCGCTGCGGGATCTGAATGACCGGCCTGCGGCCGTCACCAGCTTTCTGGAAGGCATGTGGGCCCGGCGCATCCGCAAGGAACATTGCGCGCAATTGGGTGCAGCCCTGGCGGATCTGCATGCGGCTGGTGCAGATTTCCCGATGCAGCGCCGCAATGGTCTGACGATTGGGGATTGGCGTCCATTATTTGAGAAGTCAGAAGCCCGCGCCCATGAAGTTCATGAGGATATGGCACCGCTGATCCGCGCAGAACTGGATTTTCTGGAGGCGAATTGGCCAAAGGACCTGCCCATCGGGGTGTGTCATGCCGATATGTTTCCAGACAATGTATTCTTCATCGGGGATCGGCTGTCTGGCGTGATTGACTTCTATTTCGCCTGCACGGATTTCTTGGCCTATGATTTAGCGATCTGCCTGAACGCCTGGTGTTTTGAGCGGGATCGCAGTTTCAACGTCACAAAAGCCAGGGCCCTGCTATCCAACTATGCGCAGCACCGTCCGCTGACAGCGGCAGAGGTTGAGGCCCTGCCCATTCTGGCGCGGGGTTCTGCGATGCGGTTTCTGCTGACACGCCTGTATGACTGGTTGAATTGCCCGCCAGGGGCACTGGTGCGTCCCCATGATCCAATGGACTATTTCGACCGGCTGAGATTCCATCAGGGTGTCTCCTCCGCCAGCGCATACGGATTTGATGGGTCATGAGCGAAAAGGGCCTGGTTGAGATTTTCACCGATGGTGCCTGCAGTGGTAATCCTGGTCCAGGCGGTTGGGGCGCGGTTATTCGATGGGGGAAGCATGAAAAGGAAATCTGTGGCGGCGAACCGGATACAACGAACAACCGTATGGAATTAATGGCCGCGATTGCCGGGTTGGAAGCGTTGACGCGCCCCATGGCCGTGCGCCTGACCACAGACAGCACCTATGTCAAAGATGGCATTACCAAATGGATCCATGGCTGGAAAAAGAACGGCTGGAAGACGGCGGCGAAAAAACCTGTGAAGAATGCGGATCTGTGGCAGCGTCTGGATCTTGCCGTGGCCCGGCACAAGATTGAATGGGCCTGGGTCAAGGGCCATGCCGGACATCCAGAGAATGAACGGGCCGATGAATTAGCCCGTCAGGGCATTCCAGGGCGTGGTTAAACCCGTGTTTCTGCCTCAGCCTTGATACGTCCGACCATGGCGACAAAACCGTTGCGGCGGTTTGGCGACAGGTGACTTTCCAGACCCAGGCGGGTCAGGGCTTCTGTCGCGTCCAGTTCCGTGATTTCCTGCGGGGTGCGCCCGGAATACAGTTCCAGCAAGATCGCAATCAACCCTTTGACAATAAAGGCATCGCTGTCGGCACGAAAGGATAGGGTGCTTGGCTCTGTACTATCATCGACCTGGCTGGTCATCCAGACTTGCGACATACAACCCCGAACCTTGTTGTCCTCGATCTTCTCTTCTTCAGGCATTGGTGGCAGCTTTTTACCCAGATCGACGATATAGCGATAGCGCTCTTCCCAATCTTCGAAGAGTTCAAAATCCTCTACCAAATCATCAATGCTGCGCGCCATTTCGACCTCTGTATTTATCTATGCCTTCCCGCGATATAGGCGGCCTGGGCTTCAGGGTAAAGGTCTAGCTATGATACAGGAATGGGCCACGGATATCGCCCAGCCAGGCCCAGGCCAATAGAACCATATGGTCGCCCGTCCAGATCGCATGCGGGGTATTGCCTGGAATCAGCAGGCATTTTCCTGGATCGCGCACTTTTGGCGGGGTTGGTCCGATCTGCATGGTCGCAGTTCCGGACAGGGGCAAATAAATCTCGTCCGCCGCATGGGCATGCAGCGGATAGAAGCAATGGGCATCAATCAACAGCAGGCCGACGCGCAGCCGTGTCGTTGGAACCCGCGCGTCTTCCCCCACCAGGGTGCAAAAGGCGTGGCGATAGTGAAAGTCTGTCTTGCCATTGTTTACAGCGGGGTTCCCCGGTGCGCGTTGCCATGACAGATAGGGCTTCATCGCGGCAATTGCGCCCCTCAGATAGGCGGTTTCCTGTGGGCCTTTCGCCAGGCAGGCGTCCAGTCGGGCGACAACGGGCTGGCTGGATGGGTTCCAACTGCGCCGCGCGGGCCCCAGGGCGTCCAGCTCTGACACAAGCGCGTTGCACAGACGCCGGCCATCGCGCCGCAGCGTTTCCATGAAGGTCGTCAGAAAAGCATCTTCGGGCCTTTTGTTAGAACTGCTCCATCCCGCAGAAAGAAGGGGTCTGTCCAGCGTCACGCCGTGCGATCCGATGGACGGGGCCACAGCACGGGGAACCAGTCCTCCCGCAGGCGCTGGCCTGCCTGCATGTCATGCCCTGGATAGGGGGGAGAGGTCCGCCCCGGGCGCTCCACATATCGCGCATCATCCCCCACCCAGCGCATGGAAAACGCCCTGCGCCGATGCGGCCCCTGATTGGCAGGGGCACCATGGACGGTGCGATAATCAAACAGGATGGCGTCGCCCGGCTGCATGGTCCAGGACATCAAGCTATAGCGATCCGGCTCTGCATCAGGGTTGGGGACGGGCAGGTAATCATTCGCATCAGGATAAAACCCACTGTCATCCAGCCAGCGCACCGGCAGCACCAGCTTATCCCAATGATGAGAGCCCTTGATGAATTGCGGGCAGCTATCCAGACCGACCGGATCAACCGGCACCCACATGCTGACGGTCTGGCGGCCTTCGACAAAATAATAGGGGCTGTCCTGATGCCATGGCGTCTTTTTTGACGTGCCGGGCTCTTTGACCAGGACATGGTCATGAAAGAACTGCGCTGTCTGGCTTTGCATAATCTGTGCGGCGGCCTGACCAGCCGGGGAGTCCCGTAGGGTTTTTTCAAATGCGGGTATTCGGGGCCAGTTGCAGTAATCATCAAAAAACCGACCGGTATCGGTGGCGGTCGTGTTTTCCGCTGCATAGGGGCCTGGTTCTGCCATGTTCTGGTCAATGCCTTGCGCAATGATATCCACCCAGTCGCTCAAAAGACCGGGGATCATAACGGCACCGTCGGTGGCATAGGAGTCTATGTGGTGTTGCGTGATCATGGGAAAATTTATCCTGTGGTGGTGGGGCTTATAAATCTAAAGCGCATGCGGTCAGTTTCCCCGCTGGCTTTGAGGGGTATCGGCATTCGGGCCGGTTTCTTCTGTCGTTCCGGTCGCGCCAAAGACCTTGCGCAGGAAACCCGGCGCAATAACCGACAGGGGGTTCACAGCGACGTCCGGGTCATCCATTGGCCCGGTCATTCGATAGGTCACCCCAAACAGGCCATCACCCAGCAACAGATTGATGCCCGGAATGGCCCCGATCGTATTGGAGAAAATGCCAGCCACGGCAATATCGCCGCCTATATTCAAGGTGTCTTCTGTGCGGTTGATCGCGCCCGTTGCGGTCACGCCCATGGCATTGCCCCGTGCGACACCATCCAGGATATCAAAGCTGTCAGGGGTCAGGCTGAAATCCACGGTCATTGTGTCAAAAGCCAGGCCTTCATTGTTCAAGGCCGCCAAAATGCCGGTTACAGAAATAACCTCCAGGATTTTGGTCAGGCGCGGCGCATCCAACAATTTGAAGTTACGCATCTCTATACGTCCCAGCATGGGATCATCGGCGGTTTCGCGCAGGCCCGTAATTTTAAGCTTACCGCCTTCCAGTCGACCGGTAATGTCTGCAATGGCCAGGGCCAGGCCGGTATCGTCCGCAGATACATCCAGACTGTGTCCCCCATTGGGCGTTGGCAGATATTGGATATTCACGCTTTTGTCGGGTCCCAGGGATCCCAGAACATTCAGGCGGTCCACCTGTTCCCCTTGCAGGTCCAATCTAAAATCGACGTCATCAACAGATCGATCCGCACTCAGGAATACCGATTCCACCCTACCCGATATCTGTATTTCAGGTTCCAGGACCGGCGGCGCGTCCGTGTCCGATGCATTGGTTTCATCCAGATCAACAAATGGGGTGATATCCATGCTGGGCCCATTCAGGGTTACCTGATAGATCCCATTCACATCCTTCACAGTACCGGAAATATTGGTGGTGCCATAGCGCAGGGTTTCGATGGTCGCACTGGTGATGCGTTTGAAATCCGCATCGGCTTGCATTTGACCAACCAGCCGGTGATCCTGACCGCCATCCAGAACAATGTTATCAATGCGATAGCCATTGGTTGGATCAATTCCGATCTTTAGCGCCAGGGAACTGGGCGTTCCCGCTTCTTTTCGCCAATCAACCAGATCTGCCATCAGGGTGGATTGTGTCAGATCGGCTGCCAGATCGATTGTCTGATTTCTGGATTTAAACGTTGTATAGGTTGCTGACAGGCTGGCAGGGCCTTCCGCAATGCCAGCCAGGGGCAGGTTAAACCGACGCAATTCTGAAAGATCCGCGGTGGTGGTGATGGCCAATTGGGTTCGTTGATCCCCATCATCTCCAAAATTTTCATTCCAGACAACGCGCGCAGGCGTGGTGTCGATGCGAACATCGCCTTCCAATACAAGCTTGCCCGGTCGCAGGCCAAGCGCGACGCTTTCTGCAGTAACAACCGCGTCCAATTCCGGGCGGGGCAGTGAAATGTTACGCAGCACTGCATCTGTTTCATACACGATATCATCTGCATCCAGGTCTGCCAGAAGCGGGAAACGAAACCGCACATCAGCCACGGCATTCCCGGTAATCCCTTCAGGATTAAGGCCGATCCTGGAAATATAGTTGCGGGGACTGGTGTCCAAAAGCTGCAAGGCAGTGGGCAGGGGGGTCGTGATCGTCAGGCCGATATCAATCGCCTCACTATCACCATCCAGGCCGGAAATCAGGATTTTTCCATCTGTCAGTTTCGCATCTTTCAGCGCCCCGGTAGTGATGTCGATATCAAAAGAGGTGTCGGTAAATTCAGCCAGCCCGGCCACACCGGTCGCCGGGGGCAGGGGGCGCAGGTAATGCACCTGCGCCTGATCAAATTCTATCCCACCGCTTAAGCTGTTGATCGTTACCTGTTGGGGATCCATATCGGGGATGGACAGGGATGCGGCTATTCCAGCCTGATGCACATCGGCTTCTGGAATGTTTTCCGTTACCCATTCGCGGGGATTTGGGGCCAGTGTTTCCGGCCAAAACGCGGGCAGTCGGTTCATCGGAAGGTCCAGAACCAGCCCATTCACGTCGATATCCATTCCGGTATCAGCCGGTCGCGCAGAACCGGTCAGGGAGATACTGGGTCCGATTATCTCTTGTTCTGGGTCGCTGAAATCCAGCGTCAGGTTTTCCAAAGTAACGGCTTTGTCATCGGGGGACAGGCGGGCCGCCAATCGCCCCCATAACAGGGTCGGAACGGTTTCCATAACACCCGGTATGCCCGGCAGTTGCCCAGACCCGAAATTGATATCAACGCGCCCGGATATGGGCTGCATCTGGGGGTCCAGTGCGAAATCAGCACTGCCATCGACGCGCACGGTCACCCCATCCAGCAATCCCAGTTTCGGGGCGGTTTGAGAGATTGTATCCGCATCCAGGCCTGTAAAAAGGATAGAGCCCGTTAAGCCACCGGTATCCAGGGATTTCTGTGCCGCCAGGGAGATATCGCCAATCTGCGATGTCAGTTCCGCCGTGATATCACTGGGCAGTCCTTGGTCGTTCAATTGCGCTGTGGCCGTACCCGAAATTGGGACGCGCGGCATGAAGGCAACGACATTTTCCACATCATACAATCCGCCCAGCCAGACGGCGGCATCGAAAGCCTGAAATGTTGCCGTCAGGGTTGCGGCGGGCAGTGCACCGGTTGGGGTGGCGTTCAGTTCAATCGAACCGGCCGCGCTGTCCAGTTTGGCACTTGCGTGCTCCGCCTGGCCCTGAAAATTGAAATCAGCACCGATCTGGCCGCTGATGGTCATATCTGGCAGATAGAATACCAGATCCGGCAAATAGCGGATTGGCAGATTGGTATCTAAAGGGCCGAAATTCAGTTTTGCTTCAATCCGTTCCGTATTCCGGAAAACGGAGACCGATCCAGAAATATTGGTGTTTTCGGTTGGTGTTTCCAACGTGCCATACAGTGTTGCCAGTAGCCCGGCCGGGGAGCGTACAACGCCAAGATTGGCATTGTGTAGAATCAGGGATTGAGCAATGGCATGGTCCCGAATCTCGATCTCAGCATCGATAATGCTGAAGGATTTCAAGCCACCGAAGAATGTCTGGGATTGGGGTTGCGCGGTCAGGGCTTTTAAAATCGGTTCTGGGATCAGGGCGGTGCTGGTCTGTTGTGGAAGGGCGATTTGCGTACCGGCGATGGGTTCTTCGTCCAGGCCATCGCTTTCCAATCCATCCATAGACAGGACCAATTGCCCGTCTGGCTGTCTGTCCAATGTCAGGGACGGGCGCATCAATTCCAGTTTTCTGACGCGGACGTCACCAGACAACAAGGCGGAAAAGGATACACCGACAGAGACTTCGGGCAGAACTGCCAGTGGGGCCTTGTCGCCCTCTACCACCGTCACATTTGTTGCGATAACGTCGACGGCCCGGTCCCATCCACCCCATTTTATCTGCGTATTCTCGACCTTGACCCTGTAGGGCGAACCTTCGACATTAAGCGCATCTTCAATAATGGGTGTCAGCGCGGATATTGAGAGAGGCCCCCGCGATAGGATATAGACCCCTGCGGCACTTAAAAGGACCGTGCCCAGGAGAAGGCCGATTGTGGCCTCTAAAACAATACGCTTTGCTCGCTTATTCATAGCGTCCTTGGTTCAGGAATACCGCGACTGCCATAGGGGAAGTCGAAGGGTCATAATAATCGGTTCGCACGGCATTTAAACGCCGCTTTAAGGAATAGTTTGAAAATGGGGATTGTATCCTTTCTTGACCACATAATTCCGGATGATTTACCGATTCCGGAAGGCGCACGGCCCGCTGATAAGCCTGTCCTGGCGCAAGACCACCCCGATCATGCGCTTGTAGAAGATTTTTATGCCGATCCCCGGGGACGTCATTTTCTGAATTTCATCTCAGCCCACAGCGATTTCCTAAGCGCGCTTATTCGGCGGGATGCGGATGTATTTGCAGACATCTTACGGCGCGGGCCGGATGAGGCTGTCGCCCGTCGCCTGGCCGCCTTGCCGGAACTGGATCAAACGGCGACCAATGACAAAACCCTGATGGTGGAATTGCGCCGGGCAAAGCGGGCTGTGGCCCTGGGCGTTGCAATTGCGGATTTATTGGGATTGTGGTCCTTGGAAAAAGTGACAGGCACGCTGGCGGACCTTGCCGACAGCGCCCTGGAACGCGCCAGCCGATTTGCGCTTCGCACCTGGCGGGGGGGTGAGGACAGCGACGCCAGCGACGGTATCAACGGGTTCGTCATTCTGGGGATGGGCAAACTGGGCTCGCGTGAGCTGAATTACTCCTCCGATATTGACCTGATCGTTTTGTATGATCCCCAGCGCATGGCCGCTGATGACCTGGATCAGTTGCGGCAGGATTTAGTACGGGTCACCCGTCAGATCATCCGCCTGATGGAGGAACGCACGGGCGAAGGATATGTGTTCCGCACAGACTTAAGATTGCGCCCGGATCCCAGTGTCACCCCTTTGGCGATGTCGGTTCTTGCGGCGGAAACCTATTATGAAAGTGTGGGCCAGAACTGGGAGCGCGCGGCGATGATCAAGGCGCGGCCTGTTGCCGGGGATCTGGCATTGGGGGAGGAATTCCTGACCCATATCCGGCCCTTCATCTGGCGAAAATTTCTGGATTTTGCGGCCATCCAGGACATTCATTCCATCAAGCGCCAGATCAATGCCTATCGTGGCGGTGCAGAAATTGCCGTTGATGGTCACAATATCAAAATCGGTCGTGGCGGCATTCGAGAGATCGAATTCTTCGTTCAGACACAACAATTGATCTGGGGCGGGCGTCAGGTCGAATTGCGGGAGAAGCCGACCTGTCTGATGCTGGATCGGCTGGCAGAATTCGGCCATGTCCTGCCGGAAACCGCTGTAGAGATGAAACAGGCCTATTACTATCTGCGCCGCCTGGAACATCGGTTACAGATGGTGAATGACCAGCAGACCCAGACCATGCCAAAGGCACCGGAAGGCATGGCGGCAATCGCCCAATTCATGGGCCAGGCCGATCTGGATGCTTTCCGTGCGACATTGCGGGAAACGTTGACCACGGTTGCCGGTCACTATGCGCGACTGTTTGAGGAATCGCCGGATCTGGGGGGGGATGGCTCCCTGGTCTTTACCGGCAGCGAGGATGATCCAGATACATTGGAAACCTTATCGCGGATGGGTTTCGAAAATCCATCCCATGTCGCAGAGCGAATCCGGGTGTGGCATCGCGGGCGCTATCGTGCGACCCGCAGCGAACGCAGCCGCCAGATCCTGACGGAATTGATGCCCCGCATTTTGAAGGCTTTTGGCGATACGGCCAGCCCGGACGAAGCGCTACAGCGCTTTGATAATTTTCTCTCCGGCCTGCCATCGGGCGTTCAGCTTTTCTCTCTGTTCCAGGCGCATCCTGCCTTGCTGAATCTGGTTTCTGAGATTCTGGGGGAAGCGCCGCGTCTGGCCGACTGGTTGTCGCGCAAACCAATCCTTTTGGATTCTGTATTGGGCGAGGACTTTTTTGAACCCATCGTGTCGGATGCGCCCTTTGCCATGTCTGATGATGATGATTTATCGGCCGCATTGGCGCTGTGTCGCGATTTTCAGGACATACTGGACGCGGTGCGGCGATGGGCCAATGATCAAAAATTCCGGATCGGTGTTCAGTTGTTACGCGGCGTTGCGGACGGGGATCGCATTGGCCCCGCCTATAGCGCCATTGCCCTGCGCGCGCTGCATGCGATCCTGCCCGCCGCATCGGAAGAGTTTGCAGAACAGCATGGCGATATGGACGGTATGGGGATGGCTGTCGTCGCCTTTGGCAAATTGGGCGGCGGTGAATTGCTGCCCATGTCCGATTTGGACCTCGTTTTTGTCTATGATTTTGCAGAGGACGTGACCCAGTCCGATGGCCCAAAACCGCTGGGACCACAGGTCTATTATCTGCGTCTGTGCCAACGCCTTGTAACCGCGATCACGACAGAAACGGGTGAAGGGGCCTTGTATGAAGTGGATACACGGTTGCGCCCATCGGGCAAGGCCGGGGCCCTGGCGACGCAACTGGCGGGCTTTGCCAAATATTATAAATTGCCAGAGGGGGAGGCCTGGACATGGGAACATATGGCCCTGACGCGGGCGCGACCAGTCTATGGCAGTGCGGCATTACAGGCGCGCCTGACAGAGGTTATCCGCACCGCCCTGGTCCAGCCGCGTGATATAAAGAAGTTGCTGGTGGATGTGGATACCATGCGCAATCGAATCGCGCGGGAATTTGCTGCGAAATCAGAATGGGATGTGAAATATCGCCCCGGTGGTCTGGTCGATGTCGAGTTCACGGTCCAGGCGCTGCAACTTGCCTATGCAGCGGAAAATCCATCCATTCTGTCCACCAATACGGCAGATGCGCTGGAGCGATTGCAGGCGGCGGGATATCTGACCGAACCGGCCTTCACGGCCTTGCGGGAAGGATTGCGTCTGTGGCGACAGGTTCAGGCGGCAATCCGGTTGACGGCACCAGGCGGTGGATTTGACGCATCCAGTGCGCTGGAGGGGCAAAAAAGGGCGCTGGCCCGGGCCGCAGGTGTTGATACTTTTGAAGACCTGGCGCCGCGCATGGAAATTGTCGCACAGGCCGTGCGGGGCCAGTATGAGGCATTGATTGCCACCCCCGCTGCGCGCTACCGTAAGGACCTGACCTGATCACTGTCTTATCTTTCCAAAGGAACCGTCGATCATGCTGACCATTTGGGGACGCAAGAATTCAAGCAATGTCATGCCGGTTTTATGGACGGCGGATGAATTGGGCCTGGCCTATGATCATAAAATGGTCGGGGGGTCATTTGGCGGCATTGATACCGACGCCTTCCGGGCGATGAATCCGAATATGCGCGTACCGGTGCTGCAGGACGGGGATTTCGTATTGTATGAATCGAACGCCATCGTCCGCCACCTTGCGCGCGCTCATGGTCACGGCAGTCTGATGCCTGACAGTTTGCACGACCAGGCACATGCGGATCAATGGCTGGATTGGCACAAAACCACCCTGACCGGGCCCATGATTGATTTGTTCTGGCGCACGGTGCGGTGCCAGCCAGATCAGCGAAACCCGGATCTGATCGCCCAGGCAAAGGGGGCGACGGAAAAGGCGCTGTCCCTTCTGGACGCGCATTTGGCCTGTCGCGATTTTATGGTCATGGACCGGTTGACCATCGCAGATATTCCCTTGGGGACGCTGATTTACCGCTATTACAACATTCAGGTGGATCATCAGGATTTCAAGAATATCAAGGCATGGTACGCCCGCTTGCAGGACCGCCCAGCCTATCGAAGAAATGTCATGATTCCGTTCGGAACGACCCTTGCCGAATGGGATGAACTCGAACGGTCTTTGGTGTAATCAAACATGTCTCCTCCTGTCGATCCCGTCGCAGCGACACAGGTCCTGCCGAAGAAAGTCGATGTCGTCGTAATTGGCGGTGGTATCATTGGTGTCTCTGCCGTCTGGCATTTGCTGAAAAAGGGATACAGTGTCGCCCTGTGCGAAAAGGGTGTGATCGGGGGGGAGCAATCATCCCGCAATTGGGGCTATTGCCGCCAGCAGGGGCGCGATCCCAAAGAAATGCCACTCATCCAGGAAGCCCTGAGGATATGGCGGGGGCTTGATAAAGAGATTGAAGCGGAAACCGGCTTTGCTCAAGCCGGTGTCATCTATGTCGCAAAGACCGAGCAGCAGATGGCTTCCTATGAGCGCTGGGTCGATATCGCAAAACAGTATCAACTGGATACCAGAACCGTTACGTCACAAGGCTTGCGCGATCTGCTGCCGGGATATGAAACGGGCTATCCAGGCGCGTTGTGGACACCCAGCGATGGGCGCGCAGAACCCCATAAGGCGGCACCAGCCATCGCCACCTCTGCCCAGCGCAAGGGTGCAGCAATCCTGACGGGTTGTGCCGTGCGCGGTTTGGAAACATCGGGCGGGCGCGTGTCTGCTGTGGTGACAGAAAAAGGTGTGATCGCCTGTGACTCCGTCATCCTGGCGGGGGGCGCGTGGTCGTCCCTGTTCCTGAAACGTCATGACATTGTGTTCCCACAATTACAGGTCAAATCATCCGTGTTGCGGACAACGGTCGGTCCAGAAGTGACCCCTGGGGGGCTTTCCACCCCCGATTTCGCGATCCGGCGTCGGAACGATGGGAAATATTCCCTGTCGCGTGGGTTTGATTCGACCTTCTATCTGGTTCCAGATGCGTTTCGCTGGATGGATAAATTCTGGAAGTCCTTCATGGCGGAGCGGGACACGATCAAGCTGCGCCTGGACAGTCGTTTCTTCCAACAGCTGATGCAGAACACATCCTGGGATCTGAATGCAGAAAGCCCGTTTGAACGGACACGCATTCTGGACCCGGCGGCGGATCGCAAAATTCTGGACAAGGGCTTTGCCAGCTTCAAGGCGGCCTTTCCTGTCCTGAAGGATTTGCAGGTGGAGGAATATTGGGCCGGCATGATCGATACGACCCCCGATGCCGTTCCCTGCATCGCCCCGTTGGAGGCATTGCCCGGCCTGACGCTGGCGTCAGGTTTTTCCGGACATGGCTTTGGCATTGGTCCAGGGGCTGGCAAGCTGGCGGCCCAATTGACGGTTGGGGAACCGCCCTGTGTTGATCCAGAACCCTTCCGCTATACGCGCTTCTTCGACGGCACATCCCTGGCCCCGGCGGAGATTTAGGGAACGGTCTTGCAACAGTCATTTTGACTGGGTGTTCAAACATGAAAAAAGCTCGCAAGACGCGAGCTTTTCCATTATCGTATGACAGTGAGGGTGGTATTAACCCGCGACCTCACGCGCCGTTGATTTAGAAATAGTCCAAAAATCAATCATGTCAACATAAAATCAAGATATGCGCCATTAAAGGGATGGGATTTTGCAATTTACGCATGACGAAGTTCAACACTTACCTTCTGTTCTGTCGAGCCCACGGTTTGCCACATATTTAATAGAAAAAAATTCAGATAAAGAACAAGCATTAGCATTGTATCAATGGAACTTAGAACTGTCCTCCGCATTCATTATTCCCCTACAGATATGCGAAGTAGGTGTTCGCAATTCAATTGTTACAGCCATTGAGAATGCCTACGGTCAAAATTGGCCATGGGCGAAGAGCTTTGAAATTGCCCTTCGCAATCCTCCTAGAAGTTATAGTCCCCGACGTGATCTCACAAATTTAAGGAAATTAGCAACAACCGGGAAGATCGTAGCGGAATTGCGTTTTATTTTTTGGGAAAAAATGCTCACGAAGGGCCATGATGGCGCAATTTGGAATAACCATTTGAGGACCGCTTTCCCACATGCAGATCAATTAAAAACAATTCAAGAGCTACGCACTGAAGGTAACGAAGAATTGAGAAAAATAAGAGAATTAAGAAACCGTATAGCTCACCATGAGCCTATTTTTCGGCGAAATATTCAAGATGAATACGATCGTATTAAGAAAGTCATAAACTGGTCAAATCCAACTGCTGCGTTGTGGGTAGACAAGATCGAAAAGGTTACCAGATTAATTACTACCAAGCCATAAATGCAATGTTAATGTAGGAAACCTCATGAAAACTTTCTAGAAAACATAAACCGTTAAATATCAAAGCTTTAAAAATAGTAGACTATATTAGCAGTAATGAAAAAACCATCCTTTCTTAAGGTGTGATGTGTTGTCTCGTCTACTCCACAATTTCCCGCCAAACGGTATTAGGATACGTTTTGGCAAAGTAGCCATACGTGGGGACGTTGATAAGGCGGGCGACGCTGTTTTCTCAACTTCGTGAGGTTGATGGCTGTGTGTTTGTTTTTGCGCATCTGAATCCCGTCCCTTGCGTGAAATCTCGAATCGCGACGGAGTCTTCTCTGTTGATCGGGAAGGAGCGCTGGGCGCATGCAGTTGGATATGAAAACCCTTGTGGGGAAGCTGAACCCCGCCTGTAAAAAGGCGTTGGAAGGGGCGGCCCAGCTATGTGTGCAGCAAACCAATTTCAATGTGGAAGTAGAACATGTCCTGCTGAAATTGCTGGAGCAGACGGACACGGACGCCGTGCAGGGGTTAAAGGCCCATGGTGTCGAATTGGCGGATCTGATCGCCGATCTGCAAGGCGCTGTTGAAGGGTTCCGGCGCGGCAATACCCGCACGCCAGCCCTCTCGCCCCAAATTGCTGATCTGTTGCAGGAAGCCTGGGTCTATTCGTCCCTAAGCCTGGGCCAGAATGCAACGCGCTCTGCGGCCTTGTTGCAAGCCGCGCTGGATACAGAAACAATTCGTGCACCCTTATTTGAGGGGGCCCCTGCATTTAAATCGATCCCCGCTGTGGGGTTGCGGGACAGTTGGTCTGAAATCCTGCGCCAATCGCCGGAAGCGATGCCCAGTGCGATAGAGGCCAGCAAGGCCGATGCAAAGGCGGCGAAGGAGCGGCGCAAAGAGGTCCAACAGGCGAAAGCCGGTGCCCCAACGGAAGAAGAACAGGCGGCACAAACAGCCGCTGCTGCCAAGGCAGATGCGCTGGACCTCTATACGATTTCCCTAACCGATCAGGCATTGATTGGCGCAATTGATCCAATTGTCGGGCGCGATGGAGAGATACGGCAAATGGTCGATATCCTGATGCGCCGTCGCCAGAACAATCCCATCCTGACGGGTGAAGCCGGGGTTGGGAAGACAGCCGTGGTCGAAGGGCTTGCACAACGCATCGCGGATGGCGATGTGCCGGAGCCTTTGCGCGATGTCGATTTACGGGTTCTGGACCTGGCCTTGCTGCAGGCGGGTGCATCGATGAAGGGGGAGTTTGAAGATCGCTTGAAAACCGTCATCGATGCGGTGAAATCCTCGCCCCGTCCCATCATCCTGTTCATTGACGAGGCCCATACGCTGATCGGTGCCGGGGGGGCTGCGGGCCAGGGGGATGCCGCGAATTTGCTGAAGCCTGCCTTGGCGCGGGGGGAATTGCGCACCGTGGCCGCCACGACCTGGGCCGAATATAAAAAGTATATCGAAAAAGACCCCGCGCTGGCCCGGCGCTTTCAGGTCGTGAAAGTGGATGAGCCTGATCCCGAACGCGCAGTCGCCATGGTGCGGGGCTTGGCGCGTCGTCTGGAAGAACATCACAAGGTTCGTATTCTGGATGAAGCGATTGCAGAGGCTGTGTCGCTGTCGGCCAGATACATTACCGGGCGGCAATTGCCTGACAAGGCGATTGGCGTGTTGGACACGGCATGCGCCCGGGTCGCGGTCGCGCAAGGGGATCGTCCGCCCCAGGTGGAAGCGGCCCTTCGTCAGGTGGAACGCCTGTCGG
>TARA_R100001143_G_scaffold53522_1_pt1 | contig 46159 bp, 37 predicted proteins | sample TARA_R100001143 | Tara Oceans TARA_R100001143 (sample SAMEA2621300) | marine metagenome | biome: marine biome (ENVO:00000447); feature: mesopelagic zone (ENVO:00000213); material: "saline water (ENVO:00002010), including plankton (ENVO:xxxxxxxx)" | depth 800 m | reverse complement strand
TTTTGAACGTCTCACCCGAGCCGATGCAGATCCACACTCACCCGGTGGTAACGACTATCTCAATGAACCGGCGCCGGGCACTGCACTTCCGCCCCCTACCCATTCTCCGGGCGGAGATGATAAGGCACCGTTTTAACGATGTTAGAATGATGCGCGGCTCTTCGTCTGCTTGAGTCGGTCAAATAGAGCATCATACCGGTCGATCATCTCTTTCCAGTCCAGATGTTTATTGATATTCTGAAGGGATGATTTGGGCAGAGGTTTGGTTTTGCCGGTCAGTAGATCTTTCAAACATCGAAACAGATCATCTTCGGTATCATAAAGAACCGGAGCATGAAGAAGTGGATTGTGAAGAGTGTCCGGAATCAATTCAGGATAATGCAATCGGTTTGGAACCAGTGGATGACAACCGCAATAAATCGCCTCCATAATGGCTACACAGAAAAACTCATGCGTTGCTGTTGAGACCACAATATCACCTGAATGGAGTAGTTTACTGTAATTCTCAACATTTTCAACATATCCAAAATGGGTGATCTGATCACCAAACCGTTTCCACGCTTTTTCAAATTCCTCCGGTTTTTTGTGCTGGGTATCACCGGCCAAAATCAAATCAAACTCCAGATCAATATCATTTAACCGATTCAGCACTTTAAAAAATAGAGTAGGATTTCGATCAAACTGCCAACGCTGGTTCCATACGATCACCGGTCGTTTATTCTTATCCCTGGTATCGGGCTGTGAATCAAAAACGGAGAGGTTGAGTCCGGGATACATCACCAAACTTTTATCACGGATCTGATTGATTGTATTGTAGTGTTTGTCATCGGGAAAATGATCCAAAAATTCCGGCAGTGCACCCATTAATTCATTCAGATGGTGATCTGTTGTAAATAGCAATTTATCAGCCGAAAGCATACTTAGATAGTTGATATAACAATATGTCAAATCCCGCTCTTCTCCCTCCGGCATCGGTTGTGTGAGCTGATTTTCATGCATAATCATCACTTTTGGCGTAAAAGCAAACCGTGGATTGGTGAGAGCCAGAAAAGCGGGCAGGTTTGTCATGCTGCTAACCAATAACAGATCGATCTCTTCACTGATGCGGCTCGACATCTCAGCCAGTTTCACAGAATCACCATGCATCCTCCACTTCCACCTGCGATAATCGAGCTTTATCGGTGTTATATTATGGGCAGAATTTTCCATCAACCCCTTCAAAAAAGCCCGATGTGATCCACTATAATATGGTTCAATAGCCAGAATATTCATAAATCCAAATCGCTAAAACCCCTATGATCTCATTTACAACTCTTTCAGAGAAGACTCCTTTTATTTAGAATATACAACGTTTTAAGGCACATATCCTTTATTATTCCATTAACACATTTACAACGGCATCATCCTTAACCATACTTAAATCCCTAACCTATACTTACTTCCCAACCACGCCTGTCATCCTTGTAGATGTTCTGTAATTCGTTGAAAGTATTGGTTAGAGTCTGCAGAGGTTTGTCCACCAACACCTCCACTGCGTCATCCTGAATTTATTTCAGGATCTCTGTCTTCTTTTCCCATCTTCGAAAAGAAGTCATTACCAATTCAGATCCCAAGCCTTGAGATCCTGATCTTCAACAGGATGACTCTATAGAGAGTATCGTAATCTTACCGAAACTTCCCTCTTAATTCTTCCATCGACATATATATCAGCGTGGGTTTATTCAATGGATCACTATAAGGCTCTTCACAAGCAAAAAGTTGATCAATCAACATTTCCATTTCCATTTCACTCAGGCGTTTGCCACGTGGGATAGCCGTACGCGAGGCAAATGCAATAGCGACACGATTTCTTGCATCTAAAGCCGGACGTTTACTGAGCTCCCGATACTGATGCAACATATCCCGCAGCACCTGTTTCTCATCCCCTATCTCTATATCAGCCGGCACACCACTGATGATTGCACTGTTTCCGCTCAATAGCTGAATACTAAACCCCATTCTCAAAATAATAGGGAGTAGTTCCTTTAACAGTGAAAACTCGGATGCGGACAGCTCTACTGTCTGTGCAAAAAGGAGTTGTTGTGTCCCAGGCAGCGTCTCTTCCGTTGCACTGAGTGCTTTTTCATAAATTATTCGCTTGTGAGCAGCATGTTGGTCAATCATACAGAGACCGGTTCGGGTTTGCGTCATCACATAACTATTGTGCAGCTGCCAAAATCCCCGATCACGATTTCGACGTCCCTGCTCAGATTTTGAGTTCTCTTCCCTTTGTCGCTGCGCTTCCTCTCCATCACCACTCAACGGTTGAGTTCCGTAAAGAAGCTCTGCACTATCTTCTCCGTCAATATCTCTGTTTTGAAAGTTTATTCGCGATGGAAATTGAATCGGCCCGATCTCCCGTCCACGGTTCCCATGGGAGGACCTTTCGCCATGTAGCTGATCAAAAGAGAGATTAAAATCGTCATTAAATGAATCTGAGCCGCTTACATCAGGAACAACAAAGTATTCATTGATCGCCTTTTTAACGACTGATCGCACCAGCTGAATGATGCTACGCTCATCATCAAACTTCACTTCCATTTTTGCAGGATGCACATTTACATCCACCTGTGCAGGATCCATCTCCATAAAAATAGCATAAAACGGATACTCATTCTGTTTCGTCCATGCATCAAAAAGGCTCAATATTACATAGCTTAAATACCGGTGTTGAAAAGGCCGGCCGTTTACAAAAAAAAACTGTTCTCCACGACTCTTTTTGGCCAATTTCGGATCCGCCAGCAAACCGTGAATCTTCACATAGCTGGTCTCCTCTTCAAAGGGTATCAAACTGGCCTTATACTGCTTTCCAAACAGTTCCGTTACACGTTGCTCCAGTGTCTGTTTTGGCAGATGGTAGAGAATATCGCCATCACCATGCAATTCAAATTCGATCGATGTATTGGCAAGTGCACTGTTTTGAAATGTTCCAATGATATGCTTGAGTTCTGTAGCATCCGTTTTCAGAAATTGTCGACGGGCCGGTACATTGTAGAATAGATTTCTCACTGCAATGGATGTACCATCGGCAACCGCAGCCGGCTCAAATCGCCTCTCTTCACCACCCCAAATCTCAAGCAGAGTTCCCGATTCATCCTCCACCCTTTTAGTTTTCATCTCAACCTGAGAGATCGATGCAATGGATGCCATCGCCTCACCTCGAAAACCCATGGTCCGAACTTTAAATAGATCTTCTATCGACTGAATTTTAGATGTAGCGTGACGTTCAAAACAGAGCCGTGCATCCGATTCGGACATTCCGGTTCCGTTGTCAACCACTTGAATCAGAGTCCTCCCAGACTGCTGTATGATCAATTTGATATGATCGGCACCGGCATCAATCGCATTGTCCAGTAGCTCCTTCGATACAGAAGCCGGACGCTGGATTACTTCCCCTGCGGCAATTTTATTGGATAACTCCGGGGGCATTGTCCGAATGATCGACTGCCCAATATCTTCTGTTTGCTTCAATGAACTATCTTGTGAATGTTGGGATTTGGAAATATGACTTTACAATACTGTGATGACCCAAATCACCAGTGCCAGTCCCAGGGCCATAACAATGATCCGGATGTTTTGAGTACGGTTTCGATTCCGGTTACTCTTGAATTTTATTCGCTGCCGCCTCTTCTCATCTTTTTTAGGATCATGATACCGTAGCGGAAGATCAAATTTTTTTGGTTTGGCCCGGTGGCCGAACATAGGTCTTATCATAACAAAACGTAGTTTTCTTCGATTAACGAACTATCAGCCAAAATGTTCTTAAAGATACAATTTGATGTGGGAAAATTGCACTTTTTTTTCCAATGACAACGACTATACTTTTTCATTATTCAGGGAGATTTGGTAATGCTAACCTAAATAACTCTCCTCGCACCCAAATATTTCCCTGCCCAGTATCTCTCCCCTACATTTGAAATCATCACTCCGGAAGAGTATGAAGCGTGTAAAAAATCGCCATTTTCCATTGCCAAACCCACATGGAGAACCCCCCGGTCTGTCCGGAAAAAGATCAGATCGCCCGGCCGAATTGAATTTCGCCGAACCGAAGAACCGGCTTGAAGCTGATCACGGGTGTGTCGTGGAATGTCAATATCAAAGTATTCATCAAGCACAGATTTTGTAAATGCAGAACAATCCACTCCACTTTTACTGCTTCCTCCGAGCAGATACGGTGCCCCACCCCAATCATCATAAGCAGATCTTAGCTGACTCAAAACCTCTCTCTCAATTCCAGAGACCGGTGAATTTGCTGAAACACCAACCGTATCACTGTCTGTTTTCGAACGAGTTGTTTCTCTTGAAATGCCGCAAGACGTCATGAAGATGAAAATAATGCAATAAATCAGAAATTGAAGTAGATGATTGTAGGTTGCCATGCTAAACTTTTGATGATGAATATTGTATCTTCGATTAAATAAACGAGACATTATGCAATTACTTGTAAATATCGATCATGTAGCAACACTTCGCAATGCCCGAGGTGAAGGTTATCCGGATCCTACGGAAGCAGCTATCGTATGTGAACAGGCAGGAGCAGCCGGAATCGTATTTCACCTTCGAAGTGATCGGCGCCATATTCGCGACGATGATGTATATAATCTCAAACGTGCAGTTCGTGGTATATTGGATTTTGAAATGGCGGCCACTGATGAAATGATTCATATCTGTAAAGAGGTGAATCCGCATCTGTGCACTTTGGTTCCGGAAGGGCGTGAAGAGCTTACCACGGAAGGTGGACTTGACATGAAAAAGGTATTCGATGATTTTGAAAACCGGGTTATGCCTGCTTTTGATGAAACTGATATAGAGGTGAGTCTTTTTCTCGATCCAAATCCGGAAGATATTCACCTGGCACATAAACTTGGAGTTAATGCCATCGAGCTTCACACCGGAACGTTTGCCAATGCAACAGATCCGGCTATAATAAAACGAGAGTTAGAGAGGTTGAAAAATGGAGCTCTCCTGATTCATGAGTTGGGAATGAAGGTGAATGCCGGACATGGTTTAAATCGAAAAAATCTTCCTGCATTGATTGAAAATGTCCCCCATTTGGAGGATATCAGTATTGGCCACGCCCTTATATCGAAATCGATCTATTGGGGTTTAGACAGAACTGTGAAAGAATATCTGAAACTCATGAAATCAGATTCAAATATGAGACTTGTTTGAGAGAATAAGTCAAATTCATTTCATCGAGGAATATTTTTCTGACTCATATACTTCCTGCGGAGTGAAGTGAAAATTTAATCGGTGGTTACTATCAGTGATGATCACATGTATACACAATGAATAAACAAGCCTAAATGACTGAAACCCAACATAAATCCGGATATTTAGCCATCATTGGGAAACCCAATGCGGGAAAATCTACATTGATGAACCGCATTCTTGGAAGTAAAATATCAATAACCACGCACAAAGCGCAGACAACACGTCATCAAATCGTGGGAATCTATTCCGACGATGACACACAAATCGTATTTCTGGATACACCGGGTGTAATCACTCCCAAATATGAACTTCAAAAAGCAATGATGAGCACGGTGGGCCGTGCCCGTACAGATTCTGATCTGATTCTTTTTATCATGGACCCTGCCGACTCTCACCCAACGGATGAAGTAATCGAGCTGTTGAAATCAATACAAAAACCCATTCTGTTAGTAGTGAATAAGATTGACAATCTTGATAGAACGGTTGCCGGAATCAAGGCGAAATCAGTAGAAGATCGCTTACGTATCCACTCTACTCATTTTGTGTCAGCACTCAATGGAGAGGGGGTAAATGAGTTAATGCAATCCATTCGCGCTTTATTGCTACCCGGGCCACCCTACTACCCCAAGGAAGATTTGAGTGAACATCCGGTTCGATTTTTCGTATCCGAATTGATTAGAGAACAACTTTTTCTTCGATTTCATGAAGAAATACCCTACTCCTGTTCAGTAGAGGTAATTTCTTATGAGGAAAATCCGGACATCGATCGCATCAGTGCCAATATTATCGTTAACCGAAAGTCTCAAAAAGGTATGCTGATTGGCAAAGGGGGAAAAGCGATTAAGGATCTGGGAATCCGTTCAAGAGAATCTATTGAAGCATTTATTGGAAAACAGGTCTTTCTGGATCTGCATGTCAAAGTCCGTGAAAAATGGCGTGAGAAAGAGAATTGGGTTAAGAATTTAGGGTATTAGCAGCAGAGGCTCACCTTTAAATCCTCATTGTTTTTTAGATTTATACCGTTGTACTCTACCCGGCCGATGAATGGTTACTCATTCTAATACTCATAGTAAAATAAATTGAATATTTTTTGAATCTTGTTCTCAATAGCCAGCCAAAAAAGGTGAGGATCGGTTTCGAATCAAAAAAGATTTTTAAAAAAATGTGTCCGGTAAACCCTTCATATTGCGGTATAACGCATCTTTTTTAAAAATTTGACCAAAATCAAAAAAATAATTGCATTATAATTCAAAAAGGGGTTATACTTTAATCAATGAAAAAATCAGCCCTAAATATTACTTGTAAAAACTGTATGTGTTGTTGCACTTGATACAGAGGGATTGCTTTTTTTTAGTTAAGAAATTGTAGAGCCCTCTGAACATCAGCAGGGCTTTTTTATTGACCGCATTTAGCGGATTCGTTCTTTTAAAATTTTGAATTCTTATCCAGAAAGGTGGAGGGACAGGCCCTGTGATACCTTAGCAACCGGTCCTGACAGAAATGTCGGGTTGTCAGGTGCTAAATCCTGCCCGTTACGAAATTGACTTAGAGTTAATCACGTGACAGGGAAAGATGAGATGTCAGGTACATTTGTGTATAGATCTATATAACAAAAGCCTCTTCTTAAAATCTTTCCCACAGGATTTTTGGAAGAGGCTTTTTTTGTTTCAGGAGTTTTGGAACAGCCTTCAACAATGAATAAAACCAAATTGATAATCTTAATAATACAAACCTTTGAGAAATACATTTAACAGCTGGTACGATACCAAAATGCGATCCACATCAGAACTCACTGCAGAAACTGATTCTGTTGAGAAAGTTTTGGATGAAATCAAAACTATCGCCATTGTTGGTATTTCCAGAAACAGACATAAGGATAGTAATTTTGTTGGCCGGTATCTTCAAAATGCCGGTTACAAAATCATACCTGTAAATCCGGGAGCAGATGAGATTCTTGGCGAAAAAGCGTATGCAGATCTTTCATCAATCCCGGAAAAAGTGGATGTAGTAGACATTTTCATCAAACCCGAAGATGTGCCTCAAATAGTAGATCAGGCACTGAAAATAAATCCGGTTGCAATATGGCTTCAACTTGGCACCGGGGAACACCCTGAAGAGATGAAAAAAGCGGAGCAAGCGGGGGTCATGATGCTGCAAAACCGGTGTATCAAGGTCGATCACCAATTTTTAATTCGAAACCGAAAGAAAAATTAATGATCGGCCAGGCCTCCAACACCTATCGGTGACCAATAAACTTTAATTAGAATTAATCCAATAAAAACAGAACAATGAGCACAAACGGACAAGAAAAACATTACAAATTTGAAACGCTGCAATTACATGCAGGCCAGGAGCCTGATCCTACAACCGGATCCAGGGCTGTACCGATTTACCAGACAACATCCTATCAATTTTCAGATACGGAGCATGCCGCCACTCTCTTTGCCCTCAAAGATTTTGGCAACATATATACCCGAATCATGAATCCAACTACCGATGTTTTTGAAAAGAGAATAGCAGCCCTCGAAGGGGGAGCTGCTGCTGTCGCTACTGCTTCCGGTCAGGCCGCACAGTTTTTGGCTGTGATTACCCTGGCTCAATCCGGCGACAATATTGTCTCCACTCCAAATCTTTATGGAGGGACATACAATCAGTTCAAGGTTACTCTGCCCAGACTTGGTATCAATGTCAAATTCGTGGACGAGCATGATTCTCCGGAATCATTTGAGGCTGCAATTGATGAGAACACCAAAGCGATCTATCTTGAATCGATTGGAAATCCCAGAGGAAATGTCCCCGATTTTGAAGGGATCTCAGCAGTCGCTAAAAAACACGGAATAGCATTAATCGTTGATAATACCTTTGGTGCGGCCGGTGCTATCGCCCGACCGATTGAGCATGGCGCAAATGTTGTTGTACAATCTGCTACAAAGTGGATTGGCGGACATGGAACCAGTATTGGCGGTGTGATTGTGGATGCCGGTAATTTCAACTGGGGAAATGGCAATTACCCTCTTTTTACTGACCCATCACCTGCGTATCACGGCCTGAATTTCTGGGAGGTATTCGGAGACCAGGGGCCTTTTGGAAATATCGCCTTTGCCATCCGGGCTCGTGTGGAAGGTCTGCGTGATGTAGGTCCTGCTCTTTCACCTTTCAACAGTTTCCTGCTTCTTCAGGGACTCGAAACTCTCTCTTTGAGAGCGGAACGCCATACTGAAAATGCACAAAAACTGGCTGAATGGCTCAGTAAAAATGATGCCGTATCATGGGTAAACTATACCGGTTTACCGGATCATACACATCATGAAAACGGGAAAAAATATCTTCAAAACGGTCGTTTTGGAGCAGTCCTGACTTTCGGTGTAAATGGCGGTTTTGATGCAGCCCGTACGTTTATAGAAAGTGTGGAATTGGCGAGTCATCTTGCCAATGTGGGAGATGCCAAAACATTGGTAATCCATCCTGCGTCAACTACACATCAACAACTGAGTGAGGCTGAACAAGCTGCCAGTGGTGTTAAAGAAGACTTGATTCGGGTTTCTGTAGGAATCGAGCATATCGATGACATCATCGGCGATTTTGAGCAAGCATTTAAGAAAATCAAAGTGCCGGCTTAATATCCATAAAAAAATAGCAGAACTCCCTCGCCGGAGTTCTGCTAAAATTAAAACGCGTGAATGAGATCAAAATGGTCTCATCACACATTCCTTCATAACGTCAAAAATACAAAACAAATGAGTATAGCAGAAACAACAATTTCAACGGAAAACGAAACACTTAAAAATAGTCTCTTAAACCTGATTAAAGGAATACAAGAGAACCCTGAAAGTGCAAATGCAACATTTCGGGCTAAATCTAAGCTGGAGAATGGTTTTCTTGCTGACATACAGACTCGTGATTTCAAATTTGTATCAGATGAACCTGCTGATTTAGGGGGCACAGATCAGGGACCCAATCCTGTTGAGTATGTGTTGGGTGCTTTCGCAGCCTGCCAGGAGATTGTAATCAAGGCATATGCAACGGTTCTTGATATCGACCTGCAATCAGTATCAGTAGAAGTCAATGGTCAACTTGATCTTCATGGTTTTTTAAATCTAACAGATCAGCGTGCCGGTTTCACTTCGTTGAACTATAAAACAACCGTAGAAACAAACGAAAAAGACGCTAAAAAACTTCAATTACTAGAAGAATTATCTGTTACCAGATGTCCTGTACTGGATATCATACAAAATCCGGTTGAGGTCACCGGAAGTGTAACCTATATATAGCGCTAAAATAATCCCTGCAAGGCACTCATTTCTGTCTTGCAGGGATATCAATTGATATAAATAATGAACCAGGGAATTACTAAAACAGTATTAAATCAATCATTTACTACAGAATCAGGTTTTGAGTTTCAAAAAGCGGATGTAGCTTATAAAACATGGGGTACATTGAACGATACCCGTGACAATGTGATACTTATTTGTCACGCATTAACGGGTCATGCAGCGGCTGATGAGTGGTTTCCCGGTATTTTTGGCAAGGGCAGAATATGTGACCCTGAAAAATATTTTATCATCTGTATTAATGTACCCGGAAGTTCATATGGTTCCATAGGCCCGTGGACGATTAACTCAAGCAGTAACAAACCCTACCTCAATGATTTTCCTCCGATAACAATCCGGGATATGGTTCGGTTTCAGCAACTTTTGCTGGATCAACTTGACATACAAGGAATTGAACTGGTTATTGGCGGATCTCTTGGAGGGATGCAAGCATTGGAATTTGCCATATTAGACAATCGAATAAACTCTGCTGTATTGATTGCGATGAGTAAAGCTCACAGCCCCTGGGCTATTGGCATCAGCCATGCACAGAGAATGGCTATTAAGGTGGATCCTAAATGGAATGATGGAAACTATGAAAAAGGCGATGGCCCTGTAAAAGGCTTGGCAACTGCAAGAATGATGGCGATGATTACTTACCGTACACCGGTTGATTATGAATCAAAGTTTGGCCGAGATCTGCAAACCGGGTTAGATCTATATCAGGTTGAATCCTATTTAAACTATCAGGGGGAAAAACTGGCCGGCAGATTTGATGCGCACTCCTACCTGATTTTGACTAAGGCGATGGACTCCCATGATGTGTCCAGGGATCGGGGGACATTTTTGGAGGTTTTACAGAATATTAAAGTACCCGTCAATGTAGTGGGCATTGATAGTGACCACCTCTACCCTACTCATGAACAGAAGGATTTAACGGCTCTGCTTGGCAATGCTACCTACAGTGAAATCCGATCAACCTATGGCCATGACGCCTTTTTGATCGAATTTGAGCAGTTGAACTCGATTATTCAATCATTTTTTAGAAATAAAGATAAATAAATCATCATGACAGAATTGAAAGTGTATAAAAAACCTCTCGATAAGAAATCACCGAAAGTAAAGAAATTGTTTATTGCCGGTGTCGGGGCAGTCGGTAATACCTTATTGAAACAAGTTTCCAGATATGGAACTGAAAAATCGTTACGAGTATTAGGTGTATGCAACAGTAATCATCTATTATGGTACGATAGAGTACAGGGAAATTACTCCCTTCGAGATCTTCTGCGTGCACCTGAACTGGATTGGGAAAATGTGATTCAGAAACTGATATCGTATGATAAAGGAAGTGTTGTATTTGTGGATACGACAGGCAGCCTGGAAATTGCAGAACTCTATCCGAGGCTACTTAAAAATCATATTCATGTAGTAACACCCAGTAAACTTGCCAATACTCAAAAACAAGCTCAATTTGATACCTTGCACCAGATAGCTTCAAATAATGGAGTAGAGTTTTTGTATGAAACCAATGTAGGGGCAGGTCTGCCCATTATTAACTCTATAAAAAACCTGATCCTCACGGGGGATGAAATACTTGAACTCAGTGGTGTACTGTCAGGAACAATGACCTACCTATTCTCTGAGTTGGATAAAGGAGCTACTTTTAGTGAAACGATCATCAAAGCACGCCGCCTTGGATATGCAGAACCCGATCCCCGGGATGATCTTTCAGGAGAGGACGTTGCAAGAAAGTTTATGATTTTAGCCCGTATTTGTGGCCATAAAATTGAACGGGAACAGTTAGAAGTTGAATCACTGATACCAAAAGAGCTTAAAGATGTAGATTCAACAACATTCCTGGAAAGAGTAAATGAATTTGATGGGGAATGGAAACATAAATGTGAAGAAGCAAAACTAAATGGCCAAACCCTGCGATATGTAGGACGTTATTATAAAGGGTTAGTCAAAATTGGAATTCAGTCCGTTCCCATTTCTTCTGCACTGGGCCAGCTTAGGGGTACCACTAACCTGATCTCAATCCGGTCACGAAGATACAACGATCAGCCTTTGGTCATTCAGGGCCCGGGAGCCGGAAAAGAGGTGACGGCTGCCGGTGTATTGGCAGATCTTCTAAGTATTGGTTAGAAAATAATATCAAAACAAAAGCCCCATTATTAATGGGGCTTTTAAGATTTATTTATTTTTAGTCCATCTAATTTTATTAAACATTCCCATCTAAATATGGCATTATGATTGTTTGAATTCCCCAGGACGCTATCATTTTTATTCTTACTAATTGAATGAAAATCGTCAATAAAATAATTTCCGGATTTCTATTTCAATCGTGAATTTCACGCACAAAAATTAGTAATAACCCAAAATTTTTGGAATTTACCGGCAAACTCTCCCACTCTTCTCCACCTTGGATTCTCAATAGAAATTAATTTCTCCCCTATAATTCTAAAAATGGCTTTTTGAGATCATAATTATCGTTTTTGCATTTAAAAATTCTCTGGAGTCTAAGACAAAAATAACACGGTTGTCCACTCTTAGAAGATTCTGCTCCCTCACAAAACTTTTTACTTGACATCGTAGCACATTTTGAACTACATTGTGGGCAGATGTGGGGAATAGTGGGGAATTATGGTGAACTCTCTATTTTCTGCATGCGGTAGTAATAGCAATCGCCGCATAGCAATCACTTAAAGAGAAATCCCGTGCCAAGTTTCAAAGGGCAATATGAACACAGTGTAGATAATAAAGGCCGTGTTGCTTTTCCGGCAAAACTACGCAAACTCGTCAACCCCGAGGCACAAGATAAATTTACCATCCTCCGCGGACTCGAACCTTGCCTCTACTTATATCCCCAGGACAGATGGGAACAGGTTGAAAACAGACTCTCTAAGATTAACAGTTTTACATTAAAAGGACGTACAGTTATCAGAAACTTCCTCAGATATGCTGAAGACCTCTCTTTAGATAAACAGAATCGTCTATCGCTCCCCGCTCACCTCATGGAGTACTCCATCATCGATTCAGCAGCCATATTTATAGGAAGCGGAGACCGTATCGAGATATGGTCGCCGGATAAACTAAATGAAGCAGACTCCGATTTAAGTCAGGAGTACTACCAGGAACTATTTGAACAAGTAATGGGAGATGAATATGAGCCAGGAGATTGATACTATGACTACATTTTTCCCACATACTCCGGTACTGCTGGATACTTCGGTCGAATTTTTGATTAAAGACCCAAATGGAATTTACATTGACGCCACTTTGGGAGGCGCGGGGCATACCATAGCTTTTTTGAAAGCCCTCAACGATAGTGCAACGCTACTTGGTGTAGACCAGGATGAAGAAGCACATATGGCTGCAGCAGAAAAAATAGGCGATGACCCAAGATTCATCCCGATCACCGGAAATTTTGGTTATCTCTCAACCATCATCCCTACAGAATATCATGGAAATATCTCCGGAATCTTTTTTGACCTGGGGGTCTCCACTCATCAAATCAAAGAACCGGAACGAGGATTCAGTTTTCAAAATGATGGTCCGTTAGATATGCGAATGAGTGAAATGAGCGGTATTACTGCGTATGATATTGTGAATAACTACGATTATGAAAAACTCAGGGATATCATTTTCCACTATGGGGAAGAGCGGCTGAGCAGACAAATTGCCAAAGAAATTATCGATAATCGTCCGATTGAATCTACAATGGAGCTGCGAAAAACGATTGAGAATGTCCTTTACGGACCCCATATCATCAAGTCGGTTGCCAGAGTATTTCAGGCTATTCGTATTGAGGTAAACCGGGAAATGGAGATGCTTAAAAAAGGGCTGAAAGACTCCTTAGAATTATTGGCCCCCGGTGGACGAATCGTAGCAATCTCTTACCACTCGTTGGAAGACAGACTTGTTAAGAATTTTCTAAAAAGCGGAAATTTTGATGGAGAGATTGAAAAAGATTTTTATGGCAATCCGCTTAAGCCGCTAAATGTTATTACGAAACAGATCATTACTCCTTCAGATCAGGAAATTCAGTCAAACCCCGCCTCACGCAGTGCGAAGTTGCGTGTCGGTGAAAAAGTTGAGGAGGATTAAGAGATGTTTGTAAAAACTCCGGAACAGAAAACATTTAACGGTATATCAAAAGGGGCTTCTTCCAACAAAAGAAGACGGGTACCCCTTGGCAATGGATTTAAATCAGACGGCGCTGCCTCAAATTATGGCAGACGGCTCAACAGTACCCCTAATAAACGAAAACTTCCGGTATTTACCCCCTGGAAAGTTGTTCTCGCAAGTTTTTTGATCGGAATTTGCGGGGTTCTCTACATTGGTCATGTTTTTAACACCCAACAAGCACTGGCTGAAGTAAATAGACTCGAAAATCAGTTTAACAGAGTCCATAGGGTATATAACCAACAGAGATTGACATTCGACAGGCTTACCGGTCCCAAAGAAATCTACCAAAAGGCAAGACTTATCGGTTTTGTAAATGCCGGCCCTGCAGATCAAGTCATCATTATTCAAAAAGAGGAAGAATGAGTGAAAGAAGCTCTTTAATGGGACGAATGTTTCTGTTATTGGGACTATTGCTATTACTCCCTGCCGGAATTATGCTTCAAATATTACGGGTAAACTATCTCGAAGGGGATGGATACCGTGAATTGTGGAATTCTCAAGCCATTGACTTCCTGCCTATCCCGGCTCAACGCGGTAATATTTATGATTCAAATGGCTCTCTTTTGGCTACAAATCTCACTATTTATAAAGTAGCCCTGGATCCGCAACTCCTTCACAACAAGAATGAGCAGATACAGCTCATTTCACAAACAATTTCACGACATACCGGCAGAACTGTTCAGCACTACAGAAATAAAATCCAAAATGCGCCCAATCGATCCCGATATGTAGTCCTCGAAAGAAGTGTACCCGTTCAAGTCTTTGAAGATCTGAATGAATTAAATATTCGAGGATTAATTCTGGAAGAACAGTTTCGACGAAATTATAATTTTGGCACCCTGGCATCCCATCTTCTTGGCTTCATGAATCATGATATGAACGGAATGGCCGGCCTGGAGCAGAAGTATAATGACATTCTAAAAGGAGAAGATGGCCTTCAACAAGTACGTAAAGATAGATTTAACAATATTTTTGCCTATGTAGGAGCTCCAAGAAAATTACCCATGCAGGGGTATTCCCTATTCACAACGATCGATAGTCAAATACAGGCTATTGCAGAAGAAGAACTGGAGAGTGGATTAAAAAGACATCTGGCAAAAAAAGGGACTCTAATTGTATTGGATCCTAAAACCGGTGCAGTAAAAGCGATGGCCAACTACCCTACGTTTAATCCAAACTCACCGGCTACAACCGAAAATGAAAATCGGAGAAATTTTGCGGTTTCAGATATCGTAGAGCCGGGTTCTACGTTTAAATTGACTACTGCAATTGCGGCCGTGGATCAAAATTTAGTTTCGTTTGATGAACTGTTTGTAACTCCTGACAATGGCCAAATTCAGATTCATGGTCAGACTATGAGAGATCATGATCCGTTGGGCACTCTTAATTTCAAGCAAGTTATTGCCCAGTCATCCAATATCGCTACTTCTGAAATCGCACAACGTATTAAACCCGAAACCTTTTACCAGTACGCCCGGAATCTCGGTTTCGGTTCACCCACACAGATTGACCTTCCCGGAGAACTGGAAGGGCGATTGCAACGGCCTTATGAATGGAGCAAAGTAACCCTTCCATGGATGTCGATAGGGTATGAAGTACAGGCAACACCTCTTCAAATCGCTCAGGCATACGCTGCAATCGCTAATAATGGGTATTTGATGAAACCGTTTGTTGTTGAGTCGATCAGAGATGAATATGGAAATATCATAGAAAGTACTCAACCCAAAAGAGTTCGAAGGGTGGCTGATAAGGAAACTATAGAAAAAATAATACCCATTTTTGAAAGTGTTGTATCGGATTCAGGAACAGCCGGCTGGGCAAGTATCGATGGCCTTCGAATTGCCGGGAAAACTGGCACCGCTCAAAAATTTATTGATGGCCGATACAGAGCCCAATACAGGGCCAGTTTTGTTGGTTTTTTCCCGGTTGAAGATCCAAAATATGTCATATATGTATTGCTCGACGAACCCAGAACAAGTATTTACGGTGGATTTACTGCAGGATCTATTTTTAAAGAGGTTGCAAATCGGGTATCCGGTCTCGGAAACTCGATTCCCCGATCTAATCTGGATGGACAAATTGCAGATCAAAATAAAGTAATTGCCCCGAAATTGACCGGGTTAGATGCCGCGACCGCAGAGATGATTTTAAAAAATCAACAGATCCCCTACCGATCTACAGGAGATGGGAATATTGTTGCTGAACAAATTCCGGCATCCGGAACTGAGATTGAGAGAAACTCAATTCTGGAATTCAGGTTATCAAACAGTGTCACGGATTCAATTCCAGATGGGTATGCCCGTATTCCTGATCTAAGAGATACCAGTATGCGACAAGCTACTTATCTGCTTTTGAGCAGAGGATTTCAAATTGAAACAGTGGGTTCGGGTACAATTTACACTCAATTCCCAAAAGCCGGTGATCTGATGCAAAAAGGCAGAACAGTCACGGTTAGGGGAAGAGCCAGAAGTATGAATTCATCAACTTCAATAGCAGCAAATTCATGACAATCGATCAGCTCATAGAATTCTGTAAACCGGTCTCCCTGGAAGGCTCAAATCCGGAGACCCTTGGAAAACTATGCCAAGACTCGAGAGTCGTTGAAAACAATGACATCTTTATTGCCATTTCAGGAATAAAATCAGATGGTCACAATCATATCCGGGAAGCGGTAGCGAACGGAGCATCTGTGATTATATCTGAGAAAGATGTCGAACTGGAAAGTGATATTCTACATATCACTGTAAAAAATACCCGGAAACTGTTAGGGCCTCTTGCACAACGGATGGTGGGGAACCCCGCTAAAAAATTGGTCCTAACGGGTATTACCGGTACGAATGGCAAAACCACCGTTGCTACACTGGTATGGCAAGTCCTTACCAAAATGGGATATAAGGCCTCACTGCTTGGTACCGTAGAAAAACGAATTAATCAGAAGCGGTTTCAAAGCAAACTTACTACATCAGATCCCATTGAATTGGCAAATGATATGCGTCAGATCGTAGATGCAGGAAGTACACATTTGATCATGGAAGTATCCTCTCATGCATTAAGCCAAAAGAGAGTCTCTAATCTCTCATTTGCTGTTGCAGCATTTACAAATTTGAGTCATGATCACCTGGACTATCATAAGTCAATGGAAGAGTATGCCTCCGCTAAAAAAATGCTTTTTAACTCCTTGGACAACAAAAGTTGGGCCATTACAAATGTAGATGATCCAAAGGGTGAGTGGATGACCAATTCAACACCTGCGAAGATACTCTCCTTCAGTCTCAAAGGAAAAGGACTCATAAATGCATCTATTATAAGTTCAACTCCCGATGGTATGGTCATCAAGGTTGATGATACCCCTTTTCACACTCCTTTGGCCGGAGATTTTAATGCCTATAATGTTGTACAGGCATTATTAATCTCTACAGCTCTTGGGTTGGATGGATCTAAAGTAAGTGAAGTGCTCGGAGAGTGTTATGGCGCTCCCGGCCGACTCGAAAAAGTGGCCCACCCGGATTCTATTCCCGGAGTACCCACCATTTTTGTTGATTATGCTCACACCCCCGATGCACTTGAGAATGTAGCTTCAACGCTAAAAAATCTCAAATCAAAACGTGACAAACTGATCATTATGTTTGGGTGCGGTGGGGACCGAGACAAGAAAAAACGTCCGGAAATGGCACTCATTGCTGAAAAATATGGCAACCGGGTTGTCGTAACCTCTGATAATCCGAGAAGTGAAGACCCTCTCGAAATAATCGACGATATAATGTCAGGTTTCAAAAAACCTGAGCAAGTAACGGTGATCCCGGATAGAGCTGAAGCGATCAAAAAAACCATTTCTGATGCGAATCAAAGAACAATGATTCTCATAGCAGGAAAGGGACATGAAACCTATCAGGAAATTCAAGGTGAACGAATTCACTTCGATGATCGAGAACATGCACTAACCACTCTGAAGCAAAAAAACGGTCATCCAGAAACTGAGGAGGTGCACTGATGTTATTTGAACTGATCTCATGGCTGGATGGCTTATATAATATCCCGGGGTTTGGTGCATTTGAGTTTATTACCACCCGTACGGCATTCGCGGCCGCAACTGCATTATTGATAAGTTTATTTATTGGGAAAAAAATTATTCAGTGGCTGATAAAAATGCAGCTGAAGGAAGTGATTCGTGAAGACATTGGCTTGAACACTCATATAGCTAAAGCGGATACACCAACGATGGGTGGAGTGATCATTATATTTGCAACGATAATCCCGGCTCTTCTTTGGATGAAAATCACCAGTATATATACATGGATGATTATTTTTGTTGTTCTGGTATTGGGATTGGTTGGTTTTATTGATGACTATATCAAAGTAGTCAAAAAGAACAAGTCGGGGCTTCATGGATGGTTCAAAATAATTGGCCAGGTATTAGTAGGCTTGGTTTTAGGTAGTGTACTCTATTTTTGGCCTGAATTTCAAGATTTTAATACCGTCACAACTGTACCATTTTTAAAAGATGTTCACATAGATTATGCATTCTGGGGTCAGGAATTTGGATGGTTGATTTATATACCTGTTGTGACATTTATTATTACTGCTGTCAGTAATTCAGCCAATCTCACAGATGGGCTTGATGGTCTCCTTTCCGGTACTTCTGCAATTGCGGGAGTAGTGTTGGGTATTTTTGCTTATGTATCGGGACGGGTAGATTTTTCATCATTTCTAAACATAATGTACCTCCCTGAAGCAGGAGAGCTTACAATCTTTGCTGCATCTATGATTGGAGCCTGCCTTGGATTCTTATGGTACAATTCCAATCCGGCATCTGTATTCATGGGCGATACCGGTTCACTTGCATTGGGTGGAGCCATTGGCGCCCTTGCCGTCATGATTCACAAAGAGCTTTTACTCCCGATAATTTGCGGGGTTTTTGTTGTTGAAGCAGTGTCAGTAATTATTCAAACATCCTGGTTTAAATACACCAAAAAGAAAACTGGCGTGGGAAGACGTGTATTTCTGATGACCCCCATTCATCACCATTTTGAAAAACAGGGTTGGGCTGAGTCCAAGATAGTTGTACGATTCTGGATCATTGCTATTCTCCTCGGAATTTTAAGCTTATTAACCCTGAAACTACGATGAAAGATCTGAAAGGCAGACATATCGTTGTTGCAGGAGCAGCCAGAAGTGGCGTTGCCGCTGCTATTCTTTTAAAGAAGAAAGGTGCATTTCCATTTGTTACTGATTCAGGAAAAATCAATCCGTCATCTCATGAACGGTTAACCGAATCGGGTATTGAATTCGAGGAGAACCAACATTCAGCAAAAGCTTTTGAGGGTGATTTTTTAGTTGTAAGTCCGGGCGTGCCAACATCAACATCTATTGTACAGCACTATTTAACAACGAATCGAGCTGTTTTTAGTGAAATTGAATTGGCTAGCTGGTTTAATGAATCACCTACTGTGGCAGTTACCGGCAGCAATGGTAAAACAACCGTAGCCAATTGGCTAGCTCATACGTGGAAACTCTCCGGAAGGGAATATATCCTTGGCGGAAATATCGGCACAGCTTTTACCGAACAGGTAGAAGAAACGATGGCCCACAAAACTGCTCTTTTAGAGATAAGCAGTTTTCAACTGGATCATATAGATAGTTTCAGGCCCAATATTAGCATCCTTTTAAATATAACCGGGGATCATCTCGACCGCTATAATCACAATTTTACTCAGTATGCAAGCTCGAAACTGAAGATTACAAGTAATCAAACCTCTTCAGACTGGTTTATATACAATTTTGACGACCCCATTATCTCAGAACACGTATTAGAACTATCGAATACAAGTGACAGTCCTAAAATACTGGCCTTTTCAAGTTCTAAAGAGGTACCCAAAGGTGCCTTTATTCGAAATGGCAACCTGATCCTAAAACTCAATAACGAGGAAGAATATCTTATGCAAATTGGAGAAATCGGACTATCCGGAACACATAATCTGCAAAACGGTATGGCTACAGCTTTGGCAGCCAGAGCGTCAGAAATTAAAAATGAATTTATTCGCGAAAGCCTGAAGAGTTTTGAGGGTGTTGCTCACAGACTTGAATTTGTGCGTGAGTATAAAGGAATCAAATACATTAACGATAGTAAGGCCACCAATGTGAATGCCGTTTGGTATGCTCTGGATAGTTTTAATACCCCAATGGTCTTAATTCTGGGTGGCAGGGATAAAGGCAATGACTACAGCCTGTTGAATCAGCAGATTCGCGAGAAGGTACATACAATTGTCGCTATTGGTGAGGCCAGGGAACTGATCAAAAAACAGCTTAAAGATGTCGTTCCAAATTTTATAGAAGCAAAGAGTTTAAAAGATGCTGTCAAACAATCGCGTAATGTAGCCAAACGGGGGGAGATTGTTTTAATGAGTCCTGCCTGTTCATCATTCGATATGTTTGATAATTACGAGCACCGCGGAAATGAATTCAAACAAGCCGTTTTAGACCTCTAACTCAAAACTTTAAAACTCAATACAACTGTACTACACAACACCAAATAGCAAAATAGGATCGATATTCGGCACCACTGAAGAGGAGCTCGAAGTACCTAAGTATGGAAGCGACCAAGTTCTGTTTGTCTCTATTATCATTCTCATGATAATTGGTACTCTTGCTGTGTTTTCATCAATCGCATTTTTTGCCCAAACTCACGGTACAACAGCCGGCACGCTGGTAACTGCTCATATTGTAAAATTGGCGATTGCATTCCTGTTCATGGTTTTCATCTCAAAATTAAATTATACCATTTTGGCACGTTTTAGCCGGGTTTTGGTAGTCCTGAGTTGTATTCTACTCATCGCAGTAATTTTCTATGGCGACTTTGTATTTGGTGCCCGACGATCTCTTTCAATAGCCGGACTCTCATTCCAGCCCGCGTCTCTTGCTGCTATATCCCTGATTATACATGTATCAGTACTTCTTCATGAAAAACAAGAGTATATAAAAAGTTTCAAACGCGCATTCTTGCCGATCATGTTTTGGATCGTAATAACCTGCGGTTTAATAGCTGTGGAGGATTTTAGCAGCGCCGCCCTACTGATGGGTATTACTGTTTTTATGATGTTTGTAGGAAGAATCAGTGCTCCTCAGATATTTGGAATCGTTTTAATCGGGATCATCGGCGGGGCCGGATTTATTTCCTCATCACCAGAGCGTCAAAGCCGTGTGACTCAATATGTGACTCAGGTTACAGATTTAAATAGTTCTAATTTTGAATCGGGCCCCGGTTATCAGGCTCAACAAGCTCATATAGCGATTGCACAGGGACAACTTCTGGGTGTCGGAATCGGTAAAAGTACCCAAAGAGATTTCCTGCCCGCCCCTTACAACGACTTTATTTTTGCCATCATCGCTGAGGAGTATGGGATCGTGGGTTCATTTATTGTAATCATCATCTTCACTCTGATTCTCTTCAGGGGCATCGCAATCGTTGCACGTCATGCGCCGGATGTACTTGGCACATTAATGGCTTTGGGGGCAACTTTGATGATCACAATGTATGGATTTGTTAATGCAGCTGTTGCTACAGGAATTATGCCTGTAACCGGTTTGCCCATGCCTTTTATCAGCTATGGCGGAACAAGTATGCTGTTTGCCGGATTGATGATGGGGATACTGCTGAATATTTCAAAATATAATACCAATGAACGCGCAAGATTTTATAACGGATAATGACAGCCGCTAAAATGAACATATCATCTACAGACACCCTCACCTCTGCCGGAGAACCTAAACGGTTCCTCCTGGCAGCGGGTGGCACGGGTGGTCATGTATACCCTGCGATCGCAATCGCAGAGGCGTTGAAAAATGTCTCTCCCGATAGCGAGTTTCTTTTTGTAGGGACAAAAGATCGTATGGAATGGGAAACAGTTCCCCGATATGGATTTCAAATCAAAAGCATCTGGATCAGTGGTTTTCATCGGTCCATTACAATTAAAAATTTACTGTTCCCGATTAAACTCTTCGTGAGTCTTATTCAAAGCTTGTTAATTATCAGGTCCTACAAACCGGATGTCGTAATCTCTTGTGGTGGATTTGCGTCCGGACCCATTGGCTGGGTCGCTGCAAAATCCGGGATACCATTGATACTTCAAGAACAAAATAGCTATCCCGGCGTCACAACTAAATTGTTGGCCAAGTATGCGAGTATCATATTTACCGCTTTTGAACATGCAGCTGAATACCTTCCGGCAGATAAAATTATCCTTTCCGGAAACCCGGTCCGAGGTGATTTCGAGAATCCGGATCTTCAAGAAGCACTTGATCTATTTAAGTTCACTTCTGAACGCTCTACCCTTCTGGTTTTGGGTGGCAGTGGAGGGGCCAAAGCCATTAATCAGGCCATGACAGCCCACATAGACAGACTGCACGATGAGATGGGATTACAAATTATCTGGCAGTGCGGAAAAAATTATGTTGATGAGCTTCTAAACAAAGTGAATACCTCACATTACCCGAATTTGAGACTACAGGCGTACATCCACGATATGTCATCAGCCTATCGTGTAGCTGATCTTGTGGTTACAAGATCCGGTGCAGGGACATGCAGTGAACTGATGAATCTGGGTCAGCCGGCCATTATGGTTCCCTCACCGAATGTTGCCGGAGACCATCAGAGAAAAAATGCAGAATCAATTGCTTCGTTCCATGCAGCACTCCTCATCGACGAGTCACAGTTAGAGGCAGAGCTTGCCGATATCGTATCTGAAACCATACTGAATGAGGAGAAATTACTGAACATGCAGAAAGCAATGCTAAAACTGGCAAAACCAAATGCTGCCAAAACGATCTCAAAAGAAATTTTATCATTTGTAAATAGAATCAAATCATGACCCCGACAATTCAAAATCAGCCTCTTTTTGGACGAACCAATCATATTCATATGGTCGGTATTGGAGGGATTGGTATGAGCGGTATGGCAGAGATACTTCTGCACCGCGGTTATAAAGTGTCAGGATCCGATCAAAGTGAGTCAGAAACTACGGATCGACTCAAAGAACTGGGTGCTACAATATTTGTGGGACACGATGCATCAAATATCAAAAATGCTGATGTCGTGGTTTACACCAGTGCTGTGAAAGCTACTGAAAATGAAGAAACCCGTGAAGCGATTGCTCAGCAAATTCCGGTTATAAAGCGCTCTGAAATGCTTGCCGAATTAATGAGAATGAAATATGGTATCGGCATTGCAGGCACACACGGAAAAACGACCACTACTTCCATGACCGGTCACGTAATACAAGATGGGCTATTTGATCCAACGATTATTGTAGGCGGCAGGGTTCACAGTTTCGATAAAACGAATGCAGTCGTTGGTAAAGGTGATATTATCATTGTTGAAGCAGATGAGTATGACAGAACATTTTTGAAACTCACACCCAATATTGCAGTCATTACAAATATTGAGGCCGAACATCTGGACATTTACAGTGATCTGAGTGATGTGAAACATGCATTTACAGAATTTGCCAACAAAGTTCCATTTTATGGAGCTGTAATTGTCTGTCTGGATGATCCTGAAGTCCGTAGTATTTTACCGGATATCGAAAGAAGGGTCATTACCTACGGTTACAATCCGCAAGCAATGATTCGAGCCGTAAAAGTATCCCACGAGACATTTACCAGCAAGTTTACAGTCGTTTCAGATGAAAAAACATACGGAACCATAAACCTGATGGCTCCCGGTGATCACAATGTGAAAAATGCTCTTGCTGCTATATCAGTTGGCATTGAACTGGGAATCCCATTTGAGAGAATTAAGTCGGGGCTTGAAAGATTTGAAGGAGTTTTCAGAAGATTTCAAATTAAACTCAATAGTGAGAATCTTATCGTAATTGATGATTATGCCCATCACCCTACTGAAGTGCAGGCCACTATTCAGGCTGCCAGAAACGGATGGCCGGATCGTCGGATTATCGCTGTATTTCAGCCTCACCTCTACTCCAGAACGCAGCAGATGTATAAGGAGTTTGGACTCTCTTTTTTCAATGCAGAAGTGTTGATTATTACTGAAATCTACCCATCGCGAGAAAAACCGATTGAGGGTGTTACCGGAAAGTTAATCTCAGATACTGCAAAAAATTATGGGCATAAGGATGTTCACTTTCTATCCGATAAATCTTTATTAACCAATAAACTGCAAGAAATTATTAAAAATGGGGATATCGTAATCACCATGGGCGCGGGTGACATCTACAAATACAATCAAAATTTCGTGGATCAGGCGAATCATTCTAAGAAATAATGAAAAAAGATAATAAACATACTAAATCAGATAAAAGAGTAGGATTCTCCTCTCTATTTGGGATAGCTGTGGCTTTCATTCTTCTTGGTTTAGCCGTCTTTGCCGGTTTTTATATGGAGAAAAATACATATATCAATTCAGTAGAGTTTAATGGCACTTATTATGCAGATGATAACGAACTGCTTTCAGCGATCGATGCCCCTATTGGCTTAAGAGCCGACAGTGTTCGGTTTGATTCACTTTTTGAGCAGTTGAAAAGTGTCCCATATGTGAAAGATGTTTCGGTAAAAATGAGTATTCGCGGAAAACTCACTTTTCTTATAACAGAACATCAACCGGTTGCCATGCTTGTACAAGGTGCAAAACGCAGTTATATGTCTGAAGGAGGTGTAATTCTGCCTATAGTCCCGGAGCATATTCTAAACGTTCCATTGGTCTATGGAATTGACAAAAACCAGATTACTGATAGTACCCGAACCAGTCCCTATTGGAAAACAGAAGAATTTCTGCTCGCGGCTCAAAACAACGATATCGGTTGGGCAACAATCAGTGAAGTGGCATGGACCGATCATGAGGGTATTGTTGCCTTAACACACGAGAATGGAGTAAAATTAATATTCGGACAAGAAAATTTTGAAGAAAAAATGAACCATTGGAAAACATTTTACTCCGAGATTATCTCCAGGCAAGGTATCCAGTCATTTGAAGTCATAGATCTTCGATTCAGAGATCAAATCGTAACCAGAAATTTTTAAATACAATTTAGCAATCCCAAATCATCACATATGTCTATAGAAAATGAAAATGAACGCATCGTCGTCGGCCTCGATATAGGTACTACAAAAGTTTGTGCTGTAGTTGCATCCATTAACAGCCAGGACAGAATCCATATTTTGGGTGTGGGTAAAGCACCAAGCGAAGGTTTAAACCGTGGTGTTGTTGTTAATATCGACAAAACGGTAAATGCCATTAAAACTGCTATCAAACAAGCCGAATTAGCATCCGGAATCGAAGTGAATTCAGTTAACGTTGGAATTGCAGGAGATCACATTCGAAGCATTCGCAGTAAAGGGGTTATCACTATAAACAACAAGGATAAAGAGATCACCGTGGAAGATGTTGAGAGAATCCTGAAGGATTGTCAACAGATCATGCTTCCACCTGACCAACAGATCCTTCATGTGATTCCTCAGGAGTTTGTGGTAGATGGACAAGATGGTATTACTGATCCTGTTGGTATGAGTGGTATGCGTATGGAGGCTGAAGTACACATTATAACCGGCCTGGTCTCAGCAGCTAAAAATCTTTATCGATGTGTAGAACGCGCCGGATACCTGGTTGCGGATATCATACTGGAACCACTCGCTTCATCCTATGCAGTTTTGGATGACGAGGAAAAAGAGGCCGGCGTTGTATTGGTGGATATTGGGGGCGGCACAACTGATCTCGCAGTATTTCAGGAGAATACGATTCGTCATACTGCAGTTATCGCCATCGCAGGTAAAAAAGTAACAGATGATATTAAGATTGGATTGAGTGTTCTGGAAGATCAGGCACAGACTCTGAAACATCAGCATGGTGAATGTTTTGTGGATATGATTACTGAAGATGAATCTATTACGATCCCGGGTATTGCAGGAAGGCCACCAAAAGAAATTACCAAAAGCATACTGGCCAAAATCATTCAGGCCCGAATGGAAGAAATTCTGGAAATCATAGCTATTGAAGTAAAGAGAAGCGGTTATGCCGAATCTCTAAGCGCCGGAATCGTCATCACCGGTGGAGGTTCACTGATCAAAAATATTTGTCCACTGGCAAATGAAGTATTAGGTATGGACGCTAAAATCGGACGGCCCCTGGGCCTTGCAGGTGGCTTAATTGAAGAGGTTAACAGCCCGATTTATGCAACCAGTGTAGGCCTGGTGCTTCACGCACTGAAAGCTGAGGGGACTGAAAATCAACAATCTGTACCCTCTTCTTCGAAAGGTGCCGGAGTTGAAAAGGTGATGAATACGATCACCGAACGCATGAAGAGTTGGTTTAAGGAACTTTAACGAGCAATCATTTAGCAATAACAAACAATAACGCAATCTACAGATAAGGTTAACAGCAATCACAAAAGGAGAACATTATGGATTACAAAACATCACGCTTTAGCTTTGACGAAAAAGGTCAGGATAATGCGAAGATCAAAGTGATCGGTGTTGGCGGTGGCGGAGGAAATGCCATCAACAACATGATCAGAAAAGGACTGGATAGTGTGGAGTACATCGCACTGAATACCGATGCGCAAGCATTGAAAAATAACTCGGCTGATATCACAATACAGGTCGGGGCAAACCTCACTTCAGGACTCGGAGCAGGGGCAAGACCTGAAATTGGCCGTGAAGCGGTCGAGGAAAATCGTCATGAACTGGATGAATCTATTGATTCAGCAGATATGGTTTTTATCACAGCCGGAATGGGCGGTGGAACCGGCACCGGCGGAGCCCCAGTTGTTGCAGGTATCGCCAAACGGAAAGGAATTCTTACTGTTGGTATTGTAACGACTCCGTTTCATTGTGAAGGAAAAGTACGAATGAAATATGCATTGGATGGCATCGCAGAATTGAAAAAGAACTGTGATACAGTCATTGTGATTCCAAATGAGCGTCTTTTGGATATTTCAGATGAAAATACATCCCTTATGGATGCCTTCGAAAATGCAAACGAAGTTCTGTACAATGCAACAAAAGGTATTTCAGACCTTATTCTGATGCCCGGAGTCATTAACCTTGACTTTGCCGATGTCAGAACAACCATGATGGATGGAGGGGCAGCCATAATGGGTTCTGCTACAGCCAGCGGACCCGACCGCGCAGAAATTGCCGCCAGAGAAGCGATCAACTCTCCCCTGTTGGATGGAGTAAGCATCCGGGGCGCCAGAAATGTCCTGGTAAATATCTCGTCAGGAAGTAATCTCGGAATGAGAGAAACGACTACTGCAACCAGCATTATTCAGCAGGAGGCCGGCGAGGATGCTGAAATCATATTAGGTACAGTACTCGACGAGTCATTCGGTGATGAACTTCGGGTGACGGTTATAGCCACCGGATTTGAATTAAATGAGTCAAAAAACCAGACTCAAGTTTCTATTAAATCAAATAGTCAGCCTGAACCGGTGAAAAGTGAAAGCAGGTCGATAGCTCTGCCAAGAGCCGCTGATATCACCCGAAAGAGAGTCCCAAGTACCGACGGACCCTACTATAAAGGTGAGAAAAACCTTAAATCACTGGATCAACCAGCCATACATCGAAGGGATTTGAAATATATCCGGACGATTGATGAGGCCGAGGCTGAACATGACATGAAGGAAGTTGCGCCGGAAGTAAAAAAGGCAAGCAATGATGAACACTCCATGGTGAATAGCGATGAGAGAATTGACAAGCGCAATTCAGACCAACCCGCTTTTCTTCGGAAAATAATGGATTAAATGTTCATTCATCTCCTAAGATTGTAAAAAAAAGCAGGTGCTCTTTACCTGCATTAGATTGCTAAATCAAAAGGAGTCTCCTTGATTGGAGGCTCCTTTTCTATTTAATCCCTTTCTGCTGAAGTTACTTTTTTCTATACTGTAGTTCGACTTTTCATTGATAAACCAACCCTTTTCATCAGGTAATACTCAATGAATATGATTTCAAATTAATTTGTTTTATGAAGCCATTTTCACTGGTTATTCTATTAACACTACTTATTCCATCAGCATATTCTCAGGATACCGGTAGTGGACTCGATTTTCTGAATATCGGCCCTTCAGCAAGATCATTATCAATCTCTCAAGCAACCACAGCTACACAAACAGGCCCATCCTCCATCTACTCTAATCCCGCTCTGTTAGCATTTGAACCGAGTAGCAGTGCAGAAGTAAATTATACGCTTTGGATCTCAAATGTAAATAACCAGTTTGCTGCTTTTAACTTCAGAAAAAATCATACAGCATATGCATTTGCGGTATATAACTCTGGGAGTGATGGTTTTGAAGCGAGAGATACCCCCGGTTCCTCCGCAGGTAATTTTTCTGTTGGTTATTTATCAATCGCAGGAGCCATTGCCCGTCAGGCAGGCCCCCTCTCATTTGGAGTAACGGCTCAGTATTTAAGGGAAGAGGTTTTCCAATTTAGGGCAAATGGTTTTGCATTTACCGGGGGTGTTACTGCTCATTTATTTGAGGAACGCGTAACGGCCGGACTCTCGATCAATAATTTAGGTGATATGGAGAGTCTGGATGAACAGTCTACAACACTGCCCTCATCCATAAATGCCGGAGTGAATATTGACTTGATAGAATTTACATCAACCGGTTTTAACGACCTGCCTATTCTAATCACCTTCATAGCAGACTGGAAAAAACCATTAGAAGCAGAAGCCGTCTCAATTACATTTGATGGTGATTCCATGAAAGATTATATATCCGTGGCTATAGATATAAATGCCGGAGACCTTCTCTATTTGCAAACCGGGTATCGAATGGGGCCAACCGAAAGGCCGTTAAGTTTTGGATTAGGGCTTTCAATGGATCCTGTCAGGGTTAATTATGCCCTTGTTCCATTTTCAACCGGATTTGGTACCGTCCATTCTTTTGGTGTGCAATACAATTTTTAAACGGTTATTAAATCAATTTTTATGAACCGACTCTCAGATGAAAAAAGCCCCTATCTTCAACAACATTCTACGAATCCGGTAGATTGGTATCCATGGGGTGACAATGCATTCAGTAAAGCTATTAAAGAGGATAAGCCGATCTTTCTTTCTATTGGATATGCAACCTGCCATTGGTGTCATGTTATGGAACACGAAAGTTTTGAGGATGAGGATGTAGCTGAGTTAATGAATCGTGTTTTTGTCAATATCAAAGTGGATAGAGAAGAACGGCCTGATATTGATCATACCTATATGACCATCTGTCAAATGTTGACCGGCCAGGGTGGGTGGCCTCTTACAATCGTCATGACACCCGATAGAAAACCGTTTTTTGCAGCAACCTATCTTCCCAAAGTATCCAGGCCTCAACGCATTGGAATGCTTGATTTGATACCGGCCATTCAAAAAGCATGGTTATCTGATAGAGAAAATGTTCTTGAATCTGTCGAGCGTATCAAACAGGGTTTTACTAAAACACTTGATTTAGGCAAAGGCAGCTCACCCCTCCCTGAAAATATTACGGCACAAGCTCAGGATGAGCTATCAGTCAGGTTTGATGAGGTTGAAGGCGGATTTGGCACATCGCCAAAGTTTCCATCCGCTCATAATCTGACTTTTTTGATAAATCAGTTTCATGGAACTGGAGATAAAAAAAGTCTTCATATGGCTGAATTTACACTGAATAAAATGCGTTTGGGAGGCATTTGGGATCATATCGGCTACGGGTTTCATCGATACTCGACTGATCGTGAATGGTTATTGCCCCATTTTGAAAAAATGCTTTATGATCAGGCCATGCTGCTTTTTGCTTATGCAGAATGTTGGCGCATTACGGATCATCCTCTTTTTAGGCAGACTATTTTTGAATTGACAGAGTATATAGATGAATGTTTAACTTCGCCGGAAGGAGCCTTTTATTCTGCAGAAGATGCCGATAGTGAAGGTGAAGAAGGGAAATTTTATGTCTGGAATTTTGAAGAGATACAGAATTTATTATCTCCGGAAGAGAGTGAGTTATTTATAAATATTTTTGAGATTGCTGATAATGGAAATTTTCGGGATGAATCTACCGGCCAAAAAACAGGTGCCAATATCCCTCATCTTAAATTTGACCTCTTTGATATCGCAAAAAAAACAGACAGGGATCCCAATCATTTAAAGGATAAAATCGATCAAATCCGTTTAAGGCTTAAAAAGGAACGGGAGAAGCGAATTCGTCCCCTGCTGGATGATAAAATCCTTACTGACTGGAATGGTTTAATGATAGCATCCCTGGCCCGGGCAGGATCTCTGCTAAACGAAGAAAAATTTATTAAAAAAGCTGAAAATGCATGGGAAACGATCAATCACTACTGTGTAAGAAAAGATCACTCTTTGTTGCATCGGCTTAAAGATGGGGATGCAGCCATTGCAGGCATGGCGGATGACTATGCATTTCTGGTATATGGATTAATAGAGCTTTATCAGGCAACCTTTAAGCCAATTTACCTTGAAACCGCTATTAACATTCAGGAACGGTTTGATGACCTATTCTACGATAAAGAATTCGGTGGATACTTCTTTACATCTAAAACGGCTGTACCACTTTTGGGCCGACAAAAAGAAATATATGATGGAGCAATACCTTCCTCCAATTCAGTTGCAGCGTTAAACTTGTCCAGACTATTTTCAATGACCGGTAAATCTGATTATAACGATCAATTTCAAAAACTTTTTCAAGCCTTTTCGGATCCAATATCAGATGCCCCGGCAGGGTATACCGCAGCATTACAGGCCTGGGAGCAAAGTCAAAATGGTGTATCACAGATCATTATTACACTTCCGGAATTTACAGAGGATACAGTATCCAATATCAACAAGCTTAGAAAAATTGCTCCTCCGGGTTCAACATTTCTATTAAAAACAAATCCAAATGCAGATCACATAAATAAAATCGCTGAAATGATGAAAAATTATGAGGTTAAAGATCAGCTCACAATTTATGTATGTAGTCAGTTCGTCTGTAAAAATCCGGTTCATAGTTATGACGAAGCGATAGATATGCTGACTCAGTAGTGGTCATTCACATACAAAAATGATTATATTCAGCATCATCATTCATTAAAGAATCTACCATAATCTAATATCTGTTATGACATCAAAGAAAAATGGAACCGTTACCTACAGCTGTAAAAACAAAATAGGTACAGTCGAATTTTATCACCCTAAAGGAAATTCACTCCCTGGTTACTTACTAAAAGATATTTGTGATGCGATTAAAAAAGGCGGATTAGATCCGGAATGCCGGGTTATAATCTTTAAAAGTTCCGGGGATGGTGCTTTTTGTGCTGGAGCTTCATTTGATGAATTTAAAAAGATTTCAAATGCAGACGAAGGGAAAACATTTTTTATGGGGTTTGCGAATGTCATTAATGCGATAAGAACCTGTCCAAAAATGATCATTACCAGAGTTCATGGGAAAGCAATTGGCGGTGGTGTTGGCCTTGCTGCAGCCTCTGATTTCTGTATAGCAGTAAAGGGAGCCTCTGTCAGATTAAGTGAGTTGGCAATTGGAATAGGTCCTTTTGTTGTCGGCCCAGCTGTCGGAAGAAAAATAGGCGTTGCAGCATTTTCAACTCTGTCCATAGATGCAACAACCTGGCATGATGCAGAGTGGGCGTACTCAAAAGGGCTCTATAACAAACTGGCAGCTAATAGTGATGAATTGGACACAATGGTTTCAAATCTTGCAAACGAGCTTTCCAACAGTAATCCTGAAGCAATTAATAGTCTAAAAGAAATTATATGGCAGGGAACCGGTCACTGGGATGCAACTCTGGAACAGCGTGCAGAAATTAGTGGGAAGTTGGTACTCTCTGACTACACCAAAAAGTATATCCGGAAAAAATAAACTTATAGATCAATTTTTCTGCTTTTATTGATCTTTCTGTTGAAAAAAGGTGATTTTAACTCATAATTATTTGCTATTAATTCATGAATAATCTCAATAGAGTAACTGATAAATTAAATAAACGCGATACATACTACGAAAAAATTCACACGGTCATCTTCCAAGACAGTGCTGAAGCTTCCGTTGAAGTAGCTAATGAAATCGCACATTTAATAAAAGAACGAAAGAAAGAGAATAAAAATGTTGTATTGGGACTGGCAACCGGCTCTACACCGGTGGCAGTATATGATGAGTTGATACGTCTACATAAGAAGGATGGGCTCTCTTTTCAAAATGTAATCACATTTAATCTGGACGAGTACTACCCCATTAACCCGGACTCTCTGCAAAGTTATGTTCGGTTTATGAATGAACATCTCTTTGATCATATAGATATTCCCAAAAAACAGATACACATTCCTGATGGTACTATTCCGGAAGAAAAAGTCTCTATCTATTGTGAAAATTATGAGAAATTAATTCATGATGCCGGTGGTATCGACATTCAGTTACTTGGAATCGGAAGAACCGGACATATTGGTTTTAATGAACCCGGTTCACGCCCTGACTCCCCTACCCGTCTGATCACCCTCGATCAAGTCACTCGAAAAGATGCTGCCAGTGATTTTTTTGGTGAAGAGTATGTACCAAGAAGAGCTATCACAATGGGTGTAGGAACGATTTTAGAGGCCAAAAAGATCTACTTAATGGCTTGGGGAGAAGGCAAATCCGAGATGATCCGTCAAACTGTTGAGGGAGATGTTAAAGAGAGTATTCCCGCCACCTATCTGCAAAACCACCCCAATACAACGGTGGTTCTGGATGAAGCCGCGTCTGCTAAACTGATGAGAGTGAATACTCCCTGGCTATTAGGTCCTTGCAATTGGGATGATACTTTGACCAGAAAAGCTGTCGTATGGCTCTGTCTTAAAGAGGATAAACCTATTTTAAAACTTACTGACGAGAATTATAATGAAAATGGGATGGCAGACTTAATCACCACGAATGGTCCGGCCTACAATATTAACATCCGTGTCTTTAATGAACTTCAACATACGATCACCGGATGGCCCGGTGGTAAACCCAATGAAGATGATAAGTACCGCCCTGAAAGGAAAACACCTTTTCCGAAACGTGCTCTCATTTTCAGTCCACATCCGGATGACGATGTGATTTCTATGGGGGGAACATTGATTCGCCTTGTAGACCAGGGACATGAGGTTCATATAGCCTATCAGACTTCAGGCAATATTGCTGTCTTCGATGATGATGTCGTACGGTTTGCAGATTTTGTAATTGACTACTCTGATGCCTTTGGAATGAAAGAGCAGAAAGCTGAGAAATTGTTTCGAAAGGTGAATGAGTTTTTAAAAAACAAAAAACCGGGGCAGATCGACTCACCGGAAGTTAAAATGATTAAGGGGTTGATTCGGAGAGGAGAAGCCAAGGCGGGTGGACGCTATTGTGGGGTTCCGGACGAAAACATGCATTTTATGGATATGCCATTCTATGAAACCGGTAAAGTAAAAAAGAAACCGATCAGTGACGAAGATATCCAAATTACCGTTGATTTAATGCGTGAAATCAAACCGCATCAAATCTATGCAGCGGGCGATCTATCCGATCCACACGGCACACATCGAGTCTGTTTGAAGGCAATTTTCGCAGCACTTGAAATTGTAAAAGATGAAAAATGGGCTAAAGATTGCTGGGTTTGGCTTTATCGGGGTGCGTGGCAAGAGTGGGATGTCAATGAAATTGAAATGGCGGTTCCCCTTAGTCCAAATGAATTAAAACGTAAAAGACGTGCTATTTTTAAACATCAATCTCAGAAAGACCGCCCCCTGTTCCCGGGATCTGATGCCCGTGAGTTTTGGCAGCGATCCGAGGATCGAAACCGGGGAACTGCAGAAGCGTACGACAATTTGGGATTAGCCGAGTACGAGGCTATTGAAGGATTTGTCAGGTATCATTTCTAGATTTAGAATGGATAAAGAAATTCTTATCATCGACTTCAATTGCAATTTTTAACTTGGTTTGATAGATTGTCTGCTGTTTAAAGTAAGATATCTACCATTGGACCAACCTGTCCCAAAGTATTATAAAATTTATGAAAAGCTACTCAATGATATCCGGAAAGGGGTTTATCAAGAGGGAGACCTATTCCCCAGTGATACAGAACTTGTTAAAAAGTTTGAAGTAAGCAGGGGCACTGTACGTGAAGCGGTGAAGCTGCTTTTCCAGCAAGGATATCTGGTACGGCAGCAAGGTAAAGGTACTTTTCTCACCTATAAGAAAATTGAACAGGATCCCGACAAACTGATCGGGTTTACTGAATTAATGAGGAAACACAATTTAAAACCTTCAGCTAAAGTCATTAAAAAGGAGATCGTCGTTCCCGGTGCGAATGTTAGTCACCTTATGAAAATCAAACCCGGTGACCAGGTGGTACGATTAATCCGTCTTCGTTTTGGTGATTCACAGCCTTTAATAATTGAAAGATCCTTTTTTAATCTCAAATTGTTCAGGCCTATTTTTGATATGGATCTGGAGTCTAATTCCATTTTTGAATTACTTCACACGAATAGTGATACTCGGCTTGGAAATGCACTTCAGCGCATAGAGGCAATAAGTGCCGGCAAAGAAGAAAACCGATGGCTGGGCGTGGATCTGCAAACACCGTTACTATTGATCAAACGCCTAATTAAAACAAAGAGTAATATTATATTTCAGTATTCTGAAGATGTTTACCGAAGTGATCGAATCAACTTCACGACTCAAACAGTACCTTACGACCCTGATCGTGGATTAAGCTCCCTGCCTCTCAACCTCACAGAAAAGGATTGGGAATAGACACAAATTATAATTGATATCAATTATTATCACTTCCGATTGTTGTATTCCATTTCTAAAACTCTTTTTTTGAATAAGGATAAAACACCCAAATAAGTTGACAATATAACCGAGTTTCTGCATTTTAGAGAGTGGTTGTATAGACAACCAAACAAGAATTCAATCTACCAAACATGTCAGAAAAATATATCTTAGCCCTTGATCAGGGTACGACCAGCTCCAGAGCTATTGTGTTTAACCATAGCGGAGAGATTGTCGGGACCGCCCAAAAAGAATTTAAACAGATCTATCCTAAAGCCGGTTGGGTAGAACATGATGGTAAAGAGATCTGGTCAACGCAAGCCGGTGTTGCAGCAGAAGCGGTTAATTCGGCTGGATTAAACGGTGAAAGTATTGCTGCTATTGGCATTACAAATCAACGGGAAACCACACTGATTTGGGACAGAAAAACCGGAAAACCTGTTTATAATGCCATAGTATGGCAGGATCGTCGTACCTCTGATTACTGTGATGAATTAAAAAAGGATCCCAAAATAAGCGAGATGATCCAAACCAAAACCGGACTTCTTCTCGACTCCTATTTCTCCGGCACTAAGATTAAATGGATCCTTGATAATGTGGATGGCGTCAGGGAACGGGCAGAAAAGGGAGAGCTCGCCTTTGGAACAATGGACAGTTGGATTATCTGGAATTTTACGCAGGGGGATGTACATGTTACCGACGTCACCAATGCTTCCAGGACGATGATCTACAATATACACGATCTGAAATGGGACAAAGAGTTGCTCGATCTGTTTGATATCCCGAAGAGCCTGTTGCCGGAAGTTAAATCTTCCAGCGAAATTTATGGCACTACCAAAACAACTGTATTTGGCTCTGAAGCGCCAATAGCCGGTATTGCAGGTGATCAGCAGGCCGCACTTTTTGGTCAGCGTTGCATTCAATCAGGAATGGTGAAAAATACATACGGTACCGGATGTTTTATGGTGATGAATACCGGTGAAAAACCAATTAAATCGAATAACAATCTTCTCACGACCATTGCATGGCAAATCGATGGCAAAGTAGTGTATGCGCTCGAGGGAAGTATTTTTATTGCCGGAGCCGTTGTACAATGGCTTCGCGATGAATTGGGTCTTATAAGAAAATCCAGTGATGTCGAAAAATTGGCAAGGTCGGTCGATGATAACGATGGGGTTTACCTTGTACCGGCTTTTGCCGGTTTGGGTGCGCCACATTGGGATCAGCATGCCAGAGGAACAATCGTTGGACTCACAAGAGGCTCAAATGCCGGGCATATAGCCAGGGCAGCCCTGGAAGGCATCGCATATCAAGCCATGGATGTACTTAAATCTATGGAAGCCGACTCAGGAATAGATATCCTGGAACTCCGCGTTGATGGCGGTGCTACAGCCAATAATTTATTGATGCAATTTCAGGCTGATATCCTTCAAGCCCCAGTAATTCGCCCGAAAATACTTGAAACCACCGCATTAGGTGCTGCCTATCTGGCCGGACTTGCCGTCGGGTACTGGAAGAATCATGAAGAAATTAATCAACAGTGGCAGGAAGACAAACGATTTGAAATGACTATGGATAAAAAGAGAGCTGAAGAATTAAAAGATGGATGGAAAAAAGCTCTTAAAGCTACAAAAGCATGGTCCGAAAAGTGAATTACTTTAATATGAAAAGCATAAACATATGAGCTTAAATAGAGATAAAATTAAACAATCTGTTATCTCCAAAAGTGATTACTATGATGTGGTAATAGTAGGTGGCGGTGCATCAGGACTGGGGGCTGCTGTTGATGCAGCATCCCGGGGCTACAGCACACTCCTTCTTGAACAGCACGATTTTTCTAAAGGAACATCCAGCCGATCCACAAAATTGGTTCATGGCGGAGTACGGTATTTACAGCAGGGGAATGTATCACTTGTATTGGAAGCACTCAGAGAACGTGGACTAATGATTCAGAACGCTCCACATTTGGTCCGGAATCAATCATTCATTGTACCAAACTATGATTGGTGGGAAGGGCCTTTTTATGGAGTGGGCATGAAAGTGTATGATATGCTTGCCGGGAAATTGGGGCTGGGTCCATCAAAAAATTTATCACTGGAAAAAACTATTGAACGACTACCCACACTTGAAACGGAGGGATTGCGTGGAGGTGTGATCTATTATGATGGCCAATTTGATGACTCTCGATTTGCTATAAATTTGGTGCAAACAGCTGCAGAGCAGGGTGCTCATCTTCTAAACTATTCCAAAGTAACAGGCTTGATAAAAACCAATGGCATGGTGGATGGAGTAAATGTGAAAGATATGTTCACCGGTGAAGAACAGAAAATCAGCAGCAGAGTGGTCATCAATGCAACCGGAGCATTTACAGATCAGGTATTAAGAATGGACAATCCGGAGGCGAAATCGATCATATCACCGAGTCAGGGTGTTCATCTAGTTATCGATAAAAAGTTTTCACCTGGTGATTCTGCCATCATGGTACCCCACACCGACGACGGCAGAGTTCTTTTTGCAGTCCCCTGGAATGGTAAAATTGTTTTAGGCACAACAGACACTCCGGTCGAAACCACCTCACTGGAACCGGTAGCTATGGAGGAGGAGATTGATTTTATTTTGAAACATGCCACTCAGTATCTCACCGGAAATCCAACTCGTAAGGATGTAAGAAGTGTTTTTGCCGGAATTCGGCCACTTGTGAAAGCCGGTGATGGCAAGGATACAGCTTCACTTTCCAGAGATCATACATTAATGGTATCTGATTCTGGATTAGTATCTATTACCGGTGGTAAATGGACTACTTACAGAAAAATGGCTCAGGATACCATCGATCAGGCCGCAATGATAGCCGGACTTAGAGTAAATGAGTGTGTAACGGAAAATCTCAGAATTCATGGCTGGCTTAAGAATGTTGATCTGACGGACCCGCTACATCACTACGGATCTGATCGTGTAGGACTTGAGAAATTAATTAAAGAAGATTCTAAACTGGGTGAGAAACTTCATCAGCGACTGCCATACCTAAAAGCAGAGGTTATATGGTCTGTACGAGAAGAGATGGCCATGACTGTTGAGGATATTCTTGCCAGAAGAACCCGTGCACTATTACTGGATGCTAAAGCAAGCGTGGAAATGGCACCGACTGTCGCAAAAATGATGGCCAATGAGATGGGACAGAATAAGAATTGGATTGATGAACAGATCGATCAATATAAAAATGTCGCAAAATCATACATCATCAATTAAAAGAATCCTGTTTCAACAACCTAAATTGGATGTTGTATTGCACATTTACAGCAGTATATTTAGGTTCATTTTATACTCTTTTTCAAAAATCCATCAATTCATCTACTTTCGATTGAATTTTTTGGACATCCGGCAAGAGGTGGTTCATCAATCCCACATTATAGGGCATCGGGATATCCGGCATAGTTAATCTGGAAACAGGTGCATCCAGGTAATTGAACAACCGGTCTGATATCTGAGAAGCAATTTCTGAACCAAATCCGGCCGTCGCAGTATCTTCGTGAACAATTATACAGCGATTGGTCTTTTTCACGGATTGAAAAACTGTTTCACGGTCCCAGGGCATAATTGTTCGCAGATCGATCACTTCTAAAGAGAATGTACTCTCTTTCGCTGCCATCTCACATCTTTCACACATTGCTCCCCATGTTATAATAGTGATGTCATCCCCTTCCTGTAATACCTTTGCTTTCCCAAATGGAATCACATAATCATCACCGGGATATGGTTTTCTTGCATATTTGGAGTCTAACAGATTCCGATGCTCAAAGAAGATCGTTGGGTCATTACTTCTCATTGCGGCCCTTAACAGGCCCACAGCATCTTCTGCATTGGATGGGTAGGCGACTTGCCAGCCAATCATTCGTGCAAAAAATACTTCATTCGATTCACTATGCCATGGGTCCCCACATTTTGCAAATCCACCCGGCATTCTAACAACCATCGGTGCAGCATATTTATTGGCAGTGCGCCACCGTATTGTCCCTGTATTTTTTAACTGTTCTGTTGCCGGATCAGCATATTTTCTGAATTGAATTTCCGCTACCGGCATCAAGCCGCCATAAGCCAATCCCACCGACCTGCCTATAATTCCTTCCTCTGATAAACTGGTATCAAATACCCGCTCCTTCCCATAGGTAGACTGTAAGTCCATTGTAGCTGCATGGACTCCCCCCTTTGCTCCCACATCTTCTCCAAAAACCAATAACTTATCATTGATTTCCAGTTCACTAGCCAATGTTCGTCTTATCGCCTCTACAATATTAATGCGTTGTTTTTCAGGAGAAGGGTCAGAATTTGATTTGGGAAATTTATACCCTTCGGAATAGAGCCCGCCAATCGACTGTACATCCTGATATTGATGAGAATAGACGCTAAAAAGAGTATCGGTCGTTGGCTCAGGGCGATTCATTGCTTTTTGAGTCATTTCGTCAACGATTTTCAAATTTTCTTTTTCCATTTGCGCCCATTCATTTTCAGAAATCAGACTGGGAACAATCTTTTTCTTTAATTTTATTAGCGGGTCAGACTTTTCCTCCTGGTTCTTTTTCTCTTCACTTTTGTAGGATTGATTGTCCTGATAACTGTGCCCGGTCAGTCTTGGTACCGTGAGCCGTATCAATGCCGGGCCTTTTCGGCTTCTTACATAACCGGTTGACTGCTTAATTAACTCCAGTGCCTCATCCGGGTCTGTACCATCCCCACTGAAAATTCTTAGATTTTTAAAAGAGTAAAGATTATTGGCAATATTCCCACCCGGAGTTTGGAGATCGCTCGAGACTGATATTCCATATCCATTGTCTTCGATAAAAAAGAGTACCGGCAGATGAAGTGTAGTCGCCATTGTAAGTGCTGACCAGAACCCATTGGTTGCCACAGATCCATCTCCACCCAAAATCACCGAAATGGCTTCTGAATAGCTCTCATCCTTCAGGTATGTCCTGCGATGCTCTATGGCCTGTGCATAACCCACCGCCGGTGTATATTGCGAGCCCACATCCCCTGCCATAGGTAACACTTTCGGACTATTTTCTCCGGGAAGGTTACAGACAACACCTATATCTCTTCCATCACTATACCCCCCGGATTTTGCCATATCCGATGCAATGGCATCATCAACTGTAAGACCAAGCGTAAGCATCAGGGGCCTGGATCTGTAATAGGCACTGGCAGCATCTAAAGGGTTCGTTAGATGCATTCCTAAAATAATCTGAGCCAACTCATGTCCTTTGGATGAGAATTGATAGAGTATTTTTTTATCCGGCACCAAAACATTTTCTTCTTTATCATCTATCGCCCGTGAAAGTAACATTGTATTTGCTACTTTCACCCAATCTATTTCCTTCTTTTTACTCATTAGAATCGTATTTAATCCGTTTGCTGCTTTACATTAATTGTTGATGAACTTTTTTACATTTAAAAAACTTTTCTTGAAATGATCCATCTCAGATTCAGTGCCAATGGTAATGCGAACACAATTTGGTAAACCGAATGCTTGTACCCTTCTGAGGATTACACCCAGTCGTAACATAGAATCTGTAAAAAAAATGGCCTCCTCTTCACTTTCAAAAATCATTAAAACGGAGTTTGAAGCAGATTTCACATACATTGCAGAGTGACTATCAAAAAATGAATAGATCTCTTCTTTCTGTTTATTTACGGATTGAACCGTAAGTCTGATGAATTCCTGATCCTCAAGTGCAACATATGCTGCAGCCTGAGCCAGTGCCGTTGGCTCGAATGTTAATTTCGTTTTTATCATCTGATGAATCAGTTCTTCATGTGCGATTCCATACCCTATTCGAAACCCTGCTAAGCCATACGCCTTTGAAAAAGTACGTAGTATAATCACATTATCCATTCGGTAATCGATCGCTTTAGGAAAATCCGGGATCGATTCTGCAAACTCATAGTATGCTTCATCCAGAACGAACAGAACATTCTCAGGGATCTCATTCAGCAATTTTTGAACTTCATCTTTTGTAAGGTAAGTGCCGGTTGGATTATTGGGATTCGCAATATAGATCATTTTGGTCTTCTCATTGATATTTGCGAGAATAGCATCCACATCAAATCTATAATGATCTGTGATGGGTACCTTTACTACAGATATTCCCCTAACCCCTGCCTGTACGAAAAATCCGACAAAAGTGGCATCTGCTGTGATTGCATGCTCATCATTTTTGAAAAATGTTCTACATAGAATAGATATCAAACTCTCTGATCCTGATGTGAGTATCACCTCAGATTCTGTCACTCCATTAAACTCAGCAACTCTTTTTCGCAGTTTGGATGAGAGCGGATCCGGATAATCCTGTATATCACCCAGACTCAGAAGTACTGCTTGCTTAACTTTTTTACTGCACCCCAAACGGTTTTCATTGGAAGCAAGTTTTGAAATTTGATCGGGTTGATATTCTTCTCTTACTTCAGATATAGTTTTACCGGCTACATAACCTTTTAAAGAGGCAATGTTTTCTGGTAGAATTTTTTTTAAATCCATAAAACTCAAAGTTTATAAAACGGGTAACTTTTTTTTACTTGATGAAAATGTGTAAAGTTATCAATGATTCGCACTTAAAATCGGAGTAAATGAAAGCGCTTTCAAGCATTAATTTAAATTTGATTCTATACTCTCGTATTTTGACTTTTAAAATAACAAATATCACACAGAAAGAGTGTCCTGATGACAAAACATATTATTATTACCGGTGCAAGCAGAGGGATTGGATATGAAACAGCCCTTTATCTGGCAAAAAAAGGGAATAAAATCACTGCAATTGCCCGCTCCGAGAAGAAATTGAATCAATTAAAAGTTGCCGGGGGCGAAAATATTCATATACTGTCCCTGGATATCACAACACAATCAGCCGGAGTTGAAATCCTTAAGCACTTAGAACAGAATAATCTATCCGTTGATGGCTTAATTCACAACGCCGGAGTATTGATAAATAAGCCTTTTGAGGAAACATCGGATCAGGATTGGGAGCTACAGTTGAATGTAAATTTAATGGCACCTATTCGAATTACAAAAGCGTTACTTTCATCATTTTCTGAGGGTGCTCACATACTGAATATAAGTAGCATGGGTGGCTTTCAGGGAAGTTCTAAATTCCCCGGATTGTCAGCTTACAGTGTTTCAAAAGGCGCACTTTCCATTTTAACAGAGTGTTTAGGTGAAGAACTGATTCATAAAAAAATATACACAAACTGTCTCTGTTTAGGTGCAGTACAGACTGAAATGCTTGAACAGGCATTTCCCGGCTTCGATGCCCCATTACAAGCGGAAGAGATGGGCAAATATTTAGGGGAATTTATACTCACCGGGCATCGTTATTATAATGGCAAGATTTTACCGGTATCATCAAATAATCCATCCTAATAAAAAATCATGAGAAAGTTACTTTTATCAACTCTAATATTACTTGCAATACATCTTTTTTCATTCAATAAAACGAATGCACAATCGTTAGAACTTGTCGGAGGAAATATAATAAATGGTGCAATCACAGGATCAGCATTGGGTGTAGCAACAATGGGACTTACCAATAGCAGTGATTTTGCACCCCTCCGTATTGGATTGGGTGTGGGCATTCTTGGGGGGACCGGTGTTGCACTCTATGACATTTCAACGCTGCCACAAGGTCAAACTTTTTTCGTTTCCGGTGTATTTAATGATGGCCAAAACTCCTCCATCATTATATTACTTGACACACTATATGGATCTGTTGCCGGGGTCGCCGTAGGATCTGCAGTTGCGCTCATCAATAATAATTCTATTATGGATGGACTTCAATATGGAGCAAGTGCAGGAGCTTGGTTTGGTTTTGGATTTGGTGTGGTAGATGCTTTTTTCATTGCCGAAAGAAATAATGATTTCATTTCAGCGATTTTAACGAATCGGGACTCTGTTATAGATATCCAGAGTGAAAATTCATCCTTTAAAATGTTACAACCAGACTTGGTAGGTGTAACTGATTTATCCGGCACATCACTTCAATATAGAGTAGAACCGACTGTAAATCTTTTTACATACAGACGACAGTTTTAATACAAACTTTTTTTAATCAGGGTCTTGAATTTTTGCAGTTGCCAAAGATCTTAAAAGCTCTTTCACGGTATTTACATGTCCCGAAAGAGATGGGTTTAATCCATCCGATAGATAGTACCAGGCTTCAGGAGGGTTCCCCATCCTTCTGCCGACAGGATCAACGATATAGCCTTTTTTACCGGTTATTATTTCCCTGATATTTGCCAGGTCTCTGTTTTGAATCGAAAATTCAAACAGATCCATTTTATCTAATAATTCTGGAATTACAGGATTGGGTGTTAACCAGATAGGTGGATTTTCAGTTACCGTACCAATGGCATCTTCTATGATGGTCAGATTTTCCCATGACTCTGATAATGGTATAAGCGTTCGATTGGGTGTGTACTTAAGCCTCTGAGCATCGAATGTTCCCAGACTTACGATCACCCAGTCCGGCTCATGACTGAGCACATCACGGTTAAGTCGCCGCAGGGCATCTGTGGTTGTATTATTTGAGATTCCTGAGTTAATAAAATTAAAATCTGCTTCGGGAACAGTAATGTCCAAAATAAACTTGAAAATTTCGAACCACCCCTGTAAATCATCTGTTGATGAGTCTCCAAGAGCTACAATAGTACTGTTTGCTTCCAATGGCAGCTGATCTAACCAATCAATTACATCATCATCTTTTAAAAGTTCAAGAGCAGCTTTTTTTGCATTCTCTCGGAAATTTTCTCTTAAAGATAATAGCTCTGAAACGTCCAGCCCAATTAATCCGGCTATTGATTCGCTATTACCTATGCCGGGAAGAAGAGGGAATTGTTTCTCTAAATTTAGGAATTGCAACAGATATTTTTCTAACGCTTCTTTCTCGTTTTCGTTCGCCTTTTTAACCATTTATTTCACTTAATTAATTGGTTTACCAGTTCAGGTAAACCTGCTTTAGCTTTATTTTGTATGTGTGTCCATTCATCACTCAGGCTGATTTCAGGAAGTTTTGGATCTACAATATATTTCGGAATAGATTTTTTTGTGTAGTGAATTAAACTCGCTGCAGGATATACTGCCAGTGAAGTTCCTACAACCATTAAAATATCAGCTTCTGCAACTATGTAACTGGCTTTTTCAATATTTGGTACCGGTTCACCAAACCAGACTATATTTGGCCTTAGTTGCGATCCATCTTCAGAAAAGTCTCCTATATTGATTGCATTTGCACCGATGTCTGTAATCAATGTTTCATCGACTTCACTTCTGGCCTCACGCAGCAACCCATGAAGATGAAGTACAGTACTGTTGCCTGCTCTCTCATGCAAATCATCCACATTTTGAGTGATAACCGAGACTCGATACTTTTTTTCTAATTTGGTTATCGAATGATGAGCCTCATTGGGTTTAGCTTTGGATGCTTGCTCTCTTCTACGGTTATAAAAGTTCAGAACTTTCTGCTTGTCTTGATTCCATCCATCGATTGAAGCCACTTCATCGATACGATGGCCTTCCCAAAGTCCACCGGCATCCCTAAACGTCTTCAAACCGCTATCAGCACTGATCCCGGCACCTGTTAAGAGTACGATATGTTGCACAAACAGTAGTTATGCGTTAACAAATTTTAGCCAGCTGCTATCTTCATCCAAATCCATAACCACTTGTGGATTCTCATTGCTTGAATATGCTGCAATGAGTGCATTTACTTCTGATTTTACAGTCTTAATACTATTTGAAATCATATCACTGTTATATCCGGTTTCTCCCAATTTTAAAGTCATCTCCATCGAGACAATACGTCCCAAAGCTTTTCCAAGCTGGACTAACTTTCTCTGAGCCATTTTTGTATCAATCTCGAAATTCAGGATATCTTTGAAATGGTCAGCGGAATTTTCTGTAAGAGAAAAATCTTTAAGAAATTTATAAAGGTTTGTCTCTTTAGATTTTCTCATCATTTTGAAAATTGACTCCGTGATCTGCTGATAAAGTATATCGTTTGATCCTTCAAAAATTTGAAACGGCCTGCTATCAACAATAGACCTGCCTGCGATATGGTCAACCTTGTACCCTTTAGCTCCGACTAGTTGCATCAAGGATTGTGATGCTTCATGCATATAGTCAGTTACAACACTTTTGATAGAGTTAGCAGCTACATCCATTCGTGAAGTATCCCGTTCCAAAGGCACATTCGTGCTTGTAAAGTAGCTCATCGCGGAGCTAACTGTAAAATTTGATTGTAATTTAGCTAATCTCTCCTTTACCTGATCGTATTGGAACAGGCTCATTCCGCCCACCAATCTCTCTTTACAATGAGTGAGCGCTTCGTCAAACATTCTCTTGAGGTGGCCTGTACTCATTCCGGGGAACTGTAACCGGCTTCTATGCAGAATATCCAGCATCATGGTTACACCGGTTGAATTTGGTTCTAATCGGTAGTTTGAAGGAACCTCAATATTCAAACGATTTCTTCCATATGGAAGCATGTAGAGGCCCAGATTTTTGAAATATTCTTCTACTTCTATTCCGCCATTTGCACTATCGTGTACAAAAAATCCGATATCTCTTCCTAAATCTCCATTTTTGTCATAGCCTCTTGCTGTAATCAGCCAAAAATCCGCCCAGCCGGTTAAACCGGCCCAATGCTTTAAGCCATCAATTTGATATGAGTCACTACTATTTGAATACTTAAAACCTGTTTGCATACGGAGTGCATCAGAACCAAAATCAGGTTCTGTGATCATCAGTCCACCCATATTTTTTTTCTCAATAAATTTTTGAAAAACATTGTTTTTAGCTTCATCATGACCATAGTTTGCCAGTGGTTGCAGAAATAAAGCACCGTTTATACCCATCATTAAAGAGAGAGGTAAAGATTGGTATGAGGTTGTTTCTAGCATGGAGAGTGCTTCACTTGTAATGGCACCTCTTCCATTATGATCTTTGGGTATAAATGTAGAAAGGGGATTACATTCCAGCACTTCTCTCAGAATATATGGAGGAAGTCCCCGATTTGTTAGTAGAGTATCTTCGTCATTTCTATCATTAAAAAGCTCTGTAAGCTTGTTTTTATAATTTTCTATAAAAGAAATGATATCCTTTTTAATTGTATGGGATTGAGTTACTTCTGATTCCAAAATTTTAGAATTAAATGGTGATTGGTATGCTATATAGTAAGGTAACGAATATGTGCCATTTAATCATTCCATAGAGAAGAAAAAAGGGGTATAAAAAGCAGTTTGATGAAGCCGTAAAACAAAAAAGCCCTGAACGCGAAGCGAACAGGGCTTAATGGAAAAAAAAGATGAGGCAACGACCTACTCTACCACGAGTGCAGTACCATCGGCGCTGCGGAGCTTAACGGCCGTGTTCGGAATGGGAACGGGTGGGTCCTCCGCGCTAAAATCACCTCATCAATATTCGTGTAATGGCAGTGCATGTATGGAATTTCTTCAGATCGGGTTTAATCAAGCCCTGCAAGGGTTGCCCGTAGCAGCGCCACGTGCAAACCATGCAAGCAAAGTCGCAAGAGCTATTAGTACGGCTCGGCTAAACACGTTACCGTGCGTACACCTGCCGCCTATCCACCCCGTCGTCTTCGGGGGCTC
>TARA_R100001143_G_scaffold63604_1_pt1 | contig 46722 bp, 32 predicted proteins | sample TARA_R100001143 | Tara Oceans TARA_R100001143 (sample SAMEA2621300) | marine metagenome | biome: marine biome (ENVO:00000447); feature: mesopelagic zone (ENVO:00000213); material: "saline water (ENVO:00002010), including plankton (ENVO:xxxxxxxx)" | depth 800 m | reverse complement strand
GATACTTCCGATGCCGATGGGGTAAGGTCCCGAAGCCGATCTACATATGCGACCTCCATCTCACTCCGATTTCGATAATCCCACCATTTATACTCTCCACCAAAACCCCATGGCCATTTTTCAACAAAAACGACATTCCTGCCAAGCATGTCCATACTATTTTCAAATGACCTGTCAATTCCATCTGATATCGTATTCATTGCTGTAACGGAGACGATTCCGATTACGATACATGTAGTCGTAAGCATCGCTCTGGTTTTATTCGTCCATATTGCAGAAAATGCAATTTTTGTCCCTTCCAGCAAACTGATTAGCAATCTATTCATTGAATCATTTAATTATAATAGGTTTGGCATTCTCTCTGTTGACTGTAAAATCTGAAAACAAGTTTTAAATATTCTGATTTCTTTTGTTTTCTGTTACCATTCTTAGTCCTTATTTTAAAAAAAATAATAGGGTCTATCTTAATAGCATACGAAATGTATTTCATTTCGTTTCAAAAAATTAGAATCTTTCTTAGAATAAATGAAAAGACTAGACATACTGGCTTTTGGAGCACACCCTGATGATACTGAATTGGGATGCTCAGGAACCCTGGCAGCTCTTGTGAATCAAGGAGTAAAGGTTGGAGTCATCGATCTTACCCGAGGAGAAATGGGCAGTCGGGGCAGTGCCGAAATTAGGTTGAAAGAAGCTCAGGCAGCATCTGACATTTTAGGCCTTCATATACGGGAAAATCTGGGCCTTCCTGATACTGAACTTAAGAACATTAGAGATCATCAGTTACCCATCATCCAAAAAATCAGAACCTACAAACCCCATATCTGTATTCTACCCGCTCCTTCTGATCGGCACCCCGACCATGGAAATGCTGCTAAACTGCTCATAGATGCAATTTTCTATAGTGGTTTAATTAAAATTGGTACGAATGATCAAAATGGGTCCAAACAGGAACCCCATCGCCCGGCACATATTATTCATTATATTCAAGATGAGTTTTTAAAATCCGATTTTATTTTTGATATCAGTAAGACGATAAATATCAAAGAGAAAGCTATTGCAGCTTTCTCTTCACAATTTAATGTAGATAATCCGGGGAATCAGCCGGCAACATACATATCTGATCCCGGATTTACTGAATCACTGCGGGCAAGGGCTAAAATGGTTGGCCATATGGGAGGTTTTGATTATGGAGAAGGATTCATTTACCACAAAAAACCGTTCCCTGTGAATAATTTCAATTTTCTACTGGACTCTGCCCCAAAAAGATAGTACCCGTAAAAATTATTTGGAAACATTTTATAAAAAGTTGTATTCATAGAATAGATATATACACTATTTATAAAAGTTGAGAACTTTTATACATTATATCAATATGTCAAAAACCTCCCATATTTCACCGATATAACCGTTTTTAAAGTTTAATGAAAAATAACTCATAAACTTACCGCCTTATGCTCAGAACTCTGAAAGTCCACTTAAAGTCAACAATCTCATTATTAGTATTACTCATAATAGGAATCAATCCCTATACAACAACGGCTCAAAGTATTAATCCGGGTGACATTCTCAGAGGCGGTACCGCTGATGCAAATTTGTTACTTGAAGAATATTTTCGCCCCTTCGGAATCGGTTTTGGTGACGGGCTTAATTCGGGTTGGTTTACAAGCCCAAAACCTCACCAAAAATATGGTTTTGACTTTCGTATAGGAGCAACTGCTGCTATCGTACCTGATTTTGATAGATTTTTCAGAGTGGATCAGATCCCATTACAAAATCTCAAACTTCTTGAGGGGCCAAATGAAACACCTACATTTTTTGGGGATGACTCTCCGGGAGCAAGATTGGGTGACACATATATAAATCCAGAAACCGGAGTTGAAGAAGAACTCTACTCATTCGATATGCCAATCGGTGTAGACTTCCCCTATGTTGTCACGCCAATAGCTCAGTTATCTTTTGGATTAATCAGGGATACAGATATTTCGATTCGATTTGTCCCAAAAATCACTATTGCGAATGATTATGATACTGCATTATTCGGTTTAGGGGTACAGCACGGTTTGTCACAGTGGTTAATTCCGGAATATGATAAACTGGATCTATCCGTTCAATTTGGATATACAAAATTCGGGTCAACAATTAGATACAGAGTAGATCCGGATCCAGACAGTGATGTGGAAAATAATCTGCCCAGATCTACCTGGGATGATCAGAATATGAGATTGGAATCTGACGCAATGACCAGCACCCTGCTCTTTGGTAGACAGATGAAAATTATCTCGTTTTATGGTGGTATCGGTGTACAAAAATCTGTTACCACATTGAATGTAAATGGTTCTTACCCACTTATCATCCCTCAGGATGAATCTGAATATGAGCCGGGTGGACCCACGCGCCGAATATTCCGAATTGATGATCCGGTTGATCTTGAATTTGTAAATGCAACAAGATTACACTATTTGATAGGAACACGAATTCGAGTCGCGACCATCACTTTATCGGCATCCTATACATTCGCTCGATATAATAATCTAAATGTTGGTTTTGGTGTCAGTTTCCGATAAGAAATTGGGGAATTCTTACTCAAATCACTTTAAAATTATCAATGGGCTTCCAGCCAATTATCGGCTAATCCCATATCTACAACCAGTGGTACGGCCAATTCAAAAGCATTCTCCATTAAATCCCTGATTTTAGTCGGCACTTCATCCGACTCTGAATTATTTATTTCAAAAATAAGCTCATCATGTACTTGCAACAACATTCTCGATTTTAAATTATTTGATTGCAAATAAGAGTGGATATCAATCATAGCCAGTTTGATAATATCCGCTGCTGTGCCTTGTATTGGCATATTGATGGCCGTTCTTTCAGCAAAACCCCTTACATTCCAGTTACTTGAGTTAATCTCCGGTATATATCTTCTGCGCCCCATCAGGGTCGTTACAAATCCGTTTTCTTTCGCAAAAAGTACTGTTTCGTCAATATATTTTTTTATTCCCGGAAATCGATTAAAATATTGATCGATCATCTCCTTTCCTTCACTGTTACTAATTCCCAATCTGGATGCTAAACCATATGCACTCACACCATATGGAATTCCAAAATTCACCTCTTTTGCTTTTCGGCGATGGTTTGGGGTCACCTCATCAATCGAATCCAGATTAAATATTTCCTTTGCAGTTCTTGAATGTATATCCTCTCCATTTTTGAACGACTCAATCATATTCTCATCTCCCGATACGGAAGCAATCACACGCAACTCAACCTGAGAATAATCAGCTGCTAAGAGTTTAAATCCTTCAACCGGAATAAATGCCTTTCTGATTTCCCGCCCTCTGGCTGTTCGAATGGGTATATTTTGAAGATTTGGATTTGATGAGGAAAGTCTGCCGGTTGCCGTTACGGTCTGATTAAAATCAGTGTGTATTCTTTCTGTCTTTGGATGTATAATCCTTGGTAAAGCATCAACATAGGTTGATCTGAGCTTACTTAGTGATCGATAATCAAGAATTAATGATGGTACTTCATATTCAACAGCAAGTTTTGAAAGTACATCTTCGGAAGTTGAATATTGCCCCGTTTTTGTCTTTTTCCCGGCAGGCAATTTCAACTTATCAAAGAGAACAAAACCCAGTTGTTGAGGCGAGTTTAAATTGAACTCCTCCTCTGTAATCTGAAAAATCTTCTTTTCTAATTCATCCAGATCAGTTGTTAGCTCCTCAGAAAAGGTGTGAAGCATCTCCTTATCAATATGAATACCATACGCTTCCATTTTAGTCAGAACCGGTATCAGTGGAAATTCAAGCGTTTCCGCAATTTCCAAAAGTGAGTCTTTTTTTAGTTTTTCATTAAACAATTCATATAGCTGAAAAGTGATATCAGCATCCTCAGCAGCATAATCTTTTATCTCTTTATATGAGAGATCAGCCATAGAAATTTGTGCTTTTCCTTTGCCAATTAATTCTTCGATCGGAATCGGTTCATAGTTCAAAAATTCTTTTGAAAGTGTATCCATTTTTAATCTTTGGGAGCTATCAATTAAATAAGCCGCTACCATCGTATCAAAAAAGGGTCCATTGATCGAAACTCCAGACTGCTCAAGAATCATCAGGTCAAATTTCAGGTTGTGAGCAATTTTTAAAATATTTTCATTCTGAAAGATCGGGTTTAACAGCTCAAAAACTTTCTCTTGTGGAAGTGAATCCTCTACATTAACCGGTATGTAACAAGCCGATTCTTTTTTTGCACAGAGTGATATCCCAACAATATTTGCGGCTATGGGATCTACCCCATCTGTTTCTGTGTCAAAACAGATCGCATTGGCACTTTTAATCTGCTCAATCTCTTGACGAATTTCCGTTTCACTTACCGCTAATCGGTAGGAAACAGCTTCTTTGTTCAGACTCCGGATTTTCGGGGCTTCTACACCGGTGGAACTGCCAAATAACTGGCCTTGTCCACCCGGCTCCTCTCCTAAATATTTTTGGGTTAAGGTTCGAAATTCCATTCGTTTAAAGAATAAGCCCAACTTTTTCTTGGCTGGCCCATCCCATTTAAATTTTCTCCAGTCTTCAACTCCGGGGACATCGGTTTTAATGGTGACCATCACTTTTGCCTGAAGAGCTTGTTCAGAATTCTCTGAAAGGCCCACCCGATTACGCTTCGATTTCATATTTGGGGCATCTTCGATCGCTTTCTCTAATGATCCATACTTACTGATCAGTGCAGGGGCTCCCTTTTTCCCAATACCGGGGACTCCGGGGATATTATCCGATGTATCTCCAATGATGGCAAGCACATCGATCACCTTGTCCGGATAGACTCCAAAATAGTCCATAACACCATCTCGATCGATTAAAATAAACCCGCCATTTTTATTATCCGGTTTAACCATCGTTATATGATTATCTACCAACTGCATGAAATCTTTATCAGGCGTAACCAAAAATACATCCACATCTTCTTCTTTTGCATTATAGGCGATGGTTCCAATAATATCATCTGCTTCATACCCATCTTGTTCAATATTTTCGATTCTAAACCCATCAAGCATCTCCTTGATCAGTGGAATTCCCACTTTCAGTTCATCCGGTTGCGGCGGACGATTGGCTTTGTACTGGTCATCAATTTCGTGACGAAAAGTGGGCGCATGGGTATCCCAGGCCACTGCAATATGAGACGGTTCCTCCTCCTCCAACAGTTTGACCAAAGTATTTGCAAATCCGAGAATGGGGCCTGTAGCTATGCCTTCTGAATTTTTTAATCGACTTTTAATAAATGCAAAATGAGCTCTGTATGCCAGGGCCATTCCATCAAGTAAATATAGCTTTTTCTTATTATTTGACATGATTACAAAATTGCAGAATGTTAATATAAAAGGTTGTCAGATTTATTATTTAGCAGCTTTTTGAAAACTTCTCAGCAGTTCAATTTCATTCGCCCATCTTTCAGTATTCGGTGTCTCCAGAATGAGTGGTATGCCATCAAAACGAGAGTCTTCCATAATCCGTTTAAAAGGTGTTAAGCCAATCAATCCATCTCCTAAACTTTCGTGCCGATCCACTCTTGAGCCAAGCTCTTTTTTGGAATCATTGAGATGCATGGCAAAGAGTTTTTCGAATCCTACAATCTGTTCAAATTGTTTAAATGTCTCTGTAAATCCATCTTCTGTTGATAGATCGTATCCGGCTGCATAAGCATGAGCTGTATCAATACATACTCCTACTCTTTCTTTCTGCTCTACTTGTTCAAGAATTTCAGCCAATTGTTCAAATCGATAACCCATGTTACTGCCTTGTCCGGCTGTATTTTCAATGACTGCTTTAACAAATGTAGTCCTTGAAAGAGCTTCATTAATTGAATCCGCAATGATTTTCAGACACTCATTTTCACTTATTTTCGTAAGGTGACTGCCCGGATGAAAATTAAGCAAACGAATATCCAATAGTTCACATCGCTGCAATTCATCCAAAAAAGCATCTCTTGATTTTTTCAACTTATCCTTTTCGGGGTGACCCAAATTGATGAGATAGCTATCATGGGGCATAATCGCATCCATCGAAAAATCAAACTCCTTGCATCTCTTTTTAAAAAGGTCAATACTGTCATCAGTGAGAGGTTTCGCTTTCCACTGTCTCTGATTCTTTGTAAAAAGCGCAAAACCTGTGGCACCTATCTCATATGCACGTTCCGGCACATTTTCAACACCGCCCGCAGCACTTACATGAGCTCCAACATATTTCATAAAACTCTAAAATTTTGATTAAAAATATTCCCTTGAAAATAGAAAAACGATTGCAAGAGCCGAAAGGAAACTTTTATTTCTTTTTATCATACAAAATAGTCATAAGCGCATTTTGAAATATTTACATATTGTCAGAATTCGCTTTTAACTTTTAAATAGTTATTCATTTTATCATAAACACTTATTTCAATGATGATTGCCCGTTTTTTAAATAAATTGCAGTTTCTCACTTTATTCATACTTTTATCAACTCTACTGTGCGGCTGTGAACCTGAAACTGAAGACACTTCAACTGAGACGATACCACCGGACATGCATAACAGTATGATTTCCCTGGATTGGGCAGGAACCTATCATGGAGTGGTTCCTTGTGCTGATTGTGAAGGTGTTGAAACTAAAATATCACTTTCTGATGACCAATCTTATCAAATAGAGCGAATCTATTTGGGGAGAAGTGATCAGGTTTTTCTGAATGAGGGTACATTTACCTGGAGTGATGATGGCAGTAGAATTGAGCTAAACAATGTGGATCCATCTCATGCACCGGGAACATATCAAGTAGGTGAAAATCGCCTTTTTCAGTTGGATATGAATGGAAACAGAATTGATGGCGATTTGGCTGAACGCTACGTACTCACAAAAGTATTCGATAACCTATCCGGCCTGAATTGGAAATTAATTGAACTGGAGGGGGGTCGTATCCATAAGAATAGTGAAACGCTGCGTACCCCCATTCTGCAATTTATATCGGATGGAAACAGAATATCCGGAAACGGAGGTTGCAACCAATTTAATGGTAACTATGAGATAAAGAGTGATAACGGGATCTCTTTTGATGATATAGCATCAACTAAAATGGCCTGTGATCAAATGGAGATTGAAAATAAATTCTTTAATGCTTTAGAAGAAGCTAATACTTATACACTAACTCACGATACATTATCATTAAATCAATCTGATCAGATTCATATTGCTCGATTTCTACTTCAAGATGAATAGTTGAATAAATAAAATGGTTGCGATTTATACAGACCGAATATTAATTCGGATACTAAAGCGAATATCATGAGTTGTTCTTTTAAATGTTCGTGAAGATTTCGGCAGTGTTTGTGTAAAAGCGTATTCAAAATTTGCCTGAATAGTATTCGAGAATCGATAGCCGACAACAGCGGAGGCATTAATTCTGGATTGTCCGGTTGGGGGGCTGGGTGAGAATGTATAAATACCAGGGTCCTTTACAATGGTATCAACCGATTCCTGTAGGGCTCGTTCAAGGTCTGAAAAAAGCAGAAATCTCTGTTCCGTATCTTCGAGAAAACTTCCATTGAGAGTCAGGTCTACATTATTTGCCGTAGCACTTAAAAATGGAATTCGAAAATTTCTTAATGTATAGTTTATTGATGCCCTTATTCCCTTCGATATTCTCTCTAAAACCTGAGTGTTAGATACAGACAGGCTGGTAAGTTGACTGGTTTCATACCCTAATTGTGTTCTTAGTCCATTATCCCAAGTTATATTTAACTGTGCAAGTGGTGAAAATCTCTTCTCAATATTTACACTGCTTGGATCAAATTCTGGCCGGAAATCCTCCACCAAATAACTACCAATTCTGCGTTCAAGCGGTTCTCCAAAGTTATTATTGAGATTCCATCCTATTCTATATAATCCACTGTATGCGTGTGTTAATGTGGCGCGCTGCATAAAACTTCCAATTAAAGGAATGAATCTTTCTAATCCTGTAAAATTTACTTGCCAGTTCGGCATTGGAATTGCCGTAAAATTTCGTTTTCCTGCACTATTTACTGACCCTAGATAAGCTTGTCTGAAATCTTCCTGCAATTGTATTGAGTTCAGTATTGTATTGTTTCCACCGGCAGGGTCCCGAATGATATTTTCTGAACTAGTCATCCCATTAAAAGCAGATTGCAACTGGTTTTTAAATAGATTTTCATAGCCGGCCCCAAATGCCCATACTGAAGATGTTATATTGCCTGAGGCGTTACTAATGCTTGTAATCTCATTATCGGGTGACAGAGTTATCGACTCAGAAATTCTTTCATCCCATTGGGTTTGCCAACTTAGATCAATTGTTAAGTTTGTAAATGGATTGAACTGCGTGTTTAATGTAATATTATCAGCATAATTATTATTTAACGGCAATTGAATAGATGAAAATTCTTCCGGATTCTCAATCAAAAGAGTTTGTGGGATTCTTTCCTCAAGTCCCATTCGATAACCGAAAGATGGTGTAAAGGCTTGATTATTGAATAAGTCAAAAAATTTCGAATCACCATCGTAACCGCTCTGTGCTGCAGCCTTGCTGTTATTATAGTTCACCTCTATATTTCTTAAACTAAAAATCGCCAGTGCAGTTTTTCTGAAAATTTGTGCAAATAGGCCGGATGACTCATCATCCGCATTTTCATCATCAGAATCTCTTTGTTGAGCCCTCTGCCTCCGAAATTCTTCATCTGCTTCTACGGCTTTTCTGTATAAGGGTACAAGGCTAAATAAATTATTTGTATCCATTCTAAGTGTATGATCTAAACGAAATGAATTAGACAATCGAGCCCCTAAATCTGAACCGAACGGACTATTTTCCCACCTGAATCCACCTGAGTATCTGGCACTATATGTCAGCCAACTGAGTAACCTGTATTGACTAAGACGAGGTTGCCAGCTCGCTGTATAATTCTCTTCGTATGAACTTTTCCTGGCAGATATCTCACCATCCATTAAATCTCTATAGACACCTACTGAAGGCAATGGAACATATGCTGTACTATCCACCCCTGTAAGATTAGCCAGTTCTACGGCATCCCTGGCTAAATCAAATACGGTTTGTGATTGAATTGAAGCTGAAATACTACGTGTAAGATTATAAGAAAGGCCCAGGTTTGTATCATAGGTAAATGTGTGGGTCTGTTGCAACGACTGTTCATCCTCACCAAATAGTATTCTTCTTTTTCGCTCTTCATATGCTCTTCTGGTCGAAACCGAAGTAGTGATATTATTGGGAGTAGTTCCAATTTGAAGTCCCGACAATAGTCCCGTCAAAGGTACATTATCCAAAAACCAGAAGGGACGTAAATACCTTACATTATTTATATTCAGATTGTATCGAGCAGATGCATTGTAATTCCAGTTATCCTGCAATCTATATTGTGGATTTCTGCTATTCGTTGTATTGTAATTATAATTGATTGTAGTATTGTCTAAGAGGGTCCTCGAGACAAATGAACGTGAATTATTTTTAGTAAAGTTTGAAATATTAATGGCATAACTTTCAACGTATGTCTCCACTTCTCTGCGTTGTCTACTAATTAATACGTCTTGTTGGATCAAGTTCAAATCAGTACTGCTTCGAATGGCATCTTCAAAATCGGAAAATCGAATATCTCCTTGATTAGGAAGAAATTTCGGAACTGCGGTTGATCTTCTTGCAGAAAGATTTACAGGTAAACTCCAACCAAATCGATCGGGGATAAAACTGTGTAGATTTACAAGTGAACTCAAATCAAATGCCAGCTCATTATTTACCCGACGCTGTCCAAGTCGGGAGTCGAGAGCGCCAAATCCTTGCGTTTGCCTGATTACATTCGCATTTATTGTTGCAAAATCAGCAAGTTTAAGTGTAGATTTCGCGTTTGCAGCCCACCCATGTTCATTATCGAAACCGGATACTCTAAGTTCATTTAGCCAGAATTGGGCATTTAGAATGGGTGTTCCATTACCGCTTGGATTCTCCGGATTAAATGGGTTTCTGATACCCATTCCAATTTCGGTGACCCTGCCTAATGATGGATTTCCCTTAATGGCAACAACAGCCCCCGGTGCAGCATCTTCAAGAATGTCGGATCGTTCGTACAGTTCAGAAAAATTTTCTGTCAACTCTTGATTCCGCAGTTGCTTCAACTGATTAAATGCGGAAAGAATGATATTCATATTATTTTCGTCATAAAGCCACACTTTTTCAGCTTCTTCCATTAACTGTCCGGAGTTTCCGGGATCAAAAGGTTGAAAAGGAAAATTCCGATCCGAAGGGGTAACCGGCTGTCTGTATTCGTAGTAATTGTTTTCAAGATCATTCCCAAAACGTAGCACTAGTTCAGCATCACCCCGATTATTATATCCTTCACCATGAATGAACATTCTCATATTCGAGTAATTTAACAGATCAAGTCCACCCGGATATACCCTCTTGATCATCTGTAAAGCACCGGGCCCCAGATTATTTACATCTAAAACAATGGATTGCTCATTTTGCAGTGAACGAAGCTGTGAGCCTCGATTTTGGGCCCTGATTCCACCCGCAGGCTGTCTATAGGGGAAGGGTTGCCGATTGGAATTTTCTTCTATATTGATTGTACTGATTCGCAACTCTGCATTCGGATCACTGCTTTGGTTGATGTTTTCATCCTGACGCCACTGGCTTCCTACAAAATCAAGTGCCGCAAATCTTAGTGTAAAGGGTTGTTCATAACCGGACATCCAGATCCGGACATAAGTAATATTTTGGAAATCATTAATGTCCCCTACTTTTCTTTTAAATTCACTGAGAGGAATACGCACCTGGTACCATCGATCCTGTTGTCGGGTTCCGGGCACACGATCCACTATGAATGTCCCCGGAGACTCTATTTCAAGTCTGGTTTGGTCTGCCGGGTTTAGATCTATCTGATATTGAAAGTATGCATTGGTAAGTGCAACGGTGGACGGATTAACCAGCCCTTCCGTATCGGGCCGATTTGTAATCGCTCTTTTATCACTTTGGTCTAAAGGAGTGTTTCCATCTTGAAATCCCAATAATCGGTGAAATCTCTGATGAAGCGGTAGATTCTGGACTTCAGACTCCCCATAAAAGAAATAGTCATCGTTTGATGGATCTTGTTGAATTCTCTGAAATTCCGGAGAATTATCACCGTATATATCTCTCATTTTCTCTACAAATGGTGCAAATATCGACCTTTCGTTTAGACCATTCACTCCTCCCGAATTAGGAAGGCCGTCTAACCCCACATCTTCCAACTCACGGTTTGTGTTTGAAAATTGTCCTTCAGGCGGGGGTGGATTTGCCGGAACGGCAGAACGTGGCTCATTTAAATTATCAAGCACAAGGGATTCAGGGTTCAGAGCCAATCCATCCTCACTGTTTAATTTAGAATTCGGGATTACATCTTCTGTAATCAAACCTATGTCAATAAATATCTGGCCATCATAGTCATCAACAGAGGCCCCCGGTGGAAGCTGTCCGTTGGGTAAAATGGGTTGAACCCAAAACTCCAGAAACTCAATACTGTTTTGTGTGAAATCCTCTTGTCCTGAAGGGAGAACAGCAGTCATGCCGCCCCAAGTGCGGTTTGCTTCCTCTTCCAGAAGTTGCTTCAAATCAGCATTAAAGTTGTACTGTCCTCTCAGAGTTGGATTATAATAAACATCCAATGTAGTGATAATCTCTTCTTGCGGATTTTGAGTTTCACGTCCCGGAAAAACATCGGTTACCCTTACTTGTTCCGATTCAGGTGTAAATGTAACATCTTCCAGTATTGTTGAAATGTTCCTTGGGATTGAGTACCACGAAAATTTTGATCTCAGGTCGGAACGGTCTAAGCGGGAATCCTGGGAAGCCACTGGTTGTCCCGGGAAATCATCCTCTTCAAAAAAACCACGATCCGGTTCATAACCCGGGACTGCCGCAGGTGCGGCTGCAAGAGACCATCGATTAGCATTAAGCAGGTTGATCTTGATGTTTGACCCTTCAAAATCATCAATAAAAGAGAGTCCTTGCTCTTCGTCAGGAAAGAGTTCATCATTGCGAACAGCTCTGTCAACAGCCCTGGTTTCCGAGATGCCGGGCCTTAGCTGTGCAAACTCACCGCTAAAGGAAAATTCAGAAGCTTCACGAGTCTGAAATATCGGCAGCCAGTCTAAAAACCGAGTTATAAACGGAGTATCTACTCTTGCATTTGCATCAAAGCCAAATACTGAATTACTGATCGGTTCATCCCCTATTCGGATTTTGTCGTCGAGAGGCCGCTCACTAAAACGAAAGAATGTACCCCCCAGTCGTATATCATTTGAGAGATCATATTCAGCTCGAAGACCGGCAAATGTTTTCTGCTCAATAGAGGTAAATGCCTGATCTTCATATTCAATACGTATATCCTGTCCGGTTGCTGTGTACCGATCATTTAAGATGGTAATACTGCCAAATGTATAATCTACCTGATAGTCGATATCCTCCTGCAATTCAACGCCATTTGCATAGACTCGTACAGAACCTTCAACCAATGCAATTCCCAAAGTGAAATTATCCTGTGAGCCACCACGGCTTGTACCATTAAATTGATAAAAGCTATTTTTAGAACTTTGAGATGCATTTCTTTGTCGTTCCCTATACAGTTCATTGTAAACAAGTCGTTCAATATCTTCAGATGATGCAGGTGAATCTTCGAGTACTTCATTGATTCTGGCACCAAATGGCTCCAGATATGGGAAAATGATCAATCCATTTTGTGCATCTAAGGTACCCGTCCCGAAATCAACTTGATTATCTGATCCCAAAGCCCCCTGTGCGTCCACCCGGTCGAGCCCTAAATCCTCTAAGAGAGTATTATTTCTGCCGGGCAATCTATTACTTGCAACATTATCTTCTGTAAAAAGTAATTCAAGTTCAAGCGACTCTCTTGTAATATTGCTAACTCCTAAAAAGTAGATATTTCGCATTGTAATTGGGAAGAGAAGATTGTCTGTCGATACATTCTTTGGCTTCAACATTTTCAGAAAAATTCTATCCCCACCCCCTCTGTTGATTTCACCCACTGTGACCGTCTCATTGCCGGCTCCCCGGTAGTTATACGAGATTGCGAGTACCTCTCTGGCTCCCAAAGGTCTTCTCAATGAAACAAATCCGGACAGTTTATTTAGAGTATAATCCACCCCTTCTTGCAAAAGAGTAAAATAACCTTCCTCAAAATTACGGGAATCGCTAACTCCCAAATCCGAAGCAGAAACACCGATCTGGGAATCACGAAATTGATCAAATAGCGATTCCGGAAATGGATCGAGCCGATTGTCGGGCGGACCATAAGAGCCATCCGATAATTCATTGACCCCCATTTCAGCCAGAGCAACGGCCAGCCTGGAACCCTCTTCTGCTTGTATGTTTTCTCTCAATACCCAGACCTCCACATCTGCAATAGGTAGTGTTTGGATAAACTGTTGTGGGTTAGACATACTATTTTCAAATTCCTGTCGGGTGTAAAAATCCATGAAAAAGAAACGGTCGTTACTGTAATCGGCCGGACGTATCTGGATCGCACGTTCTTGAGAACCGCCACTAATGGTCTCTACATTACTTTCACCATCTTGTTGTGAGATAACTGATGTAAGACGAAGTGACCCCAGTTCAGTTACTGATTTTATACCAAAAAGAGCCCCACTCCCCCGAATCAGTGAGTTCCCGGTATTCATTGTGACATTACCCAGTTCAATTGATTTTATAATCTCATTCTCATAACCCTGATAGACGATATTTAATCGGTTCTGATATTCAAATGCGCGTTCAGTATCCCAATCCGTCTGGATGGTCAGTTTATCTCCGATAGTCCCCTGGATATTTAACTGCAAATTCTGATCAAATGTCGGGTCGATTCGTGTTTGTTGATCCGGGGGTAGAGATGGGTCTTCAGACTGCTGAATAGAAGCACCTACATTCATTTGTGCCACACCATTCACCCTCAAATTCACCTCAGGTTTCCCAAAAATAGATGTAAATGCCGATTGACTCCCACCCGGTACAGCAACACTAAAATCGAGTAACCCTCTCTGCCGGTCCTCTCGCTGTCTCGATTCCCGGTTTAGCTGAGCCCAATTTGACTGGATTGCACTCTGTTTATTTTTTTGAGCAAACTCTTCAAATGAATACAAACTGGGCGCACCCGAGCGATATTCCCCAATTCTTTTTTCAATAAAATATCCTTTTTGATAGATATGAGTGATTCTGATCGTCTCATCAGTCAGTGAAATAAAATATAATGCAGGTATCGGATGCAGAAAAAGCGTACTTACAGATTGTCCGTAAATTGTTCGAAACGCACTTTGAAAGGATCCCTCTTTTGTTGAATCTGCAAATGCTGAAGGCGGATCAATATCTAACTCTTGAGCATAAAGAGTATGATTCTCCATTAGAAGAAAAAATCCGCAGAGAGATAAAACATAAAATAAACGACGTATATGGGTCACTGACCATCAATCTTTTGAGGGCTGTATGATGTACAGCCGGTATTACAGATTCCTGAGCGAATAAAAATTAAAACCGTCGTATCAATTTTGCGATAGGTGCTGTTTAAATATTAGAGTTTGTAGAGTGAAATTTAATATGCCGAATAATAAAATATTATGAGATATGTTAAAAATAAGATCATCACAAACCTAATCATTGAAATTAAGTAGAACCCCATTCAGATAGATCGAATGGTTTTCTGTATATTTCATTTTTCAAGTTTGAGTATAACGCACAAATTGAAAACTATTTTATAGTTACCAAAATTAAGTTAAGCAGGGTTCAAATGATAAACGCAGTACAAAAAGATCTGATCAAGAAACATATAGGTCCGTTCTTTTTCTGTTTTTTTACTGTCATGTTTTTGCTGCTTATGCAGTTTCTGATCTTACATGTTGACAAACTGGTTGGAAAAGGTCTGCCATTGGGTATTGTGATCGAATTGATATTAAACAATTTGGCTTACATGGTAGTTCTGGCGCTTCCTATGTCAGTATTGATATCAACCCTGATTGCATTTGGTAAATTTTCTGAGTGGAACGAGCTAACAGCATTACGTGCAGCAGGGATCAATCCTATTAAACTCATTATACCTATTCTATTCTTGGGGTTTCTGCTTTTTCTTTTCACATCCTACTTTTCAAATTATCTGCTTCCTGAGTCTAATCATAAAGCACGCTCCTTGTTTATTGATATCCGTACACAAAAACCGGCATTTGATCTGGAACCATCCACTTTTTATGATAACATCGATGGATATAACTTTATAATCTCGGAAATCGGTGCAGATGGAGATTCCCTTTATGACGTACGGGTGTTCCAGGAAGTTACAGATTCAAAAAACCGCGCATTTATTAATGCAGAAGTGGGCTGGCTTGAAAGTCCGGATGAGAATACTCTATCACTTTTCCTGGTCAATGGGTCCTTACTGCGATATATACCCGGTAAAGATCGCATGGAGGAAACTCTCGAACGGACCAAGTTTAATAAATATCGAATGAGCTTTGATCTTTCAGATCTTTCATTTTCCCGATCAAATCCGGATCAGCGTACCCGAACGGATCGTACGATGACGGCTCAGGCCATGCTCGCCGTTGTTGACTCGTTGAACAGGGAAAAAGAGAATGAGAGAGAGAATTTCAGAAGGAAAATTAAATTCGGGGATCATGCACCTATTACTTTTTCAGAAACCAATTATTTTGAATTATCTCAGGAAGAGGTATCTGATACACTCAGATTGTATGAATCTGAATTTATAACACTCAATTTCCAGCCTAACTACACTTCTCAATTTTCTTCAGTAAGCAGAGCGATCAGTGCCATTGACAGTTACAGGCCGGAATTACAAAGTTTAAGGAATAATTTGGAATGGCGTGATTTTCGAAATGCGGAATTCATGATAGAAGTTCAAAAGAAGTTATCCATTCCTTTTGCATGTGTTATTTTTGTACTGCTTGGAGCCCCCATTGGAATAATGACCCGAAAAGGAAATATAGGTGTAGCAGCCATCATCAGTTCTGTTCTTCTAACAGTGTATTTCATTGCAATTATCCAGGGTGAAAAATTTGGGGATAGAATGGTTATATCTCCGTTTTTGGGTATGTGGGGTATTAATATTTTTTATTTCATCATAGGATCTCTGCTTACACTGCATGTGTCAACTTCATTTCGAATCACAAATTTATTAAAAAGAAGTGAATAAAATAGATCGTTATATCATTACAAGAGTACTGACTATTACGGTCTTTATGCTCTTGGTGCTTATCTGCATCTTTATATTGATCGATTTCTCTGAAAATAGTGATGAATTCAGAGATAAAGGTGCTGCAATTGCAGATGTCTGGAATCTTTATTACCTCAATTACATTCCGGAAATGACCCGTTTGGTAATGCCTGTCGCTGTTTTTGTTGGCGTACTTTTTCTCACAGGACAGATGACCGAAAGACTTGAAATTACAGCTCTTAAAGCCTCAGGAGTCAGTCTATATCGACTTATCATGCCCTATCTCTTTTTAGGAGTTTTACTTGCCGGTGTTGTCAGTTATCTGGATGCATATATTATCCCTGGATCGAATGCGGAGCGAATTGAATTTGAACAGGAATATTTAGGACGTTCGGCGGAGAGGATCGACAGGGGTGGAATCTATCGGCAGGATTCTGATAGCACCATCATCAATATTAATTTTTATGATGCCAATGCAGATGTTGGGTATAGAATATATCTGATGGAATTTGAAGAAGATCAGATACGAAAAGTTATCAGTGCCAATAAAATCATGTGGATCGACTCTACCTCCAATTGGATTACAGATCGGGCAAGAATTCGAACATTTGAAGGAAATACGGTTCATGAAGTAGAAACAGAGCGCGAAATATTCAATATCAATCTATTACCCCGTGATCTCACTCGCAGAACCTCTGACATCTATCAGCTCACCTATCCGGAAGCCCGAGAGTATTTGGAGTCGATCAGTAGAATCGGTGCGGGGGGAATAGAGCTTCCACAGGTGCAGTTATATGGACGTATGGCCTATCCCATATCAATCATTACTGTCTGTTTAATTGGTTTTGCATTGGCTGCTCAGCGCAGAAAAGGCGGGAAAGGGTTTTACATTGGGGCCGGACTGGGGGTCAGTTTTATTTATTTATCCTTTATGAAAGTTATCGAACCTTTTGGGGCCACCGGGGTGCTCTCTCCACTATTTGCTGCGATTTTCCCCCATGCCTTATTCCTCACAATCGGAATCTTCTTGATGATATTTACCAAAAAATAGTAATTATTACTGTTTTTAGATCAGGCTTCAGGTTGTGGCCCCCGGTAATTTAAGGGTACATCCACTTTCTCTTTGATCGTAATAGGGCCGTTCTCATTTTCATACTTTCGAATATTCTCTAAAAGTGCTTTAGACAACCTTTTTGCGTGGTCCGGTGTCAAAATGAGCCTTTTCACCACTTTAGCCTTCTGCACTGCAGGCATCATTGCTATAAAATCAAACACAAATTCAGAAGGAGAATGCGTAATCATAACCAGATTTGAGTATGTACCGGTAGCTTCGTCTTCCTTAAGTTCGATTTCAATTGGGTTTCCTTTTTTGGGTCCTTTAGACTGATTCATAATTTTTTGGTTTAATTTTTAAAATTAATTACCTGATTTCAATGATTTTAGATCACATGAAACCTTTTTCTTTCATCCATTCATCATTGTAGATTTTTGAAATATATCGGGTACCGCTATCAGGCAGTATAACAACCAAAAGGTCATCTTTAGTCAGATTATTTTTTTTAGCATAATCTAATGCGCCAAATACCGCTGCCCCACACGAGCCCCCCACAAAGAGTCCCTCCTCTTTAGCTAATCTACGGGTCATCTGAAGTGCATTCTTATCATTTATCTGTACAACATCATCAATAAATTCAAAATCCACATTTTTTGGGATTATATCTTCACCGATACCCTCCGTAAGGTAAGGTTTAATCTCTTCCTTATTAAAAACACCGGTTTCAAAATAGGATTTATATACGGAGCCAACGCTATCCACTCCAATCACTTTGATATCAGGATTTTTTTCCTTCAAATACTTTGCAGCACCTGTAATAGTACCGCCGGTTCCGATTCCGGCAACATAATGAGTAACCAGGCCTTCTGTCTGATTCCAAATTTCAGGCCCTGTTGTCTCGTAGTGAGCTTCTCTATTACTTAAATTATCGTATTGATTTGGGTAATATGAGTTTGGAATCTCTTCACTTAATCTTTTAGCAACAGAGTAATAACTACGAGGGTCTTCGGGTTCTACGTTGGTTGGGCAGACTTCCACCCTTGCGCCAAGTGCTCGCAAAAGATCTACTTTCTCTTTACTCTGCTTGTCAGTAGTCGTAAATATACATTTATAACCCCTCACAGCGGCCACCAGGGCTAATCCCATACCTGTGTTTCCTGAGGTACCTTCAATAATGGTCCCACCCCGTTGAATAAGTCCCTTTTCCTCAGCATCGTCGATCATTTTAACAGCAATTCTGTCTTTTATGCTCTGTCCGGGGTTCAGATATTCTACTTTTGCAGCAATCGTACAATTAAGTGAGCCGATTACCCGGTTTAATTTAATTAAGGGAGTGTTTCCGATGGCATCAACTATCGATTCATGAATCATATACTCTAATCGTTTATTCTACTCTTTTTTCCGTGCAGAAAGATAGTAATTTTTAGAACCCATATTTCAACTGAAAACCTGATTAGAAAATATCAAAAAACCGTTAAATTGGTTTAACGAACTTTATTATACTTTTCGGTGCGATTCTTTTTACCTTCAATCATAACAGTTGATAAAGCAGGAGAATAATTAAATATGTTTTTAGATCAGAATAAACCAAAAGATTATGATTGCGGATACAATCTGGACTTAATGATTGCCGCCATTCCCAGAATCGAAGATAAAGATGAGCAACTGAAGTATGCGAAGAGAGTCGTCGGGCTTATCAAGCAGAGCCATCCGAATTGGGTTGAAAAAGGAGGCCAAAGTAAATTAGCCTGGGACTATTTTTTTGAACTTGCTGAATTTGACCCTCGTAGTTATGGAATAGAAAATCCATATGACAGCGGACAATTAGATGATGCCGAATAAATAATTTTATCTGTCTACTTTAACTCTTACTAGCCGCTCTTAGCGAACAATGCAGATAGGAAATCTCAGACGTAATTCTTAACTTTCATTTCTTATTGAAAGTTTTGAAATAAAAATTTGATGAGTTATCCATGAGTAAACGGGATACAGACTATATCACGCCTACTACTTTTGTAGAGTCACTCGAGTCCGAGGCATTCACAGATTTCCTGCAATCTGTAACGTCTAAAAAAAGTTCTATTCTCTCTATAACCCTTCCAATAGCAGGGATTGATCCACTTGCTGCCCTTGAACTTAAACATGATTATGAAGAAAAATTCTATTGGAACCACCCTGAGAACTCCATATCTATATCAGCGGCAGGATCGATTCTGGAGCTTAAGGCTACCGGAGCCGATCGTTTTGAAGAAATTGCAGAACAGACCGAAGAATTAAAAGATCAGATCGATGCTTACACAGTGATTGAACACTCTATGGCAGGACCGCTGTTTTTAGGAGGTTATTCGTTTGCCGATCATAATGTGGGGGCTGTTTGGAAAAAATTTGGCGCTGCCCGTTTTGTACTTCCTGAATGGATGCTCATCGAGATTGGCAGCTTACATCTGTTAACGCTGACAATCATCAGAAACAATAGGCCTGCTGATGAAATTTATCAGGAGGTTATCTCAAAGATTACCGACTTTTTGAATTTGGCCGGGCACTTAAATCATCATCCTGAGAGACATAAAAAACAGGCGAATATCCTTTGTACTCTTCAGGAACCTCAGGACAGAGAAAATTGGATTGAAAAAATTATTAAGGCAAAAGCTTTGATAAAAAAGGGTCTGTTTGAAAAAATCGTCATCGCGCGCTCAACGTTGATGAGTTCCAGGGTGAATATTGAACCGACCCTGCTGGCTCATCAACTCCGTGAAAAATATCCCGCCTGTTACAATTTTTTAATTCAAAGAGATCGAAATACTTCATTTATCGGTGCAACGCCGGAAAAACTGGCGTCATTTCACAATGGTATATTCTTAACGGAAGGTTTAGCCGGCAGTATCTCCCGTGGACGCAGTGCACTCGAGGATGCTACATTTGCACAGGCTCTTTTCAGAAGCCGAAAGGATCGAAATGAACATCAATTTGTCGTAAAGGCGATTGATGACAGCCTGGAGAAATTTAGCCACAGTATCGAAAGACCCGAACATCCCGGTATTAAAAAACTGCAAAATGTACAACATCTGTTCACACCCATTCGCGCTTCTATTAAAGAGGGTGTGCAAATTCATCAATTACTGCAGGAGTTACATCCTACACCGGCTGTTGGGGGGTTTCCAAAAAAAGATTCTGTTCCTTATATCAATGGAATCGAAAATATGGAAAGAGGATGGTATGCCGCACCGGTGGGTTGGTTTAACCTGAATGGTTGCGGTGAATTCGCTGTTGCGATCAGAAGTGCTCTTCTTCACAAAAACAAAGCAGAACTTTACGCCGGTTGTGGTATTGTCGAAAACTCAGACCCCGCAAAAGAGTGGGATGAAACACTTCTTAAATTTATTCCGATGATGGATGCATTGAACCAATTGGATGCAGATCATGGCTGAGCATTTACAATATACCTCACTGCTTATCAGATCACTATACCAACATGGAGTGCGTCATGCCATCATCTCGCCGGGCTCAAGATCAACACCCCTGACAATCGCAGCAGCAATCCACCCCGGTATAGAGAAAAAAGTAGTATTGGATGAACGTTCGGCAGCATTTATGGCTCTTGGAATCGGAAAAAAAACCGGTTTACCCGCTCTTTTAATCTGCACATCCGGCACAGCACTTGCAAACTACTACCCGGCAGTTATTGAAGCGAAAGAATCGGGCGTCCCTATGATCATTATCTCGGCTGATCGTCCACCTGCACTCAGAGGTATTGGGAGTTCACAAACCATAGATCAACTAAACATATTCGGCAACCGGGTACTCTACTTTCATGAAGCTGGAGAACCAACAGGTGCTTTATCTGATATCAAACGAATACATTCCCTGGGCCAACAAGTCGTCGATATTGCGACTTCACGCGGTGGAGCTGTGCATATCAATTTCCCATTCAGAAAACCCCTGGAACCATCGAAGGAGCAGCTAAACAAACAAATTCAGTTGTCGGAAAAACAGGCCAAAGATCACAATATGCCTGAAAATGCTATTTCCGGTAGAGTTATACACCTTAATTCAACGATTTTGAGTCTCTTGGCTGCATCAGAAAGACCGCTTATACTTTGTGGTCCGGCCGACCCGGCTCGTTCACTTCAACAATTGGCACGAAAAACCGGAGAACTTCTAAATGCACCTTTCATTGCAGAACCCGGCAGCTCCATCAATTATCAGGAAGGCGATATTAACCGATATGAACAGTTTTTAAGGGATCCAAAACAAATTTCAGGCTTGAAACCCGATCTTATTTTAAGATTTGGGGATCAGCCGTTCACCAAATCACTGCTTACAGCACTGGAAAGCTGGAGTGATGTACTGACTATACATTTTAACGCCCGCGAGGAGATGCAGGATCACAATTTATCGGTAGATTATCATCTGCATTGTGAAGCCAATGATGATTTTAACTTCTCAAAGATCAATAAAAAATCCTCTTCAGATTGGTTGTTAAAATGGAATAATATGGATCAAAATAGTGATTCAGTGTTAGCCGGTGAACTATCTGCAGAACCAAAATTGACGGATGGACACATTTTTCATCATCTCTCAACTACCCTTGATGACAATTGGAATATGATGCTATCTAACTCATTTCCGGCCAGGGATATGGCTCTTTTTGGAAAACATAGAAAGAATCAATTTGTAAATCGGGGAGCAGCCGGTATCGATGGCATACTCTCAACAGCGATTGGTCAACATATCTCCGGGGATCAACCCACATGCTGTATCATCGGTGATTTGGCATTTCTCCATGATAGTAATGCACTGCTCTCCCTCAATACGATGAAATACCCTTTTATATCAGTAGTTATCAATAATGGAGGCGGGACCATTTTCAGAATGCTGCCGGTTTCAACAATGAATCACAATATTGACAATACCGATCTTTATAAAACGTATTTTGAGACCCCTCAACAGTCTGATCTAAAAAAATTGACTGAGGCAAATGGTATCAATTTTATCCGTATCACAAATTTAGAAGATCTGCGTCAACTGGATCTGAATGATTTTGATGATAGTACTATTATCGAGTGTATGACAGATGCGGACAGAAGTATGTCACTAAGGAAAAATTTATGGCAAAATTAGATGATACTGCATGTTGACTCCTTTAAATATTATCTGAAAATCGAACAATCGGACTCATCCCTCCCCTATTTATTGCTTTTTCATGGGTTTATGGGCTCCGCGATAAACTTCTCACACCTGATTAATCCTCTTTCCACATTTTGCAACCCCATAACAATCGACCTTCTGGGACACGGTCGCAGTGATGTTTGTCATGATACCAAAGCCTATTCTGCAGAGAATCAAATTTCCCACATCCATTCCATTCTGGAGCGATTACAGATACAGAACTTACATCTTTACGGCTATAGTATGGGCGGACGATTAGCATTTCAACTGTTGCATCACTTTCCGGGGTTCTTTCAAAGTGGCATCATCGAAAGTGCACATTGTGGGCTAAAAAATGAACCGGACCGATTAGAGAGAAAAAAAAGTGATGAACTTCTAGCCATTGAAATTGTAAACAATTTTGAGGCTTTTCTTGAAAAATGGGTTCGTTTGCCTCTCTTTAAATCAACCCCGAATCGGTTTAAAGAGATCTACAAAAAAGGGATGCTTTCTCAAGATCATCGATCCATGGCTGCTTCATTAAGGGGTTTTGGGTCCGGAGTAATGCCGTACATTTGTGATAAAATAAATGAGTTTGAAATCCCGGTTCATCTAATTGCCGGTGAAAAAGATTTGAAGTATCATCTTCAAATGGAGCAACTTTCATTAATGAATTCAAAATTCACATATAGTCCCGTTCCCAATGCCGGTCACAGAGTACATGCCGATCAACCGGAACTACTCATTGAGTTGATACGTGAGTTTCTTTACAGACAGAATCTATGATCCCAGTTAATCATCAAATATTTTATATTTGGTAACAAAATAATTATTAAAAATACACTCAAAACCGGAATTTATGGCCGATTGGAAAACCGTTAAAGAATTTGAAGATATCACTTACAAAAAAAGAGAAGGCGTTGCCAGAATAGCCTTCAACCGTCCTGAAGTCCGGAATGCATTTCGGCCGAAGACACTCTTCGAGCTTGAGGAAGCGCTCATTGATGCCCGTGAAGATACATCTATCGGGGTCATTTTACTTTCCGGCGAGGGGCCTGCAAAAGATGGTGTCTATTCCTTCTGTTCCGGGGGCGATCAAAAAGTACGGGGCGCCAAAGGATATGAAGGAGGTGATGGTGTGCAGCGATTAAATGTATTGGATATCCAGCGCATCATCCGTTTTATGAGTAAAGTCGTGATCTGTGTGGTTCCGGGTTGGGCAGTGGGTGGCGGACACAGTCTGCACGTTGTTTGTGATTTAACACTGGCCAGTAAAGAACATGCGATTTTTAAACAGACAGATGCGGATGTAGCCAGTTTTGACGGTGGATTTGGTTCGGCACTGCTCGCCAGACAAATCGGTCAAAAAAGAGCACGTGAGATCTTCTTTTTGGGACGAAATTACAGTGCTGACGAAGCCCATAAAATGGGAATGGTAAATGCAGCAGTGCCTCATGACGAACTTGAAGAAACTGCATTTGAGTGGGCGCTGGAAATTTTAGGGAAAAGTCCGACTGCGATCCGAATGATCAAATTTGCATTTAATCTTGTGGATGATGGCATGGTGGGTCAACAGGTATTTTCCGGTGAAGCGACGCGATTGGCATACATGACCGAAGAGGCTGAAGAGGGCCGAAATGCTTTCCTGGAAAAAAGGAAAGCGGATTTCAAGAAATTCCCCTGGTTATCGCTATAAGTTGATCGTCATTTGACCGAATCATCCAAACATCGGATCGTTGAAACACTTGATCCTCACTTGACCTGGTCGAATCTTTGACTGATTGTTATTCATACTTGGTCATTATTTTAAATTGTCCAACATTTGACCTGATCGTTGTTTGAACTTGCCCAACATTTGACCGGATCAAAAGAATGGCCGCTCACGCATTGCCCTGAGCCCTATTAACAAAATCAGTAGTTCCAATCTGCAGTTTAGGTAAGAATGGATTCTGCCAGATAATCGGGGATAATACCGGTTGATTTCACCTTCATGTAGACGCTTTCCGGGTGGGTATTCCCTGAGAGTACAAGAAGTGTTTTTAATCCAAATTTATTCCCACCCAGTATATCTGTGTTTAATGTGTCTCCTACCATTAAGATGTCGCTTTTTGTATAATTGCCATACTGATTGATATTATCAAATGCATACATAAACATTTGAGTATCCGGTTTTCCAAATCGAAGAAATCTTTGATTCAGTACGGATTCTACCATTCGGGATATTCCGCCAATAGCAACGGCAACATCATTACTTGAGATTGGATAATATTTATCAGAATTGGCAACCACTACCTGTATATTTCTTTTTCTCAGAAGATTAACTGTTTTGTTGATATCACTATTCCAGTCAAAACCTTCATCATCCAGAAAAACGAATGCATTGATATCGTCCACATCATTCAGATCCACTTCAGAAACCGGTATTCGTTCAAGGCCGGCATGCAGGATATAGTCGGCCGACGCTTCCGTCCCCAGATAGGCAATTTTTCCGGATTTTATTTTAAGCTCTAAAAACTGTCGAGCCAGCATCCCTGACGTGATAATTTCATCTTCCACTAATGAGTTAAGTCCCAATTTTTTAAATTCAGCAACCTGTTGAGTCTGACTCCTGGATGCATCATTCGTCAATACACGGAGTGTAATCCCCTGATCACGGATGTAAGAGATGGCCTCATTAACACCGGATATCAATCCTTTATGGTTTTTTAAAACTCCGTAGGAATCCAGAAAGACGGCTTTGTATTCTTTGACGATATAGGAAAAGGAAACTTTCTCAATCATTGGGTTATAAATTTAATGCTTTTAATAGTGGATCGGGGTTGAATTTTTTCTCGATACTCGGCAGATGAACATTGTATGCTTCTTCTTGTAATCGTGTTGCAAAAATATCATGGAAAAAGTAACGGCCGTACTTTACTACATAGTTGAGCATAAAAAAGCGATAGGCATTTTTCAAGAATCGAATCTCTTTTTCCCTCAGCGGATACTCTTCATGATACGCTTTTAAGAAAATGATAAATCGATCTTCCATGAGCCGGTCGATCTCATAACTAAAGATGGTTTGATCCCCTACATCTGATACAATTCTACTGAAAAAATAGAAATCCATCATACGTGTACTTACTCTGAACCAATCATAATCCCATCTTGAGTAAAGTTCATAATCATGGGTAACTGAAAAATTACCAATGTTCCAGTCTACAAATATGGGAATAGGGTTCAACGTATCCATTCCCAGGTTTTCCAGATTTTCCAGAAACATTTCACTCTGCTCTTTGATCAGATCGTGATGCATTCGGTGCTCGTGCCTGCCTTCTTTGGTCTCCAGAATTTGAAGCAGATGATTGATATCAACAGAAAGTGTTTTGGATGATTGAGGAAGTGTATTCGAGACACTGTAGCATGCTTTATGAAACCGCGCAAATGACTTTGCAAGCTTTATAATCTGTTGTTCGTCCATTCGCTTGGGCATTTTTTTTCGAATCCGCATTGGACGATAAAAAACAACCCAGGCATCAATTAAGCTACTCTGATGACGGTGGACAAATAAAGAATCCCCCTTGATGAGCGATCGGGCAAGTACGTTTTCAAAAGGAGCCGGCAGATTGTTAGCCAATGAGTTGATAATACTGTGATCTTCGACAAAATGTTCAAATTTACCGAAGTAAGAGAGTTTTGCGATAATTACATTTCCATCCGTCATTTTAATTCTATAGACGTGATTGGTCGATACACGTGCACTGATATCCGTAATCGAGGCGATTATTTTTGTGCGGTCGTAGTGCCAAAGTGCATCTTTGACGATCGCATTAAAATCAATTTGTAACATATTTCTGAGTCAAATTATTTCAAAATATCGTTTAATTTCCCATGGCGTTATATCCTTTGAATTTTTATCCGGACATTGCTTCCATTCCCATTCACGGCTTTTGATAAAATGATCCGTAAAAGATTCACCAAACAACTGCTTTGCCAACGATGAATTTTTCATCTTTTCAGTGGCATCTCCCAAATTGCCCGGCAGTTCATTTCCTGCTGTTCTTCCATACTCATTTCCAACGGTAGCCTGAGTATTTAAAGCTAATTTGTTTTTAATACCATACAAACCGGATGCTAAAGATGCTGCCATTGCAAGATAGGGATTCACATCCGCTCCGGGAACCCTATTTTCAATTCTGGTAGCCTCTTCATCAGACTGTATGACCCGCAGGGCTGTTGTACGGTTATCCACCCCCCAGCTCACTGTAGTAGCTGCCCATGATCCTTCTACATATCGTTTGTAGCTATTCACTGTGGGTGCGTACATAGGCAATATGTAGGGTAAACAATGTAACTGTCCAGCCAAATAGTGTTGCAAAATTTCGGTCTGAGTAGTTGAGTCAGGAGAATAGAATAAATTTGTTTTTTTATCACTGTCCCACAAACTCTGATGAATATGGCAACCGCTTCCCGGAAGTTTATCCGACCATTTAGCCATAAAACTCGGCATGATTTCAAACTTGGATGCAATCTCCTTCACAAAAAGCTTAAACAATATGCTTCTATCGGCTGCCTCCAGAATATCCGTATGATGAATACTTGCTTCATAAGCACCATCACCTGTTTCAGTGTGCAACGCCAAAATGGGAATACCTGCATCGGTCAGTTGATCGAAAAGATCTGAAAAAAAATCCGATTCCTGAGAGATTCTGAGCATCGAGTATCCAAACATCCCCGGGGTAAGGGGTTCGGGATTAATGTACTCTTTATCTTTCAGGCTTTTTGACGTTTCACTGAAATTGACCCACTCATATTCACTGGAAAAAATAGGACTAAAGCCTAACTCCTGAGCTTCAGTCAAAACTTTTTTAAGCAGAGTTCTCGGACATACTTCACCCACGGAATTTGATTTATGGAAGTCTGCCAGTAAAAAGGGGGTGTTTCTATCCCAGGGCAGCTCCCGGTAGGTATGGAGGTCTATTGTAGCCGTTGAATCCGGAAACCCGGTATGCCAGCCGGCAATGCTTTCATGTTCATAGATATCATCCATCACATCCCACCCAAAGATGACATTGCAAAAACCAATATCCTGATGAATATTTTTGACAAATTTATCGGCTGAAACGGCTTTTCCTCTTAAAACACCGTCAATATCGGTCACGGCATATTTGATACGGTTATGATTTCCGTTTCGAATACGATCAATTATCTCTTTTTCATTCATTTCTGGCAAACTGGATTCAACAGATCATTCTAATTCAGAAAGAGTTTTTATACTGCTAAAAATTGCACACAGATCTGATTTGTACAAATTACGGTTTTTAATTCAGTACTGTACGAAGATTTCATTCAAGCGGTCTTTATAAAATAAAAGCCCCGCTTTAAATAAAAACGGGGCTTTTGGAAGATGTTTTGATTTAATATCAATTAATATTTAACTGCAGACACCGTTTTGATGATTCGTGCAGCTACTTTATAGGGATCTGCGTTTGAAGCAGGTCTTCGATCTTCCAATCGGCCTTTCCATCCATCATCCACGGTTGAAGGCGGAATACGAATGGAGGCGCCTCTATCGGAGATTCCATAACTGAATTTATCGATTGATTGTGTCTCGTGCTTGCCGGTCAGACGCTGATCATTATCGGCACCATAAACATCAATGTGCTCTTTGATATACTTACCAAACTCATCACAAACTTTAGTCATGAACTCCTTGCCGCCTTTATCTCTCATGAGGCCGTTTGAAAAGTTGCAATGCATACCTGAACCGTTCCAGTCTGTATCGCCCAGTGGTTTTGGATGATAATCAATGGCAACACCATATTTTTCAGCTGTTCTTTCGATCAAAAAGCGTGCAATCCAAATCTCGTCTCCGGCACGTTCTGCACCTTTGGCAAAAATTTGAAATTCCCACTGTCCGGCAGCCACTTCACCATTCGTACCTTCTACATTGAGTCCCGCTTCCAGACAGATATCAAGATGTTCATCCTTAATATGTCTGCCAAATGCATTTCTTGCACCAACGCCACAATAATATGGGCCCTGAGGTGCCGGATAACCACCGATTGGAAATCCAAGAGGTAAACCGGTTTCGATATCGATCATAAAGTATTCTTGCTCAAAACCGAACCAAAAATCATCGTCATCCGTACCAATGGCTGCTCTGCCATTTGTTGCGTGAGGTGTGCCATCTGCGTTCAATACTTCACACATCACTAAATAACCATTCTTTACATCAGGATCCGGATATATCGCAACCCCCTTTAAAATACAGTCAGAAGAACTTCCGTCCGCTTGCTGTGTAGAGCTGCCGTCGAAACCCCAATTTTTCACATCTTTCAATTTTCCGCTGAAGTCATGACGGACAAGAGTTTTACTTCTTAACGTCTGGGTAGGTGAGGTACCATCAAGCCAGATATATTCGAGTTTGGAGTAAGCCATAGTAAATTCGATTGAGTTTATTTACGGTTGAAATTAAAATTTGAAATGGTTAGATCTGAAATCAGATTGCTTACTGATTTGTCTTATTATTTCTTAAAGAACTATTATGACATCGTATTTGCTATTTCGATGTCTGTATTAAACCGTAAAAATATAGAGAGCTTCAAAGTTATAAGAAAGTTTTTTAATCAAAAAAATATTAACATCTAACTAAATTTATATAAATCAGTTTTTTTATTAATTATTTAAATTGAAAGCGCTTTTTCTTTTATACATTTAAAGTTCATGCTCTCAATTCAATGTCCTCACCGTATTTTTTTAAGCACTTTTTTAATCCGTATCTTTTTCACTTTGATTATCCACACTTATCCACAGATAATTTGAAACCAAAAAGCTCTAAAATGTTGATCTGGCTGCGCGCATCCAGACCTCAAACACTTGCCGCCGCACTTATTCCTGTAATGGTAGGCGTCTCTATTGCCTACTCGAATGGCTATTCTCGTTGGGACATTTCATTGATGGTTCTGCTTTGCGCCATACTCATTCAAATTGGCACCAACTTCGCCAACGACTATTATGACTTTGTAAAAGGCGCGGATAATGATGAGAGAATTGGATTTGAACGTGCGACCTCCTCGGGGTTGGTCTCCCCAAATGCAATGCTCAATGCAACTATTTTTACGATGTTTATTGCATTTATTGCAGGGCTCTATTTGGTTTGGATAGGCGGGTGGGTTGTTCTGATCATTGGCCTAATGTCCATTCTTTTTGGAATTCTCTATACGGGCGGGCCCTACCCACTGGGATATAATGGCTTGGGAGATCTGTTTGTATTTATTTTCTTCGGTATCATTGCTGTGATGGGCACTTATTATGTTCATGCACTTCAATGGAGTTCATTCTCATTTTGGGCATCCATTCCGGTAGGGGCATTGGCTGTTAACATATTGGTTGTCAATAATTTAAGAGATGTGAGTCAGGATACTCTTTCCGGCAAACGGACATTGGGAGTCCTGCTTGGTGAAAAAGCTTTGAAATGGGAATATTCGCTTTTACTACTTCTTTCGTATGTTATACCAATCATGATTCTGATTTGGTTTGAATTCAATTTATGGATTCTGTTACCTCTTCTCTCACTGCCACTGAGTATTCCGCTTCTGAATCAGATTTGGAATCATGAGGAAAAAAGAATTCTCAATCGAACTCTGGAGCGAACAGCACAATTTATGGTATTGTATGGGGTTCTATTTTCAATAGGAATTTTGCTGATGTAACATGATTTCATTCTATCAATATCAATTGCCTTTTGTGACTCCATTTAAAACAGGGGCAGGTGATATTGTATCCAGAGAAGGAATTCTGATTCACTTTAAGGATGAAGACGTGGATATACTTGCAGAAGCTTCTCCCCTTCCCGGATTTTCTTCGGAATCATTTAAATCCGTAAAAAAGCATCTGATGAGCCTCAAATCAGAACTCGATGCATTTTTAAAGGGCTCATTTTCAATTGATGATCTTCAACAGTTCATCAGCGGGCCGTCATCCATTCAATTTGCCCTCTCAGATTTAGGATGGAAAATCATTCAATTTCGGGGAGGTCAGCCGGCAGGCCACCCGCTCTTTCAATCCAAAAAAAAGCCGGTACTTGTGAATGATATTGTGGGTTCGCATGATCCGGCAACTACCAAACGATTGATTCTCTCGGCGTTGCATGACGGATTTAAAACTATCAAAATCAAAACAGTGTCCCCCGACCCAAAACTGGCAGCTGTTCTGCATGAGATTTACGCTCAAAATAAAGATGTAATTTTCAGGCTGGATGCCAATCAAAGCTGGAATGTCGAAAAACTAAAAATATTCAACAGGGAATTTAAAAATCTGCCCATTGAATATATAGAAGAACCCTATGAGCTGCATAGAGATGAAGAGATAGACCGGGCTTTTACCATGTCAGCTTATCCGATCGCAATTGATGAATCGATCAGGGATTCAAATCACCTGGGGAAGCTGTTGGAAAAGTACCCGAACCTGTTCATCATCATCAAACCAATGATGTTGGGAAATATTTTCAGTATTTCTGAAACATTATTAAAGTATCGAAGTAGTTACAAACGTGTTGTTATTACTTCATCATTAGAGTCGGCAGTGGGTCTCGGGACTATATCTAAATTAGCGGCTTCTATAGGTGATAACAGCCTTGCTCATGGGTTGAACACCAAAAAACTTTTTCGGAAGGACATAGTCACTGGTAATGATATAAATAACGGGGTTTTAATTTTACCTGGCCGTACCATTTCATTGAACCAATTGGATCAATCCATGCTCACACAGATTTGATAGAATTTGAATGATTAAAGATCAACAGAATACTGATGACTGATTTACCGAATGAAAATCACATTTTTTTAACAAGTAAGTATCAAACCTATCACTACCGTCAACTGTTTGGATTTGCAAAGTGGCTCAGCCAGGAATTAAGCAGAAAAAACATCAAACCTTCAGAAAAGGAGCCTCTTTTGATCTTTACAGATCAATCAGACGAGGTAATCTTTACCATTGCTGCTTCTTTTTTACTGGATATCCCAATATACCCGCTTCACTCCGACTCAACTACTTCTGAAATTGACCAAGCTCTGACTCACATTACTCCGTCTGCCCGGTTTTATGGGAATAGACATCCGTTTGATAAACTGGACGAGATCCCGGCAATTTCTATCCAGCCACGTCATATCAATATCCCCGGTGAATATGACCCTGCTCTTTTTACTTTAGACCGATCAGATTCATGTGCCGGTTACTTTTTAACTTCCGGAACAACATCCAACCCCAAAATTGTACCGATTAAACGAGAACAGATTTTTGTAGCAGCAGAAGCATCCGCAGATAACCTGCAGCCCGGTAAAGACCGGTATTGGTTACTATGTCTGCCGTTGAATCATGTGGGGGGCATCAATGTGATTTATCGCAGTATAATCTATCAATCTGCCATCTATTCGTTCCCTTCCTTTGATACGGCTGAAATTCGTAAATTATTAAATAACAATCCATCCTTTGAAGCAGCCTCGATGGTTCCAACCATGCTTGCAAAGCTGATGGAAGATAAATTTTTTAAAGTGCATTTCGACTTTAAGGGGATATTGCTTGGGGGCGGCCCCATTGATCCCGATATGATCGAACGTGCCGTTACTCGTGGAATTCCGGTAATCATCAGTTACGGCATGACCGAAACCTGTGCTCAGATCGCTGCCAACCCATTACTGAAAGCCGGTGGCAGGTATATCCCAAAAACCAGTGTAGGAAATGTATTTAAGGCCAATAGTGTGGAGATTCGAAGTGAAAATGGAACTCCAGTACGCTATAATGAACCGGGCCAGATCTGGCTAAAAGGCCCACAGATTTTTGATGGGTATCTGAATCCGAAAGAAACCAGAGCGGTGTTTGATAAAGACGGTTGGTTCAATACCGGTGATTTTGGCCATCTCAATAAAAATGGACACCTTTTTATCGATAACCGGAAAAGTGATAAAATCATCACCGGTGGCGAAAATGTGAACCCGGTCGAAGTGGAATCAGCGATCAATAAAGTAAATGGAATTTCTGAATCGGCAGTGATTGGGGTTCCTGACGATATTTGGGGCCAAAAAGTTGTCGCTTATATTGTGCCCTCAAATGATGAAACACCCACAATCGATTTTATCATAGCATCACTCAAAAAAACACTTCGGGATTTTAAGATCCCGAAAGAGTTTATTGCTGTTGAAAGTCTGCCTAAAACATTGCTACAGAAGGTGAAAAAAGGAACGTTGTTAAAAGAGTATCTAAAAAAATAACGCTTTCAACCCGGTTACTCTTGTTGATATGTTGCTACCCCGATACCGGAATCACCCATTCCAAAGTAAAGGAACCAGGTATCACCCAGTTTAGCCAAACCTTCAATGAAGACTACATTTGGTATTTGTCCATCCACTTCCAGTTCATAATCGGGTTCCATAAAAAAGTCGTCAGATCGTTCTAAAAGTTTTGTCGGGTCGTTGATATCAAACAATGCCTGACCGGTTCTGTAAACCAGATCATCATCTGCTGAGTTATAGAGCATTAAAATACCGTGTTCGGTAATCACCGGTGTTGGGCCGGGTTCAATCAGGCCGCTGTCGAACATCCCCTCTCTGGGCCTCATCACAGGCTCCTCGATGGGTGTCCAGTTGATCAGGTCCTCCGACCATGCAGCCCAGATGTTGGTATCTCCAAAATACATCCAATATCGTCCGTTGATCCGGATAGGTACAATGGCACCGGCTTTGGTCCAGCCAAGTTGGGGGAAGATCAGTCCGTGCCTCTCCCAGGTAAACAGATCTGTTGAAGAAGCCAGTGCCTGGCGGGCGGTTTCTCCGTCGTAAGCGGTATAGGTGAGCCAGTATGTGTCATCAATTTTCACAATGCGCGGATCTTCTGCTCCGCCGGGCAGCTCAAAATCATCAACCGGCTCATATATGGGGTCCGGATGGCGATCAAAATGAAAACCGTCATCGCTGATGCCCAATCCGATGCGGGAGGTGCCATTCCAGATCCCGACACCTGTTGAATCTTCTGCTCTGTAGAGCATATAAATTTGATCATTTTCGGCGAATGCAGCCGGGTTAAAGACATCCTTTGCCTCCCAGGTGTTGCCTTGCGGAGTGATGATTGGATTTCCATCATATTTCACAAAAGGGCCAAGCTGCCATTCAGCGGAATCGTTTGTGCTGCATGATATTAATAGAAGCGTGGAAATAATAAGAAAGGAGAGTGATTTCATATCCTTAAGATTTTATCAGTATTTAGGATAAATAGATTCGAACAACGTTTCGATTAAAGTATAACGTTCTTATATTAAATGCTTACCAAAAATTTGCCTGGGTGGCGGAATTGGTAGACGCGCCGGACTCAAAATCCGGTGTTAGCGATAACGTAAGGGTTCGAGTCCCTTCCCAGGTACATTTAGCCTTGTAAAGCATTGTTTTTACAAGGCTGTTTTGTTTTTGGTGAAACAGTGGGTAAGAATAAAGCGACTTCTGCCACTTACTGTACCGGATCACTTTCCGGATCGGGTTCAGAAATAAGACGCCCCCCTCGAACCGTTGCACCGACCACGAGGGCAGCGGAGATAATCACAAAATTTTTGAATATATACTGGCCTTCAATCGTCAGAACCAATGGGAAATTAGAAAAAATGACCTCCGGAAAAAGGATAATGGGGCTCATGGTGCCCACCATCTGGCCCATAAGTAAAAGAATCGTAAATCGGAGAAAAGTACCGGTGGCCATCAAGAGTCCTATTATTACTTCAAAAGTTGCCAAAAAGAAAAGTGCCATATTGGAAGGCATTAGCCCGAATGTCAGCATATCAATTGTTGAGATAGCCAAATCTTCGGCAGGACTTAACCCGGGAAAAAATTTAAGGCCACCAAACCAGATATAAAGAATGCCAATACTTATCCTCAAAAATGTAATGCCATACTCTGCCATCCATCTCGTAAGAATCTGATCAATTGCAGTTTTTTTTTTCATACGCTTCAAGTATATTTTTGTGAAGTACTTCAGTTTACCGACAAAATAACAGTGGGAATCAGAGATGAACGACCGCCTCACGACTGGAGACATGAACTTTGGGATTAATTGATCTCTACCCTTAAAAAACTATAAATATTATCTAATTATAACCAACTCCTACAATCTATTTAAATAGATAATTGTCTAAACAGCTTACAATCACCTGGATCAATGGCACATTTAAACAGTCCATGATAATGATTCTTTCAGATTATGATCAGCCATAAATATCTAATTATAATTAGATTTACCGATTGTTTTGAATTCCAATGATTCCTGTTTCCTTAATTGGCTGATTAATTTTACTTTCTTATACATTTTTAAGCGACGAAGTTTGTAATATATGCTGCATCTTCAAAAACCCAACCTAATAATAGGCAATCTGATGAAATCACCTTTTTATAAATTTATACCTATTTATACCCTTTTACTACTGTTATCAGCCTGTGCTGCACCACAGCAGACAACCGCTCCGGTTCCGGCACCCGTTGTTGTTCAGGAAGCCCCGGTCTCACTTTTACCGGAATTTGAGCCTGTTCCTTCAACCATCCTTGATAACGGCCGGATGTGGACCTTCGAATATGCTCCTGTTGAGTATTTTGCCGAGACATATGATTTTGATCCGGATGAAGAGTGGTTTGAACATGCCCGTATGAGTGCGGTTCGCATTCCCGGCTGTTCCGGCTCGTTTGTATCGAATCAGGGATTGGTGATGACCAACCATCACTGTGCCCGGAATCAAACTACACAAATCGGACTGGAGGGCGAAAATACCCTCGATGACGGCTTTTATGCCTCTACCCTATCTGATGAGCGTAAAATTGAGAATTACTACGTGGATCAACTCATTGAAATTCGTGATGTTACTGACCGAATTCTGAATGAAGTGGATTCCGTTCCGCTTGAAATGCAATCAGCAACCCGGCAGGAAGCCATTGGCCGGGTCCAGGCAGAAATCAGTGAAGAGGTCGCACAATATGGCGACCGCCAGGTTCAGGTCGTTTCCCTTTTTAATGGCGGGCGGTACTCCGCTTACATTTTCCGTCGTTTTACAGATGTCCGAATGGTAATGGCACCGGAACTGCAAATCGGCTACTACGGTGGAGATACCGACAATTTTACCTATCCACGATATAATCTGGATATGACATTCTTGCGTGTATATGTGGATGATGAACCGTATCAGCCTGAATTTTACTTTCCATTTGCTGAAAATGGCGTTGAAGAGGATGATGGCGTTTTTATGATCGGAAATCCGGGCCGGACAACCCGCCTTAATACCGTTGCTCAGCTTGCTTATACCGGAACCTACGATCTTCCATTTCGAACGAGTCTGTTCACTCGTATCATTGAAGGATTGGAAGCTTTTTATGAGCATGATCCCTCAACTCCGGAAGCACAGCAGCTGCGTAACACCATTTTTGGCCTGAAAAACTCCCAAAAACTTTTCGGCGGACAAATCCTTGCGCACAATGATGAATACCTGATGGGCCGCCGAGTGGATAATGAACTGAAGTTCATTGACGCACTCAATGATGATCCTGAATTAAGGGCCGAATACATTCCGATTATAGAGCGTATTGAAGAGATTCAGGAAGAAAAAGCAATTTTGGCACCCTATTCATATTTTTCACTCGGTATTATCCCCAATTCTTTTGCATCAGCTGCCTTGTTACAACGTGCCTACTTCTATTTATTGATGGATCGTATTGAGGATAATGAAGAAAATAAAGCAGCGTTGATGAATCAAATTCAGAGTATCCGCGATAAGAACCCGTTTCTGGAAAAACAACTGATTATAACCCATCTTAATTATCTTACCGACGCACTTGGCGCCGAACATCCTTATCTCCGGGAAATCACGAATGGACGATCATATGAGGCCGTTGCTGACGATCTGATTGCAAATTCTGATTTTGCCACTGCAGCACAAACCCGGGAACTCCTTGAGGAAACTGATTTAGTTGCAGAAGATCCGGCATTGTCTTATTTCAGAACATTTGGAGAGCAGTTCTTTATTAACACAGAACGCATCCGAGAACTGACTCAGGAAGAAACAGAACTTCAAACGCGACTGGGCCGAGGCTGGTTTGCAGTGTATGGAACAAGTATCCCGCCCGATGCTACATTTTCTCCCCGGATTCAGGATGGGGTTGTAGCCGGATATGAATACAATGGTACCTACGCACCGGCTTATACTACTTTTTATGGAATGTACGACCGTCACCATTCCCATGTTGATGAACCTGAATGGGCTCTTCCCGAGCGGTGGGAAACACCTACATCCACATTGGACCTATCCACACCGGTCAATTTTGTATCAACGAATGATATTATTGGCGGAAATTCCGGTTCACCGGTCGTGAATATCAATCTCGAAATTGTAGGCTTGGCCTTCGACGGAAATGTTGAAAGTATGGGCTCCAGTACATTTATTCTGGATGACCGCAGTGCCCGTTCCGTATCTGTTGACGTACGCGGTATGCTGGAATCCCTTCGTCACGTTTATAATGCCACACGCATTGTAGAAGAACTGGAAAACTCCAGGTTTTGATTTTACAGTCAGAAAATTAATCTGTTAGATATACATTTATGCATTTGGCAGAGCCCGGAGAGTTTTCTTTCCGGGCTTTAATTTTTGAATTAACTTACTGTCGTAAAAAACTCAAGCTGAAACTGCACATGGGATTCAAGAAAAGGATTAAAACCATCGTTGAAGATGTAGAGACAAAAAGAGGGAAAATCTTCAACCTTTTTATCAACATTCTGATTGTCTTATCCCTGATCAGCATCTCCATCGAAACGTTGCCGGATATTGATTCCAAACTTAGATCTGCACTGGAATTTTTTGAAATCATTTCTGTACTGATCTTCACTATCGAATACCTGTTAAGAATCTATGTCGCTGATAATAAGCGCGCTTATATTTTCAGCTTTTATGGTCTCATCGACTTAATTGCTATTCTTCCGTTTTATATAGCTGTCGGTTTTGACTTAAGATCGATTCGGATTTTCCGACTTTTAAGGCTTGCAAGAATTCTGAAATTCTCACGTCATAATCATGCTATCAATCGCCTTTATTATGCTTTCCAATCAATCAAAGCAGAACTTGTCGTCTTTGTAATGATGACTTTATGTGTACTGTTTGTTGCAGCCCTTGGAATCTATTATTTCGAAAATCCGGGGCAACCGGAGAAATTTCAATCCGTTTTTCACAGTATGTGGTGGGCAGTAACTACATTAACCACTGTCGGATATGGTGATGTTTATCCAATGACAATCGGAGGCCGGTTTTTTACTTTTATCATCCTGATGATCGGTATCGGTTTAATTTCAGTACCGACCGGATTGATTGCATCTGCCCTCACGAAAAGTTTAAAAACTGAATCTGAGGATTAAAAATTGTAGTAAAAAGTATACTATTAAACCTCTCTTGTATTGAGGTTAATACAAGCATTTATTTCTATTTCTATAATCTCCCCTCAGTAATCTGTTTATGAGCATAGTCAACTGCCCTTGCAGTGAGTGCCATATAGGTAATGCTTGGATTTTGTGTGCCGGCACTGGTCATGCATGCTCCATCCGTGACAAACACATTTGAAACTTCGTGCATCTGATTCCATTTGTTCAAAACACTGGTATTTGGACTGTGCCCCATGCGGGCAGTTCCCATTTCATGAATACATGCCCCTACGGCTGTTGCACTGTTACTCGAAGATATATTCGTGCAGCCGGCAGCTTCCAACATTTCAACAGCGCATTGCACCCCATGTTCGCGCAGTTTTTCTTCATTTTCACGCAATTGAGCATCAAATGTAATAATTGGTATGCCGTACTGATCGGTTTTATTGAAGTTCAGATACATTCTGTTTTCATGATAGGGAAGCAGTTCTCCGAAACAGGTCATGCCGACAAAGTAAGCCCCGGGCTGAAAAACAACATCTTTAAGGTCTTTACCTATTACACCTTCCGGGATATTGTTTATCCGAAATGCATTTCCCTGATATCCGAAACCGCGCAAATAATCACTTCTTCTGGTTTCTTCATCAATATTTGTAAATCGGGGTATATAAAACCCAACCGGTTTACGCCCTGAATAATACGTTTCTTCAAGACCCGGCAGAATCCCTGACGCTCCCATCCCATAGTGATGATCCATCATGTTATGGCCCAACTCACCGCTTGAATTCCCCAGGCCATTGGGAAATGATTCCGAACGGCTGTTCATTAAAATAGCTGTCGATCCTACCGTACTCGCATTGCAGAATATAATACGAGCGGTTATTTCAAGCTCTTCTTTTGTTTCGGTGTCAATCAGGCGGACACCTGAAGCTTTTTTACTTACTGCATCATAAACAATTTCTTTTACGATGCTATTGGGACGTATGGTAAGATTGCCGGTCTCCTCAGCTACCGGAAGTGTCGCCGATTGGCTGCTGAAATAAGCCCCAAACGGACAGCCGCGCCAGCATCTGTCACGTGATTGGCATTGTCCGCGATGTCCTTTATGAATATCCGGGTCATATTCTGTTAGGTTGGCCACCCTGCCCGGGGTAACCACTCTCTCAGGATATTTTGCAGCAACGGCCTCACGCAAATGCTGTTCCGCACAATTAAGTGGAAATGGTTTCAGGAATTTTCCATCGGGGACTTGCTTCAGACCCTCCTCCTGTCCACTGACACCAACAAAAGTTTCAACATAATCATACCAGGGTTCGATATCAGAGTATCGAATGGGCCAGTCAATGGCTACTCCCTCCTTTTTGTTGGCTTCAAAATCGATATCACTCCAGCGGTAGCAATGACGTCCCCACATCAGGGATCGCCCGCCTGTATGATGGCCGCGAATCCAGTCAAAACGAATATCTTCATCATAAGGATACTCATCGTCTTTATTCACCCAATGCTTATTATCCTGCCTGACCCACCACGATAGCCGGTCCTGTTTTTTATAATGTTTCTCAATTTCCTCTTGAGGGACTCTGTTTTGATGAGGCAGGTCCCAAATATCATCATTGGCAGTTGGATATTCGCCATGCCTGACCATCCGGCCGCGCTCTAAAATCAGTGTTTTATAGCCTTTTTTACATAATTCCATGGCCGCATACCCGCCACTTATACCTGAACCTATTACGATAGCATCAAATTCCGGTTGATTAGATTGATTCATATTTAAATTGCCCATGCTTTATGATTAACATCTTCCTGTGATATACAGGGTTTATATTCACCGGGAATAGGTAAGTAATTCAGATGATTTTTTCCGACCTCTTCAGTTGTAAGATAATAAGCGATCGTTTGCTGTTTAATTTCTTTAAAAACCTGACGAGCCTCTGAGAGATCATTTTCCCGATTGCGTTCTAATTCACTGAGTAATATTTCCCTCGCAGAGGATTCAAGCTCTGTAAAGTTCTGCCGATTGAGGTAGTTTTCAAGTTCCGCCCACTGTGACCTGAATTGATTTTTAAAATCTTCATCAAATACCAGGCCGATCATGGAGTCTATGGTATAATGTACATTCACATCCGTTGCCGAGGGGCTATCCGTGCGGGGTAAAATCGTATCAGCCAGCAGAGATATCCATTCAAATTCTTCAGGGGTAAAAAAATGTAGATCTGTAACAGTGCCAAATTCTTCTGGCCTTGAGCAACCGGATAAAAAAGCGGTAGCAAAGGGTGCAGAAATAGTCCCTCCTGTAATTAAGGCCGTATATTTTAACATTTGTCGTCTGTTCATGAGCAATGGCCATTTTTAAATTAGTGTTAACAGTATTAATACTCATTGAAATATAAATCCGGTCATTAAAAAGCAATTTAGAAAATTCTATCTAAAGTTCAAGAAGAGATATAATTCATGCAATTGACACCCATTCTGTAACAAAATTTTTCTTGGTTACGTAGTAGATTAATACCTGATCAATTCAAATTATTTATACCCCATGAAAAAATTCCACAATCTTCCACTTCTGATTTTAGGCCTGGCCTTGATTGTAACATTGCAAGCATGCAACGGAGGCGATGATCTTGCTGAAAACAATACCGATAATACACCCCTTATCCCGGTTGAAGTAAGCAGTGTTAATCGGGGCGATATCTCCGCCTATTATGCCAATACTGCAACACTTGAAGCCGAACAAGAGGCTACCGTGGTTTCTAAAGTAAGCGGAATCATCCAGGAACTGCATGTGGAAGAGGGCGACAGGGTTCAGGCCGGACAGATAATTGCTAAAATTGAGGATGATCAGTACCGAATAGAAGCCGACCGTGCAAAAGCAACTCTCGATCGTCTTCAAAATGAGCTTCAAAGAAACAAGGAACTTTATGATCGAAATCTGATTGCTGCAGAATTGTATCAAAACGCTCAATTTGAGTATGAGTCTCAAAAAGCCACCTACGATCTTGCAATGCTGAATCTGAAAAACACAGATGTGCGATCTCCTATCAGTGGCGTAGTTTCGGAGCGATTTGCAAAAGAGGGAAATATGATCGGTACAGATCAGCAATTATATCGGGTTACAGATTTCACTCCGTTAATGGCTATTCTACATGTCCCGGAACACGAAATGTCAAAAATTCGCAAAAATCAGCGTACTGAACTAAGGGCTGATGCTCTTCCAAATCAGCTTTTTGTAGGCCATGTGGAGCGCATAAGCCCCGTTGTTGATACAGAAACCGGTACTTTTAAAGTGACCGTATATGTGGATCAAACAGAAGATTTGCTGCGACCGGGCATGTTCAGCCGTGTCAGAATTGTATATGATACCCGGCAAAATACCCGGATGATTCCACGATCCGCCGTCATAACCGAAGATCTTAACAATAGCGTTTTTACAGTTAGAGATTCGCTCGCCTTCAAGAAAAGTATACAAACCGGGTATACCAATGGACAAAATATTGAAGTGCTCGAAGGCCTTGAGGATGGTGAAATTGTGGTTACAATCGGACAGGGAAGCCTGCAGGATAGCACCAAAGTAAATATCATCAACAACTTATAACCGGGGCAGATCATGAAAATTATTGACCTGTCAATCCGCCGGAAAGTAACGATCGCAATGTTTACGGTGGGGATACTTCTCTTTGGGATGGTGTCCCTTTCGAGACTGAATGTAAACCTGCTTCCCGACCTCAGTTACCCTACTCTCACTATACGTACCGACTTTGAGGGTGCGGCACCGGTTGAAGTGGAAAATCTGATTACAAAGCCCATTGAGGAAGCTGTCGGTGTTGTGAAAGGTGTTCAGCAAGTACGTTCGATTTCGAGAGCCGGGCAGTCAGACGTAATTCTTGAATTTGTTTGGGGAACCGAAATGAGCATGGCCAATCTGGATGTAATGTCGAAGCTCGACGCTATTCAACTTCCGATGCAGGCCAAAAAGCCGGTTACCCTGCGATTTGATCCGACTCTTGATCCAATTCTCCGATATGCACTTTATTATGATGAAACACCTCTTCAAAATCCTACTGAGGAAAGTGGAATCAAATTGGCGAATTTTGAAGAAGATCTTTCTAGCCCGGATGCCATTTCACGGTTAAAAGGACTGCGAACTTTGGCCGATGAACAACTTAAGCGCAACCTGGAGTCGTCCATTGGTGTTGCATCTGTAAAAATCAGTGGCGGTTTGGAAGAGGAGATTCAGGTAAATATTGATCAGCAGCGCCTCGCTTACCTGAACATTCCGATTGAAAATGTAACCCAAATTTTAGGCGCTGAAAATGTCAACCTTTCGGGAGGACGCCTGGAAGAAGGCTCTCAACAATATCTTGTTCGAACATTGAATGAGTTTCAATCGATTGAACAGATCATGAACGTTGTACTCTCCAGAAATGAAGGCAATACCATTTATTTGAAAGATGTAGCAGAAGTGGTTCAGTCGTACAAAGAGAGAGAAGCCATCACACGGCTGAACGGGGCTGAAGCGGTTGAAATTGCTATTTATAAGGAAGGCGATGCCAATACTGTGACCGTGGCGGATGTGGTGAATGAGCGAATGGATCAGATCAGAAATAACCTTCCGGCCAATATGAAACTGGAAAAAGTATATGATCAATCCGTTTTTATCTCTTCTGCGGTTAATGAGGTTAAAAATGCCGGTATCATCGGAGGGATTCTGGCTGTAATTGTGCTCTACCTCTTCCTCCGTAATTTCTGGACAACTGTCATCATTTCTGTATCCATACCTGTTTCTGTGATTGCTACTTTTAATTTAATGTACGGAAACAGTATTTCTCTAAACATCATGTCGCTGGGTGGAATCGTGCTTGGCATTGGTATGCTGGTAGATAATTCAATTGTCGTTCTTGAAAATATTGCCCGGCACAAAGAACAGGGAAAAGGAATCATTGAAGCAGCCCGTGATGGCGCGGGTGAAGTAGGTATGGCTGTCATCGCATCTACGTTAACAACCATCGCTGTATTCTTTCCGCTTGTTTTTGTTCAGGGGATCGCCGGACAGCTTTTCCGCGACCAGGCCCTAACCGTTACTTTTTCACTGCTTGCCTCACTGGTGGTTGCCATCACATTAATACCGATGATGTCATCATTGGGCGGAGCCAAAAAAGAACTCCCGCCACTTGAACTTGAAGAACCCCGAACCAAATTCGGCCGGATGTTGCGATCTGTTCGTCTGTTCTTGTTTTATACAATTCCAACAACTGTTACCAGAGGAGTCCGGTTTATTACCGGATGGATCGCAAGAATCACAAAAGCCATCTTTTCCCCTTTTGTTTATCTGTTTGATAAGTCCTACAGAGCCACTGAACGGCAATATGCTTCCATGCTGAACTGGTCATTGAATCATAAAATCACGGTATTGGTTTCTGCCCTTTTAATCTTTGCCAGTTCACTTTTACTGGTACCCAGAATCGGTGTCGAGTTGATACCACAGTTATCTCAGGGCGAATTCAATGTTGAGTTCGAACTTCCCCCCGGCACTCCGATTGAAAAAACCGATGCCGCACTGCGCGCTGTACAAAACAGTGTTTTAGACATTTCCGATGTACGCACCACATTTGCTGTGGCCGGAACCGGTAACAGGATGAATGCCAATCCGGATGCGGGGGGTGAAAACCGGGGAGAGTTGAGTGTATCACTTGCTTCAGGCAGTACATCGGCAAATGAGCAGCAAGTGATTGAATATATGCGAACATCCCTGCAACAGGTTCCGGGCCTGAATTATAAATTTGGCCGTCCCGAACTGTTTTCATTTAAGACTCCGGTGGAAATTGAGATCAGCGGATTTGACCTCGATAACCTGAAAATAGCCGGCGATGCAGTAGCCCGCAAATTATCAGACAATTCACGTTTTGCAGATGTAAAAAGCACCATGGAGACCGGCAGTCCGGAAGTTCAGATTCTTTTTGACCGGGATCGGGCAGCTGCATTCGGCTTGCAGGTTCACGAAGTAGCTAATCGGGTTGTGAGTAATTTAAGAGGTGATGTAGCTACCCGATACTCATGGAGAGACCGTAAAATTGATGTATTGGTACGAGCACAGGAATCAGACCGATCTTCAATTCAAGAAATTCAGCAACTGATTGTAAACCCTGGAAGCGATAGGGTGATTCCGTTAAGCTCCATCGCTGAGGTTCAGATCAGCAATGGTCCGGGTGAAATCCGCCGGGTTGCCCAACAGCGAGTCGCAATCGTTTCAGCCAACCTCTCCTATGGCGACCTGGGCGAAGCTGCCGAAGAGATCCAGCAGGTTCTGACTGAAACAACTCTGCCACCCGGTATTTTTGCCCGTATTGGCGGACAAAACGAAGAGATGTCTGACTCTTTCAACTCACTGCTATTTGCCCTCGCTCTGGCTATATTTTTGGTCTACTTGGTAATGGCATCTCAGTTTGAATCACTTTTACACCCATTTATCATCCTTTTTACCATCCCACTTGCTCTGGTTGGGGCTATACTTGCTCTGTATTTAACCGGCACGACGATCAGTGTTGTCGTATTTATTGGATTGATTCTCTTAGCCGGGATAGTAGTAAATAATGCCATTGTCTTGATTGATCTGATCAATCAATTGCGAGAGAAAGGAATGGAAAAAATGGAAGCAATCAGGGAAGGTGGAAAATTGCGGCTTCGTCCTATCTTGATGACCACCCTCACAACCACCCTTGCCCTTCTGCCACTTGCAATCGGCTTTGGTGATGGTGCTGAGCTTCGTGCACCCATGGGAATAACAGTAATCGGCGGTTTGATGGTTTCTACTCTTCTTACAATGGTAGTTATTCCGGTGATGTATGCGGTGATGGATCGAAAACAGTATTCAGCTGAAACGGAAACTGTATGAGGAATTTATCATGCATATAACCGATTTTTCACTTCGCCGGCCGGTAACTACACTGATGATTTTCATCAGTTTGGTAGTGGTGGGGCTGATTGCCACACGCATGGTTCCTCTTGAATTTATGCCGAATATTACCTTTCCGGGAGCATTTGTTCAATTACCTTATCCAAATTCAACTCCTGCAGAAGTTAACGAAAATATCACGAGGCCAATTGAAGAGGTTTTGGCAACACTTAGCGGAGTAGAACAGATCAATTCTAACTCCGGCGAGAACAATGCGGGCGTGGTAGTGCTCTTTAAGCAGGGAAATGACATCAACCTGAAGGCAATCGAAATAAAGGAGAAAATTGAGAGTATTCGGGGTGATCTTCCTGATGACTTTGAGTATTACGAAATTTTTAAGTTTCAGGATGGAGATGCTCCGACTCTGCTGCTTCGTATCTCCAGTAACCGGGATCTTTCAAATTCCTATGAGTTGCTGAACCGTAATTTGCAGCAGCGCCTTGAACGGATCCCGGGTGTGGGTCAGGTGGAGTTATATGGTGTCGATAAAAAGGAGATCCGAATAGAAGTAGATCCCGACCGTGTTACAGCTTATAATATCAATCTGAATGAATTGAGTAACACACTTCGACAGGCGAATTTTTCCATCTCTGCAGGGAAAATATCGGACGCCGGCCTTCGATACATGGTTCGACCGCTTGCCAATCTCAATAATGTTGATGATATCGAAAATTTGATCATTTCAGGTGATAATATCCGGCTTAAAGATATTGCTGATGTTCGATATATGTCACCAAGAAGAGACTATGCCCGTCATCTCGACCAGAAATATGCCGTTGGACTGGATATCACTAAAGAGTCGACAGCCAACACTGTTGAGGTTGTCAATAGCATACTGGCCGAAATTGAAGAGATTCAAAAACTGCCTGAGATGGAGGGTATTCAGATCTATGAGATGTTTAACCAGGCGGATGGAATACTGAGTTCGCTTCGTGAACTCTTTAATGCAGGCATGATCGGAGCTCTCTTTTCTTTCATTATGCTGTATATTTTTCTTCGACAGTTCAGTACAACCTTGATTGTGGCTACTGCTGTCCCCTTTTCACTCATCGTTACACTTGGTTTTTTCTTTTTTCTTGATATAAGCTTGAATATTCTCTCGATGATGGGACTAATGTTGGCCATCGGTATGTTGGTTGACAACGCTGTTGTGGTTACTGAAAATATCCACAGGTACCAGCGTTTGGGATCCGATCCCAAAAAAGCATCCCTTTTGGGAGCCAAAGAAGTTTCCATCGCCGTGACAGCCGGTACGTTGACATCAATCATCGTTTTCCTGCCCAATGTGGTAAATGAGAGCTTTATTTCACAACATATGTACTACATAGGGATGGCAATCATCATATCACTGCTGGCTTCTCTCATCATTTCGTTGACTGTGATACCATTACTGGCCTCTAAAATTAAACCTCCTGAAAAAGTTCAAAAGAGAACGATCATTGATAAATTTTCGGACAAATATTCCAATTTCTTGCGCTGGCTGCTAGAACGTAGAAAAATATCTGTACTTCTAATCGTTTTATTGTTTTTGAGTGGAGGCATTCCTCTCTCATTTATGGAGGTAGATATGTTTCCGAGGAATGAAGACCGGCAGTTGAATTTACAGTACAATCTGAATGCTTCCTATACCCTGGAAACAGTAAAGGAGTCTGTAGACCGAATAGAAGAGTACTTGTATCAGAATCAAGAGCATTTTGAGATTGAATCGGTCTATTCCTATTACACCCCGGATTTTGCCGTGTCCACCATCAATCTTGTTGGGGATGATGATGCTGAAAAATCAGTTACTTTAATCAAAGAAGAAATTGATGAAAACCTGCCACAAATTGCCATTGGCCGACCGGCCTTTGAATTCATCAACATGAATAATTCGGAGCAGGTACGGGTGTTTGTGCAAGGAGAG
>TARA_R100001143_G_C3361275_1_pt1 | contig 46862 bp, 44 predicted proteins | sample TARA_R100001143 | Tara Oceans TARA_R100001143 (sample SAMEA2621300) | marine metagenome | biome: marine biome (ENVO:00000447); feature: mesopelagic zone (ENVO:00000213); material: "saline water (ENVO:00002010), including plankton (ENVO:xxxxxxxx)" | depth 800 m | reverse complement strand
CGATATTATCTACCATACTGCTCGGAATTAAATCCAGACTGGCACTATTCCGATATGGATTTGTCGTTGGCAATACAACTCCATCCATACTTGAAATACTATATCGATCACCCAAACCTCTCATGATGATATAGCCTCCTCCTTCTACCGAAGCACCGGTTACCTGTCGCATGGATTCGGCTGAATTACTGAAACCGATTCGTTCTATTTCCTGCGAAGATATACCATCCTGTACAGGCAGTGATCTTTTTTGAAGCCGGAGAAGTGAAACTTCATTGTTATCCATTCTTCTGGCAGAAACAACAACCTCATCTAATTCCTGGCTACTCTCTACAAGAGCTATATCCAGTGTTGTAACCTGACCCGATGAGATTTCAATATCTTCAATAATTTTTTTCTGATGAGTGATGTATGAGACTTCTATGGAATATACACCCGGGTCAAGATCTATGTTATACCTGCCTGTTAGATCTGTCACCCCACCACTACTAATGATCGGAACATAAATATTGACTCCAATCATTTCTTCACCGGTATTATCATCAATCACAACCCCGGTAAGGGTCCCCTTTTGGGCATACAAGTTTAACGATATACTTGTAAATAAAACGAATAGGAATAATTTTCTCATAAAATGGATTTTTTCAATAACGGTTTCCTTAATGTTAAGGAATCACTGTTATCAGTCTATTACTAAATTGTTAACTGTGTGTTAACAAAAAAAAGGAGGCATTCGAAAATGCCTCCTGATTTGTATTCACGCTTGATTCATTTCAAATAATTAATCTGCCAGATACCCATACCGTGCGAGGGTCGTCCAGCCTGCGATCCAAAGTGGCTGCCCCGGTTCAAAAGCACCGATATATGCAGTTTGATCTACATTACTGTCAACACTTAGAATCGTAGATGCTCCGGTGAAGGCATTCGCATTGGTTGGAACAGGGTTTAATTGTCCACAACCAACCGTTCTGCAAATTCCTGCGATTGCCGGATCTTCAAATCGATTATTCAGGTTAGATAACCATGTAGCTGTTGCAGATCCGTCACTATCTCGTGAAACAGCTGGATCTGTAATATTTAACATAGACTGCAGATCAGTAGCAGCATCTACAAACCACATGTTCCCGGCTATTGCAGCACCATCTCCATTCACATCGAGAACTGTTTTGTCGTATGAATCTTCTGCATCATTCAAGTCTTCAATTTCAAGTCCAAGCCCTTGATGGTCTGAGATAATTGAATTAATCAATGAATATGCTGATCCATCTCTCATTAGTACAATAGCAACATCATCTCTGCTACCGGTCTCACCATGTCCAAGAAGCGTCATATTATAGAGTCGGGCTGTAGAATATAACGGAGCATTATCCGGGCTCGCTCCATCCCATTCATTCAAGCGGTCACCCCCATTTCCACCTTGCATGGCAAATAGATATTGTCCATTTCCGGTCCAACCCAAGTCAAAATCAAATGAATCATCTTCAGAAAAAGCGACAGATATGTTTCTAATATCGACTGTGCCACCAAAAATTTCGATACCATCATCAGCTGAAACGAATATATCGATATACTCAATTGTAGTACCACGTCCCACACCACCGAGTGTCAAACCTTGAATTTCATCGCCCGGTCCAATTTCAGCCCCTGAAAAACGAATAGAAACATATTGTAAAATACCGGAACTGTGATCAGGATCATCACCACCGTATTGTGATCTGGAATCAGGATCAATGATCCCTTCGATTTGGATGGCGTCTGTATTTCCACCGGCATAGGCAGGTGCATTCCCTAAAATAATGATGCCGGCCCATAACTTTGAATTGGTTTGATTCAGTATGATACTGCCGCCAAATGGCTCCTCATCCAGTGTCGAAGTAAATATAATTGGATTAGCTGCTGTTCCCTGAGCATCAATTTGGGCATTTCTTGTAATGATCAGTGATGTTTCGTTACCCTCTGCAACTTCAGACGGGCTTTCAAAAGCAAGCACGACTGTTCCAGGCTCAATCGTCAATGTACCGCTTTCGACAAATACGTAGCCGTCAAGATAATAGACTGAATCAGCAACAAATGTTCTGTCACCCTCGATAGGCCCCGAAATAATCACTCCGTTGTCACGGATTTCATCAGCATAAGGATGTGTTGGTACAGGATCCGGATCTGGATCAGGGTCGGGATTAACCGGATTACTATCATCACTGCATGATATGAAAAGGGTTAATGAAACGGCCAGTAGTAATAAAAGCCTGATTAGTTTGTTAATGTACATAAGGTTTTCAATTGGTTTGTTATCGATTAAAAAGTAAATGTGATAACAAACTAACCTTACAAGTTTATGCCAACGTTAAATCAACGTTATGAAATCATTAACATAATGAATACAGTTTTAAGAGTAGGAATTGGAAAAGTTGAGTTCAAAATGAATAAATGTTGCAACAATACCATTCTAATCGAGATTACAAACTCAAACTTTTACAATTTTAGATAGCCTAACTTATTTTCCCCTCTACGCAGCGCCTCTGATAGTTTGGTTCAATTCCCTAGATACAATATCAAAAATTATTTGGCTCAGAAAGTTGCTTAACTTTTTTTATCTCCTGATTTTGATATGGATGGCTCATCTTTATGCTTTTCCTCAGTATTTGAGGCTTTTTTCTCTTTGACAGAGTCTTGTTCTCTGTCTGAACTTTCGTCTTTAATCTTCTCCTCAGCAATTGTACCATTTTTATCTGCTGACTCTTTTTTTCCGTTCCTTCCGTCAAATAGCCCCTCCGGATAGGTACCGCTAGGCCGATCACCCAGCATTGCCCGAATATCGATATGGTTCAATACTTCTTTTTCCAGAAGTGTTTCTGCCATCTCCTCCAGTTTACCGCGCTGCTCAGTCAGTAATTCCAGTGTCCGTCGATAATTTCTTTCAATGATATTCCGAACTCCCTGATCGATTTTTTGAGCTGTATTTTCAGAGTACTTTTTATTAAACCCAAAACTGTTTTCAGGGCTATTGGAATCTTTAAGCGATAAATAACCCAACTCTTCACTCATCCCAAATTCGGCAACCATTGCAAATGCCAGGTTTGTAATCCTTTCAAGATCATTCTGAGCACCGGTGGAAATTTTACCAAATACAATCTCTTCTGCTACCCTCCCTCCTAAAAGAGCACAAATTTTATCATCCAGTTCTTCAGTCGTCATCAGAAAACGGTCTTCTAGCGGTGTTTGAAGGGTATATCCCAGTGCTGCAAATCCACGCGGTACAATACTCACCTTTAGCACAGGATCTGTGTATTTCAGCAACCAACCCACGATCGCATGACCCGCTTCATGATAAGCGACTATCTTACGTTCATCCGGACTGATCAATTTATTCTTTTTCTCCAGGCCGGCAACCACACGTTCGATGGCATCCTGAAAATCTTCCATCTCAACCTGTTTTTTGTCGCGCCGGGCAGCATACAGAGCAGCCTCATTACACAAATTAGCCAGTTCTGCCCCGGCAAAACCGGGAGTTTGTGATGCGAGTACTTTTAAATCAATATCTTTTGAGAGAATCAATTTCTGGGAGTGAACTTCCAATACCTGCATCCGTCCTTTCAGATCCGGTTTATCGATCAGAATTTGACGGTCAAAACGTCCGGGTCTCAACAGAGCGGAATCCAAAATATCCGGCCGGTTCGTTGCGGCCATGATTATAACCCCTTTATCCGAGTTAAATCCATCCATTTCGCTCAATAATTGATTCAGCGTATTTTCCCGCTCATCATTGGAACTCATTGCCATCCCGCGTCCCCTTGTTCGGCCGATTGAATCAATTTCATCAATAAAAATTATGCAGGGTGCTTTCTCTTTTGCCTGTTTAAACAGATCCCTTACTCTGGCTGCACCTACACCAACAAACATTTCAACAAAATCAGAACCACTTAAAGAGAAGAACGGTACGTCTGCTTCTCCGGCTGTAGCTTTGGCCAGGAGTGTTTTCCCGGTGCCGGGAGGTCCTACCAATAGCACCCCCTTAGGCAAGGTACCCCCAAGTGTAGTAAATTTTTGCGGATTGCTTAAAAACTCGACAACTTCCTCAACTTCAGCTTTTGCCTCTTCCAAACCGGCTACATCTTTGAATGAAACTTTGCTTTCCGACTGTTTATCATACAGTGATGCTTTATTTTTACCAATATTAAGAACCTGCTGACCCGGATTCATTCTTCTGAAAATAAATATCCAAAATGCAATAATTAAAGCAATGGGAATCAACCAGATAAAAATACCGCTGAACCAATCCTCTTCTATACGGACGTCATAAACAACATCATATTCATCTAACATGGATCGTATTTCATCACCCTCAAGAATAGTTGTAGAAAATCGATTTGTTGAAGATTCTGACAAGTCCCACCGATTTTCTGACGGTACGGGCCTTTCTAAAATTCCATCCTCATAAATCTGTTCATCGTATGTTCCAACTACATCGACTCGATTAGTAATGGTGATCTCATCCACATATCCTTCCTGGACATAATTGAGGAATTCACTGTATTTAATTCTTTCTGAAGATTCACCGGGAAGGAAATAAAAATTAAATCCTATCAGAACCATAAAAAGAACAAAATAAGGCCACAACGGAAATTTTGATGGCTTTTTAGGATCTTTTTCCTTCTTTTTGGAACTCTTCTTCTCTATTGGTTTTTTCTTGTTCATTTATAAATATCAAAAATAGTGTCGAATGAAACCTTAAATATAACCTTTTTCTAGATTACAAATTGTTTGAGAATAAAAACTTTATATTTTTTATGCCCGAAATAAAAAATTTCATCAAAAAGTGTAGATTATACTGAATTGACTGTATTTAGGTTAACCAAATAAGTGTTCAATGAATTCACTTAATGGATTTTTAAAAATCAAATATCAAAGACATAGATGATGCTTGAATTGACTATTTGAGATCCAATTCTACGGTTTCACCCTCTCCGGTATTCAGCAGTAATTTTTCTTGGCCGGATAGAAGCTTGCCAATAACAGTAAAATCTTCGAATGTATTTCTAAGTTTACCGGCATCTTCTTCGTTCATTGTAAAAAGCATTTCATAATCCTCTCCCCCATAAAATGCATACTTATCGACGTCCTCTTGCATTTCATCAGCAATTTTTCTTGTTTCAAATGAAATAGGAACCGCCGGTGAATACATTTCTGCACCTAAACCGGAATCAACTAAGATTGACTTCAGCTCTGCAAGCAGGCCTTGAGACAAATCAATCATAGATGATGGTTTAATTTTTGCCTTTTTAAATGCTACTACAACATCTTTCCGAGCATGTGGCATCAACTGACGCTTAACCACATATTCATATTCACTAAGATCCGGTTGGAAATAGTCCGATTCTGATTCTTGCCAATCTTTCTTTTCTCTCATCAATACACGAAGTCCGGCTAATGCAGAACCCAGATCTCCGGTTACACAAATAAGATCGTTATCTTTTGCACCATTACGGTAAATGACATCTTCTTTGGGAACACTTCCAATGGCTGTCATGGAGACTGCTAATATTTGATGTGACGCAGTGGTATCTCCTCCGCTCAATTGAATGTTATAGTCTTTACAAGCCGTATCTACACCATTAAAAAACTGTTCAACCATTTGAACAGAGATCTTATTTGGTATAGCAATATTAACCAATAACTGAACAGGATTACTGTTCATCGCATATAAGTCACTAACGGCAGCAGTCGTTAATTTGTACCCCAGATGCTGAAGGGGTGAATATGTAAGATCAAAGTGAACTCCTTCCAGAAAAATTTCTGACGATGTTGTTAACAACTCAGTGTCGGATGGCTTGAAAACGGATGCATCATCACCAATACCGCTAATAATTTCATCACGAATAGCTCCCTGGTATTGTTTTATTTTCTTGATCAATGCGGGAAAACCGATCTCTTGTATCTGTTGAAATGAATCTTCCATAAAATATTTGGTGAAATAAAAAAGGCATTTGTCCGATGATTATCGGAACAAATGCCTTATAAAAGGTCATTTAATTCGTACGCTTATATCTCACGCCGCGTAGAATAGTTGATTTGAAGAGTGCTTGCATGGCGAAGTTCCTGTTGAACATCAGTTATGATACCAAATTCAGAATCACTATCTACCCGTAATGATACAATCAATCTGGGTTGTTCTAACAGTTTGTCATACATAATATTTCTGATTGCATTGATATCATCTACCAGTGCATCATCAATTTGTACTTTTGTTTCGCCTAAACGCCCACCGCCTAATCTTTCAGGTCCGATATACACATAACTTACTCGACGTTTCTGTTCAATTTTTTCGATATTCTCTGCAGATGCATAATCGATCTGAACTTGAAGCTCCACTTCTCGTAATACGGTTGTAACCATGAAGAAAATCAGAAGCATAAATACCACATCCGGCATCGCCGATGTTGGCACTGACTGCTTAGTATTTGCCTGTTTCTTTTTAAATTTAGACATAGAATTTACCCCTCATCAGGTTCTGCTATTGATATTTTCTTAGGGTACATTTCCTGTATTTCAGCTCTTCGCTCATCACCTTGTTCAAATGAACTGTAAGGAACGCCAAACCGATCCATGGAAGCTTGATGCCTGAGCTCTGCGTATGCACCCATAACCTCATCTAACATATCAATATATACGTTATAGGGAGTTCTTCTATCCGTCTTGATGGAAACAATAGCATCGTTCGGGCTTTCTGATAAATCAGGATCAGCTCCGTTGTTATCGACGAATTCCTTCACCAAATCGCGAACACTGGCAACCGCTGCAGGCTGTTCATTGATCAATACCATGCCTTGTGCATTTACAAGGATGTTCATCAAGTTTCTTTCTCGTACAGGAGGCGGGGGTGTTGTATCATCCGGGATTGGAGGTAAAACCAAACCAATACCGGTATCAACATCAATCGTCGTCACAACAAGAAAGAATATAAGAAGTAAGAATGCAATATCGGCAAGTGACGATCCGTCGATATCTGCACTTTCTCTTCCGCGCTTTTTATTTAGCATCTTCTTTCAGTTTAAAATTTGATTGTTCCGCGTGTTCCTGTAACAAAAATAGAGATTATCATAACAGAAACCATAAAGACTACTGTAGCCACACCGGCCTGATCAACTGATCCCAAAGTGGCAAATGAAGCTCCAAATACCACTACCGGGACGAGCATTACAGAGACTCGTTTGAAATCTGATTTCCCATTTATAATATTTCTGACTCCTGAGATCAGGATGAATATCACCCCGACCACGATCAGTCCTAAACTTAACCCAATTGCTAAACTATCAACCATAGTATATCCTCTTTAAAATTAGATTTTGAGGACGCTTATCAATTAAGCGTCTCCTTCTGCTGCGTCTTGTTCAGGAACAATCTGCTTTCCTTCTTGGAGGAGTACAATTGAATCAATGAGTGTAATGGAACTCTCTTCCATATCAGCAATTAACCTGTCAATTTTAGATACACAATAGTTGTATCCGATTTGAAGGATAATACCGGCCAGAAGTCCACCGGCTGTAGTTAGAAGAGCTATTTTAATACCACGAGCAACCAGACTTGGAGAAATATCCGCAGCTGCTTCAATCGCATCAAACGCTTCAATCATACCAACAACAGTTCCAAGGAATCCGAGGAGTGGTGCAATTGCAATGAAGAGAGAGAGCCAAACCAGGCCTCTTTCGAGAAAACTCATCTCGATAGATCCATAAGTTGTAATGGCCTTTTCAGCAGCATCGATTCCTTCATCAGCTCTCATCAAGCCGGCTTGGAATACAGAGGCTACCGGACCCCTTGTTTTGGCACATAATTCCTGAGCAGCGGGAATCCCACCCTCCTGGAGTGCCTGTTGTACTTCGAGGACAAATTTTCTTGTGTTGATATCTGCAAGGTTCAATGTAATAATTCTTTCAAGGAAGATCGCTAGTCCGAGAACCAATGCAACCAATACCGGCCACATGAAATCGCCACCTTCGTTAAATTTTTCTACTAAGACATTGAAAAAGCCAGCATCAGCCCCAGCTTGAAGAAAAAAGAGAGCTAAAGATGAAGTCATACTATTACTCCGCGTTATGTTTTGGTTTTATGCTTAATTTGACAGCAAAATGATAGATCATTTACGCCATAAAGTCAAAATATCAATATAAAAATTAACATTCTAAGTTTATTACCACTAATCACATCTTACTAATCTTTAATTGTTCTCTTGGAATATATTAGTTGAAATGACTAAGTGCCAAACTGTTTATCATTTTTTTCAGTTTTTTAATGTTTCTCCACACATTTTTTAAATGTTGTTTCCAAAAAGTTCAATTTTAGATGATTTTAAAGAGCTTTTGAGTCATTCTGATCCCAATTAATTTTTTAAAAATATTTTATTACGCAATATAATCCGATTAAATCCACTGATTATCGAGACATTGAAATTCATTCAATTCATTTTACGTGTCTGAGTTCGACCAAATATATTCTGTTGATTGTAAAATTAAACTTGGGCTTATAGAAAGTATTTACAGTAGAACGTTCTAAAAGCTTAACCCTCCGATTCATAAATACAAAAGATTCTCTTGATTGAATCAAAAAATGGAGTCAAAAAAAAAGCGCCCCGCATTGGGACGCTTTTATGTTCTTTCAAAAAATGTAAAGCGAATTACATTCTAGGATTTAACGGGTGTGATTCTGCACGTCTGTTTTTCTCACAGCCCGGTGTATTGCTATCCATCTCTGCTTCAGCACAAGGAATCGGTGCTTTACCTAAGCCTCTTGAGTCAATTCTGGATTCATCAATACCGTTCGCTGTATAAAAGGCAACAACAGATGACGCTCTTCGCAAACTAAGTCTTAGATTGTACTGATCTCCACCCACATGATCTGTGTAAGCATCAACACGAACTCTGGTGTTAGGATTTGCTCGAAGCTCTTCTACGTTTTGAGCAAGTAACATCGCAGCACGATCTGTAATTGTATCCCTGTCAAAGTTGAAATTTACAGTGTGTAATTCTTCAACAACCTCAGGCTCTGGTTCCGGCTCTGGTTCCGGTTCCGGCTCTGGTTCCTCAACTTCAACGGTCACTTCCGGTTCAGGTTCCGGCTCAACAATTTCCTCCGCAGTACGGCAGGAACTAACAAGTATACCTATGGCCAATAACAGGATAACAATTGAAAAACGATTAAATGATAGATTCATAGTGTGATTAGTTAATAATTATGATATTAAAATCAAAAATCAGAAAAGAACTACTCATTTGCAATACTTTTTAGAAAAAATAAAAAATATTTTATTCTGTGTTTAAGTAAAATCAACAAATATGAGATTGATCCTTTTTGAACTTTTGTTCTGAAATTACTTCACATTATTGAGTTTCTGAGAGTACTGCGTCTTTAACAACCCAATTATTCAACTCAATATCTCTGGGGTTATTTTGGGCAGCCATTGAAGCCCGGTTCGTCTTCAAAATGCCCCTAATTGTTCAGCCGATTATATCTATCAATACCTCTATCCAGAAACTCTTCAAATTCAGCAGCTCGGGTAAATCCAATTAATTGATCCAAAACACGCCCCGTATTTGGATCTACAATTGCATACGTCGGCAGTGCAAGAGTTCCGGTTAACTCAAATTGAAAGGTTTGATTTTCTGAAGCCCTGGGCCCACCATCTGTATATAGTTTTACTTTTTCCATCATCTCAAATCGCTCCATGATATTTTGCTGTGGAAACACCGTACTCTCCATAGCTCTGCAATTGGTACAGGTATACCCCGTAAAATCAACAAAGAGAGGTCTGTTTTGAGCAATTGCATTATCCACAGATTCATCATAATCATCAGACCATGCATCAATGGCTGAACCATTTCCTGCTGTTGTGCTGATAGAATTTACTACACTGACATCCGTTGCCTGACGAGCAGGAAGCCATGCATCCCAAATCCCCATAGATGCCCCCAGTAATCCCGGAATTAAATAGAAACTAAAAAGAATAAATGGCATGGCTAATAGTAACCGGCCGGTTGTAATCGATTTAGGTTTCTCCTCACCATGAAGTGCAAATAAACCCAACAGGTAGAGTCCACCGATAAAAAACAGAGTCATCCAAAGGGCAATTCCAAGAGGTCTCGTTATTAATCCCCACTGCCAAATGATGTCCGCATTTGCCAAAAATTTCACTGCCGCAGCCAGAATAATTATTCCTAAAACGACTTTTACCACATTCATCCAGGCACCGCTTTTTGGCAATGATTCTAAATAACCCGGAAACATTGCAAATAATACAAATGGGCTTGCAAATGCAGTTGAGAAACCTAACATACCAATGATGGGGAAAAACCACTCCCCTCCTGTAGTAGCGGCTAAAATAGCCCCAACAAACGGTGCAGTACATGAAAATGAGACTGCACTGATTGTTGAGCCCATAAAAAGTGTTCCAACAATTCCACTGCCTTCGTTACTTTTTTTATTCAGCCAATTGGTTAACTGATAAGGCAAGCGGAGTTCAAACATTCCCAGTAAACTGACTCCAAAAAGCACAAACATAAGGCCAATCGTCAGATTCACCCAGGGGTTTGAAGCAAACTGACTGACCCCGGCAACACCCAATATAAGGGCCAGAAGAGCTCCAATAGCCGTAAAAATAATAACGATTGAGAGTCCAAAGATAGTTGCCTGTCCCCAACTGGTTCTCTTTTTATCTTCTCCCTTGCCTTGGTTTGAGAAATATGACACTACTAAAGGGATCAAAGGAAATACACAGGGCGTCAGGAGTGCTGCAAAACCTGCTGTAATAGCCAGCCATAAAAATCCCCATATTGAATCCGATGCAATGTTTGAGTCACTGGTCAGTGCAAAATCATCATTATTATTTTGATCCAAACCGGCTTCTGGAAAATCAGTGAATGGATCTGCAGCTACCCCGGAAATAGTAACTACACCTTCAATGGTTTTGGTCTTTGGGGGCAAACATGACCGATCATCACAAACCTGATATAGAACATCAATCAGAATAGTTTCTTCTCCCTGGAGATCACTTCTGAACGCAATCGGAATGGTAAATTTCGGATTTCCTGAATGCCATCCTAAATCAGTATTAAAATTAGGGTCGAATGCAATGACAGCCTCTGTTTCTGTGACTTCACCTGCAATCGCCATATTATCACTTGCTGATGAAAAGGATGTCGGGTAGGGCCCTGCATCCGGATGATTTAAAATGGAGTATAAATGCCAGGGGCTTTCAATATCTGCCTCGATGACCACTTCAAAAACCTCCCCTGCTTCAACACTTTCCGGCACAGTGATTAATTCATAATCGACCGGATCCAATAATTGGCTGTATACAAAAAAAGGGAATAACGCCAAGAGCGCCATTCCCATTAGATATGCTTTTATGATCTTCATTTAATTGGTTGTGAGATTGAAACTTTACATGGATGAATCCAATTACCATCTATTGATTCATGATGACAATACCTTATTTACCATCCAACAATAAATGGACGTCTTTTCGATCCCTGTATCACTCCTCTTTTACAACCCAAACTTTAACCTTTGGATTCAAATCACCCAGCAGATCCACCGTTGCTGTGTACTCACCCAGAGAATTAATATCCTGATCCATAGATATTTTTCTTCTGTCAATGATTATGCCCCTTTCTTCAAGAGCTTCAGCAACCTGAATATTGGTGACCGTTCCAAAAATCTTGTCGTCCTCACCTACTGTTGCAGAGATGGTTACAGAAGTTGCTTCGAGTTGTTCCGCTAATTCTGCAGCAGCCTCTACTGTAAGAGTTGCTCTTAATTCAGCTTCTCTCTTCATGTGCTCATAATTCTTAATTGCACCTTCAGTCGCCATTACAGCTTTATTTTGTGGGATTAGGTAATTCCGACCATATCCCGGCTTAACATCAACAAGTTCGCCGGCACTTCCCAATTTTTCGATATCTTCTTTTAGTAGAACTTTCATGTTGATTTGCCTATCTCATATTTTCATTAACGTATGGAATAAGAGCCAAGAAACGAGCTCTCTTTATAGCTGTTGCAAGCTGGCGCTGATGTTTGGCACTCGTGCCGGTTACGCGTCGCGGTAATATTTTACCCTGGTCATTGATAAATTTTTCCAGAATCTCAGTCTGCTTATAGTCTATATACTCAAAGCCGGCCTGTGTAAACTTACAAGCTTTACTCTTTAAATGTCCCTTCTTCGGGTGTGATGGATTATTAATCATAATTTGGTGCTCCTTGTAGAATTAAATAGTCTAATTATCGTCGTCATGATCTTCTTCGTCTTCCTGCTCAATAAAAACAGGTAGCTCACCATTTTTTCTGAGCTCATAATAACGAAGCATTTTTGCGTCATATTTGATCGTCATGTATCTCATGATATCATCATGGATTCTCATATTTTTTTCTATCTTTTCGATAGCACTTCCCGGAGCATTGAAATAGAGATTAACGTAATATCCGGTTCCTTTTTTGTCGATGTCGTAGGCAAGTTTCTTCGCTCCCCATTCATCCAATTCGACGATTTCACCGTCGTTTTTTTCGATAAGGTCACTAATGAACTTAACCATCTCTGCAGTCTTATCCTCTTCGAGGACAGGATTCAGAATGGTTGTCATTTCAAAAAAATCTTTCTTCATTTACTGATCATTTTCTGTGGTTGTTTTCCAAAATCGGAAACAGTCATCGTGCGTTGTGCCGATAACAGAGCTAAGAAAGATACGATGAAAGGCTGGCTTATTCAATAGCCATATTGACTTTAGATCATTTTCGAATAAAACGGTATTTATTTGTACTAAAATTGAATTGTTTTTAGTAATAAGTACTGATTAACTCAATTAATCCATTTGTAGGAAGTACCGGCTCGATGCCGTAGTAGAGTGTTAATATAGCAAGCAGGATTAAGGCACTTTTAAAAAGCAGCCCCGGTGATCTCATTGCAACATCTTTGTGTGCCTCCTTAAAATAGAGATATACCATCACTCGCAGGTAATAGTAGACACTTGCAGCACTGGCAAGTACACCTATGATTGCAAGCGGAATAAGGCCTGCCTGAATCGCTGCTGCAAATACATAATATTTTCCTATAAAGCCAACCATCGGTGGAATCCCTGCCAGAGAAAAGAGAAAGATAGATAACATAACTCCCATGACAGGAACTTTGAACCCCAAACCGGCATAACTGTCAATTTCCGTGAAATCAAGACCATGATTTCTTTCATAATAGGCGATCACACCAAATGCACCTACATTCATTAGCGTATATGCAAACAGATAATAAAGAACTCCTGTATAACCGGCAGCTGTACCTGCAGCTAATCCCACTAACAAATACCCGGCATGTGCTATACTGGAATAAGCGAGCATTCTTTTCACATTATCCTGAGCTAATGCAATCAGATTCCCTACAATCATAGTAATTATCGCGATAACCTGGATAACATTTGTCCAATCCCCTAACTCTGCATTAGGTAACATTCGTGTCAGAATAAGAATGAAAGCTACAAAAGTGGCCGACTTTGCTGCAGTTGCCATATAAGCTGTGAGTGTTGTTGGAGTCCCTTGGTATACATCCGGTGTCCACATGTGAAATGGAACAGCACCTACTTTAAAGAAAATTCCAACAAAAAGAAGTCCGCAACCTCCCAAAAACAGGAGTGTGGGCTCTGCGGCTGCAGCTACCTCATTTAAGTTTGTCTGACCTGTTGCTCCATAAATTAAAGCAATCCCGTAAAGAAGAAATCCTGTTGAAAATGCTCCCAGGAGAAAGTATTTAAGTGCAGCTTCAGCCCCTGTTTTTTCGCTCTTCATCAAACCTGCAATTACATATAAAGAGATTGACATGGTCTCAAGACTTACAAAAAAAGATATTAAATCGTTGGATACAGCCAATCCTAACATTCCTGTGGTAGCAAATAAAATCATCGCATACACTTCACCATTGTGCAGACCGTGATCTCCAAGGTAATCTTTGGATATAAACAGGCAGAAGAGAGTGCCTAAGAGAACAACAAACATACCAAATGCACCGACTCCTCCATAAACAATCATCCCACTAAAGGCAGTGCCGGTTTCACCGAATAAAGCCCCTACTGCAACAATCAGTGCTGCGAATACGGCACCTGTTGTAATACCATAAATAAGGTTCATACTACGCTTAAATACATCAAGAAGTAGGACAACCAATCCGGCAGCCGCAACCAAAAGCCCGGGTAAGAATGATAGTAAGTCGTGTGTGTAATCCATTTTATGTATTTTATTTCCTCAGGAAATACAGACAAGATTTTAAATCCAATCGGTTTCCTTTATCCCTGTGATGTGGGATATTGACAGCTAATTAATTTTTAACTCTATGTTTAACATTGATTTTTGCCATTCAATCAGATCTCAACTTCCTCAATCGCCCTGGCCAATTTGATATCCTTCTCTGTGACCTTGCCATCCGCATCATGTGTACTCAGTTGAATTGCAACAGTTTTATAGACATTATACCATTCCGGATGATGCCCCTGTGCTTCCGCTTCAAAACCCACCCGCACCATAAATGTCAATGCTTCTTTGAAATTTGAAAACTCAAAAGTTTTTCCAATTCGGTTTTCTTCAAATTCCCAGCCTTGTAGTGTTTTTAATTCTTCTTTGATTTCTGCTTCGCTAAGAGGATTCATAATTCATTTTTTAAAGTTCGGATTCTAAATTAATTTTTGAATTCCCTAATTTTTATCCAAATCTGCGTAGTACGATTCGCTATTATCTTGATCCTGACCTAATTTATAGAATGTTGCAGTCCATGCTGGCAACTCTTCTGCTTTACTATTTTGCAGTACAGAAATGCTTTTATCTTCTGTTACAGAAACAAAGTTTTCAACCCACTCTTCCGAATACTTGGTAAAATCAAGCGGTCTCACCCCTATCCAAACCATAAATATCACAAGTGGTATCAGAAGCCCGATCTCCCGTGCATTGATATCCTGAAGCTTCTCATTCACTTTATTTGTGACGGGACCAAACATAACTCTTTGATACATCCACAACATATAAACAGCTGCCAGTATCACACCTAAAGCAGCCAGTACAGCAAATACCTTGTTCGCATAGAGTGTTGAGACGAATGATCCATTCAATATCAAAAATTCACCTACAAATCCATTTAAACCCGGTAATCCAATGGATGCAAGTGTTGCAATCATAAACATAACTGCAAACACAGGCATCACTTTAGCGATACCTCCAAAATCAGAAATCATTCGTGTATGCGCTCTATCATAGATCATTCCTACGATCAAAAAGAGTGCTCCGGTTGATAGGCCGTGATTAATCATCTGTATGATAGCCCCCTGAATTGCAATGGTGTTGAATGCAAAAATTCCAAGTACCACAAAACCAAGGTGACTAACCGATGAATAGGCAACCAATTTTTTAACATCTTTTTGAACCATGGCAACTAATGCACCATAGATGATCCCAATAACCGCCAGTACTGCTAAATAGGGTGCGAATTCCATGAATGCATTTGGGAAAACCGGCATACAAACTCTAACTAACCCATAAGTTCCCAACTTAAGCATAATTGCTGCCAACACTACGGAACCGGCTGTAGGTGCTTCGGTGTGCGCATAAGGTAACCAGGTGTGAAAAGGAAACAGCGGTACTTTGATACAGAATGCTAAAGCGAATGCAAGAAATAACCAGGTTTGCTCAACCAATCCGATGGTATATTCGGCACTTGATATAAACCGCCAGTCGGCAGTGAATGTGAAAGTTCCTGACGCAGCACCGGCATGATACCCAAGATAGATTAGTGCAACCAACATGATCAAAGATCCAACCAGTGTGTAAATAAAAAATTTAACTGTGGCTCGTATCCTGTCACTTCCACCCCAAATTCCAATCAAAAAGTACATCGGAATAAGCGATAGTTCGAAAAAGATGTAGAAAACAATGAGATCTAATGCTGCAAAAACTCCCAGTGAGGCCGTTTGAAGAATCAGCAACATTGAGTAGTAGCCGACTAAACTTTTCTTTACTGAATTCCAGGATGAAAGGATCACAATAGGCCCAAACAGCGTAGTGAGCATAAACAATAGGAGACTCAATCCATCCAGCCCAACCAGATATTTGATATCCATACCTTCCAGTATTGGGCTTCCCTCTGTCACATATTGTGGAATTGCAGAATTTACAATATCAAAATTGAAGAGCAGTGGCAGTGATACTAAAAAAGTAGCACCGGTTACCCCTAAACTAATCCATTTTACTGCTTTATCACTCTTAAAAAAGAGAAATGCTGCAACACCAAGTAGAGGCAGGTAGATGGTAATATTTAATAAGTACTCCATTCTTTTCTATCTAAGCAGTTCTGTAATATTTAAAAGAGAATCAGTGACAGTACCAGGATTACGCCAAGTATCAAAAAGAGGGCGTAATTACTTACAATACCGGTTTGAATGTATCTGAGTAAACTTCCAACTAACCGTACAATACCGGCTACTGAGTTCACAATGCCATCTATGATTTTTATATCGAATACTGCAAGCACCCGATCTGAGAATTTGATTGTGGGATGTACAACTGTACCTTCGTACAGCTCATCCAAATTGTATTTTTCTTTCCACACTTGATAAAAAGGACCGGCAAGTGATGAAACTTTTGCGTCTGATTCTTCCAATTGGTCGTTACCATACATTCTGTACGCGACATATACCCCAACCGCTGCTATAACTATAGCTAATATCATCAATACCCATTCGGCCGGAATAGATAGAGTCAGAGGAATATCTGCAGCAATTGGACTCACCCAATCATGTAACCAATTAATATGTCCTTCTCCACCAAATGTCTTGGAAATGAAATTGGGGATCCCTATAAACCCACCCACTATTGAAAGGCCTGCAAGTGCCCAAAGTGGGATTGTCATTGTTGACGGACTTTCATGCAGATACTCTTCAGCTTTTTCAGCACCTTTTATAAGTTTTGGCAATTTAAAAGAACCGTGGAATGTTGTAAGCGTGAGTCTGAACATGTAAAAAGCCGTCAGGAATGCTGTGATGGTACCAACTCCCCAAAGCAAGAAATAGAGTGGCGCTGCAAACTCTCCATACCCCATATTGAATGTATGCATTAGTATTTCATCTTTCGAGAAAAACCCTGCAAGCGGAGGTATACCGGCGATTGCAATCGTTGCTATTAAAAAAGTCTTATAAGTGGATGGCAGATATTTCCTGAGGCCACCCATATTTCGTATATCTTGCGGATCGAAGTGGATATTTGGGTCTTTATCATGAAGTTTGTGCTCTACGTGATGCATTGCATGAATTACAGACCCGGATCCAAGAAAAAGACACGCCTTAAAAAATGCATGGGTCACTACATGAAACAGTGCAGCAGTGTAAGCACCCGACCCTAATGCAAGAAACATAAAACCCAGTTGTGATACGGTCGAATAAGCCAGTACACCTTTGATATCATATTGTGTAATAGCGATGGTAGCAGCCACGATAGCAGTCAGCGCTCCGATAACAGCAATAATCATCATTGTTTCAGGCGTTAGAACGTATAGCGGAGACATCCTGGTAATCAAATAGATTCCTGATGTAACCATTGTAGCAGCGTGAATCAATGCAGATACAGAAGTGGGTCCGGCCATGGCATCCGGCAGCCAAACAAAAAGAGGAATCTGTGCGCTCTTGCCGGTGGCACCAATAAACATTAAAAATGCAACCCAAAACAGAGCGTCACCTGTAAAAGCATCCAGATTGGCCAGAACAATATCAAATTTTAATGATCCGGTTGCTTCAAAGATCATAAAAATGGCAATTAGAAATGCAAAATCTCCCACCCTGTTATAAATGAATGCTTTTTTGGCAGCATCCGACTTCAGCATATCCCGGTACCAAAATCCGATCAATAAATATGAACAGAGACCCACTCCCTCCCAGCCGAGGAATAGTAAAAGTAAATTATCTGCAAGGATCAAGTTGAGCATTGCAAAAATAAACAGATTCAGATAGGCAAAGAATTTCCAAAATCCGGGGTCATCATACATATAACCGATAGAGTACAGATGAATCAACGATCCAACTCCGGTAACAACAAGCGCCATAATCAGTGATAACTGATCAAACTGATATGCAATATCAACACTAAAACTACCGGCTTCTATCCATGTAAAGAGCTTTATTTGAACAGCGCCTGTCTCTGCACTAAAGTTCAAAAAGAGATATACAACTGTGAGAAACGGAATGAATACCGCTAAGTTTGCCAGGATGCCAATGAGACTTTTCTGCTTTCGGTATCCTTTATTGAACAGGCCGATGAGTCCATTTATGAAAAATCCAAGAAGCGGTAAACCGATAATCAGACTTACGATCGCTGTAGGTGATTCCATTCAAACAGGTTAATTACAATTATTCATTTAAAGATCGTTTATTCCCGACCCATTTACAGCAGGCAAAGATACAAAAATCTCCTTGAAGATAAACAGCATTTGCCTGAAAATGTACTCTTTTTCTACATCTTCTCAGTAGATTTTCATTCATCTACTTTAAATGCTTAGAATTTGACTTGAAGTAGATCTTTTTCAAGATACCCGTTCCTTTAAAATATTAACTTATTTAAAAATTTATAAAACGCAGAACTTTTGTTGCAGACTTTATCACTTTTTTGATATGTTTGGTGCTGCTACATAAAAAGTGTAGGACGACATCTGAGACCACAATGAATAAGCAATCTTTTTTTAACCTCTTAATGTCTTTTATATCATTGATGATCTTCTGGATTATCTTGAGTGGTTTCTTGGATGTAATTCACATCAGTATGGGAGTGGCCACTGTGGCCGGGGTTCTCTATATCAATTACCAGCTTAAATCACATCAATTTTTTGATGATGACATGAATGACCTGAAGGAGCTTCGATTTGGAAGGGCTGTTTATTATATCGGCTGGATGATTGTTCAAATTGTAATCGCCGGATTTCATGTTCTTAAATTGGTATTGAATCCAAAAATGCCTATTCACACAACAATATTAACGTTCAAGGCTGATCTGCCAAGTGCCCACGCTCGTATGATCTTAGGGAACTCCATCACGTTGACACCGGGAACACTGACAGTTGATATTGTTGATGATACCTTCACAGTTCACTCGCTGGATGATTTCTCTCATGAAAGTATTTCAAATGATACAATGCCGCGACAGGTTTTAAAACTTTTTGAGAAAGAGGATCGACAAGTGATAAAGGATCTCAAAATCATCTCTGGGAAAAAGGAGGTTAATTGGTAATGGAACAATTCTTTCTATACAGTTCTGTTGTATTGACAATCATTATCGCGGTTCCTCTTTACAGAGTCCTGAAAGGTCCCACCGTCTTCGACCGCCTGTTGGCAACCAATGCAATTGCCACTAAAACGATTGTTTTGATCTGCCTGATTGGATTTCTATTTGATAGAATTGATATGTTTATTGATATCACTCTTGCTTATGCGATTCTCGGATTTATTGGATCATTGATCATTTCCAAGTATGTGACCTCACAAAAAATGGAGGAGCAGAAATGACCGATTTTCAAATAATCATTAGCATTCTATTTGTATGTCTGGGAATTCTGTTAATGCTGGTGGGGAGTATTGGAATTATACGCCTTCCCGATTTTTATTCCAGAACTCATTCTGTTAGTAAAAGTGATACACTGGGAATCATTTTTGTTATTCTTGGTTTGGTGATTTATGAAGGATTAAATCAAAGCAGTCTAAAGTTAATTTTGATTGTTCTCTTTTTAGCGCTCTCTAATCCAATTGGTACTCATGCACTGGCCAGAGCGGCCATGGTGAAGGGATTAATTCCATTTTTTTCTGATGACCATAAAAAAAATAACTCTGATAAAAGGGGGGTCGAATAATGTTTCCTGCTCTTGAATTGGTTATCTATCTTTTTTTGTTGGTCTCTGCAATCGTTGCGCTAGAGGTTCGAGATCTTTTAGTAGCTGTTGTGATGATGACTGTTTTTAGCTTTTTGATGGCACTACTCTTTGTTGCAATGGGTGCAATTGATGTGGGCTTTACCGAAGCGGTAGTTGGAGCCGGGGTAACCGGTATCCTTTTTGTGCTTGTAATTTTTCAAACCTCAAGAAAATCAAACGATTGAAAATACTTAAAGTTCTCATATTGGTATTGTTTGCCGGCATCATGATCTATGCCGCATCGGATCTGCCCTATCGCGGTGATCCGGATAACCTGATGCACGCTGAAGAGAGCATCACGGGTACCCGTGTGATTGGAAATTATGCTATCAAAAATGCGTACCGGGATGCCCATACTCCAAATATGGTAACCGTAATCTTAGGCGACTACAGAAGTATTGATACTTTTGGTGAACAGGTTGTGATCTTCACTGCCGGATTGATAACACTGCTGGTGCTTCGAAGAAGTAAAAGGAGGTCTGAATGAGAGATCAATTTCAAAGTCCAATAATATTACTGGGAGCAAGATTGCTCAGTCCATATATCATGGTCTTTGGTTGGTATGTAATCTTTCATGGGCACTACAGCCCCGGTGGTGGTTTTCAGGGTGGAGCTCTGTTGGCAGCATCTTTGCTACTGATTCGTGTAGCCGGCGGTAGCAGCTTAGCCGAGTTGCAAATTAAGGAATTTGCAACAACCCCCCTGGCGGTTATCGGTGTGGTTATTTACTTCACTACCGGGTTGGTGGCTATGATAATGGGTGGATATTTTCTGGATTATGCACAATTGCCAATTCCGGGAATGGAAGCAGACTGGCTCAGATATACAGGGATTCTCATTATAGAAGTAGGCATCGGTATTGCAGTGATGGCCATTTTAGTGATGATCTACGACAATATGGCAAGAGGTGAAGATTATGCTTGATTTTTTTACCGGACATTACGCTTACTGGTTTTCAATCATACTGCTATGCGTTGGACTCTATGGAATCTTATTCAAAAAAAATCTGGTTAAAAAAACAATCGGACTGGCAATCTTTCAAGGTTCAGTTGTGCTCTTTTTTGTGTCAATAGCCTCTAAAACCGGTGATGTTACAGTGACCGTTCTGGATTCCAATTTCCCGGTCGACCAGGTTTCCAATTACCTGAATCCACTCCCCCACACTTTAATGCTAACCGCTATTGTTGTGGGTGTGGCTACTTTGGGTGTTGCTTTCACATTGTTGATTGCCATTTACAATCGTTACCAGACGCTAGACGAGAAGGAACTGATAGATAAAATTCAATGATAGAATCGCATCTTCCGGCATATATTGCGCTTACATTTGTACTCTTTTCGGTGTTGATTCCGGCATTCGGAGTCTGGAAGAGTGAGCTGTCTCAGCCCCTGGCTGTCATCGGGTCCGGAATAGCTGCCACTTTTTCTATTTTTGGGTTTTTGAACTACCTGAATGACGGTGCACTTAGATACTATTTTGGTGGCTGGGAACCCCCGGTAGGAATTGAATTTGTTTACGATGGCCTTTCCGGCTTTTTTGTAATGGTCATTAATGTGGTTGCCTTCTTTGTACTGATACATTCTCATCACATCGCCAAACGGGAATTTCCCGGAAAAGAGATGCCCTATTATGCCATGACAATGCTCATGTTGCTTGGGTTTAACGGTATGGTACTTACAGGAGATCTCTTTAATCTATATGTGTTTTTGGAGATATCTTCTCTCTCAGCTTACGCATTAATTGCAATTGGCGACAAACCGGCTCCTTTTGCTGCATTTAGATATCTGATTATCGGAACTGCCGGTGGCACTCTATATCTGCTCGGGGTTGGTTTCTTGTACACGGTTACCGGTACATTGAATATCATCGATATGGCTGCGATGCTGCCGGAACTGTTTGATAATAATGCAGTTTTTACCGCATTGATTCTTATGATTGTGGGTATTGGCGTTAAGGCAGCTCTTTTCCCGATGCATGGCTGGCTGCCCGATGCCTATACGTATGCTTCATCCAGTTCTTCTGCACTAATCGCACCGATTGGAACAAAGGTCGCTGCCTACATCTTATTCCGAATCATTTTATGGCTTTTCGGAGTTGATATAGCCGATGCGGTCGCTCCGCTGACTACAATTGTCGGCATTCTGGCAGCCATCGGAATCCTCTACGGATCCATTATGGCAATTGCGCAGAAAGAAATGAAACGTATGCTCGCCTACAGTAGCGTCTCACAGATCGGATATATTATTATGGGCCTTAGTTTGGCAAATCCCTGGGGGTTTGCCGGTGCTTTACTGCATGTTTTGAACCATGCCGTTATGAAGGCGTGTCTGTTTATGATAAGCGGACAGATGAGATTAAAGGAAGGGCATTCTGATATTACCAAATTTGACGACAGTTACAGGAAGAAGTACCCATGGACCATGGCCGCATTTACAATTGCCGCATTATCTATGGTTGGACTGCCTCCACTGGCCGGATTTTTCAGTAAGTGGTATCTCGTATTGGGCACCATCGATAACAGCAACTGGATTTTTCTTGCAGTGATACTGATCAGTTCACTCCTGAACGCAGTCTATTTCTTTAGAATCCTTGAAAAAGTTTACTTGATGAATCCATCAAAAGGGCAAAAAGTATCTGCTGATGCAGAGCAAAATGAATCTCCTTTAAGCATGATGCTGCCAACAGGTATTCTTGCAGTAGGGTTGATAGTAATCGGATTCGCAAATGCTGTCGTTGTAACCATCTTATTGGGGATTTATCCATTATAATATTAGTGAAAAGTGAAACCTGAAAAGATAAACCTGAACCTTGTACCCTGTACCTTGCATCTTGAAACCTGAAATTAAACCATGAGCTTAACCTACGTACCCTTATTGGCCATCCTGGTTTCTCTCTTTGCAGTGATACCGATCTTGCTCAGTTCGAAAAAACCGAACTTACGTGAGTTTTGGACGATTTTAGCAGCCGTAATTAAATTCGGATTGATACTGCTGTTATTACCCGGTGCTATTGAAGGCAAATCGGTAGAGTTACATCTAATGGATTTGGCTCCCGGAATACCGCTTGCTTTAAAAGCAGATCCATTGGGTGTCTTTTTTGCAATTATTGCATCAGGTTTGTGGATTTTTACTTCCTTCTATTCAATTGGTTATGTTCGTGGTTCAGGTGAACATAAGCAGACCCGTTACTTTGCCAGTTTTGCCGTATGTCTGTCCGCCACAATTGGCATTGCTTTTTCAGCCAACCTGATCACCTTTGTACTTTTTTATGAGATGTTAACAATCGCCACCTACCCTCTCGTTATTCACAATGAGAAACAGGAAGCAATCAACGCCGGTCGGAAATATCTGGCATTTACATTGACTGCCGGATTACTATTAGTCGCTGCATCTGCATTAGTTTACCATTACACCGGATCACTCGATTTTACTCCGGGCGGACTCTTTACGGATCTTGAACTTCCACATACTGCCATGTTGGTGATGTTTATTCTCTTTTTGGGTGCGGTTGGGGTTAAAGCCGGTATCATGCCTATCCATAGCTGGTTACCGGCTGCGATGGCAGCTCCGACACCGGTCAGTGCATTGCTTCACGCTGTAGCTGTCGTGAAATCCGGAGTATTTGCCGTTATACGTGTTATGGGATATGTATTTGGTGTAGATGTATTAGGAGATTACGGGTTAAATGATATTCTCATTGTATTGGCAGGTTCAACGATCATACTGGCTTCACTCATTGCTTTTGCCCAGGATAACTTAAAGAGACGACTGGCCTACTCTACGATTGGACATCTCTCATATATTGTATTAGGTGTTGCCCTGCTTACTCCTATGGGTATGCAGGGAGGTATAATGCATATAGCTGCACATGCTACAATGAAAATTACTCTCTTTTTCTGTGCAGGTGCAATTTATGTAAATTTACACCGCACTGAAATCAGTAACCTGAATGGCATTGCAAAAGTGATGCCTTGGACAATGGGCGCTTTTACGATTGGCTCACTGGGACTGGCAGGTGTGCCTCCCATCAACGGATTTTTCAGTAAATGGTATTTGGCCATGGGTTCTCTGGAAGGTGACATGTTGATTCCACTGATTGTATTAGTTGTGAGTGGCCTGTTGAATATTGGATACTTCTACCCGATCATTCAAAGAGCGTATTTCAGAAAAGGTGAAGGATTAGAGGGATATGGAGAAGCCTCACCATTTATGGTGGTTCCTATAGTCTGTACTGCTGCCCTGTCGATACTATTCGGCCTTTTTCCGAATCTCTTTTTCAGCTTTTTTGATTTGGCCGGTTCCATAGCAGAAACCCTATTTACCGGAGGTAATTGATATGAAAAACTGGCATTGGATCGTACTCATTTTACTAACTGTAGCAAGTTTGATCCTTGAGTTTACGGTTTTATCCGGATACGATTCTCATTGGTGGAACGCTATTCCCGGGTTTTATATAATCTGGGGTTTTATAGGTTGTGTGGCCATTATTTATGTTTCTAAATGGCTGGGAAAACTCTTCATTTTCAAAGATGAGCAGTATTATGATCGTTGATTTACTTTTAATACCGGCTGTTGTAATGATTCTTGGGGCTGCTGTTCTTACAGTACTGCCTCAAAAATTCAGAGCCTCTGTATTCCTGATTTTTCCTTTGATTGCATTGGCAATTCTTTGGACCTACCCGGATGACTATGCATTGCAAATCACCTTTGGAGATTATGAATTGGTTCCGGTTTATGTGGATGCCCTGAGTAAAGTATTCGGTACCATCTTTGCGATGATTGCGGTGATCGGAGGGATTTATGCACTTCATATTAAAGATTTGGGTCAACAGATTAACGCTTTAGTTTATGCGGGTGGTGCTCTGGGTGTAGCGCTGGCCGGCGACCTTCTCACACTGATCATCTTTTGGGAGGTAATGGCTTTTAGCTCTGTATGGTTGGTTTGGGCCCGGAAAACGGAGGAGTCCGATCGTGCCGGAATGCGATATCTGTTGGTACATGTTTTTGGCGGCGGACTCCTGCTTGCAGGGATCCTCTGGCATTTTTCAGAAACCGGGTCTTTGGCAATACCAAGCTTTCCTGAACTCTACACGATGCCAGCCGTACTGATGTTGTTGGGGGTTGCTGTGAATGCCGCTGTTCCACCATTGCATGCATGGCTTGCCGATGCTTACCCCAAAGCGACTGTTACCGGAGCGGTATTTATGAGTGCATTTACAACAAAATCAGCAGTGTATGTATTGATCCGGATGTATCCCGGCTGGGAGATACTGATCTGGCTGGGTGTTGCGATGGCATTGTACGGTGTTGTATATGCTGTTCTTGCAAACGATATTCGTCAAATTCTGGCATATCATATCATAAGTCAGGTTGGTTATATGGTAGCCGGTGTCGGTATCGGCACTGAAATGGCCTTAAACGGAACCACAGCTCATGCTTTCAGTCATATTCTCTATAAATCCCTCCTTTTCATGGGGGCGGGAACTGTAATTTATGCGACGGGTAAAAGTAAACTCACTGAGTTAGGAGGGATTGCCTCTAAAATGAAAGTCGCCGTTTTTCTCTATATGATTGGGGCTTTTTCGATCTCCGGCTTTCCACTCTTTAACGGTTATATCAGTAAGTCGATGGTCGTATCTGCTGCCGGTGAGGCACACTTTGAAACAGCGATGTTACTTCTTATTCTTGCTTCAGTGGGTACCTTTCTGCATACCGGACTTAAATTACCATATTTCACCTGGTTTGGGGAATCAAAAAGTGAGATTACAGTAAAACCGGTGCCTCGCAATATGTTGGTTGCAATGGGATTCGGCGCATTCTTTTGTACTTTTTTCGGGGTTTTCCCGGGACTGTTGTATAACTATTTACCCTATCCTGTAAATTACGAACCATATACCGTATATCATCTTGTAGAGATGACTCAAATCCTGGTATTTACATTTATCGGATTTTGGATTTTGCGCAAGAAACTGGAAGGTGAACCCTATATTGCACTTGATACGGATTGGTTTTATCGGAAGCCGGCGTCAGTTGTACGAAAGATTTTTGTAGTGAGTGTGGATCGGTTTTACGATCGTGCAGAAGATGGAGTACTGAGAACTTCACGGTTTTTAACCCGTTCTTTTAAAAATCCCATGACTTGGCTGAATCCATTTAATAACAAGAAAAACGAAGCCTCCAACTATAGCCCGGCAATGGAAGTGGCAATGGGATTCATTCTGTTTACATTCCTGGTGTTTGCAGCGGTTTATTTTTTGTGAGAGTTTAACCTTGACCTTTACCCTCTTTCGATATTTTCACATAGCTGGTCTGCCGCTTTACTCTTAATTCAACCATTGTTGTAGTATTTCCATAAAACAACATCGGAGTACCCAGATCATTATTTTCGGAGTGATAGATTACTATATTTTGCAAGGAGTCCAGATCATAATAGATCCCTCTATCTATTCCCGGAACAAATATTTTCATACAGAGAACAAACGGCCCCAACTGCATTTTTGCTTTCTCAATCATTTCGTTCATATCTGCCATATTCACTAATAACCTTCTGTAACTGGAGTCTTTACTATGGGTATGAAATTCTCTCGTAAAAATTCTGTGAAACTCCTCCGATAGCATTTGTTCTGTTTGATTGAAATACCTCTCCTTCCCTATTAATCTCTCTTCTTCCTTTGCAGATTTAAAAATATAGAATTCAATGGTATAATCTCTGATACCAATATCATGATCATCAACTGCCCTGATAATAAATTGTTGATAAGGGCTATATTTATTGTGAGCGCGTCCGGCATTTTTAGAATATGTGGCATTCGTGATCTCATTTACTTTACTCCTGAATTCTGAAAATTGTTCCGGCGATGATATCGACAGTGCTTCTATTGTCAAATCTATAATTTCACCTTCACTCTTCTCAAATTCCGATGTAATTGTGCCGTGGTCCAAACCTTCTAATACACCAAAGGCAAAATCATTAGCAGTTTTGGTTTTTTGCCAACGGTAAGGAGCTTCCGGATCAGAAAAATCCAGATTCAATTTTACTGAATCCATTGAACAGCCCGCGATGACTACCGTCCCATCTGTGCCGGGTTTATTCACCCACCCGCGAATACCTGAATAATCCTCTATCCCAGTCAAAATTGTAAGCTGAATTCGATCACTTTGATAGAACGTTTTTTGTGGATAAAAAAGATCACGATGAGCTAACTCCCATTGATATGGACTGGCCAGTTCAAGGCCATCGAGCAGACGCCTTCCAACCTCCAGAAAATCACCCACTTTCCAACGTCCTTTTACCAATCGCCCCAAGAATGATTTCCCCCTATGAGCCAACGGAGAACCAAAATTAGCCGGAGCCAGCATCACTATACGTTTAACCGGGCAATCTTCAATTCGATCATTATAATATCGCCAAATCCAATGTCGAATCACCAATCCACCCGTTGAATGTACAATAACATTCAGGTCAAATTCTGAAGTCCCATCGGGTTGAATTAACCCTAAGTCGATCATTTGCCGATTTAGTCCATCAATTACATCATTAAACGTAATATTATCTTCCCTTGATTGATAATCTGCGTAAAGTATTGACTCTACATTTCCAATCCCCCTCTCCTCGAATCTTTTTTTCATATCCACAAATGAAGCTGTGCAATCACTCCATCCATGAATAATTAACGTATATGTATTTTCCATCTCTCTTTCATTTAGTGAAATATCAATACTGCACAAATTTATCTTCGATAAATAAAAATATTCTGCCTTTAAAGGCAAAAAATCACGAATTAATCATACAAATTTCAATTCATATTGTCTATTTTGTTGAAACTGATATTCTTGGTACAAAACAAATTGTCACTAACTAATTAGAAAATAAAATGGTCATCATACTAATGGGTGTTTCCGGATGTGGAAAGAGTACCATTGGAGAGTTGCTCTCCAATGAATTGTCTCTCCCCTTTTATGATGCTGATAATTTCCATCCAGAATCGAACGTAGATAAAATGAGTCGTGGTGAAGCGCTCAACGACATGGATAGAAATCCTTGGCTGAATCACCTGTCAGAGAAAATTACTGAATGGAATCAAAGTGGTGGAGCGATCCTTGCATGCTCCGCCTTAAAAGAAAAATATCGGGATTTGTTACGCCAAAATACAGGGGATGGCTCTGCGGATAATTCCGGTCAAGTTAATGAAAGTGTCATATTTGTCTATTTAAAGGGGACTAAAGATCTCATCAAAAAAAGACTTTTTGATCGAAAAGGGCACTATATGCCGCCGGAATTATTGGATTCTCAATTTAATGATCTGGAAGAACCCTCGGATGCATTAACTATCCATATTGATAAAGTACCCGCAGAAATTGTAAATGAGATACAATCGCAGTTATCAAAGTTCACAGAAAATATTTCAGATCATTAATCAATAAGAAAAAATAGAATGAGTAAAAGTCGTCTTGGTGTCTATGGACTGGGAGTAATGGGCAAAAACCTGGCACTCAATTTTGAAGACAAAGGATATAGGGTTTCACTGTTCAATCGCAATGCGCCGGGTGAACAATACGTTGTGGATGAATTCCTGGCCTTTGAAGGAGTCCGTAAAAATTTTAAGGGAACCTCTGATATTAAATCATTTGTAGAATCACTGGATAGCCCACGTAAGATATTAATGATGGTGAAAGCTGGGGAACCGGTTGATATGGTTATTGATGAGTTAACACCCTATTTGGATCAGGGTGATATTATTATTGATGGTGGCAATTCGAATTTTGAAGATACGAACAGACGAGTAGACTCTTTAAAAGAGAAAGGAATTCTTTTTGTGGGGATGGGTGTATCCGGCGGTGAAGAGGGTGCCAGAAATGGTCCTTCACTGATGCCCGGTGGAAATAAAGAAGCCTGGCCACATCTTAGGGAGATGCTTGAATCTATTTCAGCTAAAGCATTTGATGACTCCCCGTGTTGTGCATGGATCGGGAATCAGGGCGCCGGACACTTTATCAAGATGGTGCATAATGGAATCGAATATGCTGATATGCAGATCATATCTGAAGCGTATCACTTTATGAAAGTGATCCTGGGAATGAAACCTCAAAAAATGGCAGATACTTTTTCAGATTGGTGTGATACTGAGCTGGATAGCTATTTAATAGAGATTACTGCTAACATATTAAAAGTGAAAGATGAGCAGGGAGAACCTCTTCTTGATAAAATTCTGGACTCTGCCGGACAAAAAGGTACCGGTAAGTGGACTGCCGTTACATCTCTGGAACAGGGAGTGGCATTACCGGTGATTACACAAGCTGTCTATTCGCGCTTTTTCTCATCATTGACGGATTTACGAAGACAGTTTGCCAACCGAATCTCTTCACCCATATTAGTTTCGAATCAGGATCGCGCACTGCTCCTTCATTCACTTGCTCAAGCCCTCTTTGCCTCCCGAATGGTTGCTTATGCGGAAGGATTTTTTCTAATCACAAACACCGGCAAAGAATTTAATTGGGGTATTGATCCTGCATCGGCTGCTCGAATATGGCAAGGTGGATGTATCATCCGTTCTGATCTTTTAAATGAAATACAAAAAGCTTACACCGAGGAGATATCTTTGGAGCATCTATTTCTGTCAAATTTTTACACTTCTTCATTCAGAAAACTTATTAGCGGATGGCGTAAAATTGTGTCTACTTCTGTGAATGAGGGTTTACCTATGCCGGCCATGAGTGCTGCATTGGCTCAGTATGACACTCTGCGATCAGAAAAACTTCCGGCAAATTTGATACAAGCTCAGCGTGACTATTTTGGAGCTCATACCTATGAAAGGGTTGATAGACTCAAAGGGAAATTTTTTCACACGGATTGGATAGAAAAAGTGAAAAGTGAAAAGTGAAAAGTAGAGAAGTGAAAAGTAGAGAAGTGAAAAGTAGAGAAGTGAAAAGTTTTCACGATATCAGCACTCCAATAATAATCAAATAATAAAATGGACTGTTCAAGTTGTCAAACAGTCCATTACTAATTTTTGTGATAGAATACCGGTTATCCTAAATCAATCTCGCATCAGTTTTTTATACTGAATCCGGGTTGGTTGATCTTCACTAATTCCAAGACGCTTCCGTCGATTTTCTTCATATTCCTGATAGTTTCCTTCGAACCAATTCACCTGGCTATTGCCTTCAAATGCCAGTATGTGGGTTGCTACCCTGTCGAGGAACCATCTATCATGAGATATCACAACTACACAACCTGCAAATTCGAGCATCGCCTCCTCCAGTGCCCGTAATGTATTCACATCCAAATCATTGGTAGGTTCATCCAATAGCAGAACATTTGCTCCCTGTTTTAACATTTTTGCCAGATGGACTCGATTTCGTTCACCGCCGGAAATTTCACTGACTTTCTTCTGCTGATCACTTCCACTGAAATTAAATCGTGCAACATAAGCACGAGAGTTAACTTCACGGCTTCCCAGTTTCAACAGTTCTTGTCCACCGGAAATCTCTTCCCAAATCGTTTTAGATGGATCAAGGGGTCTATTTTGGTCAACGTATCCTAACTCTACTGTTTCGCCCAGTGTAACCGAACCCTTCCAAGGTTCTTCTTCACCGGTAATCATTTTGAATAATGTCGTTTTACCGGCTCCATTGGGCCCTATAACTCCAACGATACCACCCGGGGGCAATCTGAAATTCATATTCTCAATCAGGAGCTTGTCATCAAATCCTTTAGATACATTTTCAGCTACAATTACTTTATCTCCCAGGCGTGGTCCGGCCGGAATAAAGATCTCCATATCATCCCGCCTCTTTTGATAATCCTCAGAAAGCATCTCTTCATAAGCATTTATTCTTGCTTTACTTTTTGCCCGTCTTCCTTTAGGATTCTGACGGATCCAGTCCAGCTCCTGTTCGAGTGTTTTTTGTCTTTTTGACTCCTGTTTTTCCTCTTGTTTAAGCCGGGCACTTTTCTGTTCCAGCCATGAAGTATAATTTCCTTTAAAAGGAATACCCTCTCCTCTATCCAGTTCCAATATCCATCCGGCCACGTTGTCCAGGAAATAACGATCATGAGTTACAGCGATAACGGTGCCCTCATAACGAGCCAAATGTTGTTCAAGCCAACCTACCGACTCAGCATCCAGATGGTTTGTAGGTTCATCTAATAAGAGAACATCCGGTTTCTTAAGCAGAAGTCTGCAAAGTGCGACTCTCCTTCGTTCACCACCTGAGAGAACAGAAATAGATGCATCACCCGGCGGACATCGTAAGGCGTCCATGGCCTGCTCTAACTTTGAGTCGATATCCCAGGCGCCAATACGGTCGATCGCATCCTGTAATTTTGCTTGTTTTGCGATTAATGCATCAAAATCAGCATCTGGATCACTAAAACCTTCATTTACCGCTTCATACTCTTTAATCAAATTCATGGTCTCTTGTACTCCTTCCCGAACTACATCGATTACTTTTTTAGAATCGTCCAATTTCGGTTCTTGAGACAAATATCCGAATGTAATTCCTTTTTGCCGGGAAATATCTCCTATATAATCGGTGTCTTCCCCGGCTATGATTCGAAGCAGTGTACTTTTACCGGCCCCATTAAGTCCTAAAACACCAATTTTAGCTCCATAAAAAAATGAAAGATAGATATCTTTTAATACTGTTTTGTTGGGTTTATAAATCTTACTGACCCCAACCATTGAAAAAATTATTTTTTGATCACTCAACTTCTATACACCCTTTTGATATAATTATAATTCTATTGACGTTTTAACTTTTGATGCGTTCATAAGATACAAATCAATCTGCCAAATCTGTTGGAATAAATTGCTCCATCATCCTTTGATGAAGTTTTTCTGAGAGCTCTTTTCGATCTTCAGCATTTACAGGTTTATTATTAAATATAATTTTGCATTCAATTCGATGGTTTTTAGCCATCATGAAAACATGTTCAGGAAATGAGTGTCTGGCACCAAAAAAACAGACACTTTCGACAGCATCAATATCTTTTTCAGATGTTTTATATTGAATGGTAGCAACATGAACGTCCATGTTTTGTGTAGCCGGGTATTCTAAGAGTGATGATTTAAATGGTAAAATACTCTTCCCGCCTGTCGAAGTTCCCTCGGGAAAAATGATAATTCCCTGATGATCATTCAAATTTTCAGTAAGGAGTTTATTCACTCTTACAACATCCCCTTTGAGACTTCTGTCAATAAAAATAACACCCATCATATAGACCATAAACCCCAAGACCGGCCAACTCTTCACCTCTTTTTTTGCGACAAACGTGCAATTTAAATAGAAATATAAGGGGATGATATCCAGGTAACTTAAATGATTACAGACGAGAATAAATGGCTCATTGGGCGGTTTCCCTTCACAGGATACTTGAACATTAAATATCCGTGCAGAAACCTTTGCCCAGCTTTTCATATAACCATTTCTAAGGGGTTCATATGAAACTCTGAATAGCATCACAAAGCAGTAAAGAAACAGATAGATCAGAAATCCGGTAAGGGTAAAAATGATAAATACCAGTATTTTGATGCTTGCTCTAAGAGTATTCATCATTTACCCGAAAAACATTTTTCTGGTGCGATCAGTAATAGATTCAACATCAAGCAATATAAAAAAATAATTCAGATCTAAATTTGAGTCATATGCGGGTTCACTGCAAATTTTTGTACCGACATCAAGATAATTTTGAAGTAGCGGTGGAATAATAATCTCTTCTGATCCTATAGAACCGTTTTCTAACAGTAATTTGTATTCATTTTGTACACGAATCCGATAATCGGGGTGAAGATAATTATGTTGAGATAGATGTTGATAGATTTGAGATGCCGTTTTTGCATCTTGATTGCCAAATGTTGCATACCCAAATAGGTAACGCAGATTAAAATATTTAAGATATCCGGCCAACCCTTTCCAAAGTAAATAAAGAACACGGCCACCCCGATGATTTGGATGAATGCAAACCCTCCCTACTTCAAACGATTTCATTTGAACAGATTCCGGAAGATCCTCAAGGATAAATCGTTTACTGGAAACAAATCCGTGGCCGGCCATTGCCTGATCATAAGTTTGCAATCTATATGTTCCTATAATCTCTTCTGATTCCTTTTCAATAACTAGCAGATGATGAGACTGCTCATCATACAGATCCTTATCTTTTTTGCCTTCAAATTGAAAATTACGATTAAGCTCGTTATTAAAAACCTTATATCTTAATCGTAATGCTTCTTCAATCTGACCGGGAGATTGAGCTATTTCTACTTTATACTTATGATTTTCAACACCACTTAGAATTGTCGTATCACTTATCAAAATACGTTACCGATTTGATTGTTTTGTTAAGAAATATTGTAACTATTTAATCGATAGTTATTAGTTTTGTCGTTGTGGATCGAATGACGTTAAAAAAATATGAAGGTAAATGCAATCTGATAGTTCTGGTAACAGATATAATTATCTTGTTATTAATCACTACTTGCCTTATTTAGTATCTCTATTTTACTTTTTAAATCAGATGTTCAGTGGATATAGAACAGCAAAAATCAAGTCTGCTTAAAGATGTAAATCTATATGTGATATTCGGAATCACATTAACTTCTATTATGGGAGTTTCCAGTATCGCCCCTGCTTTACCCTCTATAGCAAGAAGTTTGAGTGTTTCCACGGATCAAATTGGCTTGTTAATTACTTTTTTTACAATACCCGGTATTATTTTCACTCCTTTTTTAGGCATTTTAGCTGATCGATACGGAAGAAGGAGAGTTTTAATCCCCTCACTATTTCTTTTTGGACTTGCCGGAACAGCCTGTGCCTTTTCGGTTACATTTGAACAGCTCTTATTGTTCAGGTTTCTGCAGGGGCTGGGAAGTGCATCATTAGGTGTCATCAACCTTACTCTGCTTGGAGATCTCTACAATGCAAAAGACCGCGTTACAGTCATGGGTTATAATGGAGGGGTATTAAGTGTAGGGACGGCACTTTATCCTGCAATTGGTGGAGCTCTGGCGATCGTGGGCTGGAATTATCCATTTTATCTGACTCTGTTTGCTATCCCGGTTGGAATTTTTGCTGCGGTGTCTCTGAAAAAAGTAACCATTGATACATCCCTCAATATTGGTCTTTATTTCAAGCAAATCCTTATCGCCGTAAAATCCAGATTTGTAATTGGCCTGTTTATATCAATGTTTTTGACGTTTTTTATGCTCTACGGCGCATATATAACCTATTTCACAATTTTGTTGGATGAGAGGTTTGCACTAAGTGCATTATCAATAGGTCTGCTATTATCAAGCTCTTCCTTGATTACAGCAGTTACATCATCACAACTTGGCAAATTAGCTCACCGATTCAATGAAAAAAATCTGATTCTGACTGCATCCATTCTCTATGGATTATTTTTTCTCTCAATTCCATCCATTACAAATGTCTGGATGTTCCTATTACCTGTCGCAATTTTTGGGGTGGCACAGGGAATTAACATTCCAAGTATTTTAAATCTCATCACCGGCTATGCAGCCAAAGAGTATAGAGCTGCTTTTCTCTCTATTAATTGGATGATCATGAGAGTGGGACAAGCTTTGGGGCCTTATTTACTGGGTATCGTATATCTCTATTTTGGAATAGATGGCACATTTTACATAACCACTATCGTATCGATGTTTTTTGTCCTGATTGTCTTCTTTTTGATCAAACCGGGCCCTGATTCTGTAGAATGAGGCATTTTAATTACTTGTGTTCTTTACACACAAGTAACATGAGGCCAAGCAGAATTGAAATCATCGTTAAAAACGGCCCAAACACATATAATTTCAATATCAAAATGAACTTAAAAAATCATTAATATTGATTAAGAAATCATCACGGGTTTATGCGTCATGGGTAACTACCAACGCAAGAGGTTGACCTTTGAGATATCTACTGAGAGATTATTCCTAAAGATGGCCAAAATGATAGCAAGTCCGATAACTGCCTCTGCAGCTGCTACAGCTAACGAGAAAAAGACTAAAATTTGACCCGTAACATCTCCGTGATAAGCACTGAAAGAGATAAGTGTTAAATTTACTGAATTAAGCATCAGCTCAACACACATAAATACAACGATTGCATTTCTTCGAATCAGAACACCAATCAAACCTATCGTAAATAGAATAGCACTGAGTGCGAGGTACCAATCGATTTCAATCATTTAATCTCTCCCTTACTTTTTACTTTATATTGTGCAATCATTATGGCACCAACAACAGCAGCTGTAAGCAGAATAGCTGTCATCTCAAAAACGAATAAAAATTCAGTATATAAAACATCACCTAATGCTTCTACAGTACCTGCAATAAGCATCTCATCAGAGATTTCAGGCAGCAAATCTGTTGCCCCGCCTACACTGTAAAGTATCTGTCCCAGAATTACGACACCTAAAAGGAATGCGATGAGATATTTCACCCGAAGTTTATCAAAAAAGTTTTCCTCTTCCTGCACATTCAAGAGCATAATGACGAATAGAAAGAGAACCATGATAGCCCCGGCATAGACCAAAATCTGAATCAAAGCAAGAAATTGTGCTTGAAGAAGCAGGTAGAAACCGGCTACAGTAATCAGGTTCATTACCAATAAAAGAGCACTATTGACTGTATTTTTTGCAAGCACCATACCAAGTGCAGACGCAATAGCCAAAACTGATAACAGTACAAACGCGTATATTTCCATTTTCAATAGTTAGTTAAACGGTTTCTAAGGTACCCAAATTTAAAAATGGCTTCAAGCGTTTTGACAACCTTTTTAGGATAATTCTATAAACTTTAATGATCGGTAACATAAAATCCATGAAATTGACGTTTTTTCACAATTTATTAGAGAGAGTTAGTAAAAAAATAGATACTTTTTGAATAATAATTTACTTGTTAACCCCAATTTGCAATCAAAAATTTTAGAATATCTATGAGTTCAACGATTGACATGCAGAAGTTAGGCGAAAAAATTGAAAGCAGCAGTGCTTTCATTGAAGATATTTATAATGAACTTGATAAGGTGATTGTTGGCCAGCGCTATATGATTGACCGCCTCTTGATTGGGCTGCTGGCTGATGGGCATGTACTGCTCGAAGGCGTGCCCGGCTTGGCAAAAACCCTTACCGTATCCTCACTGGCAGATGCAATCAATACTGATTTTCAAAGAATTCAGTTTACTCCGGATCTATTACCGGCCGATCTGATTGGTACGTTGATCTACAATCAGAAAAAGATGGAATTCACCGTTAAAAAAGGGCCTATTTTTTCCAATATTGTACTGGCGGATGAGATTAATCGCTCTCCGGCGAAAGTACAGAGTGCACTTTTAGAAGCGATGCAGGAGAGACAAGTAACTATTGGGGAAGAAACGTTTATGCTGGATAAACCTTTTTTAGTACTTGCAACTCAAAATCCTGTGGAACAAGAGGGGACGTACTCGCTTCCGGAAGCACAAGTGGATCGTTTTATGTTAAAACTCAAAATTGGATATCCATCTAAGAGTGAAGAACTCAAAATTATGCGTTTGATGGCTAAGACCGGAGAAAAGATTAAACTAAAACCGGTTGTTACCTCCAAAAAAATATTGGAGGCCAGAGAGGTCATTAATGAAATTTACACAGATGAAAAGGTGGAAAAATATATAGTAGATCTTATCTTTTCGACCCGTAATCCTGAAGATTATAATCTGAACGAATTAAAAGGTTTGATCTCATTTGGAGCCTCACCAAGAGCATCCATTAATTTAAACCTGGCCGCCCGGGCACATGCGTTTATGCAGCACAGAGCTTATGTAACACCTGAGGATGTTCGTTTTATTGCCATGGATGTATTGAGACATCGTATTATCCCTACATTTGAGGCGGAAGCTGAAGACATCACACCGGAGGACATGATCTCCAAGATTCTATCTACGGTTCCCGTTCCTTAAAAAGCCGTGCTCAAAAAAAAAGCTCCTTTTTACAGGAGCTTTTTAAAAGTTAGGTAAAGAACTATTGAGTTAGTGAGTTATTTCTCCTCTTCTTCCTCTTTCGATTCTTTTTCAGCTTTTGCTTCTTCTTTCTCTTCTTTTGCCTCTTTATCTTTTTTAGCTTCCTTCTCCTCTTTGTCCTTTTTCTTCTCTTCCTTCTTGGACTCTGAGTCGCTTTTCTCTTTCTCAGCTAATTTAGCAGCCAATCCGGATACTTCACCTAAAGTAGGAGTTCCTGTCTCAACAGTATCTGCCTTCTTGGGCTTTTTCGCTGTCTTTTTAGATTTTTTGACATCATCTTCATTTTGGGAGATTTCAATGGTTTTACTTGGTTCATCAAACTCGACAACCAAACCACCTACTTTATCACCCTCTTTAAAAGATGCATTCAAGTCTTCCACAGGTTCCGCTAATTTATCGGCCGGCAAGAATGCGTCAACACCCAAATCAAGTTTCACAAACATTCCCTTATCGGTAATTTTGGATACTTTCCCTTCTACTTTGGATCCGGGACCATACTCTTCAGCATATTTTTCCCATGGGTTATCAACAACTTGCTTATGTCCAAGAGTAATACGACGATTGTCGAAATCAACGGCAAGAATTACAATCTCTATCTCCTGACCTTTGTCAACAACCTCATTCGGATGTTCCACTTTTTCCGTCCAGCTCAGATCAGATACGTGAATAAGGCCATCAATTCCGGGCTCCAATTCTACGAAAACACCAAAGTTAGTCAGGTTTCTGATCTCACCTTTATGTACAGATCCGATCGGATACCGTTCGAGTAAGTCTTCCCATGGATCTTTTTCCAGCTGCTTCACACCAAGTGAGATTTTTTTCTCATCTTCATTGATGTTTAAGACAACACATTCAATGATGTCATCTTTTTGAACCAATTGAGAAGGATGCTTGATGTGCTGTGTCCAGCTCATTTCACTAATATGGATCAGTCCTTCTACTCCTTTTTCGAGTTCAATAAATGCACCGTAATCTGCAATTGAAACTACCCGGCCCTGAACGCGGAGTTCTTCAGGATACTTCTCAAAAATTTCATCCCACGGATGTGGTTGCAATTGCTTGAGACCCAATGATACTCTTTTCGATTTCTCATCAAAGTCGATAACAGCGACATTCATTCTCTGATCAAGTTTAACAATCTCTTCCGGATGATCAACACGACCCCAAGAGAGATCTGTGATATGAAGCAGACCGTCAACACCCCCTAAATCAATGAATACACCAAAGTCTGTGATATTTTTCACAATTCCTTCCAATACCTGTCCGGATTCTATGGTCTCAAGAATTTCCTGACGCTGATCTTCAAGATCTGATTCGATCAGAGCTCTGTGCGATACAACCACGTTCTCAGCCTGCATATTCAGTTTAACGACTTGAAATTCCATCGTTTTACTTACATATGCGTCAAAGTCACGAACCGGGCGAACATCAATCTGTGAACCCGGCAGAAATGCATCAATACCAAATACATCAACGACCATTCCGCCTTTAATTCTGCGTTGAATAAATCCTTCGATAACTTCTCCGGTTTCATACGCTTTTTCAAGGTTTTCCCATGCTTGAAGGATATCTGCTTTCTTACGTGAAAGAATCAGTTGACCTTCTCTATCTTCTACTTTATCCAGAAAGACTTCAACTTCATCGCCCGGTTGAAGATTTGCCACTACTTTATTGGAGAATTCGTTGACCGGTACAATACCTTCAGATTTAAATCCGATATCTACGATTACATATTTCTCATCTACCGAAACAACAATTCCGGTAACAATCTCTTTTTCTTCAATTTCACTCAGGGTATTTTCATACATCCCTGCCAATTCGTGAAATTCTTCGTCGGTGTAGTCGTCTGATGCAGCTTGTAACTGATCAAATGTGTATGTTTCACCCTCTACTTCACCGGAAAATGATGGAATGAATACTTCTTCAGTTTCTGTTTCTTCAGCTACAGTTTCATCTTCAACTTCTGATTCTGATTCTTCTGCTTTAGTTTCCTCAACTTCAGTTTCTTCAGCAACAGTTTCTTTTTCAGCCTCTGTCGCATCTTTCTCTTGATCTTTGTCTACTACTTTTTCCGCTTCTGCAGTTTTTTCTTCAGCTTTTATTTCTTCAGTTGTTTCAGCCACTTCAGTTGCTTCTGCGTTATCGGTTTCTTTTTTTAAGTTTTCAGTCATTTAGGTTACCTGTTAAATACAGCCACATTTCGGCTCTCGAAATGTAGGATTTAGTTTAAGTTATAGTTTAAGTCTGTTATGAATGATCTCAATGATCTTCAATGTTTGTTCTTCAAATGTTAATCCAGTTGTATCGATTAAGATTGCATCTTCTGCCTTTTTCAGCGGATCAGCATCTCTATTTTTGTCCTGATTGTCCCGATTTGTAAGATTTTCTTTCACATCTTGAAGTGTGATTGAGGAATCTTTACGAACCATCTCGGTGTAACGACGTTGAGCGCGTTCTTCTATGGACGCATCCATGTAGAACTTTAACTCAGCATCAGGAAAAACAGCGGTCCCCAAATCCCGTCCATCAGCAATGAAAAGATCTTTCTTGACAAGATTTCTCATATATCGATTAACAAATTTTCTGATCTCAGGAACAGAAGCAACATCACTTACGGTGTTCACTACATCCTGCTTCCTGATCTCTTCAGTAATATCCTTGCTATTCACTTCTACAAAGAATGTTTCATCTTTATAGTGTGTCTGCAATGAAATATCACTCAACATATCAAAGAACTTCTCCATCGGCACCTTCCCGGATTTAATCCAAACGTACGTCAGAGCCCTGTAGAGCGCTCCTGAATCCAGAAATTGAATACCCAATTTTCGGGCAATCGTTCTGGCTGTTGAACTTTTTCCGGAACCGGCCGGACCATCAATTACTATGATCATAACAGAGAACAGTTAAATTAAATTTTTTAAGCGTAACATTCAATCTATTCTTGTAAGTTGAATATAGAAGCGTTAATTTTACAATTCTGTAGAAGATAACAACTATATAAGTTCTAACTGTCAATAATCTATTTGTAATGCCACAGCATAAATCAGCCATTAAAAGAGCGCGCCAGAATGTAAAGCGCAAAGAACGAAATAAAATTAAGCGATCTAAATTAAAAACGCTCGTGAAGGGTGTTCTTACCGAAACCGATAAAAAAGCTGCAGAAGAGAAATTAAAAACTGCTGTAAGTTATATCGATAAAGCGAGTGTAAAAGGTATTATACATCCGAATAACGGAGCCAGAAAAAAAGCACAGCTTACTGCACACGTAAATAATCTCTGATTCATTGTCTAAAGCTCTTCTCATTATCATCGACGGATTCGGTATAGCAGAGAATCCTCAAGTCAGTGCTATTGACAAGGCTAAAATGCCTACCTACGACTCACTGATTGAAAAATATCCTCACTCTACCCTCTCTGCCAGTGGAGAAGATGTGGGTCTGCCTGAGGGGCAGTTTGGTAATTCAGAGGTAGGTCATCTGAATATTGGTGCCGGCCGTATTGTTTGGCAAGAACTCTCCAGGATCAATAAATCTATTCGCGAAGGCGACTTTTTTAAAAATTCTGTTCTTGTTGAAGCTTTTCAGAGAGCAAAAACGACCGGCAAAATTCATTTCATGGGACTCTTTTCTGATGGGGGTGTTCACAGCCACAACAGCCACCTCTATGCCCTCCTTGAGATGGCTAAAAAATTTGAAATACCTAATGCATATGTTCATGCTTTCACAGATGGCAGGGACACCTCACCCAATGGCGGTCGAAAATATCTGAAAGAATTTGAAAAAAAATCTTCGGATTTGGGTGTGGGTACAATGGCATCGATCATTGGACGATATTTTGTAATGGATCGGGATCACCGCTGGGAGAGAACACAACTCGCTTACGATCTTTTGGTTCACGGTAAGGGCACGGTTTCTGAGAGCGCAGACGACGCTTTTAAACAAAGTTATAAGGAAGGCACTACAGACGAATTTATTAAGCCGCATCGAATTCAAACGGAGCAAAATAGCCGAATTGAGAAGGGTGATGTTGTGATTTATTTCAATATACGGGGCGATCGGGCCAGACAAATTACAAAAGCACTGTTTCAAATCGGTGACTTACCTTTTAAGACTGACGAGTTGGATCTGCACTACGTTACTTTTACCTCATATGATGAAACATTTGATTCATATGTTAAGGTTGCTTACCCCCCCGTTCGTCTCGATAATACATTGGGCGAATACATTTCCAAGAAAGGCTTAAAACAACTTCGAATTGCCGAAACAGAAAAGTATCCTCACGTAACTTACTTTTTTAATGGCGGTGAAGAAACACCGAATAAAGGAGAAGAGCGGGTAATGATACCGAGTCCGAAAGTTGCTACCTATGATTTGAAGCCGGAAATGAGCGCAAAAGAAGTTACGTCCACCGTTATAAATAATTTGAGCAATAATTTTGATCTGATCATTCTCAATTTTGCGAATCCGGATATGGTTGGACATACCGGAGTGATGGAGGCAGCTATTAAGGCTCTGGAAACGATTGATGACCAACTTAAGAATTTGATTCCTGCAGCCAAGGAGGCAGGGTATGAAATTCTTGTGATTTCAGATCATGGTAATTCTGATTGTATGATACAGCCCGATGGCAGTCCGCATACAGCACACACTACAGCTCAGGTACCCGCATTACTCATCAGTGATCGTGCCACTAAGCTTCATGATGGAAAACTTGCTGATGTAGCCCCTACCTTATTAAAATTAATTGGCTTAGAAAAGCCGGAAGAGATGACTGGCTCCTCACTTTTTTAATTTTTTACATAGTTCTGACGGTTTATTCATCAGATTCGACTATTAAGCTTGCATTTACTTTTTCACCATACTACTTTCGATATAATTGAACTAATTTTTCACATGGTTCGTTAAGTACCTAAATGAATCAAATCTAAATTTTCAGGTCCCGATATGGAGGGTAATTTTTCAAGTAAAGTTAGAGACGTAATACAGTTCAGCCGTGAAGAAGCATTACGGTTAGGACATGACTACATTGGAACAGAGCATCTGATCCTCGGTATCGTTCGTTTGGGTGACGGGGTAGCGATCAGAATTTTAAAAAATCTGGATTGTGATCTTTTTAAACTGAAAAAAACAATTGAAGATACTGTTCGTGGTACCGGTGGCACTGTCACTGTAGGGAATATCCCCTTAACCAAACAGGCTGAAAAAGTTTTAAGGATTACATATCTGGAAGCCAAACTCTACAAAAGTGATACAATCGGTACCGAACACTTACTTCTTTCACTGCTTCGAGACGAAGAAAATATTGCAGCCCAAATACTGCAACAGTTTAATGTATCGTACGATTCAGTGCGTGAAGAACTTGATATGATTATTTCCGGAAATACCAGAGATGTAGATCGAATGGATTCAAGTTCTGCTACAGCAGGTCCGGAATCACCCTCCTCTAAAGGATCACAAACACCAGGAAGTGGCAGAGAAAAGAAAATGGAAAAATCAAAAACACCTGTTCTTGACAACTTTGGAAGAGATTTAACTCAACTGGCTGAAGATGGCAAATTGGACCCGATCATCGGCAGGGAAAAGGAAATTGAAAGAGTAGCTCAGGTATTGAGCAGAAGAAAGAAAAATAATCCCGTGTTGATCGGTGAACCCGGTGTAGGTAAAACTGCAATTGCTGAAGGTCTCGCTTCCAGAATAATTGACAGAAAAGTCTCCAGGGTTCTCTATGATAAAAGAGTGATTGCACTGGACCTGGCAGCTTTAGTCGCCGGTACTAAATATCGCGGTCAGTTTGAAGAGAGAATGAAAGCTGTGATGAGTGAGCTTGAAAAAACAGATAATGTTATTCTCTTTATTGATGAACTGCATACTATCGTTGGAGCAGGGGGCGCGAGTGGCTCTCTGGATGCATCAAATATGCTTAAGCCGGCACTGGCACGTGGCGAAGTGCAAGCAATCGGTGCCACTACATTAAACGAATATCGACAGTTTATCGAAAAAGACGGTGCATTGGAAAGGCGTTTCCAAAAAATCATGGTCGAACCAACAACAACAGATGAAACGTTGGAAATTTTGAACCAGATAAAAGGTAAATATGAGAAACATCACAATGTTCGGTACTCAACAGATGCTCTTTCTGCCTGTGTTACACTCACAGACCGATATGTAACAGATCATTTCTTACCGGATAAGGCTATAGATGCTTTGGACGAAGTAGGTGCCAGAGTCCACTTATCCAACATCACCGTGCCTGATCATATCATTGAACTGGAAGAAGAGATTGAAAAAACCAGTAATGAAAAGAATACAATGGTCAAGAAGCAGCGTTTCGAAGAAGCTGCAAGACTTCGGGATACTGAGAAGAGGTTAATGGAAGAGCTGGAACAGTCTCAGCGCGAGTGGGAAAAAGAGTCGGAGCACATACTTTATGATGTAACCGATGAGGATGTCGCATCCGTAGTAGCAATGATGAGCGGTGTGCCTGTGAATAAAATTAGCCAGAAAGAAGGTCAGAAACTTCTTAAGATGAAAGAAGAACTGAGCAAAAAAGTGATTGGGCAAGAAGAAGCAATTCTCAAATTGACCAAAGCCATTCAAAGAACTCGTGCCGGACTTAAAGACCCTGCACGTCCTATTGGTTCATTCATCTTTCTGGGCCCTACAGGGGTTGGAAAAACAGAAATGGCAAAAGTTCTAGCCAAATACCTTTTTGACAAGGATGAAGCTCTTATCCGCGTTGACATGAGTGAGTATATGGAGAAATTCAGCGTTTCACGTCTCGTTGGTGCACCTCCCGGATATGTTGGCTACGAAGAAGGCGGAATTTTGACTGAGAAAGTCCGAAGAAAACCATATAGCGTTGTACTTTTGGATGAAATCGAGAAAGCTCACCCGGATGTGTTTAACATACTACTTCAGGTTCTGGATGATGGTGTTTTGACAGATAGTCTCGGACGAAAAGTAGATTTCAGAAATACCATCATTATCATGACTTCAAATATCGGAGCCAGAGATATCCGGAATATGGGCAAAGGTATCGGGTTTTCACCCGGAGATGGTGATTTTGATTATGCTAAAATGAAATCAACCATCCAGGATGCTCTTAAAAAAGTATTTAATCCCGAGTTTCTGAATCGTATTGATGATGTACTTACATTCAGACCCCTCGAGAAAGAGGATATTTTCAAGATCATCGATATTTTATCTGATGAGTTGTTCAGCAGAATTCGTGCACTGGGTTACAATCTGGAACTTTCCAAAGGTGCAAAAGATTTTATTTCTGATAAAGGATTCGATCCAAAATTCGGTGCCCGGCCATTGAAACGGGCAATTCAGAAATATGTCGAAGATCCCCTTGCTGAAGAGATCCTTGGTGTAGAGCACAAGCCAGACTCCACGATAAAAATCAAAATGAATAAGTCGAGAGATGCTCTTGAGTTTGAATGGATTGAAGCTGAAACAGATAATGATACGAACAGTTCAAATTCATCAGAATCTGAATCAGAGCAAGAAGCAAAAGCTAAATAACTTTAATATAGGGCAGAGTGTAAAATATCTCACTCTGCCAAATATTCTGATTTAATAACTGGTTTGTACAGTTAGAGTCTTGTTCAAACCTGTCAGACTGTATCGGCCCTCCCCCATTCTATTGATCCGAATATTATCCTGATTCAAAGTAGACAGACTCAGGTTAATATCTTCACGGGTGATCTGCCGCAAACCTAAATGGACAGCTGTCAGGGTCGGATTCGAGATGTTTCTTCCGGCCAGTGATCCCCCTAAAGCTAACACGGTTTCATCCTGAGGGATAAATGCAGCATATAAAATTGAACTTCTGGATGAAGCACTCCCCATTGATTCACCCGTTCCTACATTAAATACCCGTACCCTTCCTGAACTAAACATGGTTATAAAATTGGCATCTGATGTTAAAGATGCACCAAGTAGCTCGTCGTCTGTTTGATATTGATAGAGTTCATTTCCAAACCGATCAAACAAAAACAGCTGACTTCCGCTGTTGTTTGCTGCTACAATAGTAATAAATGCCCCGTCACCGCTAACATTTACCTGACGAATTTCTCTTTGCGCATCTCTGAAAAATTCATAGCTATTCTCTTCTCCATAAATAATACTTGCCCTGGAACCGGTTTGGTTTCCATACGCAATTACAGGATTGAATATGACAACCGTACGTCCGTTTGAGTCCGATGAGAGTTCTGATTCTCTCTCCCCATCCACACTTTGGGAGCTATTTGAATAGGAGTAGACTAACTCACCGTTTGCATCAAAAAAAGTGAAATTAGCGACATTATCCCTGATGATGGATCGACCATCATTAAAAGAGTAAACTTTTAATGTTTGGTCTGTAGGATCAAAAACTTCAAGTGATTGATCAACGATCTGATTCCCGTCTGCATCTACATTCATCAGATCCAAAATTCCCCTGTTTAGCAAAAAAGAGATTTTATTTCCATCATGACTCTTTGCCCATGTAATCGGCTGGTCTATTGAGACATCTCCAATTTGTACTGAGTTTGGAGCGATTGTTAATGTACTATTATTGATTGGAAATGAATTCTGACTATAGTTCACATGTTCCTGAACAGGAGTTACAGCAATAGTTTGAGCGTAGAGTGAAAGTCCATTGAATAGAAATAAAAATATAAGAGTAAGATACTTCATCTATCGATATTAGAATGTTGTTATATTGACTTTGTTAAGAACGAAAATATTTCATTGAATATCACCCATGTTTTACTCAATCATCGTTCCAGTTTATAACCGCCCAGATGAAATCAGGGAGCTTCTAATAAGCTTAACTCATCAAACGTACAAATCATTTGAAATTTTGATTATTGAGGATGGTTCTGATATTCTCTGTGAAGAGATAGTGAACCAATTCAAGGATCAACTTCAGTTAAGATACTATTTCAAACAGAACAGTGGCCAGGGATTTTCCAGAAATTTTGGGTTTGCACGTGCAAAAGGTGACTATTTAGTTGTATTCGACTCTGATTGTATTGTTCCGCCGAATTACCTTGAGACCGTAAATTCAGTTGTTCAAGTGAATCAAATTGATTGTTGGGGTGGACCTGATAAAGCTGATTCCTCTTTTACAGCGATTCAAAAAGCGATTAATTTCAGTATGACATCACTGCTAACGACCGGTGGTATTCGTGGCAGTAGAAAAAGTGTTTCAAATTTTCATCCCAGAAGTTTTAACATGGGAATTAGTAAGGAGGTATTTGAGAAGACGGGTGGTTATCGGATCACCAGAATGGGTGAAGATATTGAGTTCAGCATAAGAATAAATGAGTCCGGATTTAATACTGTATTGATTGAGGAGGCATATGTATATCATAAACGCAGAATAAATATCACCGATTTTTTCAAACAACTCTACTTTTTCGGCAGAGCTAGAGTTAATATCAGTCGATTCTATCCGAAAGAGTTAAAGTTTGTCCATCTTTTCCCTCTGTTTTTTCTTGCAGGCCTTATCACTCTGCCTATACTCTATTATTTTTCCGTTTTTTGGTTTCAATCACTACTCGCAATTTATATGCTCTATTTTTTTCTGATATTTTCATCCGCTTTGATGGACGAGCGTAATGTAATTATTGCTTTATTAGCTGTGGTTGCTTCACTCACTCAGCTGGTTGCTTATGCCCTGGGTTTTATATCTGAGTATAAAAGAAAACTTTTAGATTAAATTGGCATATTTTTAGCACGTTGAAATTGCATACAGAGGATAAATCCTTTATCTTTTAAGTCTGTTCAAAAATTGAAAAACTTAGTCGGGCTAAGTTGAAATAATGGAATTTAACGGTTCTGTTATGTTTGAAAACAGAGATGAGTTTTAAAATTCGGGGAGTGGCGCAGCCCGGTAGCGCATTCGCTTTGGGAGCGAA
>TARA_R100001143_G_scaffold4447_1_pt1 | contig 47056 bp, 44 predicted proteins | sample TARA_R100001143 | Tara Oceans TARA_R100001143 (sample SAMEA2621300) | marine metagenome | biome: marine biome (ENVO:00000447); feature: mesopelagic zone (ENVO:00000213); material: "saline water (ENVO:00002010), including plankton (ENVO:xxxxxxxx)" | depth 800 m | reverse complement strand
CCCGCCGCATTGTTTCAAACGGCGAGCGCGCTTGTATTGGCGAGTGCGGCCCGTCTGTGGTTCGACAACCGCACGGCGCTGTGGACCGGGATTGTCTGGCTGACCGTGCCAGCGGTATCATTTTCTTCCCTGATCATGTCAACAGATGCGCTTTTGCTGTTTTTCTGGGCGGGATGCCTGTGGGCCTATGGCGCATTGCTGCGACGCCCAAGCTGGGGGGCGGCCCTCGCTCTGGCGGTCAGTTTCGGACTGGGGCTGAATGCGAAATACGCCATGGCCTATTTCCTGGTCTGTGTGTTGGTGCACCTGCTGATCAGTGCACAGGCCCGCCAAAAGGCGCGCATCGCAACGGCGCATTTGATCGCAGGCTTTGGCCTGGGGGCCTGTGCCATTTTGCCCAATGTCTGGTGGAACAAGGTGCATGGCTGGGCAACTGTCGGCCATACTGCCGATAATGTGCATTGGCAGGGGGTGGTGCTGCATTTCGATGAATTGGGGGATTTTCTGGGTGCGCAGTTTGGCGTGTTCGGGCCAATTCTGTTTGTGGTTCTTCTGTTGGCGATCCCGCGCAGCCGTCGCGCCTGTCAGGCCCTGTCCGAACCGGTCCGATTGCTGTTGGCGTTTTCGCTGCCCATTCTGGTGATTATTTCAGTTCAGGCGATCCTGTCCCGCGCCAATGCGAATTGGGCGGCAACGGCCTATCCTGCGGCGGCAATCCTGGTAACCTCTGTATTGCTTGCCCAGGCGCGGCGGCGTTGGCTGTTATGGGGCTCGATTGCCCTTCATACGATTGTGGCCGCAGGCCTGTATGGGGCGGTTTTGATGCCCGGCGCAACGGCCCGCGCCCTGGGGCGTGACCCGTTTCAGGACCTCAGCGGCTGGGATCAGGTCGCAAATCAGATATCAGATGCAATGCAGGCTGAAAATCTGTCCGTGCTGTTGATGGACAATCGCATGATGATCGCCTCCATGGCCTATGCATTGCGCGACCAGCCTGAAATTATCATCCGCACCTGGAACCATGACACCAAGATTGATCATCACTATGAGATGGCGTGGCTGTACACCTCGCCCATTGATGGATCGCGGGTATTGTTGATGACGCCCCATGGAACCCAGTCCATTGAAAGCCAATTTTCACAGGTCAAAGACCTGCCCCCTATCCGAAAGATGGACCGCGTTGGTCAGGTCAAAATTCTGGAATTACGTGTGTTGGAGGATCCGAAATGATGTCGCTTGGCAGCCCCGCCTGGTCTACGGCCTGGATGTTGAAAATCTGTGGTCTGGTGTTTATTGGCCTGGCCGTCATCTTCCTGCCCTTTCCCCAGATAGATCTTTGGGTATCAAGACAGGTCTATCTGGGTGACAATGAATTCTGGCTCAGCAAAAGCCAGTTCACCGTGTTCAAGAATGATGTCCTGCGCCCGCTGTTTGGCTATCTGGTCGCGATTGGACTGGTGGTGTTTTTATGGCGATTGTTTACGGTTCGGATTCAGCAGGTCCGCAAACTGGCCCGCTATGCATTTCTACTTGTATGTCTGATCCTGTCTACAGGATTGGTCGTGCATGGGGTTTTCAAGGAAAACTGGGGACGCGCCCGCCCAAAACAGGTGACTGAATTTGCTGGGGCACAAATCTTCACCCCCCCGCTATTGCCAGCCCAACAATGCGATGGAAACTGTTCCTTTGTCTCCGGGGACGCGTCGGTTGGGTATGTATTCCTAGCCTTGGCGCTGTATGCCGCGAAACGCAGAAAATTCTGGATACTGGTCACTGTGGCCGCAGGGATTGGGATGGGGATTCTGCGGGTCATGAATGGATCGCATTTCCTCAGCGACATTCTCTATGCCGGTGTCTTCACTTGTGGCACGAACCTTATCCTGTATCGGTGGTTTGAGGAAAAGAAATGGCAACAGGATCTGGGCTTTCTGGCCCCGATCGCACGGCCGGTTTCTGCAACCCTGGCGCAGGCAGTTCCGGCGTCGGTATCGAAAAAACTGGACCCTGTTGCGGTGCGCTTCCAGGCCTTATTTAGGGACAGCGTCTGATTTCTTGGGCGTATCGCCGGCCATCCCCTCCCGATCAGGGTCCGGAACGTCAAAATCGACCTTCCGGTGGCGCGTGACAAAGTAAAGGTTGCGCAGATAGATAAACAGGCCCGTCGATTGTCCCAGAATGATTACGGGATCCGCGCGCCATATGGCATAGGACAGCAGGATCGCGCCGCCACCGATGCTGAAATACCAGAATGCGATGGGGATCACGCTGTCGCGTTTCTTTTCGCTGACGATCCATTGAATGATGAACCGCATGGCGAACAGAAACTGGCCCAGAAAGCCGATAGACAGCCAAATGATTTCTTCGGGAGGCATGGCCCCGATATTTGCGATAATTTTATCGATCCACCCCATGGGGCACCTCTTCTTGAACATCCGGTCGCTTTGACCGTTTTACCAACCAATAGACACCAAACAAATCGATCAATCCCGCTAAGGCCCTCTCCAGCGTTCCATATTTGGACTGGCCGCGATCCCGCGCGCGATGCGTCACCCGTTCATAGCGAACCGAAAAGCCTTCGCGACTGATCAAGGCTGGCATGAAACGGTGCATGTGATCGAAATAGGGTAATTGCTTAAAGACGGGCCCGGCGACGACTTTCAGGCCACAGCCGACATCTTGCGCGGTATGATTCAATAATGTCCTGTTGCAGGCATTGGCAACCCGGCTGATAAACCGGCGAAAGCCTGAATCCTGACGCTTTTCGCGCTCTCCCATAACCATGCCGATGGCCTCGCCCTCCGCCAGGGCCGCGTTGAATAGGGCGACAAGGCGGGGCAGGTCGGCTGGATTGTTCTGGCCATCCCCGTCCAGCACACAGATCAGGCGCCCACGCGCAGCCAGAACGCCCGTGCGGATCGCGCGGCTTTGGCCGGATCGCTGGGCATGGGTCAGAACCCGCAGGTTTTTGTGCTTTGATTGGCAGTCTTTCAGAACCGCAGGTGTGCTGTCGCGACTGCCATCATCGACATAGATGATTTCCACCTGATCTGTATCCGGGAAGGCCGCCGCAATTTCTTCGATCAGGGGGGATACATTGCCTTCCTCATCGCAGACCGGGACAACAACACTGATCTCCAAGGAAGCGTCCTGGCCGGGAGAGAGTTTTGTTTTAGTCTGTTGGGTCATACTGGCTGCTCAAACGACCTTTATGATAGGAACGGCGAAAGGCATTGGTCTTTAAAATGCGAACGGGACCGGGCTTATCACGCCCGGTCCCGATTGGCACGACCGAAAAATCATTCTAAACGCTTATGCCGCAGACCCTGTGATCAAGGCCGCCTTATCTGAGCCTCTGCGCACTTCTGCGTCATAGGCCTTCATTAAAGTTTCACAGACCTTGCCCGGTGTGAACTGGTATTCGCCAATGGAAGCAATCGGCGTGACCTCTACCGCCGTCCCGGTCAGGAAGGCCTCCGTCGCCTGTGCCATCTCTTCCGGCTTGATGTGTCGCTGCACGATTTCATAGCCATTGCGACGGGCCAGATCGATCACCGTGCGCCGGGTGATGCCATCCAGGAAGCAATCCGGGTCCGGCGTATGCAGCTTTCCATCTTCCATCAGGAAGAAGATATTGGCACCGGTTGCTTCGGCAACATACCCACGCCAATCCAGCATCAGCGCGTCATGATACCCTTCCGCTTCTGCCTTATGCTTGGACATGGTGCAGATCATATACAGGCCAGCGGCCTTGCTGCGTGTCGGTGCTGTGCGGGGATCTGGGCGCGCCCAATCGGAAATCCGCATTTTCAGGCCACGCATGCGGGCTTCCGGGCTGAAATAGGCGGGCCATTCCCAGGCTGCGATTGCCAGATGAATGGTGTTCTGTTGTGCTGACACGCCCATCATTTCCGATCCGCGACAGGCGATGGGCCGCACATAGCCATCAACGATGTTGTTGGCGGCAACGACTTGATCGCAGGCGGCGTCAATTTCAGCGACAGTGAACGGAATCTTGAAGCCCAGCAGCTCCGCAGACTGGTGCAGGCGCTCGGTATGTTCTGTCAGCTTGAAAATCTCTTTGCCATAGACGCGCTCCCCCTCGAACACACCAGACGCATAGTGCAGGCCATGGGTAAGAACATGCAATTTGGCATCCCGCCACGGCACCAATTTACCATCCATCCAGATGGAGCCATCGCGATCATCAAAGGGCATTAAGGACATCGTTTCCACTCCATTTTGGGGGTGTCGCCAGCTTCCACGCTGGGTCCCCGGGGTTTTATTTGTAAGCTTTTGACTTACAACGGCTTTTCCGACCAGCTTTTACTGCGGTTCGGATTTTTTGGTAATTTTATTACTCTGGAGCCGGGTCAAAAGATATGATCCAATACGCTTCATTGTTGCCAGACGTAACATCATGAGGCATATATGTCAACATGACTGACATAAATTCTTCCAAGCGTGGATCATCTCCCTCTTCACCCTCACTGGGTGGGGATAGACACCGGTCTGCCAAGGCAGGGGGCAATCCTTTGTTCTTGCGGGATGAAGAATTGCGCCAGGCGATAGAGCTTTTGTTCTATGCCTATCGGGATTTTACCGGCGAACCGGATATCATCCTGGCGGAACGGGACCTGGGGCGGGCGCATCATCGCGTGATTTATTTCGTGGGTCGCTATCCGGGTATGACCGTATCGCATTTGCTGGATATTCTGAAGATCACCAAACAGAGCCTGAGCCGTGTGTTGAGCCAGTTGATGGCAGAGGGCTATATTCGTCAGGATCAGGGACAGGAAGACCGCCGTCAGCGCTTGTTGACTCTGACCGACAAGGGCGCGGAACTGGAGCGCCTGTTGACCGAAACCCAACGCAAGCGAATCGCGCGGGCCTATCGCAATGCCGGCCCGGAAGCTGTGGAAGGGTTCCGCGATGTCATGTTGGGCATTATTTCCGGCGATGCGGATCGTGCACGATTTGAAAACCGTGGGGAATAAGTCTGCGTCCCAGTAAGGCCTTGCGTTCCGGCCGCGATGTTCCATGTTATCTTATGCGATTTATAAAGATGGATGGGAATTTTGGTCGACAGAGACGGTATCAAAAACGGCTTTTTTCAGGAAATGGCGCGCCAGGCAGAGGCTGAAGGTCTGTTAAAGCCTTTATGTGATGAGGAACGCCGCGCATCGCGGATTGCGACCATGGCGGCGCGCCCTGCGGGGGCCGATATCTGGGTCTTCGCCTATGGGTCCCTGATGTGGAATCCGGCCTTTCATTTTGTGGACCGTAAAATTGCCAGGCTGCACGGCTATCACCGCGCTTTCTGTCTGGAAACACAGATTGGGCGCGGAACGCGCGATTGTCCCGGATTGGTTCTGGGGCTGGATCGCGGCGGGTCGGTTCAGGGTGTCGCCTTGCGCATTGACGAGGCGCAGGCGGATGAAGAACTGGATGTGATCTGGGCGCGCGAAATGCTGGCAGGGTCCTATCGCCCGACCTGGGTGCGGCTGATAGACAATGATGGCGGGGCGTTTCATGCCATTGCCTTTGTCATGCGCCGGGATTGCGATCGCTATAAGGGATGCCGTCCGATGGAAGAAGTGGCACAACAGATCGCGCGCGCGGCCGGTAAACTGGGCCCCTGTTCGGATTACCTGGAACAAACGGTATCAGCCATGGATGAAATTGGCATTGGCGATGGCCCAATGCATCAATTGCGGGATCGCGTGCGGGTATTACAGGCTGAAATGGAAGCGGAAAGGAGCACCGGATCATGAGTGATACGGCTGGCAGTAAAGCAAAAGTGACGTTAAGCGACGCTGAATGGCAAAAGCGGTTGAGCCCGGAAGAATACAAGGTCACCCGCAAGAAGGGGACAGAGCGCGCATTTTCCGGAAAATATCATGATGCCAAAACGCGCGGCACCTACACCTGTAAATGCTGTGGTGAAAAACTGTTCCATTCGAATACAAAATTCGATAGTGGCACGGGCTGGCCCAGTTTCTTCAAGCCAATCGACGAAACTGCCGTGGCTGAAAAATCCGATAACAGCCTGTTCATGCGCCGCACCGAAGTTCTGTGCGCCCGCTGTGATGCGCATTTGGGGCATGTCTTTCCTGATGGGCCACAGCCGACCGGATTGCGATATTGTATGAATTCCGCTGCATTAGACCTAGACCCAGAGGTTTGAGGGTTTTATACCCCCACCATGAACAGACAGCAGCGGCGCGCAAGTAAAGGGAATGGCACCGGTAACGGGGCGGGCAATGGGACCGGCGGGGGATCGGATGATTCCCGGCTGGACCAGGCCATGGCATTGCATCAGGCTGGCCGCCTGATGGAGGCGGATGCCCATTACCGACAGATTCTGGAACAGCATCCAACAGATCCAAATGCCCTGCGCCTGCGCGGGGCCCTGGCCTATCAACTGGGCAACCCGGCGGCGGCGGCGGAATTGCTGGCGGAAGCCCGCAAGGCCGATCCGAAGAATCCCGAAGTCTTGACCCTGCTGGGACTGGCACTGGAAGGGGCGGGTAATCCTGAAGCGGCAGAGCAGGCCTATCGCAAGGCATTAACCCTGTCGCCGAAATCGCCGGAAATCTGGAACAATCTGGGGGCCCTGCTGCGGGAGACGGGAACCCTGCAAAAGGCGGCGGAAGCCTTTGGTCGAGCCGTTGTCTTGAAGCCTGACTATGTTGAGGCCTATCAGAATCTGGGCGTTACCCTGTATCGCATGGGGTCCTATGGGGCGGCGCTGGCTGCCTTTGAAACCGGGCTGAACTATGCACCCAATGATGCCGATATGATGCTGAACTATGGCGTGGTTCTGTCTGCGGCCAACCGTGTTCAGGAAGCTGCCGCCTGTTTCAAGGCCGTGTTGGAACTGGCCCCCGATGACCCAGACAGCCTGACCAATCTGGCCGCTGCGCTGATGCGGTTGGAACAATTGTCAGAAGCCGAAGATGTTGCCCGTCATGCCCTGTCCATTGCGCCGGAAAGCGCCGGGGCGATGGCCAATCTGGCGATGATCCTGACCGCAGCCCGCCATTTTGACGAGGCGGAAGCCCTGTATCACGACGCCTTGCGCGCCACGCCGGATTTTGCCGATATCTGGGGCAATTTTGGTAATATGCTGACCGCGACCGACCGGCTGGAAGAAGCCGCGGTCGCCTATGACAAGGCCTATAAGCTTGACCCCAGCGATGCCCGCCATGCCTTTCAACTGGCCCTGTGTCATTTGGGGCAGGGCAACCTTACCAAAGGATGGGCGCTGTATGAAAGCGGCTTGGATTGTGGGGAGCGTGTTCCGTTCACCAGTCCGGACCTGCCACGCTGGCAGGGCGATGCCCTGAAAGGCAGGCGCTTGTTGATCGTGCCGGAACAAGGGCTGGGCGATGAAATTCGCAGTCTGTCCTGCCTGCCCGATGTTGTGCGCGCGGCCGGCGAGGGGGCAAATATTCTGGTTGGCTGTGACCCGCGCTTGCAGGGCCTGGTTCAGCGCGCCTTCCCCAAGGTTGAGACTATTGGGCGGCCCGATGTTGCTAGTGCCAGGGCGGATGTCTCCATCCCGGTCGCGTCCCTGCCGAAACTGTTTCGTACTGCGCTTTCTGACTTTCCAGAAACGGCGGGCTATTTTACAGCGGATCCAGATCAGGTCGCAGCGATCAAGACGCGGCTGGATCAATTGGGCAGTGGCATGAAGGTTGGCATTGCCTGGCGCAGCGGCTTGCGCCGTGTGCGCAGCCAGGCGGCGCTGACGGAAATTGCCCAATGGCAGAAGGTATTGTCGGTTCCCGGCGTGCATTTTGTGAATTTGCAATATGGCGTTCAACCGGAAGAGCTGGAAGGCCGTTCCATCACGCATTTTGATGATATTGATCTATTCAATGATCTGGATGGGGCCGCTGCCCTGACCCAGGCCTGTGATCTGGTCATCAATATGGGAACGTCGGTCGGTGATATGGCCGGTGCCTTGGATGTGCCCTGTTGGTCGCTGTTGCTAAAGCCTGAATGGATCACGCTGGGGGCGGAACGCCACCCATTCTATCCCAACACGGATGTATTCTGGCGCATGCCTGATGAGGAATGGCCGGCGGTTTTGGCCCGTGTGGCGGAGCGCCTGGCCCTGATCAGCAAGGCGTGACGCGATAAGCGCAACGCCGCGCGCCCGTCAGGATGTGATCGGTCCGATCCACCCGAATGTCGGGACCCAGCGCGATCTGGAACACGGTCAATTCCATCGCGCACAGCCCGGTGCAGGCCTTGGCTGCGCTGCAAATCGGGCAATGGTTTTCGATGAAAAGATATCCATCCGTATCGGCCAGGGGTTCTACCAGTGCCATATACCCCTCGCGGGTTCGGATCTCTGCCAGGGCGTCCAGCTTGTCGCGCAGGGTCTCAGGCTTGGACAGGGTCGCGGCATAATCCGCGCTTTGCCGCCTGGACCGTTCGGCGATCAACAGATCCAGCGCATCCTGACCCAGGCTGTTTTTCAGGGCATCGATCAATCCAACGGCCAGTTCGGCATGCGCATCGGGAAAGTATTGATCCGCCGCCGGTGTTAATTGCCACAGCTTTGCAGGACGCCCGACAGCGCGGGGTTCTTCCTGTGTCGTCACCATCCCTTCCGCCTGCAAATCATACAGATGCTGGCGCACCGCCATTGGGGTGACGCCCATTGTCTGGGCCAATGCGGATGCGTCCGACGGTCCGTCGCGTTTCAGGCGATCCAGGATATCCCGACGGGGGCGTGGTTTCTGTGTGGGATTCGTCATGTGAAACTTTCTAAAGAAAAAACTTGATTAAATCAAGATGAGTGAGTCATATTTATAAAGTTAAATCTATAGAAACTATTTTGATGCAAAAGGGCATAGCCCCGCTTGCGATATGGTACGGTCTGGATATCGCGGTGTGGGACAGACAGGCGAGGATGTGAATGAAAACCAAGATGCAAGACTGGCAGCCAGTCGCGACAGCCGAAGCATTGCAAGAGGCCGGTCGGCTGGTTGTTAAAATCAACGGCAAGCAAATCCTGCTATTATGGCAGGATGGACAGGTCCTGGCCTGTAACAATCGCTGTCCTCATGAAGGTTATCCCCTGTCGGAAGGGGATGTTTCCGGCTGTGTGCTGACCTGTAATTGGCATAATTGGAAATTTGATCTGGACAGCGGGGAGACCCTGGTCGGGGGGGATAAATTGCGGCGCTTTCCAACCCGGATTGTCGCGGGGCAGGTGGAACTAGACCTAACCGATCCACCGGCTGACGCGGCGATTGCTCAGGCATTGGATAATATCACCGATTGTTTCGACCGCCATGAATATGATCGCATCGCACGGGAATTGGCGCGCCTGATGAAGGCGGGGGGCGACCCGCTGGACGGCTTCCGGCGCACGATTGCAAGGGTGGGGGACCGGTTTGAATATGGCGCGACCCATGCCTTGCCCGCCGCCGCCGATTGGTTAAGCCTTCGCGGTGAGACTCAAGACGCGGTGCGGCAGTTGGGCATGCTGACAGAATGCATCGGTCATTTTGCCTGGGACACGCGGCGCGAACCAGCCTTCCCCTATCCGGCAGGCGTGTCGGGCTGGGATGAGGATGCCTATGTCGCGGCGGTTGAGGCAGAGGATGAAGCGTCGGCCTGTTCCCTGATCCGAGGGGCCGTTGCTGATGGCTTAACCTGGTCGGGTATGGAGCGTGGCTTTGCGCGCGCGGCCCTGGCCCATTATGCGGATTTCGGTCATTCCGCGATCTATACCTATAAAATGCGGGCCTTAACCGAGGCATTGGGGGACCGTGAAAGCCTGTTAATGTTGTGTCTGATGCTGACCCGATCCTTTATCTATGCCAGTCGGGAGGATTTGATTCCGGAATTCCGGGCCTATGGCAAAGCCCTCAAGGCATGGGATGGGCAGGGGATAGCGTATCCCAACTCAGAATCGCTGCGCACTGGGTCTGTTCGGGAAATCCTTGAACGCCTGGGTTCAGGGTCGAAGGACCCGATTGCCCTATACGACGCCGCCATGGCGGCTGGGGCCTGGCAGTTGTTGCATTTCGATCTGGATTGGCAGGACAAGACCGACAGCAGCATCGCCCAAAGCGTTGGCTGGCTGGACTTCACCCATACGCTGACCTTCGGGAATGCGGTGCGGAAGCTGGCGGAACGCTATCCCGACCTGTGGCCCCAAGGCCTGTTACAGATCGGGTGTTTCCTGGGACGCAACAGCGGCTTTACCGACCCTGACAGTGATGAGGCTCCCTGGCGCAGCAATGATCCCTTGGGGGCGGTTCAACAGGCGCTATCGGGCGTTGAGGATCATGGCAAGTTCGAGTACATCGTCTCCAGCCATTTATTGAAACTCAGCTATGCGATACGGGAAGAAATGCGGGAAAGACCAGAATCACAGTTCAATGCCCTGGCCGCTGCTGCCCTGCGCCGGTTCCTTGCCAGCCCGTTGAAGCGCAAGCATGTTCAGCGCACGGCCTATCAAGCGCTTAATTTCGTGCAGGCTGAAGGATGACCACAGAAAAACCGGTATCCTGGGGGACGGTCCTGTCCGGCCCCAATCGGGGTCTGTTCGCGGTACTGTCATTCGGGGTCTGGCTGCATGCAGCCGACAGCACCGTCATCGCCACCCTGCTTCCCGGCGTCGTCGCCGATGTGGGGGGAGAGGCGTTCATTTCCTGGAATTTCGTGCTCTACCTTCTGGCCTCCATCACGGCGGCGTGCAGTTCGGCCTTGGTCGCGCGGATGCTTGGTCTGCGCCGGTTGATGATCTGGTCGGCGCTGACGGTGGCGATCGGGTGTCTGGTCAGTGCCGTCACCCCGACAATGGGGGGCATGATTGCCGGGCGCGTGTTGCAAGGCTTCGGGGGCGGCATGTTGGTCGCATGCACCATGATCGGGGTCGCGCAATTATTCCCCAGTCACTATACGCCCCGCGTCATGGCGGCGATTTCGGCGGTCTGGGGGGCATCGGCCTTCTTAGGCCCGTTGGTTGGCGGTATTTTTGCTGAATTTGATATGTGGCGAATGGGTTTCTGGTCTTTTTGCGCACAGGCGCTGTTTCTCGCTTTTGCCTTGCGCTGGGCCCTGCCGGTGACGGTAGCGCCGCCATCAGACCAAACGCGCCTGCCCTGGCGCCGCTTGTTGGTGTTGTCTGTGGCGGTGCTGTGTATTGCAACAGCGGGGGTCCAGAAAGACAGCCTTGTGCTGATGGGGGCCTTGTCCTGCATCGGAATTCTGGGGTTTGTGCTGTTCCTGCGTTTGGACAAGGCGGCAACCGATAGCCGCCTGCTGCCATACAGCATCACGGATATGACCCATGTTACAGGAATTGGCCTGATTGGGATTTTCCTGATCTCCTTTGCAACGATCGCATTTTCAGTCTACGGGCCGGTCCTGCTTCACAGTTTGCACGATATCGGTCCCCTGGGTGTTGGCTACATGATTGCGCTGGAATCCGTGGCCTGGACGGTGGGGGCGTTGTCCTTGTCAGGTCTTGCGCCCCGTCAGCAGATCATCGCCATTCGCCTGGCCTTTCTGGCGATTTTAGCGGCAACGATTGGCCTTGCCATGGTGGTCACGCCGGGGCCTGTCTGGGCCATCCTGCCCTGCCTTTTCATTACGGGGGCCGGATTTGGGGCCTGTTTTGGCCATATCCTTCAGCGCTGTACGGAAGCGGCACCGCCGGAGGATAAAGACAGGGCTGCCAGTGCCATGACCACGGTGCAGACCGTCGGCTATGCGCTGGGCGCGGCAGTCAGTGGATTGGTGGCAAATCTGGTGGGCTATGGGGATCAGCCGACGCTGGCAGATGCCCAGGCTGCGGGGATATGGGTCTTTGTTGCGATGGTGCCGGTATCTGCTGTGTCGGTCTTACTGATCTGGCGTTTGCGGCGTTAAACTTCACGCAGGCGCGGCATCAACTCAACAAAATTGCAGGGTCTGTGGCGGAAATCCAGTTGATAGTGCAGGATCTCATCCCAGCCATCCTTACAGGCCCCCGTAGACCCTGGCAGGGCGAACAGATAGGTGCCCCGGGATAGGACCGCCATGGCGCGGCTTTGGATGGTGGAGGTTCCGATTTTCTGGGCGGACATCCAGCGAAAATACTCGCCAAAGCCCGGTATGTCCTTTTCCCGAACGGCGGCGAATGCTTCGGGGGTGACATCACGCCCGGTCAGACCAGTGCCGCCGGTGGTTATGACACAATCAATTTCCGGGTCATCGATCCACTGATTTAGGACCTGAACAATCTGTGCTGCATCATCAATGATAATCTGACGTGCTGCCAGGATATGTCCATCCTGTTCCAGGCGCGCGACCAGCAAGTCGCCGGATCGGTCATTTTCAACGGTGCGGGTATCAGAGACAGTCAGCACCGCAATTCGCACCGGTTTGAACGGCAGGCTCTTATCAACACCCAGCATTGAAATTACTCCGCGCTGATCCGCACTGTGCGGGGCTCCCCGGTCGGGGCACCCTTTTGATCCTGACTGACATAAATCGGCCAGGATCCCCCGATCAACATATCCAGACTATCGACATTCTGCTTCAAACGCAGGCGATAGATCCAGAAATTGGACAGGACATGCTCAATATAGGCGCGGGTTTCACGGGACGGAAGGCTTTCGATGAACAACAGCGGATCATCGGCATAATCAATCTTGGCACGCCAACGCTGCAAATTGCCAGGCCCCGCATTATACGCCGCCAGCGCATAAAGCAGGTTTCCATCAATTTCCGCCAGATTGAGGACATGATGCACATATTTCTGACCCAGCGACAGGTTCAGGCCAGGTACAAACAGTTCCGCACGGGATGAACCATGGAATCGGTCGCCCGCCATATATCCGGCGGTGGCCGGCATCAATTGCATCAAGCCCCGCGCACCAGCGCTGCTGATCGCGCGGCTGCGGAATTGAGATTCCTGGCGCACGATGGCAAATATCAAGGCGCGATCAATGCCAAAACCATCTTCCGGTTCCCAGCCTGGTACTGGATACAGGGCACCGTCCAGGCTGACCTTCTGGCGGCGCTCCATATCACGCCCCAGGCGGAAGGCGACATCAGCCAGCCCCGCCCGATCAGCCAGCGCAAGAAGTGTCCCAACAAAGGACGGCGGCAATTCATCCACAAACCGCCGTAATTCTTCATCGGCGCGGTTGGTCTGGCCGGTTTCGATCAGCGCGATTGCCCGACGGGCTGCGGGGATTTCTAACAGAAACTCCGTCTCTGTATCGGACAGAACCGGCATTTCAAAATCTAATGGGGGTGTTTGGCCCAGGGCGCGGGTTGCCAGCAGGCCATAGAATGTGCGCGGCATTTCCGCGGCACGCTGCAGCATGGCAGAAACATTCTGGGGTTCGCCGCCAACCAGATAGGCGCGGGATGCCCAGAAACCGCCGGCGGCCCGCAGCCAATCATCCGCTTCGACAGACAGGCTCAATGCTGCAAAATGGGCCGCAGCCGTATTCCATTCTTTTGCCCGGAATGCCGCCAATCCGCCCCACCAATGGGCGCGGGCGGCATCATCACCGGCAAGTTTGGTCGCCATCTTGGCAACGGCCATGGCTTCCTTGTCTTCATGATATCGGAAATACCCCCGCGCGATAACGCCCAGGCTTTCCGCAAAGCTGACCGGATCAAACAGGGCGCGATTGGCCTTGGTATCCAGATGGCTCAGGGCAATTGATACACTGCCGCGTTGAACCAATGAATGGATCTGGTGTTGAATACTGCGAATCTTGGCGCGTTGGCTGGACGATTTGCCGGCATATTTACGGCTTTCCGCTGCGGGTGATTCCGTTTCCGATCCGCCCTGTGGCTCATCAAACGCAGTGACAATGTCCATGGCGGGCATTTCAACCGCTTGCGGCCTTCTTGGTGCATCAGCAGAAGCTGGTTTACGCTTCAGGGCCAGCCCGTATATGCGCGATGCACCAGGATGATCGGCATACTCCGCCAGCCAGTTCTTCAATTCCTGATAGGAAGACCGATAAGCGGTCGGGTGCATATAGCGTTGAAACAGCACATGACCCAAAAGGGAGTCATCGGATACTTGCGCGATCAGACGATCTGCCCGATCCCATTGACCCTCATTCTGAAGATCAAAAATTTCGGTATAAAGGGCAATGTCATTGCGGCTGAGAATCGCTGGAAGAGTGCTGTTAGATTCTGACAACGGACCCACACGCGGGGCCAGGGCGGCCATTTCAGACTGCGCCAGGGCACCACCAAGCGATACGCCCGTGGCAAAAATAATTCCTATCAGTGCGCTGGCAATCCAGCGCAGGCTGGTGTTCAACTTTAAAATGATACTCTCCCCTGCAAACCGTACCGCAAATACTAAGGCGGTGTCGCTCCAAACTGATGAGCGGGAAAAACTAGTGCCAGGTGCCAGAATAAAATATGTCGGGCGAACTCACCCTCGGTCATGTAACTACGTCATTCAGGGGAATATGGCAAGAATGTGCAGACCGTTTCAGGCGGATTTTGAGACGCCTACTGTGCTATTGGTTTTGGTGAAAGCAGGAAGTCGAGGGAATCATGGACGAATTTTGGATTTCTCTGGTCACGGGATTTGCATTTTTATGTGTCTTGGAAGGGTTGCTTTATGCGCTGTTTCCGACCCAGATGCAGCGAATGATGGCAGCCGCGTTGACATTTTCACCAGCGAGTCTGCGCCGGGTGGGAATGGGGGCGCTGGTTTTCGGCATTGCGCTGGTTTGGCTGATCCGTCATTAAGGCAGGGATTGGTTTTTTGCACCGCTTGCTTGCCACCTGTCGCGGATTATAGTCTCCCTTATGAGCGATACAATGGACCTGAAACCAGATATGCCCGCCGGGTATATCTTTGGCGAAACGCCGAAATATGCGCGCCCCTTAACAGAGGGCGGCGTGCCATTGAAAATTGAGTCGGATTATCAGCCCGCGGGCGATCAGCCAGAAGCCATAAAGCAGCTTGTGGAAGGCGTTCGCGCCGGGGAGCGGGATCAGGTTCTGCTGGGGGTAACCGGATCGGGCAAGACCTTCACCATCGCCCATGCAATTCAGGAGTTACAGCGCCCAACCCTGGTTCTGGCCCCGAACAAGACCCTGGCGGCGCAATTATATGGGGAAATGAAATCCTTCTTTCCCAATAATGCGGTGGAGTATTTCGTCTCCTATTATGACTATTACCAGCCGGAAGCCTATGTTCCGCGCTCTGACACGTTCATTGAGAAGGAAAGTTCGCGCAACGAGCAGATCGACCGAATGCGCCATTCTGCGACCCGGGCCCTGTTCGAGCGGGACGATGTGATCATCGTTGCGTCTGTTTCCTGTATTTATGGTATCGGCTCGCCGGAAACCTACAGCCAGATGGTCATCGATATTGAGGCGGGCAAGCGCATGGATGTGCGCGATCTGATGCGCGAATTGGTGACCCTGCAATATAAACGCAGCGACATTCAGTTTCAGCGCGGCAGTTTTCGTGTGCGTGGCGACACGATAGAAATTTTCCCGGCCCACTTGGAGGATCGCGCCTGGCGGGTGTCTTTCTTTGGCGATGAAATCGATGCCATTCACGAATTTGACCCGCTGACCGGGGAGAAGACGGCGACCCTGGAGAAAGTCCGGGTCTATGCAGGCAGCCACTATGTCACGCCGCGCCCAACGCTGAAGCAGGCAATGGACCGCATCAAACTGGAATTGCGCCAGCGCACGGAACAATTTGAGAAGGCCGGGAAACTGCTGGAATTACAGCGCATCGAACAACGCACCGTCTTTGACCTGGAGATGATGGAGGCGACGGGGGCATGCAATGGGATCGAGAACTATTCCCGTTACCTGACCGGGCGTAATGCCGGGGAGCCGCCGCCAACCCTGTTTGAGTATCTGCCGGACAATGCCCTGCTGGTGCTGGATGAAAGCCATGTCACCGTGCCCCAGATTGGCGGCATGTTCCGGGGGGACTTTGCGCGGAAATCGACATTGGCGGAATTTGGCTTCCGGCTGCCGTCCTGCGTTGATAACCGCCCCTTGAAGTTTGAGGAATGGGAGGCGATGCGGCCCCAGACCATCTTTGTTTCCGCCACGCCAGGCCCTTGGGAGCTGGAGCGGACAGGGGGTGTCATTACCGAACAATTGGTGCGCCCCACCGGCCTGATCGATCCCGTTTGTATTGTGCGCCCGACGGCCAATCAGGTCGATGACCTGCTGGATGAATGCCGGAAATGCACCGAAAAGGGGGAACGTGTTCTGGTCACGGTTTTGACCAAGCGCATGGCGGAAGATCTGACCGATTACATGTCGGAAACTGGCCTGAAAGTCCGCTATCTGCATTCTGATATCGACACGTTGGAGCGCATTGAGATTATCCGCGATCTGCGCCTGGGGGCCTTTGATATTCTGATCGGGATCAACCTGCTGCGGGAAGGCCTGGATATTCCCGAATGCGCGGTGGTTGCGATCCTGGACGCGGATAAGGAAGGGTTCCTGCGGTCCAAGACATCGCTGGTTCAGACCATTGGCCGGGCGGCACGAAATGTGGATGGGCGCGTCCTGTTATATGCGGATCGCATGACCGACAGCCTGACCTATGCCCTGGACGAAACCAGCCGCCGCCGGGAGAAACAGCAGCTTTACAATGCGGAACATGGCATTACGCCGGAAAGCATCAAACGCTCCATTTCCGATGTTCTGAATTCCGTCTATGAACGGGATCGGGTCACGGTCGGCACTGGCGATGGCGCACAATCCCATCTGGTCGGGGTCGACCTGAAAACCTATATCCGTGATCTGGAAGAGCGCATGAAGGCCGCTGCTGCGGATCTGGAATTTGAAACGGCGGCCAAAATGCGTGATGAGATCAAGCGGCTGGAAGCCTATGATCTGGATATGCCGGTCGATTCCCTGCCCATCAATGCGGAGATCGCAGCCTCCCTGATCAGTAAGAACCCTGAGGCCGTGCCAAAGGGGCGTAAGGGGGCAAAGGCCTCCTCTGGCCGTCGGCGGGGGCGTCGTTGATGCGGGTTCCTTTTGTGCAACAGGATGAGCGTCTGGCCCCGGTCGCATTGGTTACAGGCGCGGCCCGTCGGATCGGTCGTGAGATTGCCCTGGATTTGGCGCAGTATGGATTTGATATCGCCCTGCATTATCGGGGATCAGAGTCTGATGCCGAAGCGACAGCCCATGAAATTCGCGCTTTGGGGCGAGAAGTGCATTTGTTCGATGCGGATCTGGCAGACCCTGACGCGGCGACGGATCTGGTTGCCCAAACCCTGTCTGCTTTTGGCGAATTGGGCGTGGTCGTCAATAATGCGTCGATCTTTGAGCGCGACGATTGGGACAGCGTTACACGGGAAAGCTGGTCATCCCACATGGCGATCAATCTGGAATCGCCCCTGCGGATCATCCAGGCTTTTGCGAAGGCATTGCCTGATGACAAGAATGGTGTCGCCGTAAACATCATCGATCAACGGGTGTTTAATCTGACGCCACATTTCATCAGCTATACGGCATCGAAATCCGGCCTGTGGACATTGACGCGCACACTGGCGCTGGCCCTGGCACCCCAGATTCGTGTTGCCGCCGTGGGCCCTGGGCCAACCGCGCCCAGCATCCGACAGAACATGGCTGATTTTGATCAACAATGGAATGCCGTGCCGCTTAAACGCCGCACCGAACCAACAGCGATTGCCAAGGCCGTGCGCTTTATCATCCAAAGCCCGAGCTATACCGGTCAGATGATCGCCCTGGATGGGGGCGAGCATATGGGATGGCAGCAGGCAGGGCTGGGATGCTATATCGAAGAATAATGGCGCTGCCGTGACTTAGATGGATCAGTTTAATGCTTATGACGTGTATTGAATGCAGTTGTGCCTAAATATTTAGAAATATGCCTAAAATCCAATTTATCATTTTGAGTTGTACACAGGAGGTTTTGTCAGAGTGAGAGGGAGTCCGCAGGCAAGAAGCTTTTTTCTGTTTAACCAATCTTTCATACTTGACTTATTATAATGTTAATAAAAACAATATGTTAGTTTTTGGTGGTCAAATATTAGGCAAACCGCTGACTCCCCTAGGGAATGTGGCGAGGCGCGGGGTCGTCCCTTGGTTACCAACAAGGTTTTCCACAGATGCGGTGGATAGCTGGTTTCCAGTGCGCCAATACAGCATTAGAGCGGTTTGGGGTAAAATCCGCCCCTGTTAGAAAGGCGCAATTGATACCCTTGACCAATGAGGTTGGCGAAAAGAAATATGGGGAGCAGACAACCCCTGCAGCAAAGCCTGCGCAAACGGACTTGTTTGCGACGCCGCATTTGCTGAATAAAAAATGGTAAGACCATCGTGTATGAGCGCATACGAGCGCACGATGTTTGGCAGGAAAGTGACGATATGCCCAACGCATCCAAGACGGAATGTTTAGCCCAAACGGCGGATGGCACCCTGTTGTCGCCTGCTGTTGCTGCACGTCCCAGTCTTGCGACCGGTGCTGCGGTGGTGAAGCGCTATGTTTCAAAGCTGGGGAACGAAGCGGGCGTCTATCGCATGATTTCTGCAGACGGTGAGCCCTTATATGTTGGCAAGGCACATAACCTGCGCAAGCGCGTTACGACCTATACCAGGCCAGATCGATTGCCGATCCGCCTGCAGCGCATGGTTTCTGAAACCGCAACGATGGAATTTGTGACCTGCGCCAGCGAGGTTGAGGCGCTGTTGCTGGAAAACAATCTGATCAAGCGCCTGATGCCGCGCTATAATGTGCTGTTGCGGGATGATAAGACATTTCCAGACATCTTGATTAGGGGCGATCAGGACTTTCCCCAGATCGTTAAGCACCGGGGCGCACGGGACCGGAAAGGGGATTTCTTTGGTCCATTCGCCTCGGCAGGGGCGGTCAATCGTACCCTGAATGTGTTGCAGCGCGCCTTTTTGCTGCGCAATTGCACGGATGGGGTGTTTCGCAATCGGTCGCGCCCCTGCCTGCAATACCAGATCAAACGCTGCAGCGCGCCCTGTGTCGGCTATATCTCGCAAGAAGGCTATGCCGCCACCGTGGCGCAGGCCAAAGCGTTCCTGTCTGGTCGATCGCAGGAGGTGAAGGATAATCTGGTCAGTGAGATGCAGGCCGCGTCTGATGCCATGGACTTTGAACGCGCCGCTTCTTATCGGGATCGGTTGCGCGCCATGGCCCATGTCCAGTCCAGCCAGGATATCAATATTGAAGGCATTGGCGACGCGGATGTGATTGCCCTGGAACATCGCGGGGGGCAAAGCTGTATCCAGGTTTTCTTTTACCGGGCGGGCCAGAATAATGGCACGCGGTCGTATTTTCCAAGCCACGACAAACAGATGGAACCGGGCCTGGTTCTGGCCGGGTTCCTGGGCCAGTTCTATGAAAGCCGCCCGCCGCCAAAAGATGTGTTGTTGAACCAAACCCCTGATGAGTTGGACCTGTTGACAGAAGCCTTGTGCCTGAAGGCGGGCCGGAAAGTCGCGATTGCCGTGCCCCAGCGTGGCGGTCGGCGCAAGGCGGTGGATCATGCAGCCGACAATGCAAGGGAGGCACTGGAACGACGCCTGGCGGAAAGTTCCAGCCAGGTGCGGTTGCTCAATGGTCTGGCGGACCTCAGCGGCCTGGAAGGGCCGCTGCAGCGGGTGGAGGTTTATGACAACAGCCACATTTCCGGGCGTCAGGCTGTGGGTGCCATGATTGTGGCCGGGCCGGAAGGGTTTTCTAAAAATCAATATCGAAAATTCAACATTCGGGGAGAGGATGAGGCCACCAGTCCCTCTGGTCCCGGTCTTGCTGAGGCACCCGTGCCTGCCTTAACCGATGCCCCTGCAGGTGGGGATGATTATGCGATGACCAAGGAAGTCATCTATCGCCGTTTCGCCCGCGCCCTGAAGGAAGACCCGGATCGCACCAGCGGTGTCTGGCCCGACCTGGTCATTCTGGATGGCGGGAAGGGTCAATTGAGTTCGGCGATGGAAGCACTGGCGGAACTGGGCCTGGAAGACGATGTTCCCGTCATGACCGTCGCCAAGGGGCCGGAGCGGGAAGCGGGCCGAGAACGGATCATGCTGCCTGGTGGGGATCAGCCGCTGTTGCTGCCCCCCCGCGATCCGGTGTTATATTTCATTCAACGCCTGAGGGATGAAGCGCACCGTTTCGCCATCGGGTCACATCGCAAGCGCCGCGCAAAGGATCAGGTGCGCAGCCCATTGGATGAAATTCCTGGAATTGGGGGGAAGCGTAAAAAGGCGCTTCTGTTATACTTCGGTTCCGCAAAGGCAGTGTCGCGCGCGTCTGTGTCGGATTTGGAGAATGTGGATGGCATTTCAAAAGCAGTGGCGAAAAAGATCCACGGTTTCTTTCATCCAAACGGCTAGCCTGACGGTGCTGCTGTTTTTCAGCCCGGTAAGCATGGCTGTGGCTGATTGTGACGGCAACATTTATGCCCTGGAAAGTATGATGCAGGATGGGCTTGGCGATCTGACCACCGCACAGAATTTAACAGAAGAAGCCCTGCATCGTTCAGATATCACCGACGGTCAAGCATGCAGCTTTTTGCATACCGGGGTACAGCGTTTCGATAAGGCGAAAGCGCATTTTCAAAACTGCGTCGATAGCCTTGAGGATATGCTGACCCGATGTAAGGCACCGGACTGGTCGCAAATCAGCGCCAGTCCGGATTTATGCCAAACCCGCATTTCTGAAATTGAGCGGGAGCTTGCCTTGATGCCCCACCGCCTGACACGATTTTGCGACCAGTAAAGCGGCGTTAATACAGGTAGACGACATAGCTGCCATACAGGCCCAGAAAACCAGCCCCGACGATCCGCCCCAATCCATTCAGGGCAAAAATCAATCCGGTCAGAAGAAGGGATACGCCGATCATGACCGGAATATCCATGCCCGTCATTTCTGGAGAAACTGTGACGGGTTCGATCATCGCGGTGATGCCCAGAATGGCAAGGATGTTGAAGATATTTGATCCAACCACATTGCCGATGGCGATATCAGACTGACGACGAATGGCGGCGACCAGGGATGCCGCCAATTCTGGCAGGCTGGTGCCGACGGCTACGATGGTCAGACCAATCACAGCTTCTGAAACACCAAATGTGCGCGCGATATCTGTTGCTGACCCGACCAGCAGATTGGCCCCCACCATCAGGGCAACCAGGCCACCCAGTATTGCCAGGGTTTCCTGCCACCACAGCAATTTCGACATACTGGTGTCGGACGGGTCTTCTTCGCAGGGGGTGTTCCGGCAGGCGAAGAACAGATAGGCGATCAAGACAGCCAGCATGGCCAGCCCCATCCAACGCTCGATCAACCCGGCCCAACCCAGACCCAGCATAACGACCGCAGCAGCGATCATCATGACCAGATCACGCGACACTGTCTTGAATGCCATCGTGATCGGGGCAATCACAGCAGTCGCCCCCAGGATCAGCAGAATATTGGCGATATTGGATCCGACCACATTGCCCACGGCAATATCAGGCGACCCGGAAAGCGCGGCCTGAACAGAAACCAAAAGCTCTGGCAGAGAGGTACCAAAAGCCACAACGGTCAGCCCGACAATCAGGGGAGACAATCCAAATCGCAGCGCCAGGGAGACACCGCCCCGAACCAGGGCTTCACCCCCGGCGAACAGCAGCGCAAGACCAAGAACCAGCAAAGAAAGGGTGATAAGCACGGTAGGATCATCCAGTGAAGAGGGGAGGGTAGAACGATTTCCAGCCACCCGCGACGCATAGGTGATCCCGTGTCGAAGATGTTACAATATGGGACTAAAAATAATTCGGTAACTGTTCCCAGATAAGGCAAAGCCGGACCTGACTCCAGATTGGACTCAGGTCCGGCTGTCGGGGGACTCGTTTCAACGCTTATCCGTTGGGAACATCCACCAGGATGACTTCAGCGTCTTCCAAGGCTTCGATCTTCACCGATTTGGCATCGCGGATAATGACGCCATCGCGGTTTTTGATCTCCGTGCCATCAATCTTCACACGCCCCTTCGCGGGGACCAGATAGGCACTGCGGTTGCGCCCCAAAATCTGGTCGATGACCGTGCCTTTGGGCAGGGTGCCCGCAAACAGGGTTGCGTCCTGATCAATGGGGGCAACACCGGTTATTCCAGGCCGTCCAGAGGCCAGGGGGTGTAATGTGCCCGCCTGATCCCCCCTGGGGAAGGATTTGGTTTCCCAGCGTGGTTTGCCCCCCTGGCTGCGGGGGATGATCCAGATCTGGAAGATCTTGGTCGTTACATCCTCTTCATTGAATTCGGAATGCACGATCCCAGTCCCAGCAGACATAACCTGGATATCGCCCGCCTCTGTGCGGCCCTTGTTCCCCAGGTTATCCTTATGGGTGATCGCCCCTTCGCGGACATAGGTGATGATTTCCATATCCCGATGGGGGTGCGGGTCAAAACCAGTGCCCGGTGCGATCGTATCATCATTCCAGACACGCAGCGGCCCGACATGCATCCGCTTGGGGTCATAATAGTGCCCGAAGCTGAAATGGTGCTTTGCATCCAGCCAGCCAAAATTGGCAGCGCCCAAGCTGTCGAATGGTCTCAGTTCAAGGGTCATGATACGCACTCCTCGTCTTGCCCACCGGCTTGTTCCGGTCAGGCGGCTTTCTGGGCATCCCGCCCATGGGGTTCGCCAGAGCATCATGCGTTCGCATGAGCTCACACAAGATACTCTGGCTGGTTGTTATTTCGGCAAATTCGTCGTCGCAAACGCCTCCGTTTGCTCGGGATTTGCCCCAAAGTCCAGAACCGGTCCCACAGGAATAACACCTGTCGGGTTAATCATGTCGTGGCTGCCATAATAATGTGACTTGATATGGCGCATATTCACGGTCTCCTGCACGCCGGGCTGTTGATACAATTCCCGGGTATAGGCCCACAGATTGGGGTAATCGACGATCCGGCGCAGGTTGCATTTGAAATGCCCGACATAGACCGGATCAAACCGAACCAGGGTTGTAAACAAACGCCAGTCCGCCTCTGTGATCTGATCCCCGACCAGATACCGCTGTTTTGACAGGCGCTTTTCCAACCAGTCCAGGCTGTCGAACAGGTCTGTGACCGCCTCTTCATAAGGTGCCTGTTCGGTCGCAAATCCTGATTTATAGACACCATTATTTACAGTGTTATAGACCCGGTCATTGACCTCATCGATTTCCGCGCGCAGGGCTTCTGGATAGTAATCCCCGGCCCGTGCACCGACCCCATCGAATGCTGAATTCAGCATCCGGATGATATCGGCCGATTCATTCGACACGATCTGGTCGGTCTTCTTGTCGTACAGGACCGGGACCGTCACCCGACCGGAATAGTCAGGCTTTACCGCCGTATAGACCTGGTGCAGGAACCGCGCCTTGTGGATCGGGTCGGTAATGACATCCGGGTCACTGTCGTCAAAGGTCCAGCCGTTTTCTTTCATCCTCCAATGGACGACAGAAACGTCGATCATCTTGTCCAGGTCCTTGATGGCCCGGAAAATCAGGGTGCGATGGGCCCAGGGACAGGCCAGGGACACATACAGGTGATAGCGACCCGCTTCTGCCTTGAAACCGGCATCGCCGGTCGGTCCAGCGCTGCCATCCGCCGTGACCCAGTTTCGGAATACTGAGTCACTGCGCACAAATTTACCGCCTGTTTTGGACGTGTCGTACCATTTGTCGTGCCATTCGCCGTCTACCAACAGTCCCATGTCGTTGCTCCTTCTGGTTCATTTGTCTGGGACACAACTTAATCCCGATCTGAATAAGAACAATCGATCAGAAAAGAATTTAATTGTTTCGAAAAAGGCCCTAATGTTTCTCAACCAATCTGGAGCGATAGAAAATGCAGGATTTAAGCGGGATTGCAGTATTCGCAGCGGTTGTTGAGGCTGGAAGCTTCACCGCGGCTGCCGAAAAAATGGGACAATCAAAGTCTGCAGTCAGCAAGCAGGTGACGCGCCTGGAGCAGCGGCTGGGCGCGCAATTGATTGCGCGGACAACGCGACGTCTGAACCTGACGGAGGTGGGTCAGGCGTTTTATGAGCGCTGTCGCCGGATCATTGCCGAAGCGGAAGAGGCGGAACTGGCCGTCACCCATTTGCAGGAACGCCCGCGAGGCCGGTTAAGGGTGACTGCGCCTGTCAGTTTTGGCATTACCCACTTGGCCCGCGCATTGCCAGATTTCATGGCGCAGTTTCCAGAAGTGAAAGTCTTCATGGATTTCAGCGACCGTCGTGTCGATATCCTGGAGGAAGGGTTTGATATGGCCGTGCGCATTGGCGTGCTGGAAGATTCCAGCCTGATCGCCAAGCGCATCGCGGAAACCAGGCGACCAATCCTGGCGTCCAAGGACTATTGGGATCGAATGGGGCAACCTGAACACCCCAAGGACCTGGAAACGCATAACTGCCTGATCTACACCTATCTCAGCGCTCCGAATTCCTGGACCTTCAAGGATCCCGATGATCCGAAAGGGGCGGGGATTTCGGTTCGCGTCAGTGGTACATTGACATCGAATAATGGCAATGCGCTGGCTATGGCGGCAGCGGCGGGTCTGGGAATCGTGAATTCCCCCACATTCATATGCGCAGATAGTATTCGGAATGGGGACTTGATTTCAGCATTGGATGCGTTTGAACCGGATCCGATTGGCATTTATGCCCTGTATCCGCCCAATCGCCATTTATCGGCCAAGGTGCGCGCCTTTGTTGATTTCCTGGTTGCGCGCTATTCCGGGCCGGAGATGCTGTGGCCGTGACCATCCTCAGCCGTATCTTGACGTAGGGTCTGAAAAGGTCTTGCCTGTGGGCTCCCGCGCCGCCCCAATATCGCGTTACCCATTATTGCATTAAGGACCTATGATGAAGACCGACCAGCCGCCCGTAATCCGCCTGTCAGAGTATCGCGCGCCCGCCTATTCCATTGACCAGGTGGCATTGGAATTCGATCTGGCCCCGAAGGAAACTCTGGTCACGGCGCGGCTTGTCATTCAGCGGGCATCGGGGGAAACAGGTCCTTTGACACTGGATGGCGAAGAGTTGCGCCTGAAGGCGATTGAGATCGATGGGACAGCTTTGGGGAAAGAGGCCTATAGCCAAAGCAAGACCGGCCTTATCCTGACCAATCCACCCGCGTCTTTCGAATTAATGACACAGGTTGCCATCGATCCGGTGGAAAACACACGGCTGGAGGGTCTGTATCAATCCAACGGTATTTTCTGTACCCAGTGTGAGGCGGAAGGCTTTCGCCGGATCACCTTTTATCCCGACCGCCCTGATGTGATGAGCGTTTTCACCGTCACGATCCGCGCCGACAAGGCGTCTTATCCCGTCCTGTTGTCCAATGGGAATCTGACCAGCGCAGGGGACCTGCCGGATGGTCGGCATCAGGCCGTCTGGGATGATCCCTTTCCAAAGCCCAGCTATCTGTTTGCCCTGGTTGCAGGCAAGTTGGATGCTTATGAAGATACATTCACCACCCGCAGCAACCGCGCGGTTGATTTGAAAATCTGGGTAGAACCCGGCAATGCGCCGCGCTGCGCCTATGCGATGGATGCCCTGAAACGCTCCATGGCCTGGGATGAGTCCCGCTTTGGCCTGGAATATGATTTGGATATTTTCAACATCGTCGCGGTCAGTGATTTCAATATGGGGGCGATGGAAAACAAGTCCCTGAATGTGTTCAACGCAAAATACATTCTGGCCGATCCAGAGACGGCAACCGATGCGGATTTCAGCTCGATTGAGGGAATCGTCGCGCATGAATATTTCCACAACTGGACCGGCAACCGCGTCACCTGTCGCGACTGGTTTCAGTTGAGCCTGAAGGAAGGCCTGACCGTGTTTCGCGATCAGGAGTTCACGGCGGATATGCGCTCCCGCCCGGTCAAGCGCATACAGGATGTCCGTATGCTGCGCGCGCGCCAGTTTCCGGAAGATTCAGGCCCGCTAGCCCATCCCGTGCGGCCCGAAAGCTATATTGAGATCAACAATTTCTATACCGCCACCGTCTATGAGAAGGGGGCTGAGGTCATCCGTATGCTGCACGCCTTGCTGGGCGAAGAGGGATTCCAGGCGGGCATGCGGCTTTATTTTCAGCGCCATGATGGGCAGGCGGTGACCTGTGATGATTTCGTCGCCGCCATGGCTGATGCCAATGACATTGATTTGGGCTACTTCAAGCCCTGGTACAGTCAGGCTGGCACACCGGAAGTTCGGGCCGAATGGCGGTATGACGCAACAGCACAACAACTGACATTGACGCTGCAACAGACCACAAAGCCAACACCCGGCCAGCCCGAAAAGCAGGCCCTGCCAATTCCGCTGCGTATGGGGTTGATGGATGCGAAAACCGGTCGCCCCCTTCATTTAGGTGTGGATGGAAAGGATTTGGGTGAAGAAACCGTGCTGGCCTTGAACGAGGCGACATTGGTGACGGTGTTTGAGGATATCAGCGGCCCGGCAGTGCCTTCTTTGAACCGAGGGTTTTCTGCGCCAATCGCTTTGAAAGCGGATTACACACCGGAAGACCGCGTTGTTCAAATGGCCAATGATCCAGACCCTTTTGCGCGATGGGAGGCCGGTCAGCAATATGCGACCCAGCGCCTGTTGGAAATGGTGCAGGCGCTGCGGGATGGGCGCCAGCCAGATATCGATCAGGATTTGATCGCAGCCTTGGGTAAAATCCTGTTGGATAATGAATTGGACCCGGCCTTCCGTGCCCAGGCAATTGCCCTGCCGACCGAAGATTACATTGCCGAACAGATGCGCCCGGTGGCGATTGATGAAATCCACACCGCCCGCATGATGTTGCGCACCGCCTTTGCACAGGCGTTTCAGGCGGAATTCCTGGCTGTGCATGATGCCCTGGCAGAAACTGGCCCTTATGATCCCGCCGCAGAATCGGCCGGGCGTCGGGCCTTGCGCAACACCGCGCTGGCCTATCTGGGCGCGTCGGGTCATGCCGATGCCATTGCGTTGGCAAAATCGCGCTTTGATCAGGCTGATAATATGACCGATCGCATGGCTGCACTTTCTGTGCTGGCCGATACTGATGGACCGGAGCAAGAGGCGGCCCTGGCGGCGTTTTATGACCGCTTTAAGGGTGACGAGCAGGTCATGGACAAATGGTTCGCAGTCCAGGCCATGAGCAATCGGGCCGATACTTTGGACCGCGTCAAGAAACTGATGTCCCATTCCGCCTTCTCAATTAAAAAGCCCAATAAGGTGCGCGCCTTGGTTGGGGCTTTCGCTATGGGAAATCCTGTGCGGTTCCATGCCGCTGATGGGACGGGATATCGTTTCGTGGCGGATGTTCTGGTGCAGTTGGATGGCATCAATCCCCAGGTCGCTGCCCGCTTGCTGGGTGTCTTTGGTCAATGGCGCCGCCTGCCTGCTGACCGCAGCCGGGCGATGCGTGACCAGTTGGAACGCATTGCTAAAACCACCGGTCTCAGCCGGGACAGCCTGGAAATTGCGACCAAGTCATTGGGGGAATAATGGGGGTCGGCCTATCTTTCAAACAAAGGTTTGAATAGGGGGCCGACTTCTGCTGCACCGGTAAGGCTTAAATGATGCCCGTCATGGTATAAAACTTTTCCATCCCGGTAGAAGTAACACTGCTCCGTGTCGCACAGAATTTCTGATGGTTTTATGATGATCGTATTGGCTGGCAGGCCGAGCAGAAAGGGGGCCTCGCCGTCAAGACGGGCATCAAATACAGCACGTTCCTGGGTTAGACGGGTGGGCACCCCCTGATCTTTATAGAGATTGAAGAGGGTCTGGGGAACATCCGCGCGAAATTCTGGAACGGAATACACCAATGCTGTTCGTTTCCCGGATGCTTGCAGCGCGCGCATGGTTGCATAAAAACGATCGGAAAAATCGGAGGCAGGATTTGTGATCGGATAACCGGAAAAGCGACTGCTGAAAATGACAGTATGGATCGACGTACTGTCTGATATTTCCTTAAAGGCCCTATCCTGAAGGGCCAGACAGGCCTCACGCCAGGGTTGGTTTGGAATGGCCCAGCCCGCAATGGGGGGGCAGGACGGCATTGTATATACCATTGCCGATGTTCCAGTCTGCATCGCCTGTTCCCCCAATGCCTGGGCGAAGACTGCAGCATGGCTGTCACCCCACAGCGCAACAGTAGGCGGTTCCGTCTGAAGTCCATATAGGCACCCACGGGCCTGTAAGTCTGATTTCAGGCATTCTTCCTGTCGGGGGTCCTTGTCTTGGCCGCCATTGACAATGGACAGAACGGCGGGGGCATATCGGCTCTGCCACCCATTCGACAGAATGCCGTGCAGACCGATGGCAATGAAGACTCCCGTTCCCAGCAGGGCGAATTGGAAAATCCGCTTTCGGGACAGAATCCCCTGTCTTCCCCGAAACGGGGTTTCGACCCAGATCAGTGTTCCCGTTGCAAGAAGGGCTGATGCCGCAAGGATCAGAATTTTCCATTGGACCGTCAAGGGCTCCCCAAAATACTGAACGGTCAGGACGATAAGGGGCCAATGCCACATATACAGCGAATACGAGGCGCGACCAATCCACACCAGGGGAGTCAGGCTAAAAAGGCGCGAAACAATGGTTGATTGCTGTTGGCCGGCCGCAATGATCAACGCGGTTCCAAGACAGGGCAGCAGGGCAGCAGGGCCTGGAAACACTGTATCTTCCGAATATCCAATCGCGGATCCCAAGATCAGGACCAAGCCAAGGCCTGAACCTGCCTGGGCAAAGATACGGTGCTTAAAGGCTGTAACCGGCACAATAGCCACAGCTGTGCCCAACAGAAACTCCCAGGCGCGCCCTGGCGGCAGGAAGAAAGCTGCCCTTGACTCTGGATTTCGGATCAAGGCCAGGGTCACGCCAATAAATGAAATCACCCCAATCAGGGTTAAGACATTCAACCGCAATTTACTGGGGTTTCGATAGATCCAGATCAGCAGAAGCGGAAAGAAAATATAGTATATTTCCTCAACCGACAGGGACCATGTGTGCAGCAGCGGCTTTTGTTCTGATGTCAGGTCAAAATATCCATTTTCAGACCTGAAATGAAAGCTTGAGAAAAACAGGCTGGCAGCAATCAAGGACCTTGAGAAAGAGACATATTGGATCGGCAGCAGAACCAGTGCAGACAGGACGACTGTCGCTGCCATGACGACAAACAGCGCCGGTAAAAGGCGGCGCGCGCGACGTTCATAAAAGTGCAGAAGCGAGAAATGACCGCGAAGAGCATCATTCCTAATAATCTGGGTGATCAGAAAGCCGGATATGACAAAGAAAACATCAACACCGACGAACCCACCACCAAACCCTTGAAACTTTAGATGAAATCCAACGACCGTTAAAATGGCAAGCGCCCGCAGACCATCAATGTCGCGACGATATTCCATAACCCTCCCCAAATTCCTGAAGCGCACGCGTTAGGCTTATTAATCTCATTTGGACTGTATTCATCTGAATTTTGCGATGCACGCCTAAATGTTTCAAAGCACTTTATGGCAAACCCCCTTCATCCTTCAGGCGGTGAATGGTGCGCGGGATCAAACCATCGCTTGAAGCTTGGGACGGAATCCGGCGAGATTGGGGAATGTGTGCTACACTAAATCTTCTGATGGAAACTGCGACCGCTTTCATTTAGTAGATCTTTTCCGGTAGATTTGACGCACAATGTCATGCCCAATTTTCACGCGGTCAGACTCCTTTTTGGTATTGTAATCCTGGGTTGAGAATAGATCGGTCGTTGCCGCCTGTACATAATCGTTTCCAAACCCTCGGTTTGGATCGGACAGCCGTATGCCGGGTGTGATCAGTGTTTTGTCTGTTACATCCGGTGCGGCGGTGCGCTGTGGTTTTGAGGCATTGATCCCTGAAGCCGACGGTGTTGGCACGGGCGCGGTTGCACCATCCCAGCGCTTCCAGGCCGGATTTTCCGGGACAGTCGGATTGGCTGGTACTGTTGGCGCGGCCGGGTTCAGACTTGGCAGGGTTGGGCTATAGCCCCCTGCTTATTTGAAACCATCGCTTGAGGACTGGGCCGGAATCCGGTGACAGTGGGGAATGTGTGCGGCCCCGACTCTTATGCTGGAACCTGCGCCCGCCCTTGTGGCCGGGGTGCATGAGGCTGCGTGGCTGACCGTGGATGGAGAGGTTGAGCGTCTGCCCCATAAGGAGGCGGCACGGCGGCTGTCAAAAGGCGGGCCGATTTACCTGTTGCATGCGCCTGCTACCGTGACCCGGATTTCGGGTCGGGCCGGGGGGCGTATACCGACTGGAAGCTTGGACCTGCTGGAACTATTCGCCTTTGTCGCGCCTGCAAAATTCTGTGTGCCGACCCCGCGCGGGCTGGCCGAGGCCTTGCAATTGCCGATCCCAGGCGGGCTGGAGGATCAGGCAATCCTGCTGCCCCGCGCTGCCCAGCGTTTGTTGCGTCATTTGATGGCGGTGGGGGAGCGGGACCCCCGCACCCGGCGGTGTGCCTTCGCCATGGCGCAGGGTGGCTGGCGTTGGGGCCCCATGGTCTTGGCAGCACTGGGGGAGGAGTCGGAGACAGCCGGGCTGCGCGCCGCTGTGACCGGGTTGGATGTTTGGAAAGACCTGCCGGAATGGCAGGAAGAAGCGCCCCCGCCGCCGCCCGGTGATCTGGCCGTTGATCCGGCAGAGGCACGCAGCCGCCTGGCCGATCTGCTGGGGGCAGGGGCGGAAGCCCGGCCGAGCCAGTCTGACTATGCCTCTGCCGTCAGTGAGGTGTTTCGGCCCCGCGAGGATGAAGGCAATCCCCGTGTCGTCCTGGCAGAGGCGGGAACCGGCGTGGGCAAGACCCTGGGCTATATCGCGCCGGCCAGCCTGTGGGCGGAAAAGAATGAAGGGCCGGTCTGGCTGTCGACCTATACCCGCAACCTGCAGCATCAGATTGATGGGGAGCTGGACCGCCTGTTCCCCGATGCGAAGGAGAAGGACCGCCGTGTCGTCATCCGCAAGGGGCGGGAGAATTACCTGTGCCTGTTGAACCTGGAAGAGACGGTTCGCGCCGTTGAGATTAACAGATCGGAGGCAATCCCGCTGGGCCTGATGGCGCGATGGGCGGCGGCAACACGCGATGGCGATATGACCGGGGGCGATTTCCCCGCCTGGCTGGTGGATCTGACCGGCGGGCGACGGCTCAGCAGCCTGACCGATCGGCGCGGGGAATGCGTCTATACCGCCTGTGCCCATTACAGCCGATGCTTTATCGAGCGCGGGGTGCGCCGGTCCCGCAAGGCTGATCTGGTGGTCGCCAATCATGCGCTGGTGATGATTCAGGCGGCGCGCGGCGCGCTGGATCTGGGGGGGCGCACAACGCGGCTGGTCTTTGACGAGGGGCACCATGTCTTCGATGCAGCCGATAGTGCCTTTTCCGCCCATCTGTCTGGACAGGAAACCGCCGAACTGCGCCGTTGGCTGCGCGGGAATGAGGGAACCGGTCGCGGCCGTGCGCGGGGTCTGAAGGCGCGCTGCGAAGACCTGCTGGGGCCAGAGGACAATCGCGCCCATCTGGAGGCCCTGATGCGGGCGGCCGCCGGTTTACCGGGGGAAGGCTGGCATGCCCGCATGACGGAAGGACGCGCCCAGGGACCGGTTGAGGTGTTCCTGGCAGAGGTGCGCCGCCTGGTCTATGCCCGTTCACAGGATGCCGATGGCCCCTTTGGCCTGGAGGTTGAGGCGACCGAGCCTAGCCCCGAAGTCGCAGAAGCCGGCTTGAGCGTTAAAGACCTGTTTCAGACCCTTCTGCGATCCGCCACCGGCCTGCGCGATGGTTTGCTGGCGCGGTTGAGCGAGGAAGCGGAAGAGCTGGAGCCTGGCGATAAAATGCGGATCGATCAGATCTGCCGCTCGCTCACCCATCGCGTCATCGATTATGCCAAGGCAGCGATGGAGATGGCAGGGTCCCTGGATCATGCGACGCCCGATCAATTCGTTGAATGGTTCGGGGTGGATCGGGTCGATGGGCGTGATCTGGATGTCGGCATGCGCCGCCACTGGGTTGATCCCAGCTTCCCCTTCGCAGAAACTGTGCTGATCAACAGCCATGGCGCGCTGATCACTTCTGCGACGCTGACCGACGGGTCTGGGGATGGGGAGGCTGATTGGCTGTCAGCAGAGCGGCGCGCCGGGACGAATTTCCTGCCCAGCCCGCCGATCCGTGCACGGGTGCCGTCGCCCTTTGATTACCCTAAGAACACGCAGGTCTATATCGTCACTGATGTGAACCGGAACGACACGGCCCAGGTCGCAGCGGCCTATCGGGGACTGTTCCGCGCGTCTGGTGGTGGGGCGCTTGGCCTGTTCACTGCAATTGCCAGATTGCGTGCCGTCTATCAGCGCATTGGTGCAGACCTTGAGGCGGAAGGCATCGACCTGTTGGCGCAGCATGTGGATGCGCTGAACCTGCCGACCCTGATCGATATGTTCCGTGCAGAACCCCATAGCTGTCTGCTGGGGACCGATGCCATCCGCGACGGCGTGGATGTGCCGGGCGACAGCCTGCGCCTGATCGTGTTTGACCGCGTGCCCTGGCCCCGCCCGACGATCCTGCACAAGGCCCGACGAGGCCACTTTGGCGGTAAGGATTATGACGATGCCATGACCCGCCTGAAGCTGAAGCAGGCCTTTGGTCGCCTGATCCGCCGGGCCGATGATCGCGGTGTCTTCGTCCTGTTGGATTCCCGCATGCCCAGCCGCCTGCTGGGGGCCTTCCCGGACGGGGTTGAGATTCAGCGGGTCGGACTGAAGGAGGCGGTCGAGGAGGTCGCGGCATTTTTGATGCCTGATGAGGTTTAACTTTACGATGCCTATTGTAATCGCTGCCCTGGACCCCGGATCAGGTCCGGGGTGACGAAATCGAGCGCACAATAGTGCCATCCTTCGAGACGCTTCGCTCCTCAGGATGAGGATGCCTTTTGGGAGAGGGAACCGCAGTTGCACGACTCATTGTCGACCCGTTTGCAGGCAAAAGCATTGGCGACCGGCTAGGTGGGACTAATGAAATCGCACCAATCGTCACCCCGGACTTGATCCGGGGTCCAGGGCGGCGGGCGCGATTGATGCCTGTGGCCCTATTCACCCGCCTGCGCGGATAGGGCCCGAGTGGTGGTCAGTCATTCCCGCTCAATCCCATAAGGCTTCACGATGTCCCAGACATGATCCGGGATCATGTATTGCGCGCGGGCGGGTTCTTCCCGCCTTAGATGGATAACGGTTTCGCAGGCCTTCATCTCCACCCGGGCGCGGGCGAATTCCAGGCCCTTGGGGCCGACGATGGGCATCAAGCGCCCGACAATTGGGCGCAGCCAATTGGGCATGCGGCGCAGGGGCAGGCCGCCCGCTGCGCGGATTGTATTGGCCAGGAACCCTTTTACCGGGCCTTCGCGTTTGCCTTTGCTGCCTGGCGCTTCCGATTGGAGTTCATCGCCCAGCAGGTCAACCAACTCTTCGCCCCGGTCATTGCGAACCAGCAGCCATTGCTGACCCTGGCCGCCCATATAGCCCACGGTTATGTCGCTCAAAACATTGGTGTAATCCACACAGGTGCGACAGGTCAGGGGGAAGAAATCCGGTGGCAATTGGGAAATGGGCAGCATCAGGAAGGGAATTTCCTTCTTGCGGCCATCGGTAAAGCGCAGTTCCACATAATAGTCCGCACGAAATTCCAGATAGGTGATGGTATCGGGGTCCTCCGCCAGCAATTCCAGGAAGGTATGGAAATTCTCTGTTGTCGTATTGTCGGAACAGGGCGTGCCGATGACATACAGCCGCTCCAACCCCAATTCCTTCTCCAGCGCGCGCAGGGCATAGACCTGGCAGGGTATGCCGATCACTGCCAGGCGCTTATAGCCCTTGGCAATGGCAGGTTCCAACAGGGCCAATAGGGGCGCATAGCCCATGCGCATGCCGCGCACCTGTTCCATGCCTTCAGGCTGGGTTACCAGGACCGGCATTGGCTTCCATCGGTCCTGTGGATCAGGGGCCATGGTCAGGACGGCATCTACGGCCTGTGTTTCCAGCAGGCGTTGGGCGATCCGGGTGGTGATGCCGGTCCATTGCGCACCGGGGCTGGGGCTTTTCAGCTTGGCGCGCAGCATCCGGCGGAAGGGACCAAAGTATATTTCGTCGGTGCGTTCCCGGTCCCGGGCGCGGCCATGCACAGCGCTTTCCATCGCGGGATAGTCTGGTTTGATGAATTGGCAGGCCTTGCCGCATTGTTTGGGATCGGACATGCGCGATACACCGCAATCGGTGCACAGGCTGCGCGGGGCGGCGGGTCCATAGGGTATGGCCTCAACCGGCTCAACCATTGTTCAGCAGGTCGACATAATGCTGTAGGATGAAGGAAACGGTCACGACGGACAGAATTGTCGATACCAGAATGACTGCTGAGGCCCGTTGGACATAGATCCCATATCGCTGGGCCAGCACGAAAATCAGTCCCCCCGTGGGCAGGGACGCCATGACAACCGCAATCGCCTCCTCCAATGGCTCCAAGGGGATCAGATAATGGGCGATCAGCCAGGTCGCCAGGGGATGGATGATCAGCTTCACAAAGGTGACCCAACTGACCTCCAGGGCGCCCCGCCGAACAGACTGGCCCACCAGAAATAGGCCCATGGCGAACAGGGCACATGGCCCGGCTGCCCCGGCCAGCAGATCCAGGAATTTCAGGCCGGGACCCGGAATTGTAATGCCCAATGCAGACAGCGTCAGGCCCAGAGCCAAGGCACAGAGCAGGGGGCTGCGCACCAATCCGCGAACGGCATCATAGGCGATGCGCGGGCCTTTTGAACCGGTGCGGTCCACTTCCATCATGGCGGTCGCCAGGCCCAGCACGATAAAGATATTGGCCAGCACGGTTGCGATCATCGGATTGGTCGCGCTCTCCCCAAAGGCAGCCAGGCCCAACGGTATTCCCATATAGCCCGTATTTGCAAAGACGGAGGAGGCGCTGTGCAGCCCGATCTCCCCGATCCGTTTGGCAAAGAATATCCGGGCGATGAAGGCAATCGGGATCGCGGTGAACAGATATCCCCCTGCGACGACGGCCAGGAGTGGCCAGTTCAAGACGGCTTCCACCGGCGCACGTGATGTTGATGCCAGGAACAAGGCGGGCAGCGCGATGAAAAAGACAAAACCGTTCAGCGCGGCGGTGGAATCCTGTCCCAATAATCGAAACCGTCCGGCCAGCCAGCCGGCCAGAATGATTGCGAAGACGGGAATGGAAAAATCGATCAGAGCTTGCATGATGGTACGCTATAAGCGCTTGCCCCGTTTTGTCGAGCCGAAAGCATGGCACGGGCCTGTATCAACCCCATATTAGCGCCAAGGACAGGCGTAACGGTCTTCCTTGACGTGCGGCGGGGAGCTTGAAATAACTCAGGCTCTCTATAGATAGAGTTCTTAACGGAGGGTTCCCAAACAATGTTAAACCGCCACGAGGCACTTATCCATGGCATGGTGATCGCCGCTGCCGCTGATGCCGTGATCACTGAATCCGAAATGGAAATGATCGGGCGCATCGTTGCGCATCTGCCGGTGTTTCGTGATTTCGATGTGACCCAGCTGACCGGCATTGCAAATGCGTGTATCGACAAGCTGGATGATGTCGATGGAATAGATCACATTTTGCAGGAAATGAAGGCCTCTCTGCCGGTATCACTGCATGAAACCGCCTATGCGCTGGCGGTTGAAGTAGCGGCTGCGGATTTGGAAGCCAGCGACGAGGAATTGATCCTGTTGCAGATGTTCCGCCAGAGCTTCGGGCTGGACCGGCTGATCTGTACCGGCATTGAGCGTGGCGTCCGGGCGCGATTCACCATCGACTGATCCCCTGTGTTGCCAGGGAATTTAGGGTTCAGCGGAAATATAAAGCGCTGTTTCCGCGCCAATTGAGCAAATTGGCAAAAATGGTGATATATTTGCAACGGTAAGATTGTTCAAAAATTAGGCGTTCGCCTATTATTTTATCGTTAGATTTCAAAGGATTCTGAGTTTGTGACGCATTTGTTGCGGGGCTTTAGTTTCAGCCATGCATTTTTCGCATACCCGGCTTGACGTTTTTGACGCTAGGCGGCGCGCCCCAACAAGACTATGTAAGAGGTGCTTCAGTTGCTGCAGTGCAGCGACGCCGGGTGATGTCCCCATCAGCCCGGCCCTACGTCTCCCAGACGTGAAGCCTCCCTGTTCAACTTGCCCCTAGGTCTTTGACTTAGGGGCATTTTTTTGTCTGTGGTGTAGAACGTCGGGGGCACGGTTACTAAATGGTTACTAATTGCCCTAGATTTCCCCCCTGTCTTGCCCTGTCGTCTGCCAGCGTCGGAACGGGCATACCCTATAGAAGGTTGTTAAAACGAATTGAATTTACAAACTTAAACAGAATCCCACATCGCAACTATGAATCGGCAAGCATTTTCAAGATCATTCATCCTTCGGGAGTTTGATTCAGGAGCTTGGAAACACTCTCCGTGCTGCACATCAATAGACATACAAAACCTGTTTGATATTGGCTTACTTAGATCAAAATTCTGTTCAGCATGTAGTCTCGCTAGCGTTGCAACATATAGTCCCATTTCCCTTCTGCGCGTTTGTGCCGCTTCTGATTCGCCGTCAGCCTGGGTCATGCGAAGTATGGCGACCCCGGAATGAGGTGCCCTTCGAAGGGTGCCCGTCACAATTAAATCCGCGTAAACCGAGATTTCTACGCCAGCGAGATCAAGTTTTGCTTGCCGTTTGGGAGCGGGTTCAAAGCTGAATTGCGTAAGGCTATTTGCCATGCGCTGGATCGCATGCAGCACCTCTACGCTATTTCTTGCATCATCCTGCCGAAGGGCGGAAATAGAGGGGTCGTCTGCTCGCTGATTGAAGTGTTCTTCGGCTTCAACTAGGAGATTCACAGAACGTTGATTATCTGATAGAAATGCGTTTACGACAGGCCGCACATCCTTATATCGAATAATGGGCGGAATGTTTGGGGTTTTGGCTCTCCGCAAGATTCCAACACGAGCTGTGTCTGATGACACCATGTACTGAGCGAGATCATTCACACTTATTCTAGGAGCGGGTCGATGAACAGGAGTTCGGGCCATGGATGATATCCTTGCAAGCGTCGCAGTCGGCAATGGTTTAAGCGTTCATATTGCCACACTTGCACGCAAGACGATAGAAAATGCTGGCGCGAGTCATTTAGGATCTGATGGGTACTTTCTATTTGAAGCAACAGACATTCCAGATAGGAAGGGAATAACGATCCTTGGTAAGGTGGCGTCGTTGGATGCCGCATTCAGATTGATAGACTTATGGACTCTTCGCGAGCGTACAGCCTAGTCTCCCCCGCGTCGTGATTCCATGGCCTTAAAATGACTGCGGGTCAGTCTAACAAACGGTCGTCTTGTTCTAGGTTTCCTCGTTCATCTTCTGAGACGGTATCGGTAACGGTTTGCCAAACGGTTCGGGGAACGGTTCCCTATACGGTTTCATGACGGGTCGTGACGGTCTGTGACATTACGTGACGGTCTGTGATAGGGCGTGACCATTGGGGCATCTATGCGATATTATGGAGCAAAATCACCAAAATAGCCAATAGGATAAGCCGTGGAAGCTTTACTGCGGCGTTCTTTATGATGTGTATGGATGCAATAGGCGTTCACGATCTGCGACTAGAAACGTGATTGTGATATTAAATTTGTGTGGGTGGCCTTGTTTTCCTACATTTTGTGTGTGATATATGATAGTAACTTCGTATTGTGTTCTTGACAAAAGTTAAAAACATAGTCGCGAAACTCGAAACCGCGCTAGAGATGGTGTACCCACTCAACGCGCCAACAAGAGGTGGAAAGTATGGCTGATCAAGTCTCGCTGGCCCAGAATCGCCTCTTTGGCGAAAGCGGGCTGAAGGTAAAGGATGTCAAACTGTTCCCAGGATCGTCTCGCGACGTTTCCGAAGCGCAGTTTGCTACCGAAATCAACAAGGTTCTGTCGCAGCTTGAAGCGGGCGACTATGATGTCGAAACCGATAAAGACTACTAGGGGCCCGGTTGAGTTACAAAAACCTTTACGAGTTTGCCCAAAAGCAAACCCCCAAAACCAGTAGAAATATTATACGCGACGAGGCCCTGCGACTAGCAGGGCTTCAAAGCATTGCACATGTCAAATCTGGCATGGACGTGACTGTATGCCGTGGGCTGTATTTCTCAGCCACATCCAAAACACATAAAATTGTTCAGCAGCTTGGCAGCCATGTTATTATTACAGAACGGTCGCTCAACGAATGCTGGACTCGCTTTGTATATGTGAAAGAGCTGATGCATGTCTTTACGCCTGCACATGAAGCATCAGACACGGGATCTAGGTTCGAAGAACTATTAGCGGACTTGTCTGCCCCGATACTATCATCTCCATCAAATCAAATGCTTTCCGAAGTGGACGCATTTTGGATGTCGCTGGCGGTTCTGTGTCCAGAAGCGCGTCGCCTTGAGATGAAGGAATCTTTGGAAAAAAACGAAATAGATAACTACGGCATCGCATTAGAACTCAAGATACCAGAACAGTATGTTCCTAGGTTATTTGAGGAGCGCTATCTCAGAAATGTGAACCGAATCATCAAATAAAGCGACCAACATCATCATATTTGGTGAGTTTACTCCATAATACCGCATTTATGCGATCAGTGCCTTTCCGGCCTCAGTCACGCGGTACCCCTTGAATCGGCCCATAGTGACGCGGGCAATCAACTCCCCACGGCATAGGGCCTCAATGTCTAGAAAAGCTATATCTGCCAGACCATCGGCGTGGACGATAGGCGCGATTCCATCCCCATGAATGCGCATGAGTAGAGTAAGGTGCCTTTCTGAGATTTGCGGGATCAAATCATCTCGGGACATTAAATCCTCTTGAGGTGACGAGATATTGTGCTGGGGCACAAACCGAACCGCGCGCCTATTTCCTGATTTGTTAAACTTTCCGACCTTCGGAGTCTTTGCACTTCTTTAAGATCATTTGGAGTCAGTGCTGGTGGCCTTCCCTTCCAGCCGATTCGATTGTTTTTGATTTTGGATGATATCGTTTCTGGGTTTCTCGCAAGCCAACGCGAGATGCATTCAACTGATTCACCTCGCTTGATAGCACCGATCATAATTTGAAGCTCTGCGGGAGAGAAAGGGTCCTGATCCCTCTCATGCAGTAAACCATAAAGATATCTGCGAACCGCGTGTTTGGAGCGCTTTGGAAATAGTTCGGCTAGCGCAATTCCTCGCACACCAGAGAGGTAGGACATCAATAACTTACGTTTGTCGGCAATGGACCAGACCGAAGATTTTTGAAATGCCTCTGGGCAAAGGCGCTTCGCCATGTGGTTCACGGAGTGCTTTGAACGTCCCGGCAATAATTGTGCGACCTCGCTTAGACTTAGGCCAGAACAAAAACCTCCAACCAATCGGCTCTTCTCTTCCTCTGTGAATTGTTTACTGAATCGTCGACCATTTAGAACAATCTTTTTTGCGACGTCGCTAGGTTCACGTTCTATTTGGTGTGAAATCATCGCAATAGAATAATCACTCTTAAGGCACTCTCGGAGTGCAGCCAGGTCTTCTGAACCCCACGGGGACCGACACTTAACAGACGCATTCAGATGTCGTCTTGCGTTTCTGAATCTCCTTTGTTCCGCTCTATGAAGTATATCCTTTCCATTATCGTCGTGCCTTAGACCGCGACGCTCCGCATCAATAAGTCTACATCGCATATGGCGAAAGTTTCTGGCTTCGACATATCCAGTACTCCAATGTGTTCTGCGCAACAGACCTAACTTCCAGGCATGAGACACGACATCGCCTCCTGACCGCCCCAGATCAGCTGCAATTGATAGTATCGGAGCCCCAACAGACCATCTTGTTTGTAGGAGATGTTCTTCATGTTTTTGCCAAGGTGGGAGTTGATCGAGTTCTCTCTGCGTAAGGGCCGTTACCATTACGCAATCATGCCCACGAGCAATTGCATCTGCCAGATGTCCCCCAGCAATCAAAGCTTCAATTGAGGATCTGGAGTACCTGCGAATAAGATCTATTCGTGTTGGTAGTTCCTTTGAAGATAGAACACGATTGAGAATCTTAATGTGTTCAGGATGAAGGTGGTGGGCGTTGATACGCGCTTGCATGCGACGGCTCCCTATAAAGAGCCAGGGTCGTGCAATACTGACGGATACAATCAAGATTGGGAAGTGGATATGTCCATTGCTCCAAACAAACGCCCCCGGCGACGGTCCAGGGGCGATGCTTACAGCCAAGGCGCTATGCGGTCCTAACCCATCGCCCGACAATGCGACCTGTGATTTCGCATTCTGCCAAGGGAACAAGGCGGCTTGAATAAGCTGGATTGGCGAAACTCACATTCACTATAGGCTTGCCGTCGCTGTGGATAAATTCGAGGCGGCATACGATATTTTCCAGACCATCCCAAAGCACGAACAGGCCGGGGGGCGATGGTGTGCAGTCTGCCAAGTTGACCGCGATCTTGTCGCCCGGTCTGATTTCCGGCCCCATCGAATCGCCCTGCATGGTCATAAAGCGGATTGCAGCGGCGTCGATTGGTCTTTCGGGCGTGGTCAACATATCCGCAACTGTCTTGGCGAGTTCCATAGTCGTGCGCTCCAGTTTGTAGGGCGGTTTCAGGCGTTCGGGTTGTCTATCGGGCACTACCGGCGAGGGCGGCGATACCATCGGCAACGCGGCGGGCCAAGGCGGTGATTTCCTGTTCGTCGGTTCCAATTTCGACACTGGACGGGTCGCGACGAGGGGTGCCCTCCTTAGTCCAATTACACAATACAAGTGCCTGGACCTGGACGCCCTCTAGGGTCTTGGCTGGCGTGTCTGCAATCTTGAATTCCAGTTCATTGGCGCGACGGATATGGACCAGGGCTTCTTCTTCCAATTCCTTTAACCCTGTCGCCTTCTCCAGTTCGGTTTGTTTGGCTTCTCTTGCCTTAAATTGCTCAATGACGGCGGTACGTTCTGAGCGAAACAATGTGTCGATTTCAGCATCAGATTTGCCCTTGGCTCGGTCCATGACGCGGCGAAGGGTGATGGTATCGATGCTGTGTGAATTGGTAAGAGAAGTCAGGTAGGACAAATGCCCGTTGTCATAGGCTGCAATAACGGCGGGGTAGGTGGAATCGAGTTCCTTCAAAATCGCATCTTCTGTAGTGGCAAGTTGGGAAAGCAGGCTGTTGGCCTGAGCATCAGCATCACGGCTTTTGCGGTACCATCCTGCATGGGGATCTGAAACCAGCGCGGGCGCGGCTGCAGCGGTTGCGGTAACAGCGACGGCGGCGGCGGTTCCCATAAGGGCGGCACGGCGGGTAATGTTTTGCATGGTCTATGCCTCTTGTTGTGCGGGGATGTTGGCGCGGATCATCATGGCGACGACCTGCAATTGGTTGGTTTCTTGATCTGTGAGGGGCTGTCCTGTTGCGGCCTTCGCTAGGGCCTCCGACGCTTCCATGAGTTCGGCGGGGCTGTTGAATGTCAGGGTGATGCTGGTCATGGCCTTACCATCCAGCGGCGGCGGCGTAGTAGGCGCGGCCCCGATACCCTGCATAGCGTTGTGTTGGGGCTTTGGTGTTGCGGGCCTGAATTCGGAGAAGCGTTGCATCGGCGGAAAAACCGTCACACTCGCCACGATGTTCGGCCCATGCCTGAGACATTGCCCCGGCGATATAGGACTGAGCCTTGCCACCGAAAACACGGGCTGCCATGCGGGCGATGCTCCAGGCGCGATCCATAACGGCGCGGCGGGTTGCAGTGCGGGCGCGTGCTGCCTTCTCCTCCGGGGTCGCATATTCTTCAGCGATAGCGGCGAGCATGGCGGCTTGGATGCGATCGGTATTAAGATACATGGCGTTGCGCCTTGCTTTTGTCATTATTGATAGGTATAAAATAATCATCTAACGACACAATGTCAACATAAAATCGTAACGCATAGGTAAAAAATATCGATGATAACAGGAACACAGATCAGAATGGCCCGTGCGGCGTTGGGTTGGTCCGTTCATGTTTTGGCGGAAAAGGCGGGAGTGACGGCGAATACCGTCAGTCGAATAGAGCGCGGCGGGGAATCGCTATCCGCAACTCTGGACAATCTCCAGACAACGCTGGAACGCGGGGGTGTTATTTTCCTGCCAGCAAGTCAGAACATCGACGGCGGGGCAGGGGTGCGCCTGAAAGGGGATTGACGAAAGGGCGCATATACACCACGTTTAGGTACGCCCTAGAGGCTTGGTGCATTCCATCTTGTACCCAACGCAAGGCAACGCATAGAGTCCGGTTTGCAGATGGAAAGACCGGCTCCCTTCTTAAACTGTCGCACCATGTTGTGCGCCTAGATGGGAGTATGCAAAATGCCGGTATTTTATAATGAAGACATAAACCAAGAAAAGGCACGGGAAGCGCGGTTGCGGCGGCGCGCCAATCGCTTGGGATATCGCCTATGCAAATCGCGGGCGCGCGTCCTGCATTCAAATAATTGCGGTCAATGGCAAGTGTTGGACGCCAATACGAATTCGGTTGTCGATGGACTGAATTATGATGCGGACACTGAAAGCCTAGAGGCTTGGTTCTTTAAGCTAGAGCCTTCATAGGCCGATCCGGGCTGCGATCTGTCACGCTAGGTAAGGGATTGTCACGGGGCGTCACTCTTTCGTGCGCGTAGTGATATAAGGAAAACCTTCCCGGCCCCTCTAGCGGTTCCGCGCAATCGGGACTATATTTCTCGTTATGAGAAAACACGCCCTAACCATCGCCCTGGTCCTGTTGCTGCCTTTCGGCGCGAATGCCGATGAACAGCAAGCCCCCAAGCAACGGCAAGACCGGCCTGAATTGGAAGTCCCGTATATCCTGCCAGCGGATCGGTGCTTAATGGCGATCTATGGCCCGGAATTGCGGAAAGAATTTAAAAAACGAATTTCAGGATGGTACCCCCCCCAAAAGCAAGAAACTCTCGATTGGTTATATCAGATGCGAGACGCGGGGATGATAACGATTGAGTTTTGCGATTCAGGCGGCGCGGCCTAGTGCGGCTTTCCAATCGTATGGCTCTAGCTGCCCCCAAAGCGCTATGACTTTGCCAGGAACATCCAGGCGATTAATCCAGACTTTGGCGTCCCCCTGGTCACTATCGCATGGTCCAGTGTCGAATCCACTAGGCACTATGGCGGCGTGCGGATATTGCGCCTGCAACCGATCATAGACCGCTTGGCGCGTTGCCAGTGATAGCCCGTCTGCCCTTACTGAGATTTCGGGGCGGCTTGCTGCGGTTCCCTCCAGGGCGTCCAATCGTTCGGAAAGCTTTTTCATTTTCAGATCCTTTTAAACTGTGGTTGCGTTTCTTGAATGCTAGGTCATGCGGCGGATCGGGTTAAGACGTGGTTTCCATATTGCCCCCATACCGACGTAAACCCTGCTTTGAATTCCTTGACCCTTTCCGGGTCGGATTGTCCCATACCGGCGACGCGGGCGAATTCCGGATCGGAAGCGGCGGCGGATCGGCAAAAGGCGGCTTTCAGGTCCAGGCCGATTTCTTGCGCGAATTCAATTGCGGCCGCACATACGGCGCGGGCGTCATTTTGGGCTGCACTCTCCAGCGACGCGGCAAGGTTAGAAAACTCGCCTTCCTCTGCCTCTGCCATAATCTCCAGGGGCGTCTTGTCTTTGTCGCCCGTGATTATGTGATCGATGGTTCTTTCGGCGGCGATGTATCCGGCCCGGTACTTCCTCATCATCGCTTCATAGAAAACAACGTCCAGGACTTCGGAAATATGAAAACATGCCTCGATAGCATTGGATTCCGTGGCGTCTGCCTCGATATAGCTTTTCTTTGGTGCGGCGCGGCCTAGGTCTCGGAAGCATTCCATATCGCCTTCACTAATGGCGTTAAGGGCTGCCAGCACGCGGGCGCGGGGTTTCATGTTGGCATATGCTTTTGACAAGCGGGCGTCTGTCTTGGCTGTCATGACTTCATATCCTTACCTTGAAAGGTTTGCCTCTAGGCGGGTTAATCGGGTTTCCAATTCCAGGGTTTCAATTGCTTTTCGTCGCGCCTCCAGCATTCCGGCAAGCGCGGTGCCTTCGTCGGGTGATATCTCTCCCAAGGCGACGGCCTGGATAACAGCGGCATGGGCTTTCTCGATTCCATCGGCGTCCGATGTATCTGGTAAGGTGACATTAACGCGGCGGCTTTTCGGCGCGGGGCATACCCTTTCAAAGACCAATCGAATGGCGACCATATCGCCCTCTAGGGCCTTGTCGATTGCAACGCGCGTGATTGCTTCCGCTTCCCCGTCTAACATCGCCTCTATGGCTTTTGATGCGCTATTGCGTGATCCGGGCGGGCGTCCGGCCCCTATCTTGTTGCCAGGGGCGAATGTGCCGTCAGGGTTCTTGCCATCCGTTATTGTTCCGTTTTTTGACGGCGCTGTCATTGTGACAATAACCCCCTTCGGCGCTGTTCGGGTTGCCCTGTTCCTGCATTGCCTAACAATCCCCCTTGTCCTGCCAGGGCTTGCGCTAGGGGGGTCTGTGGTTGGCCTTGGCGTAGGAAAGGAAGGCGTGCGCTATCGCCCATAAGGGCGCGTACCATCGGCCCGGTCTTGTCGTCGCCTTGCCCCTGGAATGCCTGTTGCATCAAGTTTTGAAACTGTGTGGCGTATTCTTGGCCCTGGTCGCTGCGTTGTGCGGTTGCTGTCAGTCCAGCGGATACCAAGGGCATATTCATGGCCTGCTGCATACCTCTAACAGCGTCCGTTGCGGCGGCGGCCCCCATCTTGTTCTGGATGGACTGCCCAATCAGACCGGAAAATGGAAGCGTTGCCACGGCCCCGGCTGCCCTATTGGCGGTCCCCGTGCCCAATGAAGGCAAAATCCCACGATCAACCAATTCCCGCATTATTGCCCAAGCGGACCCGCTAGGATTCGTCGCCTCGCGTGGCGTGATGGTCTTTGATACATCATCGGCAAAGGTTCGCAATGCCGCCATTTCATCGGGGGAAAATAATTCCAGTGCGATCACCGTACCGTCACCATCCAAAAGATAATTTACGTTCTTTCGTATGGCCCCCGGCGATATTTCCCTAACCCCCTGATTAGTGGATTTCGTGAAAGCTTCGATCAAATAGGCAGACTTTAACAGGCGGAATTGTTCGCTTTCTTTGCCGAAAACCTGCCCCATGCGCTGAACAAGGTTTCGGGCAATGGATTGATCCCCGGCCTTTGTGATGCTTACAAGGTAATTTACGGTCTGGACCGGCGTAGCAAGGCTTTCATCCAGTATCTTTTTCATGACGCGCCCGGTCGGGTCTTTGCCACCAAATAGGGACTTATATTCAGACCATAGGCCGCGCGCATCCTTTAGGGCGGTAATCGTCGCTTCGTCGCCCTGCATCAATCCATTAGTCACTGAATCGTCTAACCACTTGTCCATTTGCCTTTTCACTTGGCCTAGTGCGGCATCGGCGGGGCTGCCATTGTTTGGCATGGAAGTCATGACGCGGCGGCGCAATGCCTCGAATGCTTCAAGGTTCACTTGGCGCAAGTTCGGCATATTTGCAAAATGATCGGCCTGCCCAATCACGCGGCGGACGCCTTCCATTCCGGGCGCGCCCAAATCAAAGCCCTGTTTTCGCAAATTGCGGGACATATCCGAAACCATGCCCCGGAAACTGTCGGGCGTAAAACTGACAGGCGGGGCATTCCTCAATCCTTCAAACGCTGAATCAGCGGTCGCCTTGGCAGTGTCACGGGCGCGGGTGATATCGTCCTCCAGGCGCGTACCAATGCGCGTCACGGATTGCCCATCAAAGCCTATACCAGCGCCGATCCTATCCTCTAGGTTGTCGGCCCCGGCTCCTATGGCCTCTCTCTGCGCCTGTTCAAATCCTTTCATTGTTTGTTGTGCGACTGGACCGCGTGCGCCTTGTCGCATGGCTTCTTCTCGCGATACCTGCGCGATGTCGCCCGTTGCCTGCCCTCTGGTTAATGGAATCTCATAGCGCGGCAACGTCGATTGTGCTGCACCTTGGGGTGATCGTGTAAGGGCGCGCTTTCCAGCCCTCAGAAGCGGGGGAAGGGTTGCTTCTATCGTGCTACCGATAGCGGCTGTTGCGCCGGTCTGGGTTGGGTCGAATTCCTCTTTAGACCCGGCTGCGCGTCCTGCGTACTGTGTCAGGGCGTCCGATCCTCCATAGGCAGGCAATGCGACGGCTGCACGGCCTAGCGCGGTTGCGGGTGCCCCTGATACCCATCCAGCGGGGAACAGGGTCGCAACGCCTGCTAATAGGTCATTGGTATCGGTCCCCGTGAAACCCGGCTTATTGATATAGTAGGGTTGCCCTTCCCATCGGATCATCGGATTGCCACCGGCATCCACAAACGCCCCTTCAAAGCGCGGATCGTCTTTGAAGTGTTGGGCAAGGATGTTGGCCTTGCCGGTCGGGTCGGTTGTCATGCCTGCTTTGAGGGTTGCCTTAAATCCTTCCATCGATGGGCTATACCAAGCGTCATTGCCAGATAGGTTTATATCTGTGATTTCGCCCGCGTCTGGGAATTCCAGCGTCGGGTCGTTGCGCTTTTGCATGACTTCGCGCTTGGCCTGCATGGCTTGACGTTTGGTCATATCCTGTTGCGGGGCTTCCTGCCCCATAGATTGACCCATATCTTGCGGTGTAAGGCTCATAGGGCGCGGCGGCGTCGAGACTTGTTGCGCGCCCTGGTCCATCGATCCTTGACCTATCGGCCCCTGGTTCATTGGTGCGGGCTGTTGCGTGTTCTGGACGGGTCGCCACTCTTGACCATCGAATGCGCGGATTTCGCCCGTCTGCGGATTGCGGGCGGTTTGCGTGTCTATCCATGCGCCATTTTCCAAACGCTTGGCTTTTCCGGTCTGCGGATTGATCGCGATCTGTCCCATAATGACTACTCCACTAGGAAAAAATTTTCGGGGGGCGGGGGTACGGCGGACGGCATCCGGGGAA
>TARA_R100001143_G_scaffold36518_1_pt1 | contig 47141 bp, 40 predicted proteins | sample TARA_R100001143 | Tara Oceans TARA_R100001143 (sample SAMEA2621300) | marine metagenome | biome: marine biome (ENVO:00000447); feature: mesopelagic zone (ENVO:00000213); material: "saline water (ENVO:00002010), including plankton (ENVO:xxxxxxxx)" | depth 800 m | reverse complement strand
CCCTTCGAGACGCTGCGCTCCTCAGGGTGAGGGCATATTTGTCTAGCACATCGTCATCCCGGACCTGATCCGGGATCCAGGGCAGCGCGTGCGAATGGTGCTTGTGGCCCTGGATACCCGCCTGCGCGGGTAAGACGAAGAGTAAAGGTTAATCGCAGAGGGCGCAGAGAAGACGCGAAGGGCGCTGAGGACCTGGTGGACTATGGCGTTCCACGTCTGGCCTTCCGCCCCATTCTCATCCTGAGGAGGCGCGACAGCACCGTCTCGAAGGAGGGACTGTAAGTGCGGTGCTTACAGAAAGATCACCCTTCGAGACGCTGCGCTCCTCAGGGTGAGGGCATATTTGTCTAATACATCGTCATCCCGGACCTGATCCGGGATCCAGGGCGGCAGGCGCAATTGGCGCGGTAATTCCCCGGCCAAAGTATCCATCACCAATACAAAAAAGGCACGGAGATGGAAATCTCCGCGCCCTTGTTGCTCACGTGACCTCGTTCTTAGTGAACGTGGACATATTCGTAATCGACCGGCTGACTGTTAATGCCGCGATCCGGCGGGGCAATCCAGCCTGCGACCTTGCCGGGTTCCATGACGGCCTTCATCTGGCTTTTCACGAAAGCACGGTCCGCTTCGGTCGGCAGGAATTCACCCTTGCGGCGCTCATATTCCTCCGCCGAAATCAGCTTGCCGGTTGGTTCCATGGTCATGTTTGCCCAAGGACCGATAGACCGACGGAAACGTTCGCTGGGCAGCGTGATTTCAAAGTCGAAACCAGCTTTCTTGATCAAACGATTCCAGCGGGTCAGACCGACCATGCAATCCTTGATATAGGCCTGACGCACGACTTCATTCATCGCGTTGCGCATCGGCACCGCTTCGATTGCTGCCTTGCCATTGCCATCCGGGATTTCAAGTTCGAAAATCGAGTCCGCAACGATATGGTCTTCGTACCGTGCTTCATCCGGGCGCCCCTTCACGCCAGATGCGAAGTAGCTGGCCGCGTTGGAGGATTTCTCTGACCCGAACAGATCCAAGCAGGACGAGAACCAGAAATTCACATAACGCTGGATCAGATGCAGATCGAAAGCACCCGCCTTCCGGATGGTTTCAGGATCATCCGTGCCGGTTTCCTGCATCACTTCCAGGGCCCGCTTGATGATGCGACCGATCCCGGTTTCTCCCACGAACATATGGTGGGCTTCTTCCGTCAGCATGAACTGACAGGTCCGTGACAGTGGATCAAAGGCGCTTTCGGCCAGGCATTTCAGCTGGAATTTGCCATCGCGATCGGTGAAATAGGTGAACATGAAGAAGCTCAGCCAGTCATCAATCGGCTCGTTGAAAGTGCTGAGAATACGGGGATTGTCGATGTCACCAGAATGGCGCATCAGCAATTCTTCCGCTTGTTCACGACCATCACGACCGAAATGGGCATGCAGCAGATAGACCATCGCCCAAAGGTGGCGGCCTTCCTCCACATTGACCTGGAACAGGTTGCGCAGGTCATAAAGAGACGGGCAGGTCTGACCCAACAGGCGCTGCTGCTCAACAGAGGCCGGTTCGGTGTCACCCTGGGTCACGATCAGATTACGCAGCACGGCGCGGTGTTCACCGGGTACATCCTGCCAGACGGGCTTACCGAATTCATCGCCAAAGCCGATGGTGCGGTTTTCTTCGCGGTCCGCCAGGAAGATCCCCCAACGGTATTCCGGCATCTTCACATGGCCGAAATGTGCCCAGCCTTTGGCATCCACCGATGTGGCGGTGCGCAGATAGACGTCGGATGCCATGAACCCTTCCGGGCCCATTTCCGTCCACCAGTTCAGGAAGCGGGGCTGCCAATGTTCCAGCGCACGCTGCAAACGGCGATCCGTGCTTAATTCCACGTTATTGGGGATGAGTTCTTGATAGTCGATCGAAGCCATTTTTCTTTCCTCTCAGATTAGAATGTAGGTACTTCGGCCTTCCCCAACCGAGCCCCTGTGGTCGTATTTCAGATCAGACACGTTTCCAGTCAAATTCAGCCTTTGTGCCACTGCCAAACTGTTTCAAGGCACCCTTTTCTCCCACCGCATTGGGTCGGATAAAGATCCAGTTCTGCCAGGCCGACAGACGCCCGAAGACCTTGGTCGCCATGTTTTCCTGACCGCCAAAGCGCAGATTGGCTTCCATCCCGGTCAAGGCATCGGGCGACAGGGCGGCGCGTTCCTCAATAGCAATGCGCAATTCGTCATCCCAATCCAGATCATCCGGGGCAAAGGTCACCAGACCCGCCTCATCCGCTGCGGCCGCATCGAAGGGCTTGCCGATTTCTTTCTTCAGGCGGTCATGAATATCAGGCTCTGCCATGAAGCGGGTTTGCAAACGGCTCAGGCCATTGACCTCTTCCAGAATACCGAAGTTCATTTCCCCCAGGATCAGCTTGGGTTCGTCATCGGGCTGATCCGGCAGGGCCAGCATATAAGAGCGGTCGGCACACAGGGCCAGTTCCAGAAGGGATCCTGCAAAGCAGCTTCCTTCCTCAATCACCGCGAACATGCTGCGGGATGTCACATCCAGCCGGCCGAAGGTACGGCGCATCATGCCCAGCACTTCGGTCACGAACCAGTTATCCGCATTGTCCAACACGGCCTTGTCCGCTGCCAGAACCTTGTCGGCATCGCCCTGGGTCTTCAACAACCACAGGCCAACTTCTTCGTGATTGGTACGCAACATCAGGATGGCGTCGTCCAATTCACGCGCCATCGCCAACGGCCACCAGTCCATGCCCTGCTTCAGGATTGTATCGATATCCGACGGTACGTCTTCGCTCGGTGCCTTCACTGTCAGGGATACAGTGCGGCCTTCCGCATCCAGTGTCACATCGACATTGGGATAGCTATAGCCGTCATCGCGAATTTCGCGGGCGACCGGGGTCATCTTGATCCCTTCCGCCTTGCTGGGGCGTTTGCTGTCCTTTGCCAATTCGGCGGCGCGGGCATTGACCTGTTCCATAAAGCTTTGCTTGGGTGCGATATGATCGACCAGATTCCATTCCTTGGCGCGCTGTCCGCGAACACCTTCGGTCGAGGTACAGAAGACGTCTGCCAGATCACGGCGCATCTTGCGCTTTTCGGTCAGGCGGGTCAGGCCGCCCGTGCCAGGCAACACGCCCAACAGCGGAACTTCTGGCAGGCTGACGGCGCTGGAGCGGTCATCGATCAGGAAAATTTCATCACAGGCCAGCGCCATTTCATAGCCGCCGCCCGCCGTCACGCCGTTACAGGCCGCAACGAATTTCAGGCCGGAATGTTTTGAGCTGTCTTCAATGGAATTGCGGGTTTCATTCGTGAACTTACAGAAATTCACCTTCCAGCCATGGGTGGACTGGCCCAGCATGTAGATATTCGCACCCGCACAGAACATGCGGTCCAGACCCGAGGTCACGACAACCGTCTTAACGGTTGGATGTTCAAACCGCACGCGCTGCAAAGCGTCATGCAATTCCATGTCTACACCCAGATCATAGGAATTAAGCTTCAGCGTATAGCCGGGGCGAATGCCGCCCTCTTCATCCACTGTCAGGGTCAGGGTCGCGATATCACCATCGACATCCAGCGACCAGTGTTTATAGCTTTCCGGATCGCGGTCATAGATAACCAGATTTTCGTAAGGCATTTGAATCCCTTCCTACCGAACCCTCAATGGCCCGGCTCTTTTTGATTGGCTAAACTGCACTATAATGCATTTTTCACAGATGACAAGGAACTATAGTGCTTGTTTCGGAAAAAGATGCACCTTTCCCAGCCGTATTTAACCGGGGTTCAAGCCTGTATGGATATAAAAAATGGTTAAAGACGCGCACCAGATACGGTGTCAAACAGCCGTAATTTGTCGGCGTCGGCCGTCAGCGTTAGGCGATCGTCACTAGGCAGCGCAGCCTCCCCCGGATAGCGCAGAGTGAAGGTTGGTCCCCCCTCCTCCGGTCGGGTGTGAAGCAACGTATCGGCCCCCAGATGCTCGATCAGATCAACCTTTACCGACAGGTTCAGCGCATTCGGGGTATCATCCTTTTGCTGCACCAATCGCAAATGTTCGGGACGCAGGCCCAATGTAACCTCCGGAACCTTTGCCTTATCGACCAGCGCCTGGGGCAAGGCCAAATGCCCCCCGTCCTTGAAAGAAATTCCATTATTTTCCATCCGGCCCGGCAGAAGGTTCATCGCTGGCGTTCCAACAAATCCAGCGACGAATAGGCTGGCCGGATTCGAATAAAGCTCCATTGGTGTGCCAATTTGCTCTGCCTGTCCCTTGTTGAGAACAATCAACCGGTCCGCCAGGGTCATCGCCTCCACCTGATCATGGGTGACATACAGGCTGGTCACGCCCAGCCGACGCTGCAGGCGTTTGATTTCAACACGCATATGAACCCGCAACTTGGCATCCAGGTTGGACAGGGGTTCATCGAAAAGGAACGCCTTGGGTTCGCGCACAATCGCCCGGCCCATTGCGACACGCTGACGCTGTCCACCCGACAATTGGTTAGGGCGACTATCCAGATAGTCACCGATCTCAAGTATCTTTGCGGCTGCCTGGACCCGGCGCTCGATATCCGGTTCTGGCACGCCCCGATTCCGCAATCCATAGGCCAGATTGTTATAAACGCTCATATGCGGATACAGCGCGTAGTTCTGAAATACCATCGCGATATCGCGCTCAGAAGGGGAGATATCATTAATCCGCTTGCCGTCGATCTGCACTTCACCCTCGGTTACCGTCTCAAGTCCGGCGACCATGCGCAACAGGGTGGATTTACCGCAACCCGACGGACCCAACAAAACCAGAAGTTCACCATCCTGAATATCGATGGATACGCCCCGCACGGCGTGGGCCCCATTATCATATCGTTTTTCAACATTTTGGATGGATACAATTGCCATGCTATTTCTCACTTTCCAGAAGGCCACGGATGAACCAGCGCTGGAAGATCAGGACGACCAGAACGGGCGGAATAACAGCCAGAATGGCCAGGGCGAAGGCTTCCTGCACCTGGGGTATCTCTCCCCCCTCATAGAGCATCTGAAACGCCTGTTTGATGCCGATAACGATGGTGTAGAGTTGATCATCCGTGGTCATCAGCAAGGGCCAGAGATATTGATTCCATCCCACAACGAACATGATGATAAAGATTGCCGCGATCATCGTTTTGGACAGCGGCAGCAGAATATCGATGAAGAACCGAATTGGTCCCGCCCCATCCAAACGTGCTGCCTCCAGCAATTCATCCGGCACTGATTTGTAGAACTGACGAAAGAAGAATGTCCCCGTCGCCGATGCGATCAGGGGCAGGATCAACCCGGTATAGGTATTCAATAGACCCAGATGCGCCACCACCGCATAGGAAGGCACGATGCGCACTTCCAGCGGCAGCAGCAAGGTCAGGAAAATCAGCCAGAACATTGGCTGCGCCAGACGAAACCGGAAATAGACAATGGCATAGGCCGCCAGCATGGAGACTATGATCTTACCCACTGCAAAACCAAGGCCCAGCACCAAGCTGTTTATCAACATGCGCGCCGCATTGGACGTCTTTGTCACGCCGCCCGTTTCAAACAGAACTGTCTTATAGGTGGCCCAGAACTGATCCCCAAACCAGACCTGTAGCCCATGACGCATCAATGTTTCTGGCGTATGGGTCGAACTGGCAAAGGCGACCCACAGCGGCAGGACCAGAAACAAGCAGCCCAGAATAAGAATGACGTGGTTGACGACTGTGCGCATCAATAGTGTACCCGTCTTTCAATAAAGCGGAATTGGAAGAGCGTCAGAACCAGCACCATCAACAGCAAGATGACCGACTGTGCAGAACTGCCCCCCAGATCGGCGCCCAGAAAGCCGTCTGTATATACTTTATAGACCAATGTGTTCGTTGCCCCGCCAGGGCCACCCTTGGTGGTGACATCAATGATCCCGAAGGTTTCAAAAAAGGCATAGGTGATATTGATGACCAGCAGAAAGAACGTCGTTGGTGCCAACAGCGGAAATGTGATCGTCCAGAACCGTTTCTCTGCGCTGCGACAATCCATCATTGCCGCCTCTTGAACGCCTTTTGGGATGCTCTGCAGGCCCGCCAGGAAGAAGATGAAGTTGACAGAAACCTGCTTCCAGATCGCGATCAGCATGACCATAAAACCGGCATCAAAACCGTCCGTCGCTTTATCAAAATCCCAGCCCGTGGCATTGATGAATTTATAGAGATCGCCGACCAGCGGATTGAACAAAAGATTACCAATCAAGCCCGCGACAGGAGCCGCCACGGCATAAACCCAGATCAGCAGGGTCTTGTAGGTGCTTGCCCCTCGAATGACCTCATTCGCGCGGGTCGCCAGCAACAGCGCTATGGCCAGTGAGCCAAGAGACACAATAATTGAAAAGACCATGGTGAACCCAGCGGAGCGAACCCAGTCCGCATCGAAAACCATGTCTTCATAATTGCGAAACCAAACAAAGCGACTGGACAATCCAAATGCATCTTCCAACAAAAAGGACTGATACACCGCCTGCGCGGCAGGCCATAGAAAAAATACGAAAATGATGCCGATCTGTGGCAACAGCAATAAATAGGGTAAGGACGATTTTTCGAATTGGACGCGCTTCATGTCGCGACTCTCTATTCACATCGGTGGTGAAAGATAGACCTGCGGCGGGTGACGCGCGAAACCGCGCATCCCCCGCTACAGACCAAATCATACCAATCAGTTGTAGGTATCTTTGAAACGGACCAGCAGATCGTTGCTGTCCTTTTCAATGGCATCGAAGCCCTGATCAACCGTTGACTGGCCGTTCAGGATTTGCTCAAAATTCTTGTACATTACTTCACGAATTTGGACGTAATAACCAAGGCGATAGCCCTTGGTCCAATCGCCACCGGGCTGGCTCAACTGCAGAATGCCGATTTCAGCATCCGGCGCTTCCGTATAGTAACCGGAAGTCTTGGCCAATTCGTAAGCATCATTGGTGATCGGCACATAACCCGTTTCTTTGTGCCAGAAGAATTGGGTTTCCGGCTTGGTCAGATATTCAAAGAACTTTGCGGTCGCTTCGTATTCCTTGTCGCTGTGACCGGACATGACGAACAAAGCGGCCCCACCGATGAAGGTGCTCTTGGGCTCTTCAATCAGACCCTTCCAATAAGGCAGATAATTGGTGCTGAAATCAAAAGCCGCTGACTTGCGCAGGCCACCGAAGGAGCCTGACGACCCCAGCCACATCGCAACCTTGCCCTGAACGAAGGCATCCTGATTTTCACCCCAGCCACGGCCATAGTAACCATACCAGCCCTTATCCAGCCATTCTTTCATCTTCGCCCAATGCATTTTCAGATCTTTATTGTTGTAAAGGATCTTCACATCGGTTGAGTCGAAACCGTTATTGGCCGTTGCCATTTGGATATTGTGACGGGAATGAAAATTCTCAGCAAAAATCCAGGGGCTATGGCTCTGAGCCATCGGGACATATCCCGCTTCCACCAGTTTCGGGGCAATGGCTTCAAACTCTTCCCAGGTCGTCGGTGCCGACACGCCCGCTTTCGCCAGCGCTTCCTTGTTGGCATACAGCAGCGGCGTCGAGGAATTGAACGGCATCCCGATCATCTTGCCATCGCTGTCAGCGTAGAAATAACGCACACCGGAGATGTATTTGTTCACATCAAAACCAACGCCGTGTTCTTTCAACAGATCGGCCACCGGATAAACAGCGCCCGGCGCATTGATGATGGTCGCGGCCCCGGCATCAAACACCTGAATGATGTCTGGCTGTTCGCCTGCGCGAAAGGCAGCAATGCCTGCTGTCATTGTATCTTCGTAGCCGCCCTTATAGATAGAGGTCAGCTTCACATCGCTCTGGCTGCCGTTGAATTCTGCGGTGATTTGATCAACCACTTCACCAAGGCGCCCGCCCATGGCGTGCCAGAAAGTGATTTCCGTTGGCTCTGCCTGGGCGCTGCCCGACAGGCCCATAACCGCTGCCACTGCTGCGGCAAACAAACTACTGCGTCGCATCCGCTGTCTCTCCTTGAAAGATATCGCTGGTTTTGGAACCTTGCACCGGTGCGATCACGGATTGATCTCCCCCCGGGTCACTCCAAAATGAATGGGAACCGTTTAGAGCGATTAAGAGACAAGCCTATGTCTAATACATTACAGGGCCATTATCCCTGTGTTTCACTTCGATTGCGCCAACCATAGAGGGATCTGGAAATGATTGGGATCAGGGTATGGATCACCGCCTGGCTGCTGCAGTTTGCCATCAGCCCAACAGCAGCTTTCTCCGCAAGTGAGTTAAATAGCTATGTTCTGGCAATCAGTTGGCAGCCTGGCTTTTGTGAGACCAGACCCAATCTGCCGGAATGCCAAAGCCAAACGCCAGACAGGTTTGATGCGACCCATTTCACGCTGCATGGATTGTGGCCTGAACCCAGAGGCAACAATTATTGCGACGTTCCCCCTACGGTTCAGGAACAGGATCGACGCAATAATTGGGATGCCTTGCCGGAATTATCGCTCAGTTCTGAAATCCGCGCGGAATTGGAAACCAGAATGCCGGGCACTCAATCCTTCCTGCACCGACATGAATGGGTCAAGCATGGCACCTGTTCCGAAATGCCGGATGCTGAAAGCTATTATCGCGAATCTCTTCGGCTGTTGGCGGTGCTCAATACATCCCCCCTGCGCGATCTGTTTGTCGATGCGATCAACAATCCCCTGTCCAGTGAGGCAATCCGCGCCGCCATCGACAATAGCTTTGGGGAGGGTATGGGGCAAAAGGTCCAGATCGTCTGTAAATCCGTCAACCAGCGCAGCCTGATAGTGGAACTGCGCATCAATCTTGCCGGGCCCCTGATAGAACAGGATTTCACGACCGCCCTTCGCAATGCTGTCCTCCGCGATCCAGGCTGCTCTATGGGAGAGGTCGATGCGGCGGGGCTTTGAAAATCAAGGGATCAAAATTCCCCCAATCTGCCACAAGTCTTGCCACTGCCGCCCGTTTCGCCTAAGTCCTGTGGCTCGCTTTTAGCTTTAGAGGATATTGGGTTATGCGCGCGGAAACGCAGGCTGTGGTGGATGAACTCAAGCAGTCATTGGAACTGCTGAGGAGGCATCTTTGACTGGGATGTTTCAACGAAACGCCTGGAAGAATTAAACGCGCGTGTCGAAGACCCGACCTTGTGGGATGACCCCACCGCCGCCCAGAAGGTGATGCGCGAAAGGTCCTCTCTGGAAACCCGGATTTCCGGCTTTCTGGACCTGGAATCCGGCCTGAACGACAATGTTGAAATGATCGAACTGGCCGAGGCTGAGGGCGATCAGGATTTGATCACCGAAGCGGAATCTGCGCTTGGCAGTTTGCGCGATGTCGCGGCCAAGCAGCAGTTGCAAAGCATGCTGTCGGGTGAAGCCGACGGCAATGACTGCTTCCTGGAAGTCCATGCCGGTGCGGGCGGGACAGAATCCCAGGACTGGGCGGAAATGCTGCAACGGATGTATCTGCGCTGGGCCGACAAGCGCGGCTTCAAGACCGAGATGCTGGAAGAAAGCCCCGGTGAAGAGGCAGGCATCAAATCCACCACGATCCGCATTCAGGGTGAAAATGCCTATGGCTGGCTGAAGACCGAAACGGGTGTGCACCGTTTGGTGCGAATCTCCCCCTATGATTCCAATGCCAGACGCCATACCAGCTTTTCATCCGTGAAGGTCTATCCCGAAATTGATGATTCAATTGATGTAGAAATCAATGATGGTGACCTGCGCATCGATACCTACCGGGCCTCCGGGGCGGGGGGTCAGCACGTCAACCGAACTGATTCCGCCGTGCGTATCACCCACATCCCCAGCGGCATCGTGGTTCAGTGTCAGAATGACCGGTCACAGCATAAGAACCGTGCCCAGGCCATGAAGATGCTGACATCGCGCCTGTATGAGGCAGAATTGAAACGCCGAGAAGCCGCAGCTCAGGACGATTTCCAGGCGGAAACCGAAATCGGCTGGGGTCGGCAGATTCGATCTTACGTTTTGCAACCCTATCAGATGGTCAAAGACCTGCGCACCGGCGTGGAGACCAGCAATACCGGCGGCGTTCTGGATGGCGATATCGATGCCTTCCTGGAAGCGTCCCTGGCCTCGAAACTTGAAGGTGGCACGTCCGCCGTCGAAGATCTGGATTGATAAAAATGACCGATATGGTTGAGACAGCGACAAGCGAAGAAGAAGACCGCCATGACTTTATTCGCGACAAGATCCGCAGCGATCTTGCCAATGGCATCGTCAAACAGGTCGTCACCCGCTTCCCGCCGGAACCCAATGGCTATCTGCATATCGGTCATGCCAAATCGATCTGCCTGAATTTCGGCATTGCCCAGGAATTTGGTGGTCGCTGTAACCTGCGCTTTGATGACACCAATCCGATCAAGGAAGAACAGGAATATATCGACGCGATCGAAGAAGATGTGCGCTGGCTGGGCTTCAAATGGGATGGACAGCCCTGCTTTGCCTCTGACTATTTTGAAACTTTTTATGGCTATGCCGTCCATCTGATCAAAGAGGGCAAGGCCTATGTCGATGATCTGAGCCCCGATGAAATCCGCGAATACCGGGGGACGCTGACAGCACCGGGCAAGCCCAGCCCGCACCGGGGCCGCAGCATTGACGAAAACCTGGACCTGTTTGCAAAGATGCGCGACGGCGTCTTCCAGAATGGTGAGAAATGCCTGCGCGCGAAAATCGATATGGCGTCGGGTAACATCAATCTGCGCGACCCCGTCTTATATCGCATCCTGCATGCCCACCATCCGCGCACAGGCAATACCTGGTACATCTATCCCATGTATGACTTTGCCCATGGTCAGGGCGATGCGATCGAAGGCGTGACCCATTCCCTGTGTACCCTGGAATTCCAGGATCACCGCCCGCTGTATGATTGGTTCATCGAAAACCTGCCGGTCCCGTCCCGCCCCCGCCAGACCGAATTTGCCCGCCTGAACGTCACCTATATGGTGCTGTCCAAGCGCAAGCTGATCCAATTGGTGAAGGAAAACCATGTATCGGGATGGAGCGATCCCCGCATGCCGACCATTCGCGGCCTGCGCCGCCGGGGTGTGCCCGCTGCGGCGCTGCGCAATTTCTGCAAGCTGATCGGCATGACCAAATCCGACAAGGTCATCGAATATCAGATGCTGGAATTCTGCATCCGGGAAGAGTTAAACAAATCCGCCCAACGCCGCATGGCCGTTTTGGAGCCGCTGAAGGTCACCCTGACCAATTATCCGGAAGGCGAAACCGAATGGCTGGACGCGGTCAATAATCCGGAAGATCCGGATGGCGGCAGCCGCACGGTCCCCTTCTCCCGCACGCTGTATATTGAACAGGCCGATTTCATGGAGGACGCACCCAAGAAATTCTTCCGCCTGAGCATCGGCCGCGAAGTCCGCCTGCGCTGGGCCTATTTCATCACCTGCACCGATATGGTCAAGGATGCCGATGGCAATGTCATCGAACTGCTGTGCACCTATGATCCCGCCACCAAGGGCGGCGATGCGCCAGACGGCCGCAAGGTGAAAGGCACGCTGCATTGGGTTTCCGCCGATCACGCGGTCGACGCGGAAATCCGCAACTACGACCACCTCTATACCCGCCCCGATCCCGGCGCAGAGGGCGACCCGATGGACGACCTGAACCCAGACTCGCTTTCCATCGCAACCGCCAAGCTGGAACCCAGCCTGACCGATATCCCGGTCGGTGAAACCGTCCAGTTCGAACGCCAGGGCTATTACTGCGTCGATCCCGACAGCACCGCCGACAAGCCCGTCTTCAACAAAACCACCGGCCTGCGCGACAGCTGGGCCAAGGCCCAGAAGACGGGGTAAGGTCGCGATAAACTGCCCGGTCTCCCCAGATTTAAGAGTAACCACCCGTCACCCCGCACTTGATCTGAGGCTTCAGGGGCAGAATGCAAGATGGGTGCGGGCTTCTCTGGATGCCCGCCTTCGCAAGAATGACGATATCAAAGCCCATATCACTCTCATCCTGAGGAGGCGCGACAGCGCCGTCTCGAAGGAGGGGCTGTAAGTGCAGTTCTTACAGTGGGCTCATCCTTCGAGACGCTATCGCTCCTCAGGATGAGGACGCCATTCTAAACAACCGCCATCCCTAAGACTTATCCAGCCGGAAGGTGCCGCCGTCTTCGGCGGTGGCGTAGATGCCGTCGGCTTTTTGGCGCATCAGGCGTTCGGAATCGACGCGGCGGAATTCTTCCAGCAGGTGGGCGATTTCCTCTTTATTGATATCCAGGCGGTTGAGCCCTTCTTCCGCCAGTTTGACAGAACTTTCAAACGTATCGCGGATCAGGAAATCCGCCCCGCTGTCCAGCAATTCCAGGGCATGCACCCGGTCATGGGCGCGCGCCATGATGCGAACGGTTGGGAAGCGTTTGGCGATCACCGCGATGGAGCGGGTACAGGCGGCGGCATTGTCAATCGTGACATAGACCAGATCGGCCCGCCCGACGCCCGCTGCCGTCAGCACATCGATGCGCGTGGCATCGCCGAAATAGACCATGGCGCCAAACCGTTTCGCCGCCTCTATCCGTTTCGGGTCCGCATCAATGGCCGTGACCGAAATGCCCTTCATGCGAAAGATCTGACTGACGATCTGGCCCACCCGCCCGAAGCCCAGGACGACCACACTGTTTGTTTCTGTCTCATCCGGGCGCGGCAGATGATCGGTCGAGGCCGGGGCACGGCGCTTCATCGCCTCTTCAAAGGAAAGCCGCAGCAAGGGCGTCAGGGCCATAGACAGGGTGATCAGGGCTGACACTATGTCTGATTGCCCATTCGACATCAGGCCAAGCGACAGACCTTGCGCGACAATGACAAAGCCGAACTCTCCGCCCTGGGGTAATGTCACGGCGATGCGCCCGGCATCTTCCCAAGGGGATTTGAACACGCGACACAGGATCAGAATGACCACCCCTTTTACCGCCATCAACAGTATCGCGCCGCCCAACACCAACGACCATTGTGCCAGGACCACGGCCCAATCAATTGTCATTCCAATCGCGATGAAAAACAGGCCCAGCAGCAAACCGCGAAATGGCTGTATATCCGCCTCTATCTGATGGCGATATTCACTTTCTGCTAGCAGGACGCCTGCCATGAACGCGCCCAGCGCCATGGACAGCCCGCACCATTCCATCAACAGGGCCGATCCAATGACGACCAACAGCGCGGCTGCGACGAATATTTCACTGGATTTGGTTTGGGCAATTACCGCGAATATCGGGTTCAGCAGGAACCGTCCGGCAAGCACCAGCCCCACAAGGGCCCCAATGGCCTGGGCGGCCGGGATCCAGGACAGATCCTCCCCGGAGGCGACATATATCCCCAAGGCCAGCAAGGGCGACAGGGCCAGGATTGGCGCGATGGCGAGGTCCTGCAACAACAGAATGGAGAAAGCGCGCGTCCCATATTGCGTGTTCAGCTCTTTGCGTTCCTGCATCAACTGCAAGGCAAAGGCCGTTGAGGAAAGCGACAGGCCAAGCCCGATCAGAACGGCGGTCTGCCAGGAAAGGCCGACAACCATCACGCCAAACACGCCGATCAGAAAGGCGGTCACGCAGACCTGTGCCGTCCCCAGGCCAAATATATCCGCCTTCAGCGCCCAAAGCCTGGCTGGTTTTAATTCCAACCCGATCAGGAATAACAACAAGACAACGCCGAATTCGGAAAAAGCCAGAACACTCTCTGCATTGCCGACAATGGCGAATACATGGGGTCCGATGATCGCCCCAGCAGCCAGATAGCCCAGAACAGAGCCCAGCTTCAAACGCTTGAAAATAGGGACGGCAACAACAGCAGCGGCAAGGTACAGCGCGGCGTCCTGAAAAATCGTCACATCACCGCCAGCCGCCATCGCCCCGCATTCTCATCTTTTCTTAAGGTTAAATCGTATCACCCCCAAGATGTAGCATGGTTCAATTTCACGACAAAGGTAATGTTGCGCCGCGAAAGGCTGCAGCGCGCTAGGGGCGGTCGAACAAAGTGTTCAACCCCTCTGAACTGGCGGCACATACGCCCCGTTCTGTGATCAATCCGGTAACCAGGCGGGCTGGTGTGACATCAAAGGCATCGTTTCTGGCGACAACATCCTGTGGCGCGATATCGACGGTCACGATCTCCCCCGCCTCGGTCCGACCAGTGATACGGGTCAGTTCCGTGCCACTGCGCTGCTCAATCGCGATTTCCGCAATGCCATCCTGGACGGTCCAGTCTATCGTGGTCGATGGCAGGGCGACATAGAACGGCACCCCGTTATCCTGGGCTGCCAATGCCTTCAGATAGGTGCCGATCTTGTTGCAAACATCGCCGCGCGCCGTTGTGCGGTCGGTCCCCACGATGCACAGATCGACAAGTCCATGCTGCATCAAATGCCCGCCAACATTATCGGCAATCAATGTATGGGCAACGCCATGGCGCCCCAACTCCCACGCTGTCAGGCTGGCCCCCTGATTGCGCGGGCGGGTTTCATCGACCCAGACATGCACCTTGATGCCCTTTTCATAGGCCATATAGATCGGGGCCGTCGCGGTGCCCCAATCGACCGTGGCCAGCCATCCCGCATTGCAATGGGTCAGGATATTCACAGCTTCGCCCGCTGGCTTCTGTGCCGCGATCTCTTCGATCAGGCGCAAACCATGCTGACCAATGGATTTACATATCTCGACATCCGCATCACAAATCTCTGCCGCGCGCTGCCAGGCCAGCGCGGCACGCTCTGCCGGCGCGCGATTGTCCAACAGGGCGCGCATCTCATCCAGGGCCCAGCGCAGATTGACCGCCGTCGGGCGAGTGCGATACAGCCGCGCATAAATCGCCTCAACTGCCAGGTCGCTGGCATCCTCCTCCAGCCCCAAACAGAACCCATAAGCCGCCGTCGCCCCGATCAAGGGCGCGCCGCGCACAATCATATCCTCAATCGCTTGTGCCGCCTCTTCCAGGCTGGTCAGGCGCAAGGTCTCAAAACTGTGGGGCAGTTTCGTCTGGTCGATCACCGCCACAGATTTGCGCGGTTCCTCAACCCAAATGGTGCGATACGGCGTGCCGTTGATTTCCATTTCGTATCCTCAAAGTTTTGGCTGCCTGCCATAGCTTTTGAATTTTTCCAGCACGTCGGCCATCTGTTCGTCATTCAGAATGATGGTGGTGCCGCCTTGGCAGGCATGGTGATATTGTCGGGCCAGGCTTTCCACCTCAATGGCCAGTGCCAGGGCGCGGTCCAGATCCCCATCAAAACAGATCATGCCGTGATTTGCCAACAAACAGGCCTTTCGCCCGTCCAGCGCAGCAATCATGGTCTGGGACAAATCTTCCGTGCCGAAGGTTGCATAATCCGAACAGCGGATATCCACGCCCCCGGCCACAGCGACCATGTAATGGAAGGCCGGGATGCCCTCTCTCCGGCAGGACAGGGCTGTGCAGAATGTCGGATGGGCATGGACGATGGCTTGCGCCTCTGACCGTGTCCGGTAGATATCGGCATGCATGCGCCACTCACTGGATGGCAGCAATTGATCAGGCGCACATACCCCATCCAATTCCTGCAGCACGATATCCATCGGCTTTAGGGCATCATAGGCAACACCGCTGGGCGTGATCAGCATGGCGTCGCCGAACCGCGCGGAGACATTACCAGACTTGCCCTGATTGATGCCAGACGCATTCATCGCCTTGCAGGTATCAATGATCCTGCGGGACAGGGCCTGTCGGGCATTGCCTCCCGGTCGCGTCATACAATTCCATCCCGTACCAGCTTGTACGCATACGCATCATACAGGGCGATAACAGAAGCATCGATGATGTTGGCGGACACGCCCACAGTTGACCAGCGCGCCCCCTCTTCATCTTCGCTTTCAATCGTCACGCGCGTGACAGCGTCCGTTCCCGTTGATCCTTTGGGCGGCGGCAGGATACGCACCTTGTAATCCACCAATTGCATTCCGGCCAAATCTGGATAGATCTGCAAAACAGCCTCCCGCAGCGCGGTATCCAGCGCATTGACCGGGCCATTGCCCATGGCAACGCGCATGATCTGGGTGCCTCTCAGTTCCACTTGGACTGTTGCCTCCGATTCCGTGATCAGGGTGCCAACCGCGTTGTGGCGACGCTCGTCCATAACCCGAAAGCGGCTGATGTCGAAATAATTCGGGACCTCGCCCTTTGCTGCACGGGCCAGCAGTTCAAAACTGGCCTCCGCCCCATCATAGGCATAGCCCTGGAACTCCCGTTCCTTAACTGAGTCCAACAGGCGGCGCAGGGCTTCTTCCCCGATCTCAATCTCAATCTCTTCCAGACGGGCCAGAATGTTTGAGCGCCCGGCCTGATCCGACACCACGATATGGCGCTTATTGCCCACTGTTTCCGGCGGGATATGTTCATAGGTCCGCGGATCCTTGGCGATGGCTGATACATGCAGCCCCCCCTTATGGGAAAAGGCCGCAGACCCGACATAGGCCGCATGACGGTTCGGTGAACGATCCAACCGCCCATCCAGCAACCGGGACAGACCTGTAATCTCTGCAAGGGCATTGGGTTTAAGGCCGGTTTCAAAGCCCATCTTGAGAACCAGGCTGGGGATCAGGGAACACATATTCGCGTTCCCGCAACGCTCTCCTAACCCATTGATGGTGCCCTGTACCTGCCGTACGCCTGCATGAACCGCCGCCAGCGAATTGGCCACGGCATTTTCCGTGTCATTATGCGCGTGTATCCCAAGATGGTCGCCTGGAATATGCTGTGTCACTTCGCGAACGATGGCGTCCACTTCGTGGGGCAGCGTGCCGCCATTGGTGTCGCACAGCACGACCCACCGCGCCCCGGCTTCATAGGCTGCGGTGACACAGGCCAGGGCAAAATCCTTGTTGGCCTTCCAGCCATCAAAGAAATGTTCGGCGTCATACATCGCCTCCCCTTTCTTTGCGGCGGCAAGGCGGATCGAATCCGCAATCATGCGAATGTTTTCTTCCTTCTCAATTCCCAACGCGACATCGACATGGAAATCCCAGCTTTTCCCAACCAGGCACAATCCCGACACATTGGCCTGCAACAGCGGGGCCAGACCGGGATCATTTTCTGCCGACCGACCGGGACGCCGGGTCATGCCAAAGGCGATCAACTTGCTGGTCGTCAGGGCGGGCGGTTCTGCAAAAAAAGCATCATCCGTGGGATTGGCACCGGGCCAGCCCCCTTCAATGTAATCAATACCCAGCCGATCCAACGCCTGCGCAATCGCCACCTTATCGGCGACAGAAAAATCCACACCCTGGGTCTGCGCCCCATCGCGCAACGTCGTATCGAAAAGATATATACGGTCAGTCATTTGCTTCTTTCACTCGTGTTTACAAATTAAGCCCGGCGCCATTCGGTGATGCCGCCTGGCTTGTCTTCCAGAATGACGCCCTGTGCCTGAAGGTCATCGCGTATCTGATCTGCTTTGGCGAAATCCTTTGAGGCCTTGGCTTCCTTTCGGGCCTCGATCTGGATCTCTATTTCTGCTTCGGTCGGGCCATTGGTTGGGGCACCGGCCTTGAACCAATCTTCGGGATCTTTTTGTAGTAAACCCAACATTTTTGCAGATGCCTTCAAGATACGCTTTTGCTCAAGTAAATCCGTGTTAGCACTTACAGACCCTACCGGGTAAATTTGAGAAGGCCCCCGATTAATACCCTTGGCTAATGCGTGCAAATGACTGACAGCAGAAGGCGTATTTAAATCATCGGCTAACGCCTTGGTTACGGCGAGACCACCTTCGACAATCAGTTCAAATTGATCCAAGTCAGAAGCCGAATGACCTCGCAAGGATTGATATAATGTATCCAGTTCCGCCTTAGCCTCCCGGCATTTATCCTTAGAGAAATCGAGGGGGGAGCGGTAATGGGTCTTCAACAGGACAAGGCGCAGGACCTCGCCTGGGAATTCCTCCAGCAATTCCGCGACGGTGTAGAAATTGCCCAGGCTCTTGGACATTTTCTCGCCCTCACTCATCAGATAGCCATTGTGCATCCAATAACGCGCGAAGCGGTCCTGGCGGTCCGTTGGTGCATGGGCACAGCAACTTTGGGCGATTTCGTTCTGATGATGGGGGAAAACCAGATCGATGCCGCCCGCATGAATATCAAAATCCGGCCCCAGGAACTTTTCCGACATGGCGGAGCATTCAATGTGCCAGCCGGGCCGACCCTTGTCGCACCACGGATTGGGCCAGCCAGGCGTATCGCCATCACTGGGCTTCCACAGCACGAAATCCGCCGGATCGCGCTTGTAACTGGCAACCTCTACACGGGCACCTGAAATCTGTTCATCCCGATCCTTATTGGCAAATTTGCCATAGTCGTCCCAGGACGGCACATCGAACAGCACATGACCATCGTCCAGCGCATAGGCATGCCCCTGATCAATCAGCCGTTCGATCAGGGCGATCATTTCCGGAATGGTCTCTGTCGCGCGCGGCTCATGATCCGGGGGCAGGCAGTTCAGGGCCTCACAATCCTCCCGAAAGCGCGCGACTGTGGTTTCCGTCAATTCGCGGATATCAATGCCCCGCTCTTTCGCGCGCGCATTGATCTTGTCGTCGATATCCGTGATGTTCCGAACATAAGTGACGGTCGGATAGAGTGTGCGCAGCAACCGGGAAAGGACATCGAACACGACCAGCGGGCGCGCATTGCCGATATGAATGCGATCATAGACCGTCGGACCACAGGCATACAGACCAACCTTGTCCGCTTCACGAGGCTCGAAAATGACCTTGGCGCGTCGGCTTGTATCGTAAATCTTTAAATCCATTGTGTTCTTCAATCCTGTTTTGTCATGACAAGGTGCCGCGGAAGGGGAGATCCTGCCGCGGGGTCTATCGTTGCACTGCCACTATTTCAAAGAGAAATCAGGTCAGCATCACCGACGACCGCCGCGCAAGGCGACAGCCGGAAATAATAATGTCGATGATGATGCCAAACACGGTCATTGTGATTTATTCAATCGCTGTATTTCCTGACAAGCCGCACTATACGCCCGAATAACCGGTTTGCAAGAGGCCAGGCCTATTGCGCGCGCGAGAACAGGTCGCGCATCAGTATTTCCAGGGATGCGACATCTTCAACATCGAACGCATCGGGTTGATCGCTGTCGATATCCAGAACGCCGATCAATTCCCCCCGCGCGTTCCAGACCGGCAGAACCAATTCAGACCGTGTGGAAGACGCACAGGCAATATGATCCGGGAAAGCATCGACATCGGGCACCATCTGAACCTGGCCTGTGGTTGCGCAGGCCCCGCATACCCCCCTGGAGAAAGGGATCACCAGACAGCCATGCCCACCCTGATACGGACCAATCTTCAGGGTATTGTTTCCGACATTGCGATAGAATCCAACCCAGTCAAAACGATCATCAGCGTGGTATAATTCGCACACCGTCGTCGCCATCAATGAGATCAGATCCGTTTCCCCATCCGCAATGGCAAGGACCCGTGCATTCAAATCCTTGTAACGCCCTTCAACCGCCATAATTCACCCCAAACTGCCTTGAAAATCGATGCTGAAATCAACCGCTGTCAGATCTGCAACCAGACGCCCTGTCGCATCAGAGTCCAACCCCACCAAAGGCGGTCTGACAACGCCCCATATATCGTCATGGGAATAATGGGCAACGGCTGCTTTCACACCCGTGATCAATCCATGATTCTGAAAAACCGTGCGAACCCTGCGCATTTTATCATTTGCGGTGTCCAGCGTGTCCTTGTCCCCGGCGTGATAGGCGTCAATCACGGTTCGAATGCCAGCCGGATTCACATTGGCGGTCGCACTGATGCACCCTGCCGCGCCATTGTCGAAGCCATCCAACAGGAACAGTTCCGATCCCGGAAACACGTCAAAGTCAGGCACATTGTCCAAGATCGACTTGGTATTTTTCCAATCACCGGAACTGTCCTTCAAACCAACCACAATATTGGGAAATGCCTGAACCAATCGTTGGATCAGCGGCACGGACCAGCCCACCATCGCAAAGGGCGGAATATGATACAGATAGATTTTCAGGCGATCATCGGCAACCAGCCGGATCACTTCGGACACATAGGCGAAAAGCCCATCATCGGTCGCCGCGCGATAGAAAAAGGGCGGCAGCAACAAGACGCCCCCGGCCCCCAATTCCACCGCCTGTTTGGTCAGGGTAACGGTATCCATCAGGGAACAGGTTCCGGTTCCTGGCATCAGCTTGCTGGCAGGCACGCCAACTTTCACCAAAGCCTCAGTTTGCTTCATGCGCTCCGTCAGGGCGATGCTGTTGGCCTCACTGGTCGTGCCAAAAATCGCCAGACCGTCCAGCCCATTGGCCAACTGCCATTTGCATAGGGCCTGAAAGCGGATCGTATCAACACTGCCATCCGCAGCAACAGGGGATATCGTTGGCGACAAAACACCGGAAAACGGTCCGCGAGGCATGGCAAACTCCTAAAAGCAAGAAACAGAATGAACAGATATCGCAGCGGTACAGCGATCAAATGGCTTGATCAAGCATCCTGTCTAAAGACACGACAGAAAAGGGGATGGCGCACCGCCCTGCGCCGCAATTTATCATTCATGCGACCCCCACACGCGCGATACAAGTCAGACATGTTTCTTTTAATCGACAGCCTTCGGCAGAGGCGGTGACTTTCGGACAATCCGGCGCAGCGCCATGTTGGACTGAATGCGCGTGACATGGGGCAGCCGGGATAAATGTGCCTTATGAATCCGCTCAAAATCCCGCATATCGCGCACGACAAGCCGCACCAGATAATCAGACTCCCCTGCTATCAAATGGCATTCCACGACTTCCGGTATGTCCACCACGGCGGCCTCAAAAGCGTTCAATGCGGCCTCGCTTTGGCTATCCAGCGCGATCTGGACCACCACGCCTGCCTCATAGCCCAATGCGTCTTCATCCAACAGCGCAGTATATTGCTGAATGACCCCGTTTTCTTCCAACCGGGTCAACCGGCGCTGACAGGTCGACGCGACAACATGCAACCGATCCGCCAGGTCAGAAATGGTGATGCGGGCATTTTCCTGCATCGCGGCCAGAATGGCGATATCAACGGTGTCCAGCTTCATTTTCGAATAATCCTGCATTCAGATTATAAATTTCGCATAAATCATGCAAAAGCATCGTGAAATTTCAACGTGTTCGCAAGTACATTTCCACCAAACAGGCGTAGGATCACGCATCAAAATCAAAATCAAAGGGACCTGCCAGGATCCCGATATAAAAAACCAGCGGGACCTGCCACGGTCCGGATAAAACCAAAGGGGATGACTATCATGCGCGTTGGTGTGCCAAAGGAAATCAAGAATAACGAATTTCGCGTCGGGCTGGTCCCATTCGCTGTTCGGGAACTGTGTCACAATGGACATGACGTCGTTGTGGAAACCAAGGCCGGAGACGGCATTGGGGTCAGCGACCAGGATTATCAGGAAGCTGGCGCAAAAATCCTTGGCAGCGCAGAGGAGGTCTTCAAGTCAGCCGAAATGATTGTGAAGGTCAAGGAACCCCAGGCCGCCGAATGCAAGATGCTGCGGGAAGATCAATTGTTGTTCACCTATTTGCATCTGGCCCCCGACCTGCCACAGACCAAAGGACTGATAGAATCCGGCTGTATCGCCATTGCGTATGAAACCGTGACCAGCCCGCGTGGTGGCCTGCCCCTTTTGGCCCCGATGAGCGAAGTTGCCGGGCGCATGGCCGCGCAGGCCGGTGCCCATTGCCTGGAAAAGGCGCAAGGCGGGCGCGGTGTTCTGATGGGCGGCGTGCCGGGCGTATTGCCCGCCAAAGTTCTGGTCATCGGCGGGGGTGTTTCTGGAACCAATGCGGCGCGGGTCGCGCTTGGCATGGGGGCAGAAGTGACGATCCTGGAGCGGAACATTGCCCGCATCACACAATTGGATGATGAATTCCGGGGAACCGGCCTGAAGACATTATACTCCACCGTCGATGCCATTGAACGCAGCGTTCAGGATTCTGACTTGGTGATTGGTGCGGTTCTAGTGCCTGGCGCGGCTGCGCCAAAACTGATCACCCGTGCAATGCTGAAAACCATGCTGGATGGTTCCGTTGTTGTCGATATCGCCATCGATCAGGGGGGCTGCCTGGAAACGTCCCGCCCCACCACCCATGCCGACCCAACTTTTATCGAAGAAGGTGTGGTGCATTATTGTGTGGCGAACATGCCAGGGGCCGTGGCGCGGACATCCACATTTGCCCTGAACAATGCGACGCTGCCGTTCACTCTGGCACTGGCCAATCATGGCTATCGCAGCGCCCTGGCCCATGACACGCATCTGCGCCAGGGCCTGAATGTCCACAAGGGGCAGATCACGTATAAGGCGGTTGCGGAAGCCCATGACCTGCCCTTCACCGCACCGGAAGAGGCCCTGGGTATTCCGTACTAAGGATAGGCCTGAACAGGACCTGTGAAAAAGTTGCGATTGTGAGCCGGGCGGGTATCCAGCAGGATAATTACCATGATGGATGATATAAACCTGCCTTTGATACTGGGTGCAGCCCTGCTGGCGGCTGGCAGTCCAGGCCCCGCGACCCTGACAATTGCCGGGACGTCTATGGCGTCTGGTCGGGGGTTGGGCCTGGCTGTCGCCGCTGGCATCACAACAGGGTCCTGGATGTGGTCCATCATGGCAGCAGCCGGGCTGGGTGCGGTCATGCAAGCCAATGCCTGGGCGTTTGAGGTATTGCGGTATTTTGGGGCGGGCTATCTTTTATTTCTGTCTGCAAAATCGGGTATTTCCGCCTGGCGCGGGGCAAAGACCCAGACAACGGCAATGATGATCACAACGAAACGTGCGGCCTTTGGGAAGGGGTTGGCTCTTCACCTGACCAATCCAAAGGCAATCCTGTTCTTCGGATCACTCTTCGCGATTGGTGTGCCCGCCAATGCCGCCCCCAGTTCTCTGGCTGTGATCATCGTCGCCGTTGGAATACAGAGCATGATCATCATTCATGGCTATGCGCTGCTCTTCTCCCGCCCTGCGCTGGTGGCGGCATATACGAAGATGCGGCGGTGGTTCGAAGCTGGATTTGCCCTGGCATTCGGGGCTGCGGGCCTGAAAATTCTGACGACCCGGCTGGGATAACATAGGTCCTAAACCGACGTCTTCTCACTATGCCCAACCGCCTGTTGTGTAATGACGGATTGCAGCGGTTCAAAATGCGCGGGCTCAACCTTTATAAAGGCGACACACAGAACCATGCCTTCTTGATCACTGCCGACGATCCGGCAGGGAATTTCAATTTCTGGCATATTATCAGGGCTGAGCACCGCCATCAGTTCATCGCCGATTTCCAGCCCTTCGGCATTGGGATAAAACCCAAAACCCCCCAGGCTTAAATCCGTCAACCGACCACCGATACCGCCTAATTCAGCAGGCAGGCGCACCTTGACGCGCCGTTCCTTGCGGCGGTCGCCTGGTTTAATGATACTCATCAATCGGCTGAACATAACGGTTTCCTTGCATCTTCCTGCTTGTGAAAGGACAGTGCAGGAATCGTGCCGGATCACCTTACGCCAAAGCATCCTTCATGCGATACCAAAACATTCCAAGGGTCAGCAATGGGGTGCGGAATTTGCCCCCGGGAAAGATTGGATGTTTGAATTTGCTCATGACATCAAATTGTTCCGCCTGACCACGGATCGCCTGTGCCAATATCTTGCCGCACATATTGCTTAACGCCAGCCCGTGCCCGGAATATCCCTGACTGAAATAGGTGCGCGACCCGATGCGCCCGACATGGGGCATGCGGTCCACGGTAATCCCGATATAGCCACCCCAGACATGCTCGATCTTTACGTCTTCCAACTGCGGAAAGACATGCAGCATGCGCGGGCGCACAAATCCGCCCAGATCATTGGGTTCAAGGCCAGAATAGGTGGCACGCCCGCCAAACAGCATGCGCTTATCACCGCTCAATCGAAAATAATCGACGATAAGGCTGCAATTCGCGACAGCTTCATCGCCCGAAATCAGGCCCTTTGCACGGTTATCCCCCAACGGTTCCGTTGCGATGATGTAGCTGCCAACCGGCATCAGGCGTCGAAACAGATAGGGCTGTGTTTCCCGCAGATAGGCATTTCCTGCCAGCACCATGTAATCGGCACGCACGACGCCCTTTTCTGTGTGAATGGCCGGATTATCATCCGTATCCAGGCGAATAGCGCGGCTGTGTTCATAAATCTTCACCCCGGCCTTAAGCGCCGCCTGCGCCAATCCCAGACAGTAATTCAGCGGGTGTACATGGCCGCCGCCGGGCTCCCACAATGCGGCCTTATAGCGTTCCGACCCAATCTTATCGCGCAGGTCAGCGCCTTCCAGAAGTTTGGACCCGGTATAGCCATAGTGATCCCATTCCGCCTGGGTTTCTTTCAAATCTTCCACATGGCTGGTCTTTTCACCGGCATGCATGTAGCCCCATTTCAGATCACAATCGATGCCGTATTTCTTAATCCGTTCCCCAACCAGTTTCGGGGCGGCATCGGCGATATCCCACGCGGCCCGCGCTGTTTCTTCGCCAAACCGGTTGCGGATCGTCGCCATAGATTTGTTAAAAGCCGTGCAAATCTGGCCGCCATTCCGGCCGGATGCGCCAAAGCCGACGGTTTCCGCTTCTACAATCACAACGGACAAGCCCGCTTCAGCCAGTTCCAGTGCAGCAGACAACCCCGTATAGCCCGCCCCCAGAACCGCGACATCGGCCTTAATCTCCCCCTCTAATTGCGGGTGCGAGGGCGCGGCATGGGCCGTCGCGCGATAATAGGACCGTGTATCGTCAAATTTTGCCATATGCTTAGACCTAACTTCTTAGACTGTGCGAAGATACCATTCGTAATCAAGCGGCGGAATTTGCGCCTGAAACGCATCATTTTCAAAACTTCGGGCGGCGGCGAACATGTCGCAATAATGCGCCCCCAGATATTTCGGCAGAACCTTGCTTTCTGAGAATGTCTGCAAGGCCTGCCACCAGCGCAACGGCAGATCCGTCACCGGCTTGTCATAGGCATTGTTGCGCTCTATCGGGCCCGGATCGATCTTGTTGGTCAGCCCATGATGGATGCCTGCCAGCACCGTCGCCATTGTCAGATAGGGATTGGCATCCGCCCCTGCAATGCGGTGCTCGACCCGCATCCCCTTTGCATCCGCGCGGGGAATGCGCAGTGATACCGTGCGATTATCAACCCCCCAGGCGGTGTTGATAGGGGCATAGGAATTTGCCTGAAAGCGCCGGTACGAATTGGCATTAGGGGCAAAAACCGCCATGCCATCGGCCGTCGTCTTCGCCAGTCCCCCGATGGCATGGCGCAAGGCCTTGGACGCTGGCAGGCCGATTTCTGGATCCATGGGACCCGCAAAAATGTTGTTTCCGTTCTTGTCCAGCAGGCTGATATGAATATGCATGCCACATCCCGCCAGTTCCGAAAACGGTTTGGCCATGAAGGTCGCGATCATACCATGCTTGCGCGCAACGCCCTTAATGATGCGCTTTAACAATACGGCATCGTCGCAGGCCTTAATCGGATCATCCACATGGTGCAGATTAATTTCATACTGCCCCGGCCCATATTCTGCCGTTGCGGTATCGGCCGGCACATCCTGCGCCACACAGGCGTCTTCCACATCGGTCAGGAAGTCCTCGAATTCATATAATTCATCAATGCCATAGACCTGGGTCGTGGTCTGACGCTGGCCCGTGGTTGGCGATGTCGCCATTTCCGGGCAGCCCTTGGCATCCAGCTTTCCATCCAGCAGATAAAATTCCAATTCAATCGCGGTGACGGGCGTATAGCCCATATCGACCAAGGGCTGGGCCGCACGCGCCAGAATATATCGCGGATCGGCAAAGTAAGGATCACCGTCCTGTGTGACCATGGACGCAATCACCTGCCCGGTTGGCGCATTGGCCCAGGGCACAGGCTTTAACGTCCCCGCCACACCCAGACAATTGCAATCAGGGTCGCCATCCCGCGTACCATATTCAATGGTTTCACAATTACGCCCGGTGGAATCCAGCAGATATGTCGATCCAGGAAGGGCGATCCCCCCCTCATACAACTTATCAATCGCCTCGACCCCAATGCGCTTCCCCCGCAGGATTCCGCACATATCCGGTACGATCATATCAACCCCTTTTAAGCCGGGATTTGCTTCGACAAAGGCGTCTACTTCCTGTTTGCTGAGCCAACTGGTCATTTAATATCTGCTTTCATATATCGCTTGGTACGGCGTGAAACCTTGTGGATTATACGTGATTAGGCTTGCGGATGGACGGAACTATAAGGCATAAAAAATGTGATCACAATCTCAGCGCCATGCTTTTTTCTGCGCTGGTGGTCTGTGAGGGGCACATCGAATCAGGGACAGATGTGTAATTATGATAAATTGAAATCCCTATAAAGAGAATCCGCATGGATCGTGAGGCCAATGTGACCAATTTAAGCGACTGGGTAAAAGCCCATAATGTTGACGAGGTGGAATGCCTATTACCGGATATGTCTGGTATTGCGCGGGGCAAAATTCTGCCGTCGAACAAATTTCTAAAAAGCCTGGAAGACCGCAGCTTGCGTGTCCCGGAATGTCTGTTCATCCAAACCGTAACCGGCGAGTTCGTGCTGGATACGGAGGTTGTGGCCGACACCAACCGCGACATCGCCATGGTGCCGGACCCCAGCACCATTCGTCTGGTTCCCTGGTATCCTGATCCTGTTGCTCAGGTGATCTGCGATGCGTTTCATCTGGACGGATCGCCGGTTGAGTTCTCACCGCGCTATGTCTTGAAGAAGATTCTGGACCTTTATGCGAAAAAAGGCCTTCAGCCCATCGTCGCGCCAGAGCTGGAATTTTATTTCGTAAAGAAAAACCTGGATCCGGATTATCCGCTGGAAGCACCGATTGGTGCATCGGGTCGTCAGGAATCCGGACGCCAAGCCTATGGCATCGAGGCCGCGAACGAATTCGATCCCATCGTCGAAGACATCTATGACTTCTGTGAGGCGGCCCATCTGGACGTTGATACCATGGCGCATGAGGCAGGTGCCGCGCAGATGGAAATCAACTTCAACCACGGCAATCCGCTGGAGCTGGCAGATCAGGTGTTCCTGTTCAAACGCCTGGTCCGCCAGGCGGCCTTGCGGCACGATATCTATGCCACCTTCATGGCGAAACCGCATCAGAACCAGCCTGGCTCCTCCATGCATGTTCACCAGTCGCTGGTTGATATGTATACGGGCAAGAATGTCTTCTCCACAAAGACGGGCAAGGATTCCAAAACGCTGTTGCACTATATCGGTGGATTGCAACGCTATCTGCCCGCCGCCATGCCGCTGATGGCCCCCAATGTGAACAGCTATCGGCGGATTGCGCGATATTCTGATGCGCCGATCAATGTGCATTGGGGCCACGACAATCGCACCTGTGGGCTGCGTATCCCCGATTCTTCACCAGAATCACGACGGATTGAAAACCGTCTGGCCGGATCGGATGCGAATCCCTATCTGGCCATGGCGGCCACATTGGCCTGTGGTTATCTGGGCATTAAGGAAAAAATCGAACCCTCCAATCCGGTTGAGGGGGATGCCTATCGGTTTGCCTTTGCCCTGCCGCGTCACCAGGGTGATGCGTTGCAAAAATTCAACTATTCAAAACCGTTGAAAGAAACTTTGGGCGAGCATTTCGCCCGCGCTTATATGGATGTGAAGAATCACGAATATGACCTGTATCAGCGGGTTATCAGTTCCTGGGAACGCGAAAACCTGTTGCTGAACGTCTGATCTCTTCCATCATAAAATATGCGACACACGCCACCCCCGTGGGATTATCCTGCGGGGGTGGTTGTTTATACAATCAGGTTCCAATGCGCGGCGGGCCTCCCCGTGCGGCTTGGCTGGGCCCAAAGGCCTTGTCCAGAACATGTGTCGAAGATTCGGCCAGCTTTATTGCCTCGGAAAGATGCTCCAGGACTTTGATATTATTGGACAGAACCTGCTGTGCTTCGGGGCGGGTGTCATCGGTGATCCTGATGCATCGTGTCAGCACATCCTTCCGAATGATGCGCAGCAAATCTTCCAACCGGTGACCATCAGGTTTTTCTTCGGAAACCAGGAAATGCGTCATGACTCCTACTCCTTTAGCAAAATGTGACAAGAGGATACCACCTCTTAACGACACTCTACCGCCGAACCGCGGACCGCGTCGATGGACAATTCGACAGAAATCATTTGCATTGCCGGGAGTCGAAGGGTAAAAGCCGCGCCTGATACGAACTTTTTTCAGAGGGTTTTCGCGCCGTGGCGCGTCCTCAACGGCTTTGGAGCTTACGCGCGATGAAACAGGATATCCATCCAGACTACCACACCATCACCGTCATCATGACCGATGGAACGACCTATAAGACGCGCTCGACCTGGGGCAAGGAAGGCGACGAAATGCGCCTGGACATCGACCCGACCGGCCACCCGGCCTGGACTGGCGGTACCGGCAAGCTGATGGCGTCGGGTCAGTTGGATCGCTTCAACAAGCGCTTTGCGAATTTCGGCCTGAAATCCTAATCGGATTTTTATCGGGTCAGACGATATTGGGGCGATCTTCGGGTCGCCCCAATTTTTTTAACCCTGCCCCTCTTGAATGCCCAAAAAAGTCACCCCAACTTTATCCTGTCAAAAGGCAGTCCTGTCGAACGCCCGATTGGGGTTCACAAACAGGATCAGTCTTACGACAGCATAGCGGACCGTCGCCTGTTCTGGGGCGGTTCTAACATCACTCTCGCTCTAACTTGAGGAGACTTAGACATGCGTGCATTCGATATGACCCCGCTGTTGCGGACCACTGTTGGTTTTGACCGTCTGGCCCGGACGATGGATTCCCTGGCCAGTGAACAGGTTCCAACCTATCCCCCTTACAACATCGAAAAGCTGGACGACGACGCCTATGCCATTTCCATGGCGGTTGCGGGCTTTTCAGAAGACGACCTGGACATCACCGTTCAGGAAAACACCCTGACCGTGACCGGCAAAATCGCCCAGAGCGATGAAACCGTCGAGCGTCAGTTCCTGCATCGCGGTATTGCCGAACGCGCGTTTGAGCGTCGCTTCAGCCTTGCCGACCATATCAAAGTGGCCGATGCAAAACTGGAACACGGCCTGCTGCACATCGCCCTGAAACGCGAAGTGCCGGAAGAAGCCAAGCCGCGCACGGTGAGCATCACCACGACGGCGAAGCCCAAGCAAAAGGCGTTGGAAAAGAAAGCCGCCTAACGCGTGATCGCAAAGCAAAATCGTTGACGTGAGCACAGGCGCATCGGGACATTCCCGGTGCGCCTTTTCTGTTCAGACCAAGGTTTTCTTATCCTGAGACCCCGCAAATCGCGCTTGCCCAATGGATAAGGTTTGGCAGACTCCCAACCCATCAACCATGGGAGACTGCGATATGGACGGCCTGACCCTGTATGATCATCCTGAAAGCGGGAACGGCCACAAGGTCCGGCTGTTGTTGAGCCTGCTGAATATCGACTATACGCTGGTCTTCAAGGACATCCACAAGGGCGAAACACGCCTGCCCGATTTCCTGGCGATCAACCCCAATGGACGCATCCCCGCCCTGCAACTGGCCGACGGGCGCTGTCTGTCGGAATCCAATGCGATTCTGTTCTTTCTGGCGGAAGGCACAGACTATATGCCCCAAGACCCCTATCTGCGGGCCAAGGTGATGAGTTGGCTGATGTGGGAGCAATATGAACACGAACCCACCATCGCCGTCGCCCGATTCTGGTGCCACCATCTGGACATGACGCCTGACCGCAAGGCCCTGTTGGCGGAAAAACAGACTAAGGGCAAGGCGGCTCTGGCCCTGATGGAAAAGACATTCAGTCTGGCAGAATGGGCTGTCGGTACAGACCCGTCCATTGCTGACATCGCCCTGTATTCCTATACCAGCGTTGCAGAGGAAGGCGGCATCTCCCTGACCCCTTACCCCGCTATGCGCCAATGGCTAAACCGCATGGCCGCCCTGCCCGGTTTCATCCCGATGGACCCCTGGACCGGGTAAAGGGGGCACGCAGGGCCTTCCGCGATACCTCCGCACCCTTTGCGCCTTCTCTGCGTGCGCTGCGGTTAACCTTTACCTTCTCGTCTCTCCCGCGCAGGCGGGCGTCCAAAGCCACACGCACCATTCGCGCTTGCCGCCCTGGATCCCGGATCAGGTCCGGGATGACGAAAATGTGGAACGCAAAGAGCGCGGAGAAACGCAGAGGGCGCAAAGACAAATACTGGCTCGTCACGCCCGCGAAGGCGGGAGTTCAGCGCCACACGCACAAACCTAGCCTGCCGCCCTGGATCCCGGATCACGGGGGTGACAAAAAGAGAGGACCTCTCAGCGTCCTTCGCGCCTTCTCTGCGCCCTTTGCGGTTAATCTTTACCTTCTCGTCTCTCCCGCGAAGGCGGGAGTCCAGGGCCACACGCACAAATCGAGCCTGCCGCCCTGGACCTCGGATCAGGTCCGGGATGACAAAAAGAGAGGACCCCTCAGCGTCCTTCGCGCCTTCTCTGCGCCCTTTGCGGTTACTCTTTACCTTTTCGTCTCTCCCGCGAAGGCGGGAGTCCAGGGCCACACGCACAAATCGAGCCTGCCGCCCTGGATCCCGGATCAGGTCCGGGATGACGCTGCAGCTATACCAAATACACCCTCACCCTGAGGAGCGCAGCGTCTCGAAGGGGGAGCCTTCTGTAAGCACCGGACTTACAGCGCATCCTTCGAGACGGCGCTATCGCGCCTCCTCAGGATGAGAATGGCGTGGAAGGTCAGACATGGAACGCCACAACGCATCATCCCCTCAGCGTCCTTCGCGCCCTCTCTGCGTCCTTTGCGATAAATCTTTTTAAAACGAGCAGACGGGGGTCCTGGGCCAATTGCGCAACCGGATCAGGGCCCAGTGTAACGACGCACGCTCAAACTGAACCTAAACCGCGATGAGTCTCACAGGGGATAGTTTTGTCCGCTTTACCATACGCTGGGTAAGGAATAAGACGTCAGTGTAGATATTCGTTCTTGGACGTCACAGAACCCGTTGGTCATATGAGCCCGATCCTCGCCGTAGGCGCGATCATCAATGCCGTTGTCCTGCTGCAATGCGGAATGGGATTATTAAGCGCCTTGCTGCCGTTGCGCATGCAGGAGGCTGGTTTCTCTTCCACCGAAATCGGGGTCATGTCCGCCGGGTTTTCAGGCGGCTTCCTGTTGGGCTGTATCATCGCCCCCACCTTGATCCGCCGGATTGGTCATATCCGTGCCTTTTCAGCCCTGGCGACGGTGCTGTCCACGCTGACCCTGGCGCTGGCGATCGATACGGACCTGTATCTGTGGACCGGCGCACGCCTGCTGTCGGGTATCTGTTACGCCGGCTTACTGACCACGTCGGATAGCTGGATTTCGGGGGAGACGGATCGATCCGTGCGCGGGCGGGTGATGAGCGTCTATATGATCTGTTACAAGGTCGCCCAGGCCAGCGGCCCATTGATGCTGACCGTCGCCACCATTTCGGGCAATTGGCATTTCATGCTGGTCAGTGCCTTCTTCTCGTTATCACTGTTGCCGGTCGCCCTGCGCCATGGCGGCAACCCAACACCGCCCAATGATGACCGTATGGGGATCGTACAGGTCTACAGGAAGACCCCACTGGCGATTGTCGGCTGTCTGTGTATCGCCACATCCAACAGCGCCCTTGGGAACCTGATCGGCCTGTATGGCCTGGCGGAAGGGCTGGATGTCAACGGGGCTGTTATTTTAAGCTCCGTCCTGCAATTTGGTGCGCTGTTCCTGCAATGGCCTTTGGGATGGACGTCGGATCGGATAGACCGCCGTCTGGTGATGATATTTGGCATCGCCACCATGGCGGTGGTCTCTGCTGTCCTGATCGCCCTGCCCGCTCTTCCGCTGTGGGGATACGCCTTCTTTGTGCTGTTGATCGGGGGGCTTGGCTTTTCGATCTATCCCATCATTGTCGCCCATGCCGGGGACTTTGTGGAGCAGAAGCAGATGGTGCCGCTATGTGCGACCCTGATGCTGTCCTTCGCCTTTGGCATGACATTGGGGCCCCTGACGGGCAGTACGGCGATGGAATGGCTGGGGCCGGACGGGTTGCTATATCACACCATCCTGTTCAATGGCATTTTCGTAGGCTTTGCGATCTATCGCATGACCCAGCGCAGCGCTCCCGCGCCGACCGGCGCCTATGTCAACGTGCCTGCCAGCTCTGTCGCAATTTCCCAGCTAAACCCCCGCTCCGCCGGGCCGGAGATCGAAGAAAGCCTGGAAGCCGTCTTCGGCCACGATGATGAGGCGGACGGCGAAGAGGTCCCGCACTATAAGCCCAGCGGGAAGTAACTCCCTTAGACCAGTCAAGACATACAGAAAAAGGCCCCGCCAAATGGCAGGGCCTTTCTGAAATCTTGCAGTCCAAACGTGGATTAACGTGAGTAGAACTCGACGACCAGGTTTGGTTCCATCTTTGCCGGATAGGGAATTTCTTCCAGTTTCGGCGTGCGGATGATGTTGACGGTCAGTTTGTTGTGGTCGACTTCCAGATATTCAGGAATGTCACGCTCGGCGCTCTGGATGGCTTCCAGGACCAGCGGCATTTCGCGGGATTTCTGGCGGACTTCGATCTTGTCGCCAATCTTCACGGTATAGGAAGAAACCGTCATGCGGCGACCATTGACCAGAACGTGACCATGGCTGACGAACTGACGCGCGGCAAACACGGTCGGGACAAATTTGGCGCGATAGACGATGGCGTCCAGGCGGTGTTCCAGCAGGCCCACCAGGTTTTCACCGGTATCGCCTTTCACACGCTGGGCTTCTTCGTAATATTTCCGGAAGCGCTTCTCGCCGATATTGCCGTAATAGCCTTTCAGCTTCTGTTTCGCCATCAACTGGATACCGAAATCAGAGGGCTTGCGGCGGCGCTGGCCGTGCTGACCCGGAGGGGTCTCACGTTTGTTGAACGGGCTCTTGGGGCGACCCCAGAGGTTGACGCCAAGGCGTCGGTCAATCTTGTGTTTCGCATTAATACGCTTAGACATAATTTACTCTCCCGTTGGTTCACGGTGTTGTTCCAAATTGTTCCGGTAGTCCATCCCGGCCTGATGCCCTGAAGCCTCAGTCGGGTGGCGGGATCGCCCTTGCCCGGAAACTTTGTTCCAACACCACGGGCTATCCACATTCCCAGAAAGCGAGCGGACTTATAAGGATTTATGACGCCCTGTCAAACCCCAGGGCAAACCTAGAGCCAAGATACTCTAGGCTGCCGCCTCGATCGCATCAGAAATATGGGCAATCACACTGTCGATCAGGCCCGGATCATCGGCTTCCGCCATCACGCGGATCACCGGTTCGGTGCCAGACGGGCGGATAACCAGGCGGCCCGACCCGTTCAATTGCGCCTCTCCCAAGGCTATCGCCTTCTTCACCGCTGCGGATTCCAGCGGCTTCGATCCCCCAGAAAACCGGACATTGTGCAGACGTTGGGGAACAGGAGTAAAGACCTTGCCAACCTGGCTCATGGGCGCACCGTCACGCACTGCGACGGCCAGCACCTGCAGCGCGGCAATCAGGCCATCGCCCGTGGTCGCATAATCGCTCATGACGATATGGCCGGATTGTTCACCGCCCAGGTTACAGCCCCGATTGCGCATCGCATCGACGACATAGCGATCCCCAACCTTAGTGCGGACCAGCCCGATTCCCTGATCGGCCAAATACCGCTCCATCCCCAGATTGGACATGACTGTCGCGACGACATCGCCCCGCAACCGCCCCGCCTTGGCCCAGGAATTGGCAATCAACGCCATCAACTGATCACCATCGACAACATGCCCCGTCTCATCACACACGATCAGGCGGTCCGCATCGCCATCCAGCGCCAGACCGATATCGGCCCCATGGGCGCTGACGGCCTCGCACATGGCGGCCGGATCGGTGGCACCACAGAAGGCATTGATATTCTTGCCATTGGGGGCAACCGCGATGGGCACAACCGTAGCGCCCAATTCACGCAGCACGATGGGGGCCACCTTATAGGCGGCACCATGGGCGCAATCGACCACGATCTTCAGTGATTCCAGGCTTAAATCTTCCGGGAAGGTGCGCTTCACTGCCTCGATATAGCGGCCCGGCGCATCATCGATCCGGGTAGCCCGGCCAATGTCTTCCGGTGCGGCACGCTCTGACACGCCTTCATCCATCAGACGCTCAATTTCCATTTCGGTCTCATCGGACAGCTTGTATCCGTCCGGCCCGAACAGTTTGATCCCATTGTCGCGATAGGGATTGTGGGAGGCGGAAATCATCACCCCGACATCGGCGCGCATGGAGCGTGTCAGCATCGCCACGGCTGGCGTTGGCAGCGGCCCGAACAGCATGACATCCATGCCCATAGCGCTGAAACCGGCAACCAGCGCGCTTTCCAGCATATAGCCAGACAGGCGCGTATCCTTGCCGATCACCACGCGATGGCGATGCCCACCACGACGAAAATGAGCTCCTGCAGCCAGGGCAAGGCGCAGAACGGTATCGACCTCAATCGGGGCCTGATTAGCGGTTCCGCGAATCCCATCCGTGCCAAAATAATTCCGTGTCATATATCCTCACGACGCAACTAAGTGTATCCTATCTATGAAGCCAAGTCGCCCGACAAGCAAGAATTCAGGGCTTGCGGGCTCCGGCGTGGGTGGTGCATGACGTTTTAAACAAAGATGCAAATGGGGTTTGGCATGACAGCGAGTATCGAGTCCCCGTCCGAACGGCCGACACTCTCTGTCGTCATTCCGATGTACAATGAGGCCGATGGATTGGACATGCTGTTCGCGGCGCTATGCCCAGTTCTGGACTCTCTGCAAACGCCCTATGAGATTGTCTGTGTCGATGATGGCAGCCGAGATGACACCCTTGTTCAATTGCAGAGCCGGACGAAAACCGTCAAGGGGTTGGTAGTCGCAGAACTGTCGCGGAATTTCGGTAAGGAGGCGGCACTCTCTGCGGGACTCGACTTGGCACGGGGGATGGCGGTCATTCCCTTTGATGCAGATTTGCAAGATCCCCCGGCGATGATCCCCAAATTGATCGAAAAATGGCGCGAAGGTTTTGATGTCGTGCTGGCGAAACGAATAGATCGCAGCGCTGAAGGGCCGCTAAAGCGCCTGACCGCCTGGGCTTTCTATCGCACCCATAACCTGTTGGCCGAGCTGCCGATCCCAGACAATGTAGGTGATTTCCGATTGCTGGATCGCAGGGTCGTAGACGTAATCTTGCAATTACCGGAGCGACGACGCTTTATGAAAGGCCTGTTCGCTTGGGTTGGTTTCAAGACAGCGACATTGGATTTTGAGCGGGAAACCCGGGCCGCCGGCGATACCAAGTGGAATTATTGGAAGTTATGGAATCTGGCTCTGGAGGGGATAACCTCTTTCTCAAGCCTACCATTACGTCTGTGGTTTTACGTTGGCGTCATTGTCGCGCTGATTTCATTTGTCTATGCGGCTTTTATTATTGTCCTGGCCCTGGTGCACGGTATTGACGTCCCGGGCTATGCGTCCCTGTTAGTGGTTGTGCTATTCCTTGGTGGCCTGCAACTGCTCTCGCTGGGCTTGTTGGGCGAATATATTGGGCGCATTTACACCGAGACTAAGGGACGACCATTATATATCCTTCGATCCGTTCAGCGTGGCCCGAACCGTGGTGAAGATGCCTAACGTGTTTATCCGAACGGAGCCCTCCCACTGGTTCTGGGGAACGCTGACACTGCTGGCTGTCACGCGATTAATCGCAGTCACTCTCTATTCACCCACCGGCTTTCCAGATCGGTTGGGCTATCTCGATTACAGCGACATCATCCTTTCCGGAACCCAATGGCTGCATACCCTCGAACAAAGCCATTTACCAACGACAAGCTTTCGCGCCATGGGCTATCCGATCATCTTGACGGGGATGCGGATAATCACCGGAGGCGCCTTTGACACCGCCATTCAAGTGCTACAATGCGGTGCCACCTTGTTAAGCTGCGCCTTACTGTTCAAAGCCTTGCGCGCGCTTTTGCATAGTGATCAAGGTGCCTGCATTGCGGTGCTGGGTTTCGGCCTTTCCGTCAATCTGGCATATGAGCTTTCCATTTTACCAGACGCTTTTTCCATCGCCGCCTGGATTGCCATTGTTGCGACGGGGCTGATCCATTGGATGCTGCGACGACGGCTTTCGTTGTGGGTAGCGTTTGGCCTTGGCCTTCTGGGTCTTTATATCGTGATGGCAAGAGGTAACGGGCTGCATTTGTTATTGCTCGCACTGCCTATCCTTTGGCTAGCCTGCTTGCATACTGGCGCGAGCCATAGCAAACGTCTCGGATTATTCATTCTTCCCCTGCTGCCGGGTCTGATCGCCTATCAGTTAGTCAGTTCCTGGAATGAGTACCGAACCGGCGAGCGATTTTTTACAACAGGCGGACAAATAGCTTTGGTGCAACCAGTCTTTGCCATGGAGCGTTTAGGGGCAATGCCGTTCAGCGGCACTGACGATCTCTCACAACTCTATCGGCAACGAGCACCAGAGCGATTGTATGAGCAGATTTATGAAGTCAACAAAGCGCTTTATACCGAGTTCAGCATGTCACCAAACCAAATTGCCCAAGCGAATATTGCACTCTATTTGCGTACAGTCAGAACCCATCCAGGTAGTTTTATCCTTATGTTCTTTGATAATTTTGACGATAAATTTGCGATGGGTCTGGTCAATCCAGCCTTTGGTTTGCACGAAGCACACCGCCTTGCGACGGGGGCGCGAATATTCCCTGGTTTTTCTAGTATAGTAAAAGGAAAACAACCTAATGGCCTGGGTAATTATCTCTTCGCTGGGCTGTATATATTTGGCATGGTGCCATCGATCCTTCTTTTCACCGCCGCTATCCTCCTGACACCGTTCCGCGTGATTGGACGCATCCGGCATATCGGGTTGGATCGGGAAACACTCGCAATACTGACGCTGTGGACGGTGTGCTTGGCTGTGCTGGCCTATTACTGTGCACTCTTTATGGAACTGCGCTATGTTATCATGACAAGCCCGTTCCTCATCGCAATTGGTTATTGGAGCCTATCACGACGCTCCCGCATTCATGGAACTGTAGGGACAACCACGTGAAAAATCATACGTCCAGCCCCATCTCCCCGAGAGGAGAGGGAATAGCACAGATCGAGAAAGCAACGCATACTCCCCTGAGGTTCCGCCGTAATCCTGCGCTTATCCCAAACGACTCCCAAGAACCGGAGACCTAAGCCCATGGAGCCAGAAGCCTATCGCCAGATGGCTGCCAATGAGGAAACCCATTGGTGGTTTTGCGGTCGACGCGCAACAGTTACTAAAGCAATCGAACATCATATTCTGCCGTTGCATGGCCCCAATAGCAGATTGTCCATACTAGAGGTCGGATGCGGGGTTGGCGGCAATCTGGCGCTATTGTCCACCTTCGGAAATGTTGAGGCGATTGAGCCGGATACCTGGGCTGTCGAAACAGCTAGGGAGAAAGCGCTGGCGACTGTACATCAAGGATCGCTGCCAGAGGCCATTCCCAATGACTTGGGTACTGGCTATGACCTCATTGCCCTGCTGGACGTACTTGAGCATATCAAAGATGCACCTGCCGCCTTGCAGACCCTAGCCCCGCGCCTGTCACCCAAGGGTCGGGTACTTGTCACGGTACCGGCTTATCCCTGGATGTTTGGCGATCATGACCGACTGCATCATCATCATAGACGCTACACCAAGAAAAGCTTGCGCATCGACTTAACATCCGGCGGGTTGGAGCCGCTGTTCATCGGTCATTTCAACACAATCCTGCTTCCCCCTGCCGCCTTGATCCGGGCGCTACAACGCTGGGCTGGCCTTTTCAAAGGCAATGATGAAGACCGCGGCAGCAATGAGGTGCTAAATGGCATCTTCACCAACCTATTTAGCGCCGAAGCGAGGGTGTCCGCCAAACACGCCCTGCCAATGGGCCTGTCAATCCTGGCAGTGGCGCAGGCAAGCACTTGAACTCCCCTACCCCGCCTTCATCTGCTGTTTGAATTGGACACTGGCTTTTGTGAAGCCGCCGGAGCCGCCGTCGACGAAATGCAGATGGGCGCCCTGTTCCAGGTTCAGCATCAGACAGGTCATCAACGCCGTGTCGGATTTGTGCAGGCCATAGGTGATGCTGCCTGCCTGGTGTTCTTTTTCCAGCAGAGCCTCAATCGCCTGGATTTGGGTGGGGGTACAGTCCAGGACCAGCCGCAGAATATCATCGAACCGGCGATAATCTGAATTGGTGCGCACTTCTTCACGATAGATCGGGGCGTTATAGCCGCCCGCCGACAGATCAAAGCGTTCCAGGATGTATTGGATAAAACTTTGATACAGCAGGAACAGGAGCCGACGGCCAAAGCTTTGCGCGCCACGCGTAATCTGGGCTTCCATGCGCAGGCCTTGGGGAATCCATTTGAACCGCATCGTCTTTGCAGTAACCGGGCTGGCGGATTTCAGATCGCCCCCCAGGATGTCGCTTAAATCATGCAATAGACGATCATAGGTTTGTCTGCGATCCGCGCCATTCGCGGCCTTCGCCACAGCCATAAGGCTGAGAATTTGCCCATTATGTGAGTTCAAGGGTTCCCATCGACAGGACAGGCCGGTCATGTCGGGTTCCCCCTCATCCCCTTGGGCAATTATTCGATGGCCCTGTTGCCCCGTCTCATCCAATTTGATCTGACCATCGGCCCAGGCGATACCGCCGCCGCCGAACAGGGCCAGTTCGTTCCCCGGACTCAGGCGTAATTTAGAGACGGTAACGTCCCGCCCCCCGGCCCTGATTTCTTTCAGGGACACCGATCCGATCCGCAATTCAAAGCCAAACTCCCGCCGCGCCATGGCTGCTGCGGCCAGCAACGCCCTGCGCACAGGAACAAGCAGACAATCAGGCACCAGGACCGTCGCCCCGTCACCGCCAAAACTGTAAGGAATGTGTGCAGTCTCTCCCGCCGCAGCCCGCACCGCGTTCAGAGAGGCCGTGATACAGGCCGCCCCCACCATATTCACCTGCTTATAGCGGCCTTCCGCGATCGCCCTGGTGGAACTGCGAATATCAGAAATAATGACATGCCAGTCATGCGGCACGGACCGAAACTGCGCCATATCCGTAAAGGCGTTGAAATCCTCAAAGTAAGGCAGGTCCGCATAAAACGTGTCGTCGGAGTGACTCGCATTCATCCAATCAGACGGGTTGCGAGTATCCGACACACGCGCCACCGGCGCTCCCTACTCTGCGGGGCCTGGTTCAGGATCGGCAGAAGCAGAGGGCGACAGGGGTTTGCCCGTTGTCGGCACAGACGCGCGACCACCGCTCTTGGGGCTTGGCTCATCATCTTCCGGACGCTCAATCGACTCGCCCCGCAACAGCTTGTGGACATCCGCCCCAGACAGGGTTTCATATTCCAGCAGGGCCTTTGCGATCGTGTGCAGTTCATCCTGATGTTCCCGCAGAACATCATAGCACCGTGTTTCCGCTTCCTCGCAGATGCGGCGCACTTCATCATCAATCAGCTGGGCGGTCTTTTCAGAGATATTCTGAGTCTTCGCAACGGAATGCCCCAGGAAGACTTCTTCCTGATTGTCGGAATAGCGCAGACGCCCCAGCTTGTCCGACATGCCAAATTCGGTGACCATGCGCCGCGCCAGGCCCGTTGCCTGTTGCAGGTCATTGGACGCCCCCGTGGTGACGTTTTCCGGGCCAAAGATGATATCTTCTGCCGCGCGCCCACCATACATCATGGCCAGCTTGGCATGCATTTCCAGCTTCTTATAGCCCAGACGATCGCGCTCAGGCAGATTCATCGTCACGCCCAATGCCCGACCGCGCGGAATGATGGTGACCTTGTGCAGCGGATCATTGCCAGCAACATGAATACCAACCAGGGCATGACCAGCCTCATGATAGGCCGTCAGCGTTTTTTCTTCCTCAGACATCACCATGGATCGACGTTCAGAGCCCATCATGACCTTGTCTTTGGCGTCTTCCAATTCCTGCATGGAGACAACACGGCGATTTCGACGGGCCGCCAACAGGGCCGCCTCGTTCACCAGATTGGCCAGATCTGCACCTGAGAATCCAGGCGTACCGCGGGCAATAACCTTGGCGTCGACATCAGGAGCCATCGGCACCTTGCGCAGATGCACTTTAAGAATCTTCTCCCGACCCAGAATGTCTGGATTTGGCACGACGACCTGACGGTCAAACCGACCGGGGCGCAGCAAGGCAGGGTCCAATACGTCCGGACGGTTCGTCGCGGCGATCAGAATGACGCCTTCATTGGCCTCAAAACCATCCATCTCAACCAGCAATTGGTTAAGGGTCTGTTCACGCTCATCATTACCACCGCCCAGGCCCGCGCCACGATGGCGACCCACGGCATCGATTTCATCAATGAAGATGATGCAGGGGGCGTTCTTTTTGCCCTGTTCGAACATGTCGCGGACACGGCTGGCCCCGACACCGACGAACATTTCAACAAAGTCAGAACCAGAAATGGTGAAGAACGGCACATTGGCTTCGCCCGCGACAGCCCGCGCCGTCAGCGTCTTACCCGTACCGGGAGGGCCGACCAACAGCACGCCCTTGGGGATCTTGCCCCCCAGGCGCTGAAATTTCTGAGGGTCACGCAGGAATTCGACAACTTCCTGCAATTCCTGTTTCGCCTCATCAATACCGGCAACATCTTCAAACAGGACGCGCCCGTGCTTTTCGGTCAGCAGCTTCGCCTTGGACTTACCAAAGCCCATGGCCTTGCCGCCACCGCCCTGCATTTGGCGGAAGATGAAGAACCAGAAGCCGATCAGCAGCAGGATTGGCAGCGCATTCAGCAGGATCGTGCCCAAAGAAATACTGTTATCTGGGGGAATGGCTTCGACGCGCACGCCGCGACTGGTCAGGGTCGATACCAGATTTGGATCATCCGGCGCATAGGTTTTGAAGTCCTGACCGGACGTATACTTACCGGTGATTTCCTGACCATTCATCCGCACACTTTGCACGGAACCGGAATCGACCTGCTTCAGGAATTCAGAATAGGCGGTGCTTTCCGCCTGCACCTGATTGCGCCCGCTATCAAACTGATTGATCAGGAACAGCAATAAAACAATGATGACAATCCAGAGCGCCAGATTCTTGCCGAAAAAGTTCACGGTTGCAGTCGTCCTTCCGTCGAGACCCCCAAAAAGCGGCCCCTTTTGCCATAAATGCGGGATTGAGCACCGCGTATTTCCTCATTAAAGCGAGAAAACACCCTTCCGTCCAGCAGAGTTGCTCCCAGACACGCGCTCAATTGTCATTGTGATGTTACATAGGACGTCACGCAGCATTTGAAAAGGGCGGGCCCGGTCTAAATCGCCCAATCAGTGTGAAAAGCTGAACCGTTGGCGAAATGCCTCACCCCAGGCCGGTGATACCGACCGATAGCCAATCGTACCAATGGGATAGTCTGGGCAGACAGACTCACCTGTCGTTAGCCCCAGATGCGGAATGGCAGCCAGCTCTGCGCCATACCGAAGCGCTGGCAGGGTCACCCGGACGGCACCGGGCAGGTCTGCCAAAGCCTGCGGTGCGCGATCCCGCGCCCAGGCGAGACCCGCCCGACCCAGCGGACCAATCCTGAAACCAGTCCCAGAAACAGCTTGGGCGGCGAACCGACAGTCATAGCGATTGTCCCACACGGTTCTGTTCGAAATTGCCAGATCACCCGCCATCCCCGCACCTTCACGACAAATCAGCAGGCTGTCGCGCCAGGGCATAATTCGGACGCCAGACAGTGTTCGCCCCCCCTGTAACCCTGTCATTGCCGCGGGGTCCTGGGCCAAGGCACGATGGAGGGCGATAACGCGCTCTTCCCTGGTTGGGTAATCATTGCCCCCCAGAATGCGCAGCATATGAGACAGACAGCGCAAGGCGATTTCTTCAGGAAGGTCGCATAAATCCGCCGGGTTGAATGTAACAAATCCTGCAGGATGACAAACCGTATGATCCTTCAGGAATTGGTCCCTGGCTTGGGTTAGGGCGGCGCTTGCCCTGGCCATGCGCTCTGCCGTTCGCGCCAGGCGCTGGGATGTCAGCCCTTCCGCAGCCAGACGATCCTGCATTTGCCGCATTCGGACGCGGGCAAAGGCCCGGTCACCATTCGATGGATCTGTAACAATGGGCAGGCCCGACGCCTGTGCAGTCGCCAGCAGCCGGGCCTTGGGAAAGGGCAGTAACGGGCGCAGCAGGGCAATGCCGTCGCGCTGTGTCACGGGGGCCATCGCGGCAAGCCCATCGACGCCACTGCCCCGTGCCAATCGCAACAGCACCGTTTCCGCCTGATCATCCTGATGATGTGCCAGAAAAATATGCTTATAGGGCAAATCGCCAGCCTGAACCCAATCGGTCAGCAATCGAAAACGAATCTGCCGCGCCGCCGCCTGGATGTCGCGAACTGGTTTGCTGCCTTCATGATGTAAAACAGTGGTGACAACGCCATAATCATTCAGCGCCCGGGCGACGCCCCGCGCTTCTGCACCAGCCTCAGGCCGTAAGCCGTGATCGACACAGACCGCGCGGGCGCGCATCCCCTGAGCCTGTGCCCATTGATCCGCCAGAACGACCAGTGCGATGCTGTCTGGCCCCCCGGAACAAGCGACCAGGGGCGGTGTCGTTCCAGGATGGGCCAATTTGGTCAATTGGTCCAAAAATTCTTGAGGTGAGATCGGCGTTACAGGCATCGGGATCCTCCCCGCAGCGAACCTGTCTGCTGCTGTTCCAGTAACCCTGGATCAGCACCCATATTGCGCGGAACGGTCTTCCGCCAGTTTCAGCACCGCGCGCCGCGCATCCGGATAATCAGACTTCAAGGTCTGGAACGCCGTGCAGGCTTCGGACTTATTGCCCAGGGCAAACAGAGACATGCCCAGCTTTAACAGGCTGTCTGGCGCTTTATTGCTTTTGGGATGTTTGGAGTAAACATCAACGAAGGAAAATGCCGCTTCCCGATAATTATCGCGCACGTAATAGGTTTCTCCCAGCCAATAAATCGCGGAACTGACCAAGGGCGAACTTGAATGCTGATCCAGGAAGACTTTCAGCGCAGTTTCCGCGCCAGCATAGTCCCCCTGACGCATCAGACCCAAGCTGTAATCATACAGGGCTTGCGGTTCCGTGGGCAGCGATGCGGTATCGGTCTGGCTGACGGTGGAAAGATCACTGCCAGCAACCGGCCCAGAACTGGGGGCGGCTTGCGGGACACTGGGGGTTGTTGTGTTGGAACCGGGTGCAGACATCGGGCTGGACCCCTGTGTCGCGGTGGCAGAAGCTTGCCCCCCGATCACGTTACCCTGTCCGTCTACAATCAGGGTTCCCAATGTGCCTGGCTGGCTTGCGGTTGTGTTTCCAGTGTTTGCACCAGGGCCTTGTGACCCTTCTGACGAGATCACAGTTGTCGATGACTGACCGGGTACCGGAATAATCTGTTGTGGTTGATTCGATGACGCGCCCGAATTTCCATTCAACGAGCCCGTCTGTTGGGGGGCATTCGGATCGCCCCCTTCCAGCTTTGTCAGGCGATAGTCAATATCCGCCAGGGCAGTGTCCAGGCGTTGACCCAACTGGCGCAATTGGAACTGGGCTTCTTCCAGCTTGCCTGTGGAGGCGCGCAATTGCCGCTCCATTTCCTGCAGTTTGATCTGGATCTGGGCTGCTGCATCAGACGGCAGCGCAGATCCTGCGCTGGATGCAGTATCCTCACTGAGTGTCGGGACCGGGCCGGTCTTGCCATTATAGACATAGCGCTGAAGCGTCGCCAAATCCCGCTTCAGGTTCTGCAATTCCCGCGTCACATCCTGGGCCATGGCAGACCCTGGCGTAAAGGTGCCAACAGCCAGAACAAGGCCAACAAACGCGGCCTGTGCCCGGCGGGAAACGAACAACGGCAGAATACGAAGATTTGTCTTTTTCATGATCTAACTCTTGCGCTTACAACGTGGCAAAATTTTGGCAGTACCAAAAAAATAGGCGGCCGTCGGAAAATTCCAGACGACCGCCTAAAACACTTCTACTTGATGGGTTAGCTGTTATAGCCACCCGTCAAAACAGTCACTGCACGGCGGTTCTGAGCCCAAGCGGCCTCATTTGAACCGGTAGCGACCGGACGGCTTTCGCCAAACGCCAAGGTCTGAATGCGGCTGGCTGAAATACCCTTTGCGATCAAATAATCGCGGGCAGCAGCAGCACGGCGTGCGCTCAGAGCCAAGTTGTAATCATCCGTCCCACGCTCATCCGCATGACCTTCGATCGTCACAACCACTGCTGGGAAAGCAGCAAGCCAATTGGCCTGTGCATCCAGGGCTGCCTGCGCTTGATCGGACAGATCAGAGCGATCCGTTGCGAAGAACACGCGGTCACCAGCGACCTGCATGAACTGCTCAATGGACCCTGCAACCGGACCAGCAGGTGCCGGAGGAGGTGGTGGTGGCGCGACGGCCTGTGTTTGAGTTCCAGTGTTCTCGGTCATCGCAGCTTCGTCGCCGGATGAAGAGCATGCCGACACCAAGGCAACGGCTGCCAGCAAGGCAATAACTTGTAAGCGCATTGAGGTACCCCCTACGCAGTCGCCTCAAAATAGGGCGACGTGTAAATCTCGTGTCACTCCGACGCGGGACGAGGATGCGAACCACCCTAATCCTTCGGCGGTGCAATAATAAACATGCCTTCCCCCTCTTTTCAACTGAATCTGCGCCAATACGGGGCATCTACCTCAATATTTATCAATTATTTGACCCGAATAGTGGCAGATATGCGATATCGCAGCCCCAACTTTACCGATTAAGGGGCGACCATGCGGGATCAGCCGCATATCCGGGGGTAGAAATTCTTCTTTCGTTATAGCCGGTTATGTCGATGGAATAGAGATAGGATTCGCCCTTGTCCCCACGGGTTTCGCGATAGAACATTAAAACACGCCCATTCGGGGACCATGTCGGGCCCTCATTGTGATAGCCATTGACCAATAGGCGCTCCCCCGTGCCATCAGGACGCATCACGCCAATATAGAATTCTCCCTTATGGATTTTGGTAAAGGCGATCAAATCTCCGCGTGGGGACCAGACCGGTGTCGCGTAATGACCATCCCCAAAGCTGATGCGCTGGACGTCAGACCCATCGGCATTCATGACATAGATCTGTTGTACCCCGCCCCGGTCCGATTCAAATACGACCCGCGCCCCATCGGGCGAAAAGCTGGGAGACGTATCAATCCCCGGCTCATTCGTCAGGCGGGAGGATTGGCGTGTCCGCAGATCCATTGAATAAATCTCTGAATTGCCATTCTGCTCAAACGTCATCACAACCCGATTGCCATCGGGCGAGAAACGCGGCGAAAACGTCATGCCATCAAACGACCCCAGCAATTCCCGCCGGGCGGTTTCCAGGTTGAAGAGATATACCCGGCGCATGTTGTTGAAGAAGTCCAGGTAGACGATTTCCTTGCGCGCAGGGGAAAACCGGGGTTTTTCCACAATGCTGCTGCCATCGGTCAGAAAGCGATGATTGGCGCTGTCCTGATCCATAATCGCCAGGCGGTACGTCCGATTGTCCTTTGGCCCGCTTTTGGCGACATAGACGATCTGGCTGTCAAAGTAACCGTCTTCCCCGGTGATCCGCTTATAGATCGCGTCGGCCACAACATGCGCCACACGGCGCCAGGTATTTGAGTCCGCTGAATAACGACGCCCCAGCATATGTTCTGCCGCAAAGACATCCCATAATCGGAATTCAACCGAAACACGGCCATCCTGTTCAACGGAAATCTTACCACTGACCAGGGCCTGGGCGTCGATCTTGCGCCAGGATTCAAACCGGGGTCGCACCGCCAGGCTTTGAGAATCCTGATTGAATGCTGCCCGGTCCACCGCCCGGAACAGGCCGGAATTTACCAGGTCATTCTGAATGACATCGGCAATATTCCGACCCAATTCTGATTCAGCCGCGCTGAGACCAAAGAATTCCGGAATGGCAATGGGCAAAGGCTCAACATTGCCCCGTGTGATGTCGATGCGAACCTCTGCCCGCGCGTCCGGAGACGCCGCACCAAGGGCCGCAACACAGAGCAACAGGATCGTCGAAAATGCGATAACGCGTTTCATCATAAGCCTCGCTTGCATTCAGTCTGTTTGGTCACGATGACCGGTTCAATCCCAAATCTTAAAACACCATATCTCTTGGCGAGAAGGTCAGGATGATCTTATTCCATTCTGCATATTTACCGTCCGGCAGCTTCAGCGGCGAACACAATTGCACGGCCCGCAAGACACTTTCGCCAAACTGCTGGGTCGCGCTGGATGATAACTCGGTCACCCGCGCACTGTTCACAGATTTGTTCTGGTTCATCTCAATTTCCACCACGGCCAGCATATCTTTCACATTCGCAGCCCCAACCGGCGGATTCCAGCACCGCACAATCTGATCGCGTACAACGGCCAATTCAGAATCCGTCATTCCTTGCGAAGAAATCCGGCTGGACGCCTGGGTGCTGGGTTGCGGGCGTTGCCCCAAAGCAGCGGCCACGGCCTCATTCAGCGTTGTGACCTCCTTCTTTTCCTCCGGCTTGGGCGGCGGCGGCGGCGCATCCTTCACATCCGCCAACGTATTCAGCACGGAAGAGGCGAAATCCTTCTTAGGCTCTTCAGGCTTTTTAGGCTCTTTGGGCTTTTCTGGCGGTTGAAACACCGGTGGCGCAGCCGCAGCCTGCGGCGGTTCCGGTTTGGGTTCCGGCGGCTTAGGCTCTGGCGGCGGCTCTGGCGTTGGCTCTGGCACGGGTTCAGGTTCCGGCGCAGGCGGCGGTTCCGGCGCGGGTTCGGGCACAGGTTCAGGCGCAGGTTCCGGCGGTGCAGGAACCGGCTCCGGCGGGGGCGGAGGCGGTGGCGGCGG
>TARA_R100001143_G_scaffold31227_5_pt1 | contig 48742 bp, 46 predicted proteins | sample TARA_R100001143 | Tara Oceans TARA_R100001143 (sample SAMEA2621300) | marine metagenome | biome: marine biome (ENVO:00000447); feature: mesopelagic zone (ENVO:00000213); material: "saline water (ENVO:00002010), including plankton (ENVO:xxxxxxxx)" | depth 800 m | reverse complement strand
TTTCAGCTTCATAAAGTTGTCCTCTATAGTTTTTATCGTTCATGACGCCAGCGTTGCTGTTCTTTCATGAGGTTGTGACTTTATTCCGATTTTGCCTGAGAATCATTAGGAACCAATCACTCTGATATCGGGATTTTTTCCCGAGCAGGGAAGTTATTCCCATTATTCCTCAGTTTCATGCCTATAGAGGACTGAAAAATTAATGACTTTTTATCACGTTATATTTGATTGCAAGCCGCACTAACTCTACAGATGAGTGAAAGCCGAGCTTTTGTTTAAGCATCGTTTGATAGTTCGCGACCGTTTTCTGACCTAAATTCAGCGTTTCTGCAATATATTCCAGAGCATGGCCTTCTGCCAGCAACCGGAAAACTTCAAACTCTCTTACCGTCAACCGCTGGATTGGATCTTCCGATCCGGAAACACTTTGCAAGGCAATTCGTTGTGCCATTTCAGAGCTCAGATAACTTTTGCCATCCATCACCTGATGAATTGCCTTGACGATGTCTTCAGAATCGCCCGATTTAGCTAAATAGGCAGCGGCACCGGCACTCATTGATTGAACTGCCAGGGTAACGTTTTCATGCATGGAAAACATTATTACCTTTGCCTTGTTATAACGGACAAGAATACGTCTAAGGGCTTCAAGGCCCCCTATGCCAGGCATGCTCATATCCATAACCAGAATATCGGGATCCAGTTCTGTATACATCTGATAGGCCTGCTCGCCACTGGTTGCTTCACCGACGATATGCATATCATCATTTCGTTCGAGCATTCTGGCTAAGCCGGATCTGACTACTTCATGATCATCCGCCAGTAAAATTCGTATTTCATTTTTCATTCAGCAACACCTTGGGTTGGAAAGCTCGCAGAAACAGTAAATCCTTTACCGGGTGCAGTAGAAATATTAAAACTACCTGACAACGCTTCTACCCTCTCTCGCATTCCAGTTAAACCATAACCTTTATTAGAACAGCTGGGATGATAACCGTTTCCGTTATCACTTACACTTATATCTATAAAGTCGTTATTACAACGCAAATGCACGCCCAGGTGAACATTTTCTGCTCCCGCATGACGACTGACATTGGTCATACATTCCTGAATAATTCGGTATATCGTCAATTGCCTGGTTTCATCAAGCTGACTAAAGTTGCCCTCTAACGAGAGTTTAGCTTGATGATGAGGATGACGGATGACCCAGTCATTAAACAACTCCCTAACAGCACCTTGCAAGCCTAAATCAGTTAACTCTGGAGGACGCAACCGCTGTAACATGGAGCGGACAATGGTGGTCATGCGGCTATGCACAGAATCAATTGCTGCCGCACTGGTTTTGGCTTCATCCAGCGATACTGAATATTTTATTGCATTTAAATCAAACTGTATTGCTGTCAAATGTTGACCAATCTCATCATGTAATTCGGCCGATAAGCGCTTTCGTTCCGACTCCTGAATGGTAATCAACTGCTGGTTAAGCACGTCAACTTTCTGTCCTGTGTCGACATAACGTTGCTCTAACAATTTGAGTTGCTTATTCACTGCTAATAATTGATTCAATCTTAACAAGGCAAAGGGCGATCTTGTCTGCATTGATTTTTTGTTAGTCTTGGCCAGCATTTCTGATATAGGCCACAAAATCAACGACGCAAATACCGCAATCAGCAAGCTGCCAATAAAAAAGATAAGAATCAGCGGCATCAGTGACTTCTGGATATATGTCCGAATATCATTCCACTCGGCACTAAAACTTGGGCTAATCACAATATCGCCTAAATGCTGCTCGGCGAAAATAATCGGGGTGGTAATAATTTCTGTATGACCCAAATAGGCTTTTAAACTGTTTTCAAACCAACTTGGCAAACCGGTGGGTTCATCACGGCTGTCAGGATGGTTTGAATCAAGTAACTCGCCATCATTGGCTATTAATTCAATGTCTACATGAAGTAATTCACGAAGATCTTTCAAGTGAAATAAAGTGTGCCATTGAGATAACGGGAGATTATGTTGCGACAGCTCTAATTCGAGTCGTGCAACCTGCGCTTCAATGGCATAATTTGCGACTTCAGTGGATACATCAAGCTCATGATCAACTCGCAGACGAATGTCATCTAGCGTACTGTTCACACCCAAACCACACATGACGATGAATACCACCAAAATGATGAGATTCACTTGAAGAATTAAATTCACAAACTTAAAGATCCTTACAAAACCGCATTGTCAAAAATAGCACAATTATAATAATGGAAGGATGCAATGCAGCTTTAAACAATTCACAGATGTGATCATTCACGCATAAAAATAGCACCATACGCGCTGCTTATCGTTCATAGCCACCAGCAATGTCGTGATAAAAGCCAGGTCGCTCCGGGATGTTAAAGGCTAAAAATATTTTCGTTCAGTGACCGTTATTTTTGTCCGTTTCCCTGCGAAGCTTAAATTGAATCAGGCTTCCAGCAATCCACTACGAATAGCCAGTCTGGCTAATTCTGCAGAGTTTGAAACATTGAGCTTTTGTTTGATGTTGGTATGGTGGGTTCCCACTGTTTTGGGGCTTAAATTCAAAATATCGGCAATTTCATTAACGGTTTTCCCTTCCGCCAATAATCGAAATACTTCAAACTCACGCTGGCTCAGCACATCCAGCGGATTCTCCGAACCGGTTAGTTTTTGCATCGCAAGTTGCTGAGCAATTTCCGGGGCGATACACGTTCTGCCCTGTGACACCATTTCAACAGCTTTTAACATAGCTTCCGGGGCGCTGCGTTTCGGGATAAATCCCAAAGCTCCGGCCTGCATTGCACGAGTGGTAAAAACGCTGTCTTCATGCACGCTTAGCACCAGGATTTTAGCCGACGGTTCACGGGCAATAATGCGTTCAATTGCCCCTACGCCACCAATACCCGGCATAGAAATATCCATCACGACAACATTGGGATGGTATTTTGCGAAATCCTGAACTGCCTGTTCCCCTGATCCTGCTTCAGCAACCACTTCAAACTTGTCGCCATCTTCCAATAAGCGACGAAAACCAGCGCGAACCAATTCATGATCATCAACCAATAAGACCGTTATTTTATTAAGATTCATGGTGTACATTTACCCCCAATGGTATGGTGATGGTCAGATTAACACCTGAGCCTAACTGACTTTGCAGATCAAAGCTTCCCCCAAGACTTTGCGCTCTTTCACGCATGCCTAGCAAGCCAAAATCCACATCAGAGTGAAAATCGTTGACGACCATGCCTTTGCCGTCATCACGGATATTAATTGTTAACTGATCTGTTGTTTCGTTTTTATCACGAATCACTTTTACCAGAATATTTTCAGCATCTGCATGACGGACGGCATTGGTTAACGCTTCCTGTACGACTCTGAAAACAGTCATATTGGTGTCTTCGTCAAAGCCGTTTAACTGGCCTTCGGTAATCAGATTAAACTGGATATCAGGCTGCCGTTGTTGCCACTTGCTGATGCTTTCCTGCAGAGTTGCCATTAACCCCAGGTCATCCAGTGGACTTGGCCGCAGGCGGGTAATCATGTTGTGCACTACATCATAGATATGACTGGCAGTATCAATGATTGCCTGTGCACTTTGATAAATCTTTTTGTCTGTCTCTTCTGATCGATTACGAATTAATACCGCATCGGTCTTGATGGCCGTCAGGCATTGACCTAACTCATCATGTAACTCGCGAGCCAGATGGCGCCGTTCAGCCTCCTGAACCTGATTCATATGATTGGTTAATAAACGTGTTTCATAGAGTTGGGCACGGGCTTTTTCAGCCTGTTTATGTTCGGTGATATCACGCAGGGTACAAATCATACCGGCAACGCAGCCGTCATTTTCGGTCAGCGGCACGGTAGAGATTAATAAAGACAGTAACTCGTCATCATTACGCTTGAGCGTGGTTTCCAGGTTTTCCACTGACTCAAAACCATTTAATACTGAAATAATGCCATTTCGATCATGCTGGAATGGCATGGAGGCCAGAGATTCGCCGAGTAAATTGGGTATATCTGAAAATAATCGTTCGGCTGCTGCATTACAGAAAGTAATGTAGCCCGCATGATCTAATGAAAGTATCGCATCACCAGATTGTCTGACTAACATCGCCAAACGCCGGTTTTCGGTAGTGCTTTGTTCCAGAGCATCCCCCACCCGGTTAAAACTTTGACTGATCTGGTCCATTTCTTTCAGCGAAAAACGCGGCAAACGCATATGCAAATCGCCCCGCTCAAAGCCCGCCAGGGCATCCAGTAAACGTTGCAATGGTCTGATGACCCAACCCACACCCCAATAGATCATGAAAGCCACGACGACAAAAATGATCATTCCCAGAGCCATAATGGCGCGGATATCCTGCCAACGTTCACTTATTTCCTGCATCGGCGCTGGATAAATCACCATATGACCTGTACCAAAGCGCTTCGAAAGTGGAGAAACATCGGGGAACAATAACTTAACAAACCAGGCGGGAGGTTGGACCGTTAATTCTTTTTCGGGTGTGCCTTCAAACATCAAGCCCTGCCTGTCAAACAATAAAATATGCAGACTGCGAATTTCGCTTAAGGCTCTGACCAACTCATGCATATGCTCACTGACGCCGGTATCACGAGTCAACGGACCGCCCGCCAGCGTCACCGTAATAATGTGCGCCGTCGCATCCATCGTTGACATAACTTCTGCTTCAACAGATCGTTTGGCATTCGTCATGAGAATAGCTGCACTGCCTAACATCGACAGCAGCAGCAATATGGCAAAAAAAACATTAGCACGAAGCTTCAGACTCATACGACGGTGGTTTCCGCTGTGCCTTTGGATCCAATATTATCCACCCAACGTAAGCGGATAATGTCGCCGACTTCACCGGCCTCAAGTTGAAATGCAAAATACGGATTTCGCGAGGTGGCTGTACCACATTTGACCGTTAATACTTCTTCGTCGTTACGCCAGCAGCGAATATCCTGAATAAATTCAGCGGGTATCAACTCATCTTCTGCATTTTTGCCTCGCCCGGTATGCATGGGGTGAGCCAGTAAAATTCTCACCACAGTATTCCCATCCTGAAGTTTAGCCCGAATCCGGTCTCTGCTTTTTGTCGTCATTAAGCACACCCACCAATATCAATTTCGACATAACGACTGGTCCGATAAAGTTTATCATCGGCCCTAATCATGGCAATGATTTCCGAATCTTCGGCAACTTTAAGCATCGTTTTGAAAGGAAAGATCACGGCAGAAGTCGGCTCAAGTGCCATCGCCAGGGGAAAAGGATTTTTTTCAACCAGAAATGCCACACGCTGAATATTTTCCAGACTGGTGTGGATTTCAACCGGCACAGTGGCTCCGTTCACAGCGTAGGTTGGTGGTGAACCGATAGTAAACTGAATAGCTTCTTCATTTACTTCCTCCGCTTCTCCGAGGAAGGTTAAAATTGCATCTTCCAGGGTTTCGGCATTGAAAGCATCTTGTGGCCAATGGGCTAATAACACGCGTGGCAGCATCAGACCACTGGCGGCAACTAACGCCAGCGTTGAAGCAGAGATAGATCGTTTAATCAGTTGGCGACGTTGTTCGTCAAAATTATCGTTCATCGGACTTGTTCCATCATCGCAATATCAGTTTCAACCTGCCGTAAACGGGAACTGATTTTCGCTAATTCAAATTCATCGCCACGAGCATAATCCGCTGCGATACGCAGTTGATCCGCGGCCTGCATTAAACGTCCCGAGCTATGATAATGCTCCGCTAACCAGACATGTGACTGACTTTTCTGCCCCATATCCCCATAGGCCTGAGCCAGTAAACGATACAAGGTTGCCGAAGACTCACCAACGTCCAATTGGCGTTGCAGAATGGGTACAGCTCTACGAGGTTGATTGGCCCTTAACAAAGCCTGAACCTGTTTAATGGACAAGGCCCAGTCATCGGGATAAACCCGTTGAAAGTCGCTGTAGATTGCCAGTGCTGCGTCCATTCTTCCCGAGGCTATTTCCACATCTGCCAATGCTAAATGATAACTTAATCGGTTATCGTCAGAAGCAATTAAGTCATTAATTTCATCACGCGCCTGAGTCAGGTTACCGTTTTTTAATAATGCCAGTGCATAACCATATCGTGTGGCTGACATATCTTCATCGGTATTTTCCTTTAATTTATCCTCATAAACTTTAATCAGCTCACGCATGTTAGAGTTTGACATCACTCTTAACTTTTCACGCATCAGATAAAACTGTTCCTGATCCCTTATCTGCGGACGAGGTGTCAAATTTGCAGCACGCCCCCGTGCATCGGCAATACGCGAACCGGTTATGGGGTGAGTTCTTAGAAATTCAGGCACCTGGCTTCCACCATAAAAGCGCCCCGCTACTTGCAACCTTTCAAAAAAACGAGGCATTGCATGGGGGTCAAACCCTGCATTTACTAATGTTTGCATCCCCAGATTATCGGCTTCAGCTTCATGGGCCCGACTATAATCCAGTTGCATCTGCACATTCCCGGCCTGCACGGCCATAATGGCTGCAGAACCGGCACTCGGATCTGCCACCCCCAATAAAGCCGCCGCAATCATAGCAGCCGTCATTGGCACACTCATACGCTTGGAACGTTCAAAATTACGTAAAATATGCCGCTGGGTAACGTGAGCAATCTCATGCGCCAGAACTGAAGCTAATTCACTTTCGGCTTCGCTGGTCAGCATCAGGCCGGTATTGATGCCGATAAATCCCCCCGGCGCAGCAAACGCGTTAACCGACGTATCCGGCACCACGAAAAAAGTAAATGAACGGCCGGGATCATCACTGTTAGCGACCAGTCGATGGCCCAATGAACGGATATAGCTGTTCACTTCAGGGTCTTCTACCAGCGTGACGGATTGTTGTAAGCGCCAGTAAAATGACTGACCAACCTGATATTCCTCTATTGGCGAAACCAGTGCTCCGGCACTGTCACCCATTTCTGGCAATGCAATATCCAGATTTGCCTGAGCAATACCAGGATTACTCATTAATAAAACAAATATAGCGATCAGATATTTCATAATGCCTATAGACCTTGGCTCATTGAGACCGGTTCCGCAAAGACAAAAACACGACTAGCGTCTATTATGTAAACACAGCTTTTAAAGGAAATCAGTATGTCAGATTTTGATACAGAAATTGATACCTCAGGCTTAAACTGTCCGTTGCCAGTACTTAAAGCCCGCAAAATGCTTAATGAAATGACTTCCGCACAGCGTCTACGACTCATCTGTACGGATAGTGGTGCGCTAAAAGATATTCCTGCCTTTTGTAAAATGACGGGAAATCCGCTGATAAGTAGCGACGAAATCGACGGAAAACTGTATTTCATTATAGAAAAAGGGGCATGACATTATGGCCAAAAAACTCGCCATCATCGCAAGTAAAGGGACATTGGATGGAGCTTATCCACCATTTCTACTTGCATCAACCGCTGCGGCTTTGGGTTTTGAAGCAAAAATATTTTTTACCTTTTATGGCCTGCAACTACTTAAAAAAGACTTGTCATTGAAAGTCTCACCGTTGGGTAACCCGGCAATGCCGATGCCAGTTCCTGTACCAAGCATTGTGCAAATTATTCCCGGCCTGGAGGCATTTGCCACCTGGATGATGCAGCGGAAACTCAAAAAGAAGGGTGTGGCCAGTGTTGCTGAGCTACGAGATATTTGCCTGGAATCCGATGTTGAACTCATTGCCTGTCAAATGACAGTGGATTTGTTTGACTTTAAAAATACCGATTTTATTGATGGGATCAGTCATGGTGGTGCGGCCACTTTTCTGGAATTTGCCAGTGAAGCCGATATCACACTTTATATTTGAACCAGGCAATCTTTAATCACTGAACAGGAAGCCGCATTATGCAATTTGTCTGGAAGACTTTTTTAAAAGGCTTGGCTACGGTACTGCCGGTCACACTGACGCTTTATCTTATCTATTGGTTGGCCGTATCGGCAGAACGTGTGTTACGCCCGCTGATGATTGCCATTTTACCTTATGACTTCTACTGGCCCGGTCTGGGACTACTGGCTGCCATCGGCTTGATTTTTGTTATTGGTATCGCTGTAAATGCCTGGTTGGTAAAACGCCTGTTCGACATCGGTGAGTCAATATTAGATCGGATCCCCCTGGTTAAATCCATCCACGGTGCACTTCGTGACTTTACGCGCTTCTTCTCACGTGAAAAGCAGCAGGAAAACCTGAATCACGCCGTTGCCGTCACCATTGGCGGTGTGCAATTTATTGGCTTTCTGGTGAAAGAAGATGTCACTCATCTGTTGGAAATGGAAGGTGAAGAAAATAATCTGGTGGCGGTGTACTTACCGCTGAGTTATCAGATTGGCGGCTATACTGTCTGTGTGTCACGTGATCAGGTGAAATCATTGCAAATGTCCAATGAAGATACCATGCGCTGGATTCTGACAGCCGGTCTCTCTGATAGCGAAACCGAAACCCATCAACCTAAGATCATTGTTGAGAAATAATTTTTAAATGGTTTCTGACAAAGGACTGTCATTCTTTTCTTACGGTCCCTATGGCTACTACATTTTGGGGTTATTACTTTTCCCCGGCCTCAGCTTGGCTGAACCCGCTAACCAACCTTGTGATTCACTATTTTGTTACAGCAGTCAAAATCAAAACCTGCAATTTGAAACCGCTATGCGCCTGCAGTTTGATCACGGTGTTTTTGATAACGATGGAGAAACTGATTTTCAAAATGCATGGAATATTCGTCGTGCCCGGCTCTCAAGCGGCGCCCAAATAGGCCAGTATTTATCAATCGATTTCACCTATGACTTTGCCAGAGATGATCGCTCCGCTATTCGAAATGCATTTGTAAGATATACCGGCTCCAACAACAGCAGATTCACTGTTGGACATTTTAAAGAGCCCTTTGGCATGGAACGCTTGACCAGTGTGCAGGATTTGGCCTTTATGGAACGCTCTCTGGCCAGCCAGTTAACACCGCCCCGCTCATTTGGTATGGAGTTTCACAAACACACTTCGTATTGGACGGCTGCTGCCGGTCTGTTCACTACAGGCACCGAAAGCAGCGGAAATGATACAAAATTCGGTACATCTGCCCGCATCACATTTGCCCCTAAAAGCGATGCTGGAAGCATATTGCATTTTGGCCTGGGAATCGCGCATCGAAATACTGACGGCCAGCAAGAAATTCGCTTTCGTCAACGTCCCGAAACCAGAAACACCGATATCAGATTAATCGATACCCAAACCTTTATTGCCGATAGCTACACCTATATAGGAATAGAATCTGCCATCGCCCGAGGCCCCTGGGCATTGCAAGCTGAATATATCTATAGTCATATAGGAAAGGCACGAATCAGCAAAATAGAACCCGGCAATACTATTCATTTTAGTGGCTGGCATATTGATCTGACCTGGATTGTCAGCGGTGAATCACAACCTTATAACCATGAAAAAGGCACTTTCGGACGTTTAAGACCTGCGCATTCTATTCAACATGGTGGCTGGGGGGCCTGGCGTTTAGGCGTAAGATTAAGTGATTTGGATTTAACGGATCATCCGATTACCGGTGGCCATCAGCGAAACTTTACTATCGGGATAAACTGGTTACTGAATCAGAACATTAGTATCAGTAATGAATATGTGAAAGTCCTGAAAGTTGATGGTGGCGAATTTGCCAATGTATCGCCGGCTATTTTTCAGTCCCGATTACAGATTATCTACTGAATTTTCAGTGGTGTCCCCGACAGGAGTCGAACCTGTGGCCTTCCCCTTAGGAGGGGGACGCTCTATCCATCTGAGCTACGGGGACATCGGCGGCAATTATAACAGCACTCGCAAATCACTTTTACCCACCTTATTTTTTAAGCTGGGCGTATTTCTTTTTTCACCTGGATACGAACTGTCTGTTTAAAACAGGAACTGATAAGGTCTACACCACGATCAATAATATAAAATTGGTTATTGGCTAATCTGATTTAAACGTCAGGGCTACTAATTAAAAATTCGAAAGGTCAAGCAATGACAGAGACACGAAAATATTCATCCCAAGTGGTAGATGGTACTGGCAAAGCACCTGCCAGAGCGATGTTACGCGCCGTCGGGTTCAATGATGCTGATTTTCAGAAACCGCAAATTGGCATTGCCTCGACCTGGAGCATGGTCACGCCATGTAATATGCACATTAATCAGCTGGCCGACTTTGCCTGCGAAGGCGCTGACGAAGCCGGTGGTAAAGGGGTTATCTTCAACACCATCACCATTTCTGATGGTATTGCGAATGGCACGATTGGCATGAAGTATTCACTGGTGTCCCGTGAAGTGATTGCCGATTCGATTGAGGCTGTTGCTGGATGTGAAGGGTTCGATGGACTGGTCGCCATCGGTGGCTGTGATAAAAACATGCCGGGCTGTCTGATCGGCCTGGCCCGTCTGAATCGTCCTGCGGTATTTGTTTATGGCGGGACCATTCAACCTGGCGCGAATCATACGGATATTGTGTCGGTGTTTGAGGCGGTTGGAAAGCATGCCCGGGGGGATATGTCCTCGGCGGAATTAAAACAGATTGAAAAAACAGCGATCCCCGGTGCCGGCTCCTGTGGCGGCATGTACACCGCCAATACCATGGCTTCAGCGATTGAAGCATTGGGTATGAGCCTGCCGAACAGTTCAGCACAGGAAGCCATCTCTCCCTCAAAAGCAGCGGATTGCCGCCGGGCCGGCGCTGCAGTGATGTTTCTGCTGGAGCAGGATATCAAACCTACCGACATCATGACCAAAAAGGCTTTTGAAAATGCCATCACCACATTGATCGCACTGGGCGGTTCGACTAATGCCGTCTTACATATGTTAGCAATGGCGCATGCCGTGGATGTTGAATTGACGTTAGAGGATTTTGCACGAATCGGCCGTCAAGTTCCGGTACTGGCTGATCTGCGTCCCAGCGGCAAATATATGATGTCGGAACTGATTGCCATCGGTGGTATTCAACCTTTGATGAAAATGCTTTTGGCGCGAGGTCTGTTGCATGGCGATTGCCTCACGGTGACCGGCAAAACTCTGGCTGAAAATCTGGCCGATGTGGCCCCCTATTCTGCAGATCAAGATATTATTCGTTCATTTGAGAACCCCATCAAAAAAGACAGCCATCTGGTCATTCTCAAAGGCAATTTAGCCCCTGAAGGCGCGGTCGCTAAAATCACCGGCAAAGAAGGTTTACGTTTTACTGGCAAAGCCCGGGTATTCCACTCTGAAGAAGAGGCCCAGCAGGACATTATAAATGGCACTGTGGTAAAAGGTGATGTCATCGTTATCCGTTATGAAGGCCCTAAAGGCGGCCCTGGCATGCGGGAAATGCTCAGCCCGACTTCCGCCGTAATCGGCAAAGGCCTGGGCAACGACGTTGCCTTAATCACCGATGGTCGTTTCTCCGGTGGAAGCCACGGCTTTGTGGTCGGACACATCACCCCCGAAGCTTTTGATGGCGGCCCGATCGCGCTGATTGAAAACGGCGATGAGATTACTATTGATGCAGAAACGGCTGAAATAACCCTTCACCTGAGCGACAGCGAGATCCAAAAAAGACGCATGGCATGGAAACCTATTGCCCCCCGCTACACCCGGGGGCTTTTAGCTAAATATGCCAAAACCGTTTCTTCGGCATCTGAAGGCGCAGTGACGGATAAAAATTTATGAGCACAGAAACACAGACCTCAAATGCTTATACCTAAACGGGAATCATATAAATCGATAATTTTTATTAATAATCATAGATATAGATACTTTCCAATCCGTCAAACAGCGGTTAAGGAAAATACTGACCCCTAATAGGTAATATCCGCTGTTGCAACTGATGTCAGATGTTTAATATGTGAACTGTAGCAAATAGTTTTTTCTCTCGTTAAGGAGTTTCATCATGTGGACTAAACCAGAATACTCAGATATGCGTTTCGGCTTTGAAGTTACCATGTACATTTGCAATCGCTAAACGCAAAAATGCGCTAACAGAAAGCCCCTTCAAAGGGGCTTTTTTGTATCTGGTGTTTATAGGTGTTCTTTCAGTTTTGCAGAACGCCTATACTGCATTTGTAGAATATTTTATTTAACTAAGTCTTAACGAATATTGGAGAGCCGCGATGTCATCTATTCCGCAATGCCGCATTGAACAGGCAGGCTCCGCAACTGAGCCTTTTTTTGTTATCCGTCAGGATGTTGATGGAATACAAGAAACCGTGGATAAAAAGTTTGAAAGTCATCAGCAGGCGCTGGACTACATTCTGGCTCAGGGGTGGCAGGTTCAGCGTGACAGGCCAGCAGACTCTATGATTATTGCCTCCAGATTCCTAAAACCCTGATTGAGAGCTGTGTGAGTACACTATTCCTCTATAGCTACCACCTGAATTGATTATCAACCACTATAAAAAATCGGCTGAAGCCCGGTTTTTTTTGCAGTTACAGAACAGTTGAACCGAATCAGGTCTTGGGAACAGCGGCGGTTTTCAACATATCGATCATCGCTGCTGATGCACCAATATGCTCAGCAATTTGAATATGGACATCATGAAACCTGGCCCGGGTACTATCAACATCATGCGGAATATCTTCCGTTACATGCCGTCCGGAATTTAAAAAGTATGGCAACACCGTAATGTGTGTTGCACCATCGTTTACGCAGTTTTCGATTCCATCCGCTATTAATGTATCTGCCAGTTCGAGAAAAGCGGCCTGAACAATATCATAGTGCTGAGCACATTCTGTTTTGAGTTTTTCGGCCAGTTCAATGACTTCGTCATTGGAACGCTGACGGCGACTGCCATGGGCAACAAGTAATAATGCTTTCATAATAAATATAATCCGCTTAGCGATGTGAATTGCATGTGAACACAATGCAGATCAAACCGCTAATAGTAAATGATGACTATCTAAATAGGATGGACAGCTTCGATCTGTGCCAGCATAATGCGGAGATAAGAAAGATTTCTATTTAAACCGAACAACAGACACGGATTCAAGGATAAGACATCTGTTAATAAAACTGCCTATGCAGGGAAGTGACGGAAGGGCAACCTTGATGGGGAACGTGTCTTGGCAAACCAATATGGTCGTCCTGACAATTTAAAGCCTTATGAATCAGCAAGGAGACTGAGTATTCTTAAGAAGACCAAAGAGGTATTGATCATTGATGATCAATCCACCGGCAGAACGATATTGGAAAAAATTATCCAGCAAATTGGTGACAATATTCATGTTACAGCGCTGGGTAACCCCTCCGTGGCGTTGGAATGGCTTGACCACCATGAGGTTGATTTAATCGTAACGGATTATCGTATGCCAGAAATTGACGGCATAGAATTTATCCGGCGTGTCCGCCAAATTCCAGCTTTACAAAGTGTGCCTATTATGATGATCACCGTCGTCAGTGAAAAAGCCGTGCGCTATGACGCACTGGATGCCGGGGCCACGGCTTTTCTGACTCGCCCTATTGATCAGATTGAATGCCGAACCAGTTGCCGTAATCTGTTGCAGATGCATGAACAGCATTTAATTATCGAAGATCGTGCTAACTGGCTGGCACGGCAGGTTGAAATCGCCACTGAACAGATTATTTTACGAGAAAAGGAAACCATTATCCGTTTGGCCAAAGCGGGAGAATACCGTGATGAAGGAACCGGAAATCATGTTATTCGTATGGCCAAATATTCCCGTTTTATCGCAGAAGCATTGGGCGTATTCGATGAACAGCAATGCGAAGATCTCGAATATGCTGCCCCCATGCACGATATAGGTAAAATTGGCATTCCGGACAGCGTTTTACTGAAGCCGGGCAAACTGGATCCGGACGAATGGGAAATCATGAAAACCCATACGACGATCGGACACGAAATACTCTCAGACAGTCAATCAAAATATATGCATATTGGTGCTGTCATCGCATTACATCATCACGAACGATATGATGGAAAAGGCTATCCAAATCAATTAAAAGGTGAGGATATTCCACTTATTGCCAGAGTGGTGGCAGTGGCAGATATTTACGATGCTTTAGTTTCCGAAAGGCCTTATAAAAAAGCCTGGTCCAATGAAGATGCCTGTCGTTACATAGAACAAAGTGCCGGAACACAACTCGATCCGCGTTGCGTACAAGCTTTTTTTGACCGAATTGATGCGATCCAGCAGATTCAGGCTGAATATGCTGATTAATATTGTTCTTTAATCATGAGTAACGCTCCCGTACCTCCTCAGAGTGGAAACTGGCTGTCACGACTGGCGGCCAACATGCCGAAAACAGGGGATACAGAGCCCGAACAGGCAATAAAAATCCGACTGACACTGGGTATTGCATTATTACTTTATTTTTGTGTGCCATGGGGCGTTGAGAAAACCTTTCTTGAAAACCTCGTCAGTTTACCCAGTTTAATTACACTGGCTTACTACTCGCTGGCAGTAGTCATTGCGGTAGCATTGTTTCTCAACCCCAAACCTTCACCGATTAGAAGGGTTTGTGGCATTTTGCTGGATCTCACTGCACTCTCCATCGTTATGCTGATTGCCGGTGAACAAAGCGTATTTTTGTTTGTTTTGTATCTCTGGGTCATTCTTGGCAACGGCTTTCGCTTCGGGGTGAATTACCTGTATATCTCACTGGTCGTTGGAATGATCGGCTTTACTATTGCCATTCTGAACGGCGAGTACTGGTTGCATCCACAGCATGAACCCTTTGGGTTCAGTCTTTTATTTTTATTGCTGATTATTCCATTGTATTCCGCTTTTCTGATCAAAAAGCTGCATGTCGCGATCGCCTTATCAAAACAGGCTAATGAAGCTAAAAGCCGCTTTCTGGCGAATATGTCGCATGAACTGCGAACGCCATTAAATGGTGTGATCGGTATTGCGGATTTAATGGCGGAGACGCAACTTAGCAAGCAACAGCATGATTTTGTTAAAATCATGAAGACCTCAGCACATACTTTGCTCAGTCTGATTGAAAATGTGTTGGATATCGCCAAAATCGAAGCAGGCAAGATATTAATCAGCGATAAGGCTTTCGATTTACACCAGTTATTAAACAGCATCATTGCTATGCAAAAGCCGATGGCGAACGGTAAAGGATTACATATAAATTGCTATATCGATCCTGCTCTGCCCTTTTCCATAAACGGCGATTTACAGCATCTGCGACAGGTTCTTATCAATCTTATTGGTAACAGTATTAAATTTACTGATAACGGCGCCGTTAAACTTTCAGTACATGAAATAAAACGTAAATCGAATCAGAATCTGTGGATCCGCTTTGAAGTGAGTGATACCGGGATTGGAATTCCACAGGAAGCGCTGCAACATATCTTTGATGATTTTACGCAGATTTCACCTGATACACTGAACAAGGGGGGAACCGGTTTAGGCACAACTATCGCCAAAGAACTGGTTGAATTGATGGGTGGTGAGATTGGCGTATCCAGTGAACTGGGGGAAGGTACGCTGTTCTGGTTTGAATTGCCTTTCACCGCCAATGAAACAAATGAATTAACTTTATCTGAGAGCCCTATGCTGATTTTAAGCACCGATTCACTGCACGACCTACTGAAACCCATTATTCAAGGGTGGTCGGTGAACTACCAACATGTCGACAGTACTGCCAAAGCTTTTTCAGCTTTGATTCGCGCGGCTGAAAATCAAATACCGTATCAAACCGTTATGCTGGATCAGGATTGCATGCATGAAATAGATCCAATCCAGTTTGCCAATATGATTCATGGCGAGCCCTTGTTAGCCAATACCGCACTGATTTTGTTGAACCCATCAGATGCCAGCAAGCGGGATCCCAGATTGCGCCATCATTTCATTTGCATTGTGCATGATGTTAAGGAAAAACCGGTTTTATTCAACGCCATCCACGCAGCCCAAAGCAATCATGCCATCCAGGATGAAAAAGTCATCACACTGGCAGAGCATTATGCGGCTCAGTCTTATGCTAAATCCTTAAATATTCTGATCGCCGAAGATAACCTGGTTAACCAGCAGGTTCTGCAGGGCATACTGTCTCATGCAGGACACACGGTATTACTTGCAAGTAGTGGTGAACAGGCGCTGGATATTCTGAGTCAACAAATTGACAGTATTGAAATGCTGATTCTGGACATGAACATGCCGGACTATAGTGGACCCGAAGTTATCCGTGCCATGCGTTATATGGATACCGGTCACGATATACCGATTATCATATTAACCGCAGATGCCACGCCTCAGGCAAAACAGCGCTGCCTGGAAGCCGGGGCCAATGAGTTTCTGACCAAACCGATTGATTCCCGCTCATTGCTGGAATCGATTGCCCGCCTGGCACTTAATAATCAGGAGCAGATTAAAACCCGCAAACCGGCTCATCAATCCTCGCTATCTTCGCAAAAATGGTGTGATCCACAGGTGTTAATTGAGTTAGCTCAGTTAGGTGGAGGAGAAGCCTTTTTACAGCTTTTATTTGATGGTTATAAAGAAGATGCGACAAAACATCTGCAGTTGATTCGTCAAGCGGCGCACGATGATTATCTGACCTACCGCGAAAGTTTACATGCATTGAAAGGCTCATCATCCGAATTAGGGGCAAATACTGTTGCAGAGCTTTGCCGTCAGGGAGAATCCTACAAACCCTTTGATATCGGCTCTGTTCAGGTATTACGCCTTACCGAAAAGCTGGAACACGCTTTTTATCAAACCCTGAGCGAATTGGAGACCGCCCTTAAAGATCAAGGGCACTCACAAAAAGCTGATCATTAATTCTGTGCTTCGCTGGTTGATTTAGCTGTTTGCCGATTGACCAGCCGCGTCATCATCCGGATATCCTTGCTGGTCAGGTTTAATGCTGCATCAGCCCAGACATTGGCAATCGCGACCAGCTCTTCATAGCTCACGGTATTACATAGATCTTTAATACGGGACATGGCTTTATAACTGTTTGGCGATTTTTTAGCCGCTTTAATATATTTGTACAGAGCCAGTTCGCCTTCACCTTTTTCGGCCAGAATATCGATTGCACCCATTTCATAAAGCTCTTCAGCAGTATAAAGCGCTCCGGACAGAATCATTTTCTCCGCATTGGCAGCACCCACTTTACGGGATAATAATGTGTAAGCTCCCATACCCGGAAACAGATTAAACAACACTTCCGGTAAACCTAATTTGACCCCTCGCTCGGCAATTATAATATTGCTCGACAGGGCGGCTTCAAAACCACCACCCAGGGCATCTCCCTGAATCAGACTAACCGTAGTCAGATCACAATTAAAGTGGAACATATTGTCGTAAAGGATATCCACACAATGAATGGCATAAGCCAGCAAGGCATCACGGTCATTTTTTTCAATCAGTGAAGTAAACAGATTTAAATCACCGCCCAGATTAAATACTCCGTCAACACTGGAACCAACCACCAGATAATCATATTTTTCCTGATTGGTTTGTTGCATCTCAGCTTTTACATTTGCCAGATAATCTGATAATTCATTTAGCAGGGTCGGGGTAAAACATGGGCGGGGAGCAGCATCCATCATAAACCAGCCGATTTTGTAGGTTGGGTCATAATAAGTGTTCAGATGTTGATATTGCTTTCCCTGTTTCTGGTCAAGACCAGCGTCATTCTCGTCTCTGAGTTTCACAACAGCGTTCATCATTTTCTCCTTAAAAGGGCTTGGGCTGCCAATCATCAAGTGACTGAAATCTGTCACTAAAATGGGTTCAATTAAGGATTAGCACGAAGTGTGCCGTTAATCACAAATTTTAGTTAGTGGAAGAGACTATCTGCATCAAAGCTTTCAAATGAGCCACACTGGCTTTGGCATTACCGGTCAGGTTATAACCTCCTTCAAGTACCGAAACAAGCCTGCCATCACAATGCTGTTTGGCTAATCGCAGCATAATTTGTGTCAGTTTAATAAAACCATGATCGGTGACTTTATAACATCCCAGCAAGTCATCCTCGCGGCTGTCAAAGCCTGCTGAGATCAGGATTAAATCCGGTTTGAATTTTGCCACAGCTGGAACAAGTTTTTCTTCAAACGCAGCAACAATTTCTGCATCTCCGGCCCCACACGGCAAATGCACATTTATATTAAAACCTTTTCCGGTGCCGCCACCTGTTTTTTCCGGAGAACCTGTACCGGGATATGCCTCTGCATCATGCGTTGAGAAAAACAGGACCGAAGGATCATGATAAAAAGCCCATTCAGTACCATTGCCATGATGATAATCCCAGTCGACAATTAAAATTCGCTTTAATTTATAGCGTTTCTGAGCATATCGGGCGGCAATTGCGACATGGTTGTAATAACAGAAACCCTCTTCTTTTCCGGTATTGGTTGCATGATGTCCAGGGGGTCTTGAGGCACAAAAAACATTATCCAGTAACCCTTTACAGACAGCATCAACAGCAACCAGTACGCCCCCCGTTGCCAGCATAGCGGCCTGATGTGCTTTTGGGTCGTGACGCTTTATTGACGCTATGTGGGTTGCTGAGTGAATCAGGAGTAATTCTGAATCAATATTGCCTTTGGGTTTTAACAACGTCACGTTTGACAGCAATTCACTGACTTCCAGCTCATCCATCAGCCGGTCATATCTTGCCGGGGACTCAGGATGCTGAGGCATTATATGATAATCGGCGAACCGGGGATCGATAACCAGACCAGTTAACGCCGTTGGGCTTGCGGCCGGGGTTTTGGTACTGATGGCTCCTAATACCCCTAACTTTAATACATCTCTGCGTTGCATATCTGGTTTCCAGAACTGGCTGGCCATCTTTCAGCCATTTTTATAAATCATACACTTCACCATACACCCACAATATGACTGACTTCAAAAGATCATTTTCCAGTCATGCCTCAATGCTTATCTTGAGACCTGGCCCTCGTGAGGTGATTCATGGTTCTGTAAAATTCTGCAATCTATATCGCATTCCTCAGGCTTAACGCATCGGGATAGGGTTGCAGATATGCCTGTTCGGCTATATAGGGGTCCGGGTGATTACTAAAGTGGTGCTTCAACAATGTAATCGGCACAATCAGCGGTAATTCCGCTGTGCGATAACGATTGATAATGTCAGCCAGTTCCTGTTTTTCTGATCTGGAAAGCTTTTGCTTCAAATACCCCTGAATATGCATTAAAACATTAGTATGTGTTTTCCTTGACGCAATTCTCGATAAAACGGTCATTAACTCAGAAAAATAACTTTTTGCTAACGTGTCTATGTCATGTTTTCCGGCATCTGCCAGCATCCGGCCCAGCTCGCCATAGTCCTTGGGTGAATGGGCCATTAAGGTGTATTTATAACGGGTATGAAATTGAATCAGTTTGTGGTGGGTTAACCCACTATCAACCAGTTTCTGCCAGTCATGATAGGCAAAAACGCGGGTAATAAAATTCTCACGTAACAAAGGGTCATTCAATCTGCCTGACTCTTCCATCGGCATCAATGGATGCGCTTTTTTTAAAGCATCAGCATACAGACCTCTTCCCGGTTCAGGGGCTGGACAACCATTTTCCTGATACACCTTAACCCGAAAAAGACCACAGCTGGGAGAGTTCTTCATAAAAATATAGCCGCATAAATCACTGTGCTCCCGCGCTTTTTGTTCCCCAAAGGCGGTTAACTTATCGGTATAGTTCAAACGGTCATCATGGACAGCAACAGCCTGTGGTGATTCTACATCCCCAATCAGACGGATTGGCTTTCGGGGTATGCCCATCCCAATACCGACCTCAGGACACTCAGGCACAAACTCAAAGAAACGTGACAAACTCTCAGTGCAGAGGCGCAGATGTTTATGTCCGCCATCAAAACGCACGGATTCTCCTAATAAACAGCTGCTGATTCCGACTTTTATCCGCATCAAATACTCGTTAAACCGTTAATAAATGGTTTTATCCTGAATGTTAGTAAACTTTGCCAGCTGTTATGACTCTATACAAGCAATAATCATAATTAATAAGAGGAATTTATCATGGCGGCTTATTTAATAACCGGTGCGACAGGACTCATCGGCCAAGCGCTGTGTCAACGACTTTTAAACAATGGCGAAACCGTTTTTGCGTTAAGCCGTAATTGCCAGCGAGCCCGAAAAATTCTTGGTTCCCAGGTGTACTGTGCTGAATCAGTTGACGCTTTCCCCGCTGAGACTACTATTGATGTTGTGATTAATCTGGCTGGTGCACCGATTGTGGATAAACGCTGGACCGAGACACGTAAACAAAAACTTCTCGACAGCCGTGTCACTTATACACAGGATTTAATTCAGCAACTGTCAAAACGTTCCAGTCTGCCCAACAGTTTCATCAGTGGTTCTGCAGTAGGCTGGTATGGCAACCAGGGTGATACAGTACTGACTGAGAAAAGCAGTTTTAAACCCGACTTCAGTCATGAATTATGTGAACAATGGGAAAATGCAGCTGTAACTGCAGAATCTCTGGGAATGCGCGTCGCTATTGTACGCACGGGATTAGTTGTCGCACCTGATGGTGGTTTTCTGAGCAAAATGCTCTTGCCTTTCAAAATGGGATTGGGTGGCCCAATAAGCGATGGTCAGCAATATATGCCCTGGATTCATATCGATGATATCTGCCGGCTTTTTCTGTTTCTGGCTGAAAACCCAAGGCTTACAGGTGTTTTTAACGGCACCGCTCCCCGTCCGGTAACCAATCAACAATTCAGTGAAGCTCTGGCAGAAACACTGCACCGTCCTGCTTTCTTCCGGGTTCCGGCTTGTGCGCTCAAACTTTCCATGGGTGAGATGGCCGGTTTACTACTCGGTGGACAAAGAGCCATTCCTGAAAAAGCACAAGCTGAGCGCTTTGAATTTCTCTATACTGACATCCATAGCGCGCTAAGCGATGTTGTTCTCACTTCTAACTCAAAATAATAATTATCATGACACAACGTGCAGTTCTATTAGTTAATCTCGGCTCTCCGGATCAGCCTGATGTTCCCTCAGTCAGACGTTATCTGAATCAGTTTTTGATGGACCCGTATGTGATCCAGTTACCCTGGCTGATGCGACGTTTAATCGTGAGCTTGTTTGTCTTACCAAGTCGTCCCAAGGCCTCTGCTGAGGCTTATCAAAGTGTCTGGACAGAAGCAGGGTCACCGCTGATAGCCTTATCTGAAAAACTTCATACAGCTGTACAACAACAGGTCGATATGCCGGTAGAATTAGCCATGCGCTATGGCAATCCCAGTATTGAATCGGGTCTGTTAAAACTGGCCGGGATTGAAGGTATCAAAGAAGTGTTATTTATTCCGCTGTATCCGCATTTTGCCGACAGCACAGTAACAACCTGTATTGAGATGGCCAAACAGGTGATTGACGAACATCAACTGGATATTACTTTAACGGTCAAATCGCCCTTTTACCGTGAAGAGGGTTATATCAACGCGCTGGTTGAACAGACTCGTCCCTACTTAATGGAAGACTATGACCATTTGCTATTCAGTTACCATGGTCTTCCGGAATCGCACATCCTTAAACGGGATCCCAGTGGTCAGCATTGTTTAAAACAACCAGATTGCTGTACGCAGCCACATGCGGCACATGCTACCTGTTATCGGCACCAAGTAATGGCTACCACCGCTGCGTTCGCAAAAAAAGCACAGCTCAACCCGGATAACTATTCTGTCGCATTTCAGTCACGATTGGGAAGAGCCAAATGGCTTGGCCCCAATACCGAAGATCGTTTGATTGAACTGGCTCAGAACGGCACCAAGAATGTACTGGTCATGTGTCCGGCATTTGTTACAGACTGCCTGGAAACCCTGGAAGAAATCGCTATTCGTGCAGAAGAAGTATTTATCGAAGCCGGTGGCCGCTCATTGACGTTAATCCCATGCCTGAATGATGACCCAGTGTGGGTAGACTTGTTAGCGCAGTGGTGTGAAACGCCTTAAGTAGAAAAGCTGCATCGCATCATTTCCACCTTGTTGGACGGAAAAACAGCCTCCAGCAGTGGTGGCGATGAAAGAGCAACAGAACCTAGATTCAGACACGTCCGATAAGAGGCTGGCGAACAACAGCACTGGTATATTCACCACCTGGTCCATAAGCACTGGATTCGGGATCCCGGCCACGAAGAACCGATATAGCGCGTTGCAGATACTGCCGATTGATGCTGACAATGCCGCCATTGACCTGGTTTCGTTGCCGGCAATTTATGGCAACAGCTTTTAAGTTTTTTATCAATTGAGTAAGTGCAACCGCTTCTTCTTCACTTTGATTATCAATGAACGCTTCCAGACCTTGTTTGCCTGCGGGAAAACCAGATGACATCAACAGCGCATCACGCTGACGGCTATGTTGTTCCAGCTTCATAATCAAAGGCTGTTTTTTGTTATTGATGCTGTTGATGGTCTCAATGTCAGATAAGGCGAGAGCTTCACGCTCTGCTACCAATAATTCGGCTAATTGTGTGGCAACATTCAGTTCAGACTGTAAAACACTGCGTAATTGCTGTCCGGGTGACATAGCCATGATGAAGGTTCCTCAGTTTATAGGTTGCCTTCAAAATCAATCATGTTTCGTGCCAACTTTTGGTTATCAACCTGATAACTTCCATCTTCAATAGCGGCACGTAAAGCAGCCACTTTCTGTTCATCAACAGCAGGTAAAGCGGCAATTTCCTGTTGCAAGGATTGCAACTGGGTTGCTGTCGCCGTCAGGCTAATCTTATCCAGAGCTGAGTCGCTACCTGATTTAACCTGACCAGTGGCCGTATCATTACGTTTATCTTCAACATTGACGTTACGCGTCGAGTTGAGTCCACCGCCCTGTATGGGTGGTTTTATATTGTTAATATCCGACATAAAAATGTCTCCATATTGGTTCTGTAACTGTTAGCGGATCGAAATAAATAAACTTGAATAAAATGTGATTCGATCTATGTTTTTTTGTTTTACATTGTAACCCGTACCACACCCGGAGAATCGACCACTCCTTCCACCACTCGATCGGAAGACAAGTTTCTGACACGAACACGATCACCTATACCGGCATCTGCCATAGCGGTTCCCTGCATACGGACCTCCATAGTTCCCGCACTGGCTACCAGTACAATCGACTCTCCACGCTTCACCACGTTCAGAGGTCGCAAGTGGTTTTTTTGAATAACGGTCCCCATACCCAATGAATATTTGGCTTGCTGTCCAACGACAGCGGCAATATTTGCCATATAACCCTGCCGTAAATTGCCAATATCCCGTTGTTCAATACGCAGATCCTGTTCCGTCAATACATGGTTGGCAGAAACAGGCCGGGCAATAACCACCATGGGTTGCATCACCTTAATTTGCAAAGGTAAATACACCGTCCAGGCAACAGGCTGGTGGCAGCGCACACCAACGGTCACGTTACCGGCAGCGGTTATATCCCGATTACTGAAAGCCTCAAGCCCCCCCTCACAATGCTGCAAACGCAACCGGCTATCTAACGGTGTCACACTGACTTGTGGATTATTAAATCGTGTTTGAGCCTGAGCCAGAGTATAGATGAACGCGGTATGCTCTACATCCGCCAGGGATTGTAAATTGTCGGCATGCACGGAAAATGTCAATAAATTGACACATAACGCTAAACTGATGTTGCTTAAAAATTTATACATCGATTTCCCCCGGCAATAAGCACGGTAAATAAACTCACATTCAAAGCCTGCAACTTTCATTCCGATATTTACGGTTCAGAAATCAACATTACTGCCGTTATACTCTTGTAGTAATCAGGAGAATTTTTATGGCAAGCATGATTGACGGTATTGACCAACGCACACAACTTGCCGGTCAGAACCGGTTGGAACTTTTATTATTTAAGTTGGGTGGCTCACAACGTTATGGCATTAATGTGTTTAAAGTGCGCGAGGCTATTGCCTGCCCGCCTCTTACTCAAATGCCTCATTCCCACCCCGTCGTCCGTGGAGCGGCACGCATCCGGGATAAAACCATCAGCATCTTTGACTTATCTCAGGGAATTGGTAAACGTCCTGTAGTGAATCCTCAGGAAAACTTTGTCATCATTACCGAATATAACCGTAATGTTCAGGGGTTTTTGGTCAGTCAAGTCGATCGAATCGTCAATATCAGCTGGAAAGACATATTGCCACCACCTAGTGCATCGGGTTCAGCACACTACATGACTGCAGTAACCAAAATAGATAATGAGTTGATCCAGATTATTGATGTGGAAAAAGTCATGTCGGAAGTGCTGGGAATCGATGATACGGTTTCAGCTGATTTGGTTACGCGTTTCGCCCAGGCAAATGCTGAACACAAACATCATATTCTGGTGGCGGATGATTCCAGTGTTGCCCGTAATCAGATTCGTCGTACCTTGGAGCAGATTGGTGTCAGCTGTACGATTGTTAATGATGGCAAACAAGCGTTAGATCAATTGAAAGAATGGGCTGCAGAAGGCATTGATGTCGGTAAACATATCGCCATGTTGATTTCCGATATTGAAATGCCGGAGATGGATGGTTATACCCTGACGACGGCTATCCGCCAGGATCCAAGTCTGAAACATATCCGTATTCTGCTGCATACTTCAATGAGCGGCACTTTTAACAATGCTTTGGTTGAGAAAGTCGGTGCAGATAAATTTATTGCCAAGTTTGCCCCGGATGATCTGGCCATTACCGTGCAGGAATTGTTGGAAGAATGGCGGGATAAAGCTGAAGCGGAATAAGGCTGAGCAGGCACAAAAAAGCCCCTTCCGGGGCTTTTTTTATATCAATCTGTCCCTTAATTTATTTAAGGGCCAAATCCACCCGGCATAGGAATAACCTGATCCCGCTCGGTCACCATATCGGCTTTGGCGCGCATCAGATTGTTACCAACAAAGCCACCCAGACGATATACCCAAGGTTCTGCTTTCTCATTAATTTCAGCGACCTCTGCCTGTACTTGTTCAGGAGTTTTTAATTGTTCCAGACTGGCAATGGCTTCCGGTACCTCAGGAACCTCGTCAGGTGCATACTCCGCGCGGAAAGTAGAGAAGTAAAATCCGTCATTAAAGGAAGTCTCGGCGATCACTTTTAAACCATCGTAGCTTAAAAACTCTGCCCGAACGACTTCAGCATTACCTCGGGAAAAATCACTGGCCGGCTGAACATCTTCCAGACGCATCTGGTACAGCGAACCGGCAATATCGTAACCAAGCTGCTCATATCTGAAGACAGTGTTTTCACGACTCTCCGGTGTACCAAATTTATCTTTCTGGCCCAGGTTAACCAAAGTAGCAGTGTCACCATTTGGCTGAATAATATCTACTCTGGCAATCCGCTCACGTGCAATATCGACGATCTGTCCATCAATCCAGTTCAACATCATCGGACTGAATTGAAAGTAACCTTCAGCCAGATAGCTGCGTTCATCTCCGTCACGGCGGACATAAAATTGTTGCGGACCGGCCGATTCAGAACTCAAATCGCGGGGTTGCCCCAGAATCAAACCAACAATTTCCTGCTCATCGTTGTATAAATTAATGACAAAAGAACTGCCGTCATTTTCAGCGCCTTCAACCCCCAATACCGGATACAAATCAGGATCATCGGTTTTCTGCTCAAGAATACGGGCATCGGCCATATCCACCAGCATTCTTCTGACCAAAGCCTGATCAGCCGGGTAATTATGATAATCCTTTATAAACCAACCTTTTCCTTGTCGAGTCAGCGTAAATTCATCTCTTTCGCTGTGGAAAGTGATTTTATTCACATCGCTGAGCTGTTCAAACAATTCTGGAAACAACAATGAAAAATCATCGCTGGTATCCTCTGCTTTATAAATGGTTATCAACATCCAAACGACCATCACTGCAGTGATGATAGTGAGTATGGAAAGGCTATTTAGTTTTTTCAGCATCTGTAAAACCTGTCTGTTCAATTTGATACATCCGTCGTATGACGGATGCAGAATTTACGATTGGAAACGGCCACGTGAACGCTTACGCACCCTCAACCATCCGGTAATCAGTGCCAGTATCGCCACAATGATGGGTATCAAACCAATATTGATAAACTTGATCAATGCTTCCAACTGATCGATATCTTTACGCAGGTTACCTTTTACCGCCCGCAATTCTAATTCGGTACGGTCGGCAATTGCTCTGAATTCAGCAATTTCTTTCTGCTGCTCCGGTGTCGTTATTTGTTCGCCAGTGGCAGAACGATCCACCTGCATACGAGCAATACGCTGACGGGTTTGCTGTAATTTATTTTCCAGCTCACGCTCTTTGGCCCGGTAAAGTCTTTCGGCTTCACGCTGCAAGGCTTCAACCCGAACGAATGGACGGGTAAAACCGGTACGGGAGCGGACACTGATAAGCCCTTCCGAGCCAGTCAATTCTTCAATAGCGTTATGCACAAAGTCGATATTATTGGAAGTGTTAAAGGCTAAATCCCGACCATAAAAATCCTGCATGATGACCCAGAAACGGTCATCCAATAGATCGACATCAGCAATAGCAATAACATCAATCCCATCTACTGCCTGGTCGATATGGTCAGGCATTTTCACCATGGTACCGCCATCACTTTTCGCACCTTCCGGAAAGGCTGAATCAGATTGGCCAGTAATACGCACCGCTAATGGATAGCTGATAGTGCCACTCTCATATTTAGTGAGCAGCGCGACCGGATCATTACGAAATTGCACCACTCGCTTATCCACCAGCATCGCTTCATTGCTGGAACTCAATAACGGCGTGATTTTAGTTGTCGCATCATCCAACGTGATAAAGTGACCTGCTGTTGCCACGTTGATCTTGCGTAATTTAGAAGTAATGCGTTGCTCTTCATTCATGTTCTCTTCGCTGAGCGCATTCCACAACACATATTCAATCGGTTGATTATTACTGCGAGCACCAAAATCGACCTGTCGAGCCGTTTTACGATCGGCCACTACATCTGAAGCATGACGTTCCACACCCCAATTACTTAACAGCTCTGGCATATTTGAGCTTCGATTGGCAACCATTGCAGCCATCGGATTTTCAGGGTCTCTTTCCGGAACATCGACCTCCGCAAACGGATCAACGAAGGTAATTAATTTGCCACCACGCAACACATATTGATCAATGGCATATAACGTTTGTTGGGGTAATTCTTTCGGATGCACCACCATCAATAAATCAACTGATGATGGAATACGGCGAATATCTTCGGGCAGCACAGAAACATTAAACATTTCACGTAGTTTACCCATCACCGCCCATGGTTTCGCACCACCCTCAGTATCCAACTGACCTTTCAACGGATCGTAACCTTCTCCATCAATTGGCAACGAGCTCATCACCGCGACATTTTTACGTTCAACGTCTGACAATTGATAAATCATCCGGGTCAAATCGTATTCCAACACATCTTCCATTTCCGGTTGAAAGAAGCGGATCCGTTCCAGACCATCAAGAATATTGGTGCCCGCTACCCCAAAAAATAACGGATCGGTTTCACCTTCAATTGGAATCGATTGCAAACCGTATTGTTTAGCTCGCTGCTCATGGTCGGAGAACGGTTTAGGGTCAATGATTTTGACCTGTATCATGCCACCGGATGCACGCTGATACTCCATCAGCAACTCTTGAACCCTTTGGGCATAGGCTTTTAGCGAAGGCAACGCCTGAGCAACTTGCTCAGAATAATAAAAACGCAGTGTGATGGGTTCCTGTAACGATGACAAAATGTTCAAAGAACCTTCTGAAAGGGTATACAGTTTGTCTTCGGTTAAATCGACCCGGGCTGATTTGAAATTACCATTTACCACGATAATAAACGCAATAAATAGTATGACGGCCAGAACCAAACCGGTTGAAGATAATAGTTGTTTATTCATTACTGACTCGTGCTCCTAATCGGCTTTACGTGCATTCACTATCAAGGCGTTGGCAAACAACCAGATAGCGATAAGCGCTGCAAAATACAAAATGTCACGTAAATCAATTACCCCTTTGGAAATGGCATCAAAGTGGGTCAGAAAACTAAATGAACTGATGGCATCTACCAAAGGCTGTGGCGCCCAGCTGCTGAAGAAATCCAGCACAATACCGTAACCCGCAAGTACAAATATCAAACTGACAATCAGGCTGAGAACAAAAGCGATAACCTGGTTTTTAGTCACCGCTGAGACGCACGAACCAATCGCCAGAAACCCACCGGCCATCAGAAAGCTGCCAACAAAACCAGTAAAGATGACACCGTTATCGGGATTACCCAGATAATTCACGGTAATCCATAACGGGAAATTCAGAATTAATGCCAGTCCGGTAAATGCCCAGGCGGCAAAGAATTTGCCAAGCACCGCTTCAAAGACCGACACCGGCAATGTCATTAAGAGTTCAATCGATCCACTTTTACGTTCTTCGGCCCATAAGCGCATCGAGATGGCCGGGATTAACAGAATGTATAACCAGGGATGTAAAGAAAAGAATGGATAGAGGTCGGCTTCGCCACGGGCAAAGAAATTACCCACGTAAAAAGTCGAGAAACCCGCCAATAACAAAAAGATAATAATAAAAACGTAAGCAACGGGCGTGGCAAAATAACCACCGAACTCACGTTTCATGATGAACCATATATTCAGCATATTCATCATTTGACTCCTGCAGTACTAGGCAAAGTGATGCTCCGGAAAACTTCATCAAGACGTCCGCTTTCAGCGTACAGCGATACAATTTCCCAACCTTGTTCACGAATTTTTTCCGATAAGGCAATGGTGATATGCGCATTGTTCTTTGGAAATACCCGGATACCGTTACCAGTTGTCAGCGTTTCGGTATCGGCTACAAAATCCAGTGCCGATACATACTGCAGTAATTGGGTGTTATCGATTGTATTGACCGTTAATACCACCGCATTGTTATAACGTGATTTGGCTTCCAGTTCGGCAGGCGTGCCATCAAACACGACTTTACCACTGGCAATCACCACATTACGGGTACACAGGGCATTCACTTCTTCAAGAATATGCGTGGAGATGATAATCGCTTTGTCTTCTGCCATTTCGTTAATCAGGGTACGCACTTCATGTTTCTGATTCGGATCCAGACCATCGGTCGGTTCATCCATGATCAATACCGGCGGGTTATGCAATATGGCCTGTGCCAGACCGACCCGACGTTTATAACCTTTGGATAAGGTTTCAATCGGTTGATACATCACATTAAGGACCCTGGCACGTTCAGCAGCAGATGCTACAGCACGTTTTTTATCCGCACCGGACAGGCCGCGAATATCCGCAATAAATTTAAGGAAACTGTCTGGCGTCATATCCGCATAGGCTGGCGCACCTTCGGGTAAATAGCCCAGGTTGGCCTTGACCGAAATAGGATCTGCCAGAACATCATAACCACAGACTCTGACCGTACCGCGAGTGGGTGCCAGAAAACCCGTTATCATTTTCATTGTGGTGGATTTACCGGCACCATTCGGTCCGAGAAAACCAAGTACTTCGCCTTTACTGACTGAGAAGGTTACCCCATCTACAGCTCGAATCTCGCCAAAATGTTTGGCCAGATCTTCAATCTCAACTCTGAGTGTCATTTTTAAAGCGTCCCCCGCTTCATCAAAAGCATTTTCAAACCGGGCATTATTCAGCCCCATTCACTATTACGTCAAGCTTATTAAAGTAAACTTTTCAGGAAATTATCCTGCATAATTATGGGAAACCGCTCCCGAAAGGCGTCAGCGCCCGTTGACCTTACATCGCCAGCCCCGCCGTAGAAAATTTTTTCATCCAGCCGGGTGAAACATGCGATGCCTGTCCAACAGGATCTTTACATTTTATTGCTGTTAAAAATACGCTATGGTGAAATCTGACAATTAATTCTTCTGGATGTTTTATGGCCGCAAATACTTTTATTCAGCGCACTCGTCAGCGGTGGTGGAATTTTATTGATTCCTTCCGCGATCCTGACAGCCGCCGACAAATATCCAAAGCCTTATTCGTGGCAATCGCCATCATTGTGTTTTTATTCATCGTGATCATGATTTGGTGGAGTTCAGCTCCGAGTGCTTTTGACCCCAAACAAAATGCAGTCGAAATAGCCGCTGAAAAACAGCATGATCTGGTGACCGGTTACACCTCCACTGCCACACTGATTACATTAGCCAACACCTTATTGGACAAGCCTGGTGGGTATTTAACCAATGACGTCATGCCACCATCGGTATGGATGGACAATATGCCTAATTGGGAGTTCGGCGTTCTGGTCCAGATTCGCGACTATTCGCGCGCGCTACGCAACGACATCAGCCGCTCCCAGTCACAATCTGCAGAAGATAAAGACTTAATCATTGCCGAACCACAATTTAATTTTAATTCAGACTCCTGGTTATTCCCCCCGACTGAAAGTGAATATCGTGACGGTATTAAAGCGCTTGAAAGTTATTTGGCCCGGCTCGCTGACGAGCAACGTGATGAAGCGCAGTTTTATGCCCGGGCAGATAACCTTGCCGCATGGCTTGGTATCGCTGAAAAACGTTTAGGCAGTCTGTCTCAGCGTCTCAGTGCCAGTGTGGGACAGGCGCGTATTAATACTGACTTAGCCGGTGACCCCAGTGCCCACCAATCGACGGTTACCCAAAATGAAAAAATAACAAAAACACCCTGGCTTGAAATTGATGATGTGTTTTACGAAGCACGTGGTTCTATCTGGGCGATGATTCATCTGCTTAAAGCAGCAGAACATGACTTTACTGATGTATTACAGAAAAAAAATGCACTTATCAGCTTACGGCAAATTATTCGTGAACTGGAAGCCACCCAAGCCACCGTATGGAGTCCAATTATTCTCAACGGCAGCGGTTTTGGTCTGTTTGCCAATCACTCATTAGTCATGGCTTCTTATGTTTCTCGGGCCAATGCCGCTATGATTGATCTGCGTCGATTGCTTGAACAGGGGTAAAATCAGAATATCGCGGTATTCAAACAGGTTCAGCAACAGATGAGTTTTAAAACTTCGGTTAAAATCCGGCTTCACCTCAATGACAAGATCGCGTTAGGCCCGGGCAAAGCTGATTTACTGGAAGCCATTATCCAGAATGGTTCTATCTCGGCTGCCGGCCGCGCGATGAATATGTCATATAAACGCGCATGGGATCTCGTCAACACCATGAATGAGAGTTTTGTTCAGCCTATAGTAACCACCGCTAAAGGTGGCAGCCATGGCGGCGGAGCGGAAGTAACCGAACTGGGTAAACAGGTATTAACGCAATATCGGCTAGCCCAGCTTCGTGCTGAACAGGCTATTGAAGACGAAATGCTTACTTTATCCCATCAACTCAAAAACTAATATCCGGTATATACGCTGAAATATTTCGTTTACAGCCCTCGATATGTATGATGAAATACATTGAATTTTTTCCAGACATTATCGAGCATTAACATGAAACGTTTTTCGATTGTATTGATACTCAGTTTGTTTCTGACCTCTCCGCTTTACGCCGACTCTTTACTGAAATTATCAACCACCACCAGTACAGACAATACCGGTCTGTTAGGCGTGCTAAATAAAGCCTTTACTAAATCAACCGATATCAAAGTAGCTGTGATCGCTGTTGGCACTGGTCAAGCCCTGAAGCTGGGAGCAAATGGTGATGTCGATGTTGCCCTGGTGCATGCCCCGCAAGCCGAACTTGAATATGTCGAAGAAGGTTATTTCATTGATCGTCGCTACGTTATGTATAACGACTTTGTTGTAGTGGGCCCGGCCGACGATCCCGCTGACATTGCGTCTGCTAAAAACATCACTGAAGTAATGCAAAAAATTGCCGAATCCGGCAGTCGCTTTGTTTCCCGTGGCGATGATTCCGGTACGCATAAAAAAGAACTTCAACTCTGGCAAGCCGCCAATATCAGCCCATCTGGCAGCTGGTATGTGCAAGCTGGCCAGGGCATGGGCGCTGTGTTGAAAATCGCTGACGAAATGTCAGGCTATGCATTAACCGATCGTGGTACTCAGATTGCGTATCAGGAGAAAATGCAATTGAAGCTGTTGTTTGAAGGCGGATCAATGCTGTCCAATCCGTATCACATTATGGCGGTAAACCCGGAAAAACATGCCCATGTGCAATCAACTATGGCAAAACAGTACATGGATTTTATGACCAGCGAAAAAGGCAAACAGATTATTGATACTTTCACAGTAAATAATCAGCAGCTGTTTTTTACCGCCACACCACCCAATAAATAAATAAAAGTAAATATTGAAATTCTGAAGCTTAACGTTAGCTATCGATATATATACAAAAATACATTGAGAAATATAAACGGATATAAAAATGACCCCATTTAAACTAAACCTCGGCGTTATTTCGCTATCTCTGGCATGCAGCGCTATCGCCTCAGCTGATTCAAGCTTTGACTTGGGTCGCATTGAAGTCAATGCAGTGCAACCGCTTCCAGCACTGGGATCAGCAACTATTGATGCCCAGACCATGCGTGATGAAAATCGTGAGACAGTCACTGAAGCGCTGGATAGACTGCCGGGTGTCACCGCCAATAATATCGGCCCGAGAAGTGAACAGATGGTGTTTGTCCGTGGATTTGATTTGCGTCAGGTTCCGGTATTTGTTGATGGTATTCCGGTTTATATTCCATACGATGGTTATGTAGATTTAGGCCGCTTTACGACATTTGATTTAGCAGAGATCAATGTTTCAAAAAGCTTCAGCTCTGTTTTATATGGCCCTAATACACTTGGCGGTGCCATCAACTTAGTAAGTCGCAAACCCACCGAAAAACTCGAAGGGGAAATTGGAGCCGGTTATAACGTGGGTGATCGAAGTGGCAGTGATGGCAAACGTACCTGGCTGAATCTCGGCAGTAATCAAGGCCTGTGGTATGCCCAGCTGGGTGCCAGTTATCGTCAGCAAGACAGTTTTTCGCTGTCAGATGATTTTAATTCCACTGAAGCCCAGGGCGCTGGTTTGCGTAATAATGCCGATCGTAAAGATACCAAGCTCAATATCAAGCTGGGATTAACACCCAACTCAACTGATGAATACGCCATCGGCTATGTCAAACAGGACGGTGAAAAAAATACGCCTCCCTATGCCGGTGATAATCCCGATGTCCGTGTCCGTTACTGGCAATGGCCTTATTGGGATAAAGAAAGTGTTTATTTCATCAGTAATACAGCGATCGGGGATGATAGCTATATCAAGACGCGTCTGTATTACGACAGCTTTGATAATCTGCTTTCCAGTTTCGATGATGACACTTACACCACGCAAAATCGCCCTTATGCCTTTGACAGTTTTTACGATGATGAAACCTACGGTGCCAGTGTTGAATTTGGCAAAACGCTAGGCCGGCATGATGTCAAACTGGCAGCCCACTATAAGTTTGATGAACATACAGAAAACGATCTAGGCGAACCAGTCAGAACCTTTCAGGACAAGACAACCTCTTTAGCTATTGAAGACACTATTCGTCTGACCGAGAGACAATATCTGGTGGCTGGAGCAAGCTATGACAGACGCCGCAGTGATCAGGCAGATGATGTAGCAACAGGACAGCCTTTTGAGACTAATGATGCCAACTCATGGAACCCGCAGATTGGATACTTTATCGACATTGATGATCGTAATGAAGCCCGCCTGACACTGTCGAAAAAATCCCGCTTCCCCACTATTAAAGATCGCTATTCCTATCGGTTTGGCTCTGCCCTGCCTAACCCCGGACTTGATGCCGAGCAATCCCGAACCATTGAAACTGGCTGGGTACATAAAGTGGGCACCACCGCACGATTTGAGGCGGCTGTATTTTATAGTGATATCAAGGATCTGATTCAGGAAGTCAGCATTACCCCTGACCTGTTCCAGTTTCAAAATGTTGGCGAAGTGACTGCCAAAGGCTTGGAACTCAGCAGTGATTTCTGGCTTGGCGATTGGGAGTTTGGTGGTCATTACAGCTATCTGGATCGGGAAAATAAAAGCTCCGATCTCAAGCTGACAGACGTGCCCCGTCATAAGGTGTTTGTCTACGCCACCTGGCATATTACCCAACCATTCAGCGTATCGGCCACTAGCCAATATGAAAGCGAACGTGACACCACGACCGATGGTGAACGTCGAGCCGATGCCTTCACCATTGCCGGTCTTCGCGCCAGTTATGCTTTTGATAAGGGTGTGACTGCCAGAATGGGCATTGAAAACCTGTTTGATAAAAATTACGGCTATCAGGAAGGCTTCCCGGAAGCAGGCCGCACTTATTACGCTAATCTGAGTTATCAATTCTAATGCTGAAAAATCTGCATTTTTTCGCGCTGACCGGTTTGCTGATCTTCTCCGGAGCGGCAAAAGCCGTCACACTGAATGTGATGACCAGCTACCCACAACCCGTGGTCATGGTGATGCAGCAGGCGTTTGAAGAGGCTCACCCCGATATCGAACTGAATATTCTGTGGCGCAGACCGCATGATGCCCTGTCAATGTTGCTGCAAGAGGAATCTGAACAGGTTGATGTAATCTGGATGCCTTCCGTACGTACCTTTTTGAGCTTAAAAGCGCATGGAAAATTAGCACAGCTCAAAACAAACCGTGAAGGTTTGCCAATATTGCTGGGTGAAACAGCGATATCGGATCCAGAAGGTTATTTCATTGCAACGGAAGTCGCCGGATACGGCTTATTCTTTGAACCAGAAAAACTGAAACAGACCGGACTGGCCGTTCCCGATGAGTGGCAGGATCTTCTGGAAGCTGAGTGGCAGGACAATATCGCGTTACCGATTCCATCCGAAGTCAGTTTTGCCAATATGCTTATCGATCAGCTATTACAGGCTGAAGGCTGGCAAAGCGGCTGGAATCAATGGCAGCAGATTGCCGCCAATAGCCATTTAATGGGGCGTGGTGGCATGTTCACCACCGAAGCGGTTTTAGCAGGTCAGGCCAAAGTCGCTTTTACCATGGATTTTTTTGCCGCCTCCAGTATTGCCAATGGGGCCAATGGCAAGTTTATCTACCCGAAACAAACGGCTTTTAATCCGGCTCACATTGGCATTTTATCTGTCACCACTCAGCCCGAAGCAGCGAATACCTTTGTTGACTTTATTGTCTCCGAGCCAGGGCAATCGTTATTACTGCACCCCGATTTACGCAAATTACCGGTTCGCCCCAGCGTTTACAGTCAGGCGTCAAAAATGCAGAACCCATTTGCCGGCAATATCCGCCATCAATATGATTATCAAACAGGATTGCAACGACGTGAGTTCAACGCCGTGGTATTTGATGCGGCGATTACCCTGCAGCATGACAAGTTAAAACAGGCCTGGCAGCAATGGCATCAATTGCAGCAAAACGCAGATGCCGAACAACTGGCAGCATTAGCTGAAATAAAAAGCCTTTTGCAGCATTGGCCAGTAGAAGAACCGGCAATGGATAACGTGGTATTGCAAGACTGTGCCCAACGTCATGATGATGACAAAAAACAGCAAAACTGTGAGGCATTTAAATCCGAGCTTGCCCAGTCATTTGAAAGGCAATATGACAAAGCCCTCACTATGCTGGCGCAATTAACCTCCAAACCATGATCCGTCTGATAGCCCTTATCTATATGGGCGTAGTTTTGTCAGAAAGTGTGTATGCCGAGGATTTACTGGAAACCACTGAGCTAAGTCGCCGCGCATTATCCATGCCGATGCCATTTTTGAATAGTGATCAGCAACTCGGACAATTTGCCGCTGGTCGCAGTCTGTTTAATCAGATGTGGGTGATTGCCCCATCAAATGATGAAGAAATTGATGGCCTGGGACCACTGTATAACAGCATTTCCTGCTTAGCCTGTCATGCCGGAAATGGTCGTGGCCGGGCGCCCGATGGTCCGACAGAAAAAATGCGTTCGATGCTGGTCCGACTTAGTATTCCGGGCGAGAATCCTTTTCATAGCGAACCACACCCGGTTTACGGTGGGCAATTACAGGAATTTGCTGTCCCCGGTGTGCCCGCAGAGGGCAGAGCCGAAGTTCATTATGAATATTCCAGCATCACACTCAGTGAGGGTGAAACGCTCACTATACGGAAACCATCGATTCAGCTGGTCAATCCTGGCTATGGTGAGTTTGGTGAGGTACTGACATCAGCACGGATTGGCCCGGCTTTAGTGGGAATGGGACTGATTGAGATGATTGATAAACAGGAAATTCTCAGCTGGCAGGATCCTGATGATAAAAATGCGGATGGCATTTCCGGACGAGTAAATTGGATAATCGATGAAGCGAGACAAACCCGGCATGTGGGACGGTTTGGCTATAAAGCCAATATTGCGACTTTAGATGAACAAATTGCCAGTGCGTTTCAGGCGGATTTAGGTCTCACATCAGCATTATTTCCTGAAGAAAACTGCAGTAGCGTTCAAACTGACTGCCAGCAAGCTGTTTCGGGGGGTGAGCCGGAACTCACAGCAGAACAATTACAAGCGGTGAGTTTTTACTTACAGTTTCTGGCCGTGCCGGCGCCACGGGATCAATCTGAACCTGAAGTAATTCGGGGTCGAGCAGTATTTGACGAGGCAGGTTGTACAGCCTGTCATCGTCCACAGCTCAAAACGTCTTTAACAGCCAAACCTGCAGCATTTGCCAATCGACTTATAGCACCTTATAGCGATTTTCTTTTGCATGATATGGGGGAAGAACTGTCCGATCATCGTCCTGATAATGGCGCCAGAGGATCGGAGTGGCGAACGTCACCATTATGGGGAATCGGGCTTGCAGAAAAGGTTGGTGACAAGGTCGGATATTTACATGATGGTCGGGCCACAACCTTGCTGGAAGCTATTCTCTGGCATGGCGGTGAAGCTCAAAAGAGTCGAGATGCGGTGATCACTATGCCTAAAGCGGATCGTGATGCTTTACTGCAATTTCTCAACGCTTTGTAGAAAAAAAGATGATGAAAACACACATGACCACTCAAACAATGTTGCGAATATTCTGGGTGATAATGATGATTGCACCACTCAATACGGCAAGGGCTGAGGGCATAACGCTATATGCCGCAGGTAGCCTGAAAACTGCTCTCGGCGAAGTATTGACGGCGTACAGACAACAGCATGGTATTGCGATTACCAGTCAGTTCGGACCGAGTGGGATCTTAAGAGAAGCCATTGAAACTGGGGAAAATGTTGATATCTTTGTCTCGGCGAATATGTCACATCCACAAACTCTCGCCGCTCAAGGCTGGGGAGAAACAGTAACGCTAGTGACCCGGAATCAACTGTGCGCCTTGGCTCAACCTGAAATTGAACTGACCACCAACAATTTTTTGGAAACGCTGCTCGATAAAAATATCCGGTTAGGGACTTCAACACCAAAATCCGATCCCAGTGGTGACTATGCCTGGGAACTGTTTCACCAAGCCGAAAAGAGTCATCCGGGTAGTTTAAAGTTACTGAGCAACAAAGCCCAGCAACTGACTGGCGGACCAGACAGCCCCAAAGCTCCGGAAAACCAAAATCAATATGCCTGGGTAATGCAACAAAACAACGTGGATGTATTTCTGACTTATTGCACTAATGCGGTATTGGCCCAACAAGAGCTGCCTGAGCTGCAGATAATCCAACTGCCAGAAAACCTTTCAGTCGGCGCGGAATATGGACTGATTATCCGTCATGGTGCATCGGCTGCAACCCAAAAACTGGCGATGTATCTGCTCAGCCCCGAAGGACAGAGCAGATTACATCGCCATGGCTTTACTGCTAAGTAATACGTTATTGATGGTTAAGGCTATATTTTAGAAAGCCCACTGACTGCGAACCTGGAACACATTAGGTTTCTTGCCATCATAGAGTGGCCCACCGTCAATATCCAATACATGCACATAATTCGCTGAGAAACGTAACATCGGCACCGGATACCAGTTCAGACCCAGCGTCATTGAATCGGCTTCGCCGCCATTAATCGCTCCATCATTCAAATCCAGTGAGCTGTATCGCATGGCCACTTCCCAGGCACCGATGCCACCATCACCCAGGCGACGATTAGGTTTAATGCCACCAAATACGCCGTTTTTATAAGGTCGGGATTCTCCGGTAAGTAAATAACTGCTCTGCACATACCAGCCATCAAAGTCGGCATCACTGATATTGTCACGATCCACTGAGGCGCGGATATATTCTGCCTGGGCAGTAAAAGGCCCCATTACCGTGGCGAGTTCCAGACCTGATTTCAGCATACTGTCGGCATTATCCAGCACTGACGTATCAACAATTCGCACACCGGAAACATTGGATTCCGCAGCCTGACTGAAACGTACTTCATTACTCGGTTGCAAATCACGATAATTTAAACCCAGACCAAAATGCAGCAGTTTACCGGGTTCATTGATTGGCGACAGGGTGCCACGTGAACTCCAGCCCCAACCTTCATCTTCATCACCGCCGGTATTACTAACCGTGTCACCAAACACACCCGCTGCCAATGTCCAATACTGACTATTACGAGCGCCCATCACGCCGATATGCCGTCCGGCATTAAAGGCTGTGGGTAAAGCACGTTCCATAAACATGGTGTTATTGGCACTGATCATATAATCCAGACTGAACGGATCTTTAAAATTACCGACCATGATTTGATAGTTTTCAAACCCGTTATAACTAATGAACGCATCCGTAATACTGTCATTATCAAATTCATATTCGAGTTTATATCCCCAGTCACGATATAAAGTACCTGAGAGATATAACCGGGCACGCCGGATATCGGTTCCATCCCCCATATCCGGCGAACCGCCATAAGTAGCAGCATCAACCTGAACACGGCCACCGACTTTGGTTGAAAACTGGCCATCGCGGGTTTTCAGTGTTAACCCGCCATTTGTGGATATTTCTACATCAGAAGGTTTGGTCGCTTCAGCCAGCTTTTCATCAAGCTCGGCTTGTTGTTGTTCATTGGTTTTTTTGTTTTCTGCCAGTTCATCCATTAACCGACCGTATTGTTCATCGGTCACCATGCCGTTTTCGTGCAGCATATTAATCAGTGTTTCCAGCTCGGAGGCCTGGGTGGAAAAACTCAGAGATAAACCTATGGCGGCCGCCAACAGGTGTTTTTTAGATAGCATGTTAAAGTCCCTCAAAATGGATACGATAAAAATTCTGTAATATTATCGTCACATTCCGGGATCTTCTTAATTATTTTTTTATTAAAAACAGATTTATTTTTAATAATTGTGATGGACTACTTAATAAATACTTATAATAAATTAATCCATTGTTTTTAATGAATATATTAACTAAATTTAGTGAGAATCCGCTTTAATTTTATGTTATTGACACCACAATTCGTTTCTCTTAAAAATATAGGTAACGTGAGCAGTGACATTCGTTATTGAAGCGCCTTAAGCAATTGTAATATTTGTCTAAAAAGCCCACTGACTTCGCACCAGAAAGATACGTTGTTCCTGACCATCATTGGGTCCCCCGCTGACGTTCAGCACATCAATGTAGTTGGCTGAAAACCTCAGCATCGGTACCGGATACCAATTCACCCCATACGTGATGTTCTGAATTTCCCCCCCATCAATCAGTTTGTCATTCAGATCCAGGCTGCTGTAACGCAAGGTTAATTCCCACGCGCCGATACCACCATCGCCTAAACGCTTATTAGGCGAAGGGCTGCCAAAATCGCCACGCTGGTAATTTAATGAGTCATCGGTCAGGAAGAAGCCGGTTTGGAAATGCCAGCCGCTGAATTTCAAATCGTCAGCACTGCTACGTTCAACGGTGGTTAATACATATTCAGATTGCGCCGACAACCGACCATTTATCATCGCCCACTCTGCGCCGTAACGGGTAAAACTATCCGTATTAAAAATCTCACCGGTATCAACAATATTATTGCCGGCAACTCTGGCTTCTGGTTCATCACTGAACTCGATGACACCAACATCTTCAACATTGCGGTACATGCTGGCGATACCAAAATGCAGTAATTTATCTTTTTCGTTATTAATCGGAGCAACCGTAAAGCGGGCTCCGACTCCCCAGCCTTCATCGACAATCGGATTCTGCCGGGTCGCTGTTTCGCCAAACAAACCGGCGGCAGCAGTCCAGTGCTGTTTTTTGGTATCGGCCATAACACCGATATAACGATCGCCACCAAAGGCACCCAATAAACTACGTTCTATCAATTGCGAGTTACTGGAGCTGCTACGGTATTGCAGTTGGAACGGGATCTCCATCAGACCTACCCGTAAACGGGTATCTTCAAACCCCAGATAAGATATAAATGAATCACGCATTTTGCCGCCGTCGGCAAAATCATAATCAAGCTGAAAACCCCAATCCCGATACATACGTCCGGTCCAGGCCAGTCTGGCACGGCGGATATTGGTGCCATCACCCATTTCCGGATCGCCTTTGTAATCGGCTGCATCGATCATCAAACGGCCACGTAAACGGGTCTCAAACTCACCATCGGTCGTTCTGACACGCAGGCCACCTTTAGTAGTGACTTCCACTTCCGGCGGCTGCGTGGCTAATTCAAGTTTTTCGACAATTTCCTGTTTTTCTTTTGCTGATTTCTGTTGGTTCTGTTCCAGCTCTGCTAACAAACGACCATATTGTTCTTCGCTAACCATGCCATTTTCATGCAACATATCGATCAATAGGCGTAATTCTGAGGCTTGGCTGACCATAGGCAAAGCGAGAAACACGGCGAAAACCAGTTTTAAAATCAAATGAGGCATAAATGAACTCAGCATTAAGTTGAACTGATCGGGAGGTTATACCCTCTCGAACATAGGAAAAATTCCTATACGTAGTTTAGAGGACAGATACTGAATTCAAACTTAATTTTGAAAATTACATTGTGGACAGAGCAACGTTTTTTAAACAAAACGTTGCCAGTGACCGGATTTACCGCCAGCTTTTTCCAACAGACAGACATCGGTGATCACCATGCCGCGATCCACGGCTTTACACATATCGTAGATAGTCAACAGCGCCACTTGTACCGCAGTAAGTGCTTCCATTTCCACTCCGGTTTGGCCAGAGGTAGCGACTTCAGCCTGACAATTCACGGCATTATTAGCTGCATCCATTACAAACTCGACAGATACTTTGGTTAACGCCAGTGGATGACACAGTGGAATCAAATCCGAGGTGCGTTTGGCCGCCATAATGCCGGCAATGCGGGCAATGCCCAGGACATCCCCTTTTTTATGATTGCCCTGCTCAATCAATTTCAGGGTTTCCGGCAACATGATAATCCGGCCAGTAGCGATGGCCTTGCGCTGTGTCACGGCTTTATCGCCAACATCGACCATATGCGCTTCACCGGCCTGATTAAAATGCGTTAACTCTGCCATTTTGGGTGTTATCCTTATGTTTTAAACAAGGAAACAATCAACCAGATGTCTATTCAAGTCAAATTTTTTGCCAGTCTGCGTGAAAGTCTGGGACAGAGTGAGACTACGGTAGAACAGGCCTCTACTGTTACCGAAGTCTGGGATCTGGCAACCCAGTCCGCCACGCCCCCCAATAATCTGCTGGTCGCCGTTAATCTTGACTACGCCAATATGCAAAGTCAGGTGAAAGACGGTGATGAGGTCGCTTTTTTCCCACCGGTCACCGGAGGTTAATTATGGCCACGCATATTCTCGATGAAGACTTTCAGCCTTATCAATGGCTCAGTGAGTTTTCGCAGCAGATGCCTGCGGGCAGAGATGGCGCAGCCGCCAGCTTTATCGGAACCATGCGTGATTATAATGATGACGCTACCGTCAGAACCATGACGCTGGAACATTATCCCGCCATGACTCAGCGTTATCTCGAACAATTGGAAAAACAGGCTAAAACCGACTGGCCGTTAAATGATTGTTTGATCGTGCATCGCGTCGGTGAAGTGTTTCCCGGTGAAGCCATAGTATTAATCGGCTGCTGGTCAGCCCATCGCCGTGCCGCTCTGGATGCCTGCAACTGGCTGATTGAAGAGCTGAAATATAAAGCGCCGTTCTGGAAAAAAGAACAGAACCCGAGTGGCGAACGCTGGGTGGAATCCAATACCGACGGTTTATAGGAGCTGACTATGATTACCGGAATTTATGCCGCATTGGCTGCGTTGATGGTAGTCACTTTAGCTCGCAATGTGATCGGCCTGCGAAGGCAACATAAAGTGGCTTTAGGCGATGGCGGACATCAGGATTTACTCGCGGCCATTCGCGCCCATGCCAATGCCATTGAATATCTGCCGATTGGTTTGCTGCTGTTATTACTATTGGAACTCAGTCAAGGACCAGCCTGGTTAATTCATTCACTGGGCAGCCTGTTTATTATCGGTCGAATGATTCACGCCAATGGCGTCAGAAAAGCCATCATTCCCCGACGGATTATTGGTATGCAATTCACCATCTGGCTGCTGATCATTATGGCCGTGTTGAATCTGTTGGCTTTTGTCGGTATTCAATTACCGGGCTGAGTCGTCGTCATCCAATCCCAACTCTGACCAAATCGCATCAACCCGAGCGACAATCGCCGGATCTTTCTCAATTGGCCTGCCCCACTCGCGGTTGGTTTCGCCGGGCAGTTTATTGGTGGCATCCATCCCCATTTTGGAACCAAGCCCTGATACCGGTGAAGCAAAATCCAGATAATCAATCGGCGTGTTTTCTATTAAAACCGTATCCCGAGCCGGATCCATCCGTGTGGTAATGGCCCAAATCACATCCTGCCAATCGCGCACGTTCACATCATCATCGACGACGATAACGAATTTTGTATACATAAACTGCCGTAAAAATGACCAGACACCCATCATCACCCGCTTGGCATGACCGGCATATTGTTTTTTCATGCTGACCACGGCCATCCGATATGAACAGCCTTCGGGCGGCAAATAAAAATCGACAATCTCTGGAAATTGCTTCTGCAGAATCGGTACAAATACTTCATTGAGTGCCACACCTAAAATCGCCGGTTCATCAGGTGGACGACCGGTATAAGTGCTGTGATAAATCGGGTTTTTACGCTGAGTAATTCGCTCAATGGTAAATACCGGAAAGCTGTCGATTTCATTGTAATAACCCGTGTGATCACCATACGGCCCTTCCGGTGCCATATCATCCGGGTAGATAAAGCCTTCCAATACAATCTCGGCTTGGGCAGGCACTTGCAAATCACTGCCGATACATTTCACTAACTCGGTTTTGCTACCGCGTAGCAGACCAGCAAACGCATATTCAGAAAGCGTGTCTGGAACGGGGGTCACCGCACCTAAGATAGTCGCCGGATCACAGCCCAGCACCACAGCGATTGGAAACGGTTCGCCAGGATGCGTTTGCTGCCATTCTTTAAAATCCAGTGCCCCACCACGATGCGATAACCAACGCATGATCACCCGGTTTTTACCAATAACCTGCTGCCGATAAATACCTAAATTCTGCCGGGTTTTATGCGGCCCTTTGGTGACCACCAAACCCCAGGTAATTAAAGGTGCCGCATCTTCCGACCAGCACAGTTGAATTGGATATTCACCCAGATCAATGTCATCGCCTTCAATCACCTGCTCCTGACAAGGGGCTTTTTTCACCACCTTCGGGCCCATATTCAAAACCTGACGAAAGATCGGCAACTTATCCCAGGCGTCTTTCATACCTTTCGGTGGTTCAGGCTCTTTTAGAAAAGCCAGTAACTTGCCGACTTCACGTAACGCCTCAACCGAATCCTCACCCATGCCCAGCGCCACCCGTTTAGGTGTACCAAACAGATTAGCCAATACTGGAATCTTGCTACCCTTCGGGTTCTCAAACAGAATCGCCGGACCACCAGCACGCAATACCCGATCACAAATCTCCGTCATCTCTAGGTGGGGATCTACCTCGGTTGTTATGCGTTTTAGTTCTCCCTGTTTTTCCAGGTTGGTGATGAAGTCTCTTAGGTCGGTGTATTTCATTCTATTAGATGTTTTTATTGAATTAGTTGTAGCTTAACAGCTTTACCAATTAGTTTGATAAGATTGGACTTCATCTCAAAACAGGTAGAAATGATGTGTTGAGTGATAGGGATATTAAACATCGCTTTGTAAATCGGGAAGGTATATACAAAGAAGGTGGAACATTAATTCACTTAACGATCAGTGATATTCAAAGTATAAATAAATCATTGAGTGTTACTTGTAGATTCCACAGTACTCCAGGTTTCAGCAATATCACTACAAGCAATTTTTTATTCACCGATATGTATCCAGATGGATTTCAACTATCTGGATCAGGGTACGGCTTTGGAACAATTCGATTAATTACCGACATAGAATCTCTAAAAAAGGACTACACAAAAATACATTCTCTTGAACATTCGAACAATCCAGAATCAACTTGGCCATCTGAAAATACCGGAGAAAATCTAAAAAAAATTTTTAGGGCGACTGTTTTTCATCATAAAACGAGATTTAGCATACCGAGTTTAATTCAAAGGAAGCTCAAAAAACCTGATGAAGAATATATCAACGAAATAATAGATAAAGTCTATTTTGAAAAACCTGATTCATTTATTAAATGGCCTAAAAATAAAATTATTTTCATGCCTGATGCTGTACGTCAAAAATTTCATGTTTACAGCAATGAGCAATTACTTACTTTAAAAACTGCTGGTATATCTCCTGACCGTCGTTCAAATGGTCCAGCAATTATGGCTTTTTTGCTCGCAGGAGGTGAAAGACCAATTCGTGATAATGGCCATGGCTGGAGTATTCATCATATCTATGATGGCAAGCGGCCATTCCCAAACTCTGGCGCATCTAAAGTATGTCATGCTGTAAAAGAACATGGCCACTTTACTAACTCAGCCGGTCTTGTAGCGTTACATCCAATAGCTGATGGAATCGCATCAGAATCCTCTTATTTTGCATGGCTATTGAGGTTGGAAGCTTATAAACGGTTTTTATATGACCCTAATAAAGTATTTTCAATAATGTAGTTCACATCATTAAGTTTATCCGATGCACTGCCAAAGTGAATCAGGGAGAAAAGAACAGGTGTTCGGTCATTTTATTATAAGCCCCCTAATCCCGTTATATGGTGACGAGTAGCGACTTTTTGTCAGGAATAGAAACTTGCCTGTCTGATTCATGGCATCCATGCCACTCACCCTTTTAGCGCGTCCGGCGTCCAAATTTGTTCCAGACAAATTTGTCGCTTCGGTCAAACAACCGTTATGCTGATACGAGCAGCTTTGCGATGCTCGGCTTCGCATAAGGACATTATCAACGCTTTTCGTAGGTTGGCGCTGAGTTTACGAAGCCCAACATTATTAAAATTCACGTCAAGATTGTTGGGCTTCATTGCATTCAGCCCAACCTACAGCCACTCCCTAAATCCCCTTTTGTGTTGCCGATAAAAATGGTTATCTCAGGATAAGAAATCGGAATGTCTGAGCGCAGCGAGTTTTTTCGATTTCCCTGAGATAGCCATTTTTATCGGGGAGCCGCAGGCCAACACAAGGGGTGCCCTGGGGTTGTTAGGGGAATGGGCACGCATTCCCCTGACTCGACATAAAGTCGAAACAAAATAGTTATAGAACAAAAGCTATTGTTGGGTTTCTCCAGTTCAACCCAACCTACCCTTGAAATACAATCCATCTTTATCATCTTACCTTTTAAAGCAACCACCCCAATATAGGTTTAATATGCTTAAATAAATCTGTGAAGTCAGTCAGTTGGAGGTTGTTATGGCTGGAGGATGGTCTCGTGATGGCGCGGTGCAGGATCAGATTGATGCCAGTGTTGAAGACGGTATTCAACAGGCACGTTCCCGTTTACCTAAAGGCGAAAGCCTGACGCATTGTGAAGAGTGCGATAAGGAAATCCCTCAGGCACGCCGTGAGGCGGTGCCAGGTGTTCGCCTCTGCGTGAAATGTCAGGAAATGATTGATAAGGAAAACAAGACTGCCAGTCTGTTTAACCGACGTGGCAGTAAAGACAGTCAATTACGTTAGGCGCATTTCAACGTTATAAAAGAGCACTTCGGTGCTCTTTTGCTTTTCAGTACTGCATTGTGTAAAGCTGTGCTGTGGATTTATTTTGCAGTTCACAAGAATTTGATATTAGCCAGTTTAAAGTCTGACATTGAAAGACTGGTGCTTTATCTGGCCCACTTTTAGAGAAATATAAAATGAAAAAATTATTACTGGCATTACCTTTTATCTTTGCTGCGCAATTAGCTCTGGCAATTGATGAGCAGGATGAAAAAAACTATACAACAAACTACACCACACAATTAAAACCTATGGTTGTGCAGCAGTTGAATGCTGCCAGACCGGAAATGACGGCAACCGCTGTTGAGTCAGAAGCCAATGCCTATGTCATGAGAATGGCGAGTTGCCAGTTGAATGCCTTAAAAGATTTCCCGGAAGTTTATCGTGACAAAGCCATTTTGCCGGTAGCAGGGGGAGCAGATTTAGCTCAAACAACTCAAAACCTGAACCAAACCATTCTGCAGGATATTGAAGCGGACAAGCTAACCAAAGATCAGGCAACAAGAATGATTGTCACTGCTCAGGAATCCGTACAAATTTGTATGAATTCGTAAAAGTCAGATTCCTGAGTTCATAAAAAAGGGCCTTTCGGCCCTTTTTTGTTTATGCGGCAATTCCGGTATGACGCAAAAGCGCATCTATCTGCGGTTCACGTCCACGGAATTCAATAAAAAGTTCCATCGGTTCGCGGCTGCCGCCCTGCTCCAGAATGGCTTCCAGGAATTCCAGACCGGTTTGCCGATCAAAAATGCCCTTCTCTTCAAACTTGGAGAAGGCATCTGCTGACAACACTTCTGCCCATTTGTAGCTGTAATACCCTGCGGCATACCCACCAGCAAAGATGTGGGCAAAGCTGTGAGCAAAACGATTGAATTTGGGTGGCTTGACCACGGTCACTTCATTACGAACCTGTTCAAGAATTTTCTCGACCTGATTCGGCTGATTCGGATCAAATTCCAGATGCAAACGGAAATCAAATAACGAGAATTCCAGCTGACGTAACATCATCATCGCGGACTGGAAGTTACGTGCAGCGATCATTTTGTCGAACAATTCATCAGGTAGTTTTTCACCGGTCTGGTAATGGCCGGAAATCAAATCCAGCGCCTCACGTTCCCAACACCAGTTTTCCATAAACTGGCTTGGCAATTCAACAGCATCCCAAGCCACACCATTGATACCGGAGACACCGGCATATTCAATTTTGGTCAACATATGATGCAGGCCATGACCGAATTCATGGAACAGTGTTGTCACTTCATCATGGGTGAACAAAGCTGGTTTATCCCCGACGGGCTCAGAAAAATTACAAGTCAAAAAGGCGACAGGAATCTCAATGCCATTGGTTGTACGACGGCGTGCCTTGCATTCATCCATCCATGCACCACCACGTTTATGTTGGCGGGCATATAAATCCAGATAAAACTGAGCACGAACGCTGCCGTCTTCAGCAACAATTTCAAAAAAGCGCACGTCTTTATGCCAGACATCCACATCATTACGTTCGCGAATATCCAGACCATATAGACGATTCACCACGGCAAACAGACCACTGACCACTTTGTCTTCCGGGAAGTACGGTTTGAGTTCTTCCTGTGAAATCGAATAACGCTGCTGACGCAGTTTCTCAGCAAAATACGTGACATCCCAGGCTTCCAGCTGGCCTTGATCGGCAGTCACTTTGGCAAAAGCCCGTAATTCGGCATATTCATTTTCGGCAATCGGTTTGGAACGCTTGGCCAGATCTTGCAGGAAATCCAGAACCTGTTGCGGTGACTGGGCCATTTTGGTGGCCAAAGAACGTTCGGCGTGATTGGCAAACCCCAACAGGTTAGCCAGTTGATGACGCAAGTTCAGAATATCCAGCATCACTTCGGTGTTATCCCATTTGCCGGCATTCGGACCTTGGTCTGAGGCTTTGGTGGCAAACGCGGTATACATTTCCTCACGCAATTCACGATTATCAGCGTAAGACATCACCGGCATATACGATGGGAAATCCAGGGTAAACAACCAACCTTCCTCGCCTTCTCGCTTGGCCATTTGCTCGGCCATTTCAATAGTGGATGGCGGTAAACCGGATAATAATGACTCATCGGTGATCAGCTTGCGCCAGGCGTGGGTGGCATCCAGCAGATTTTCTTCAAATTTGGCGGTGCGTTCAGTCATTTGCTGTGACAGTTTTTTAAACTCATCACGTTGTTGCTGATCCAGCTCAACACCGGACAAACGAAAATCACGCACGGCGTTATCAATAACTTTTTTCTGTGCCGTATCCAATTTCTGATATTCAGCGCCTTCGGCAATGGCTTTATAGGCTTGATACAGCGTTTCATTCTGGCCCAATTCGGTAGAAAACTCGCTGAGTTTTGGCAGACAGGCGTTGTAAGCCTGACGAAGTTCTTCTGAGTTGACCACCGAATTCATATGACTGACTGGTGACCAGACACTGTCAATCAGGGCATCCATATCTTCCATTGGTTGTACCAGGGTTTCCCAGGTGGGCTCTGTCAGTGTGCTTAAAATCGTGTCGATTTTATTGCGTGCGGTGCTCAACGCATGATCAATTGCGGGCTCAACATGCTCGGCTTTAATGGCGGAAAATGGTGGTAAATGGTGATTTTCCAATAGTGGGTTGGTCATATTTATGTCCTGATTAAGTTCGGTATCGCCCGCAGTATGGTGCGTGGAGTTTGTGTCATGGTAACGCAACAAAACAGTCATCACACTGCAATATCTAATAGATAGGGTTTGT